>Ga0208454_1000488_pt1 | contig 22688 bp, 30 predicted proteins | sample EasRivMeERMZT100_FD_187530 | JGI IMG/M metagenome (GOLD analysis project Ga0208454, IMG submission 187530) | Soil microbial communities from meander-bound floodplain in the East River, Colorado, USA - East River MetaG ERMZT100 (SPAdes) (version 2) | ecosystem: Environmental > Terrestrial > Soil...
TCCGGGAACGCGCCACTCTTATGCAGAAAAAGATGCGAGTGTAGTTCACCACTAAAGGAGTATCCCAATGGCAGGTCAAGTTTGGTCTATGAACGCGACGGGTGGCTATCTCGCCAACCCGAAGCTGTCCAAGACCCTTCGTAATGCCACCCAGCCGATGTACAAATTCCGTCAGTTTACCCGCATGGAAAAAGCCATCGGTAAAGGACGCGGCGACACCGTTGATTTCAACAAAGTGTCGAACGTACAGACCACGGGTGGAACAATCTCCGAGGCTAGTCGCATTCCTGAAACCAACATTCTGCTCCGTCGGGGCCAGTTGGTTATGAGCGAGTACGGCAACTCGATTCCCTATACCGGCAAGCTCGACGACCTGAGCGAATTCAGCGTCGACAACATGATTACCGTCGCCCTTCGTAACGATATGGCGCGCGTCATGGACACGGCCGTCGCTACTAAGTTCAAGGAAAGCGATGTTTCGTACACGCCTACGTCCGCCAGCGCGGGAACGTTTGACCTTGACGGCACGGTCAACACCTCCGCCACCGCGAACCTCAACGTGTTCCATGTGAAAGAAATCGTCGATGCCATGAAAACGGGCATTTACGGCGCGATCGGTACGGGCAATCCCGTTCCGCCTTGGGACGGTGAGAACTATGTCGCGATTGCGAGCGTCAAGGCGCTGCGCGGCATCAAAGACGACCCAGATTTCGAAGAGGTAGTGAAGTACGCTGATCCCGAACGTCTCCTGACGGGCGAAGTCGGCCGCTTCTACGGTGTGCGGTTCATCGAAACGAACAACACCTCTGCCCTATCCAATGGGGTGGGTTCTTCCAGCGTTCTCGGCGAGGCGATTTTCTTCGGCGCTGATCCCGTCATCGAGGCGGTTGCGGTTGCGGAAGAGATTCGGGCCAAGATTCCCGAGGACTACGGTCGTTCCAAGGGCGTGGCCTGGTATGCGCTCTTGGGCTTTGAAAACGTGTGGGATTTCTCGACCGACAGCGAAGACCATATCGTTGTCGTGCGCAGCACCTAATCCCAAGAAAGGAAAGGAATACACAAATGGCTTATACTGATGGACTAATGATCCTCGGCTCGCAACTTACTGCGGTCGAGGTTGAAACGGCAGCGGCCGACATCGAGGACTTCGTTATCCCGTGCAACGCGACGATCTTACAGCTCGGCGTGTTAGTTACTGAGGATTTCGTGGTTCACTCGGCGGCTTCGCCTGTCGTTTCGATCACCAAGAAAAGCGCGATCGGCGGAGCCGATACAGCCGTGGTATCTCTTACCATGGACTCCTCGGCGACCTCGTCTCTCAAGGCCGGCAACGGCGTGAAAGAGGCCCAGACGGCGATTACCGCCTCCACTGACATCGACAACGGTGACGTGTTGCTGGCCTTCCCGGGCAGTTTCCCGATTACCGTAAAACAAGGCGAGGTGTTGACCCTCCAAGCGACCATCGACACGGTCTCTGCGGGCGGCGCCTACATCCCCTTCATCATCCTACGCATCGACGGCGAGGTAGATGGTCGGCCGGATAACGTCTGGACCGCCACGGTTGCCGAGACGGCGCAGGCGATCTAACGAACGAACTTACCACCCCGCTGTGGCCGTACCACAACACATCGGGGAGCAATGCAACGAGGGGGCTCGGGTGACGGCCCGGCCCCCTTTCTTTTACACCTGCCCCCATCGGGCGGAATAGGAGAACAATTCGATGGCTTTTATAGTACCAAATCATGGTATTCGCATCTCGCGCTACCGACGCCTCAAAGAAGGCGACAACGTCAACACGCAAATCAACTCGCATCGCGATAACCGCACCGTTGCGATCAACTCTCGCGATTACACTCAGGCCACGGGCGACAGCATCGGCATGCAGGTAACACCGAACCAAACCGTCACCACAACGGGTGAGGTGTTTGGGGCGCAGTTCAAGCCCCGCCTTGCTGCCGGCATCAGCGGCAACACCGTCAACGGCCTCGGCATCGACTCTGAAGTAAAGAGTGGCGCCGGCAACCTGAGTGATGATCTGCGCGGCATTAACGTGTATCTCGGGGCCACGGGCTCTGGGACCATCACCGGCAACGCCGCGATTATACGCGCCCGCGCCGAAATCGCTGCGACTGTCACGGGTCAAGTGTGTTTTGCGGACATCGAAAACAGTGAGGGCGCGGTGGGCTGGGAAGCATTCGTGAACTTCAGCGCGGCCCTCGGCACCCATACGATGACCACGAGTACCGACAAAACAGGTAACGCAAAGAGTGGTACCATTAAAGTGGTGGCCAGCGGCACCCTGTACCACATCCAGCTCTACGCAAATGCCTAACATTAGCGTTCAGCACCTGGAAAAACGCCTCACGGGTTTGCGAGAGGGTCGTCAGGGCCTTCTCGCCGACCTTGCGGCAACCGACGGGGCCATTCAGGAATGCGAGCACTGGCTTGCATTCGCGCAAGATGCCGTAACGCTTGGAGAGTTGCAGAGCGCCGTCGCCACAGGAGAATCGCTCGATGTCCCAGTTACCCGAACTGACCAATAACGACATCATCTCGCTCGTTCGCAAGAACTTCGCGCACCGCACGGACCTGGGGCCGCTCTCAGGTCGCGTGCGACTGCCGGGCGAGCCCGCCGAGTACGACGTTACCGACACCGTCGAGGACATCACGCCTCAGCGGGCCATGGAACTAATCGCCGCGTGCTGGGAGCAGTACTCCAACGGACGTAATTTTTACCCCACGCGCCTCGACAAGATCATGCGCTACGCTCGCGCCATGGAGTCTGGGCAGTGGGTCTATGACGCGACCGGCGATCCAATCTCCGTCACTGATGGCCTAGTTACTGGGGGCCGCCACAGGCTCCACGCCATCCTTTTGTCACACCACACCATACGAGCGAACGTCCAGTACAAAACCACAAAGGAAAAACTCTAATGGCTTCATCTGCCGTTCACGTAAACAACGTGCGTTGTGTCGAAACGATCACCGTGACCTTCACTACGGCCACAACGTACACCTTTCGCCCAGAACATCCCATACGTGCCATAACGCTTCAAGGGGACGGCAATGACAATGGTGGCACCCTAAGTCTCCAGGGCTCCAATGATGGCGTGAACTTCTTCGCGTTGCCGACGGCCGTTGCCCTTACGGCGGCGGGTCTTGCGTCGACGGTTGTGGCTGATATGGGGTACCTCTGGTACCGAGTCAATCTCTCCAATATCACCGGCACGTCCGTCGCTGTCGTCAACATCGCCTATAATCAATAGGAGAACCCATGGCCTTTGCAACAATCGTTCATTCTAATCCGCTCGAAGCGATCGAGACGGTCACGGTCACGGCAACTACCACGACCGATGACGACGTGTACAACTTTCGCCCCGAATATCCAATTCGCGCCATGACTATTCTGGCCATCGGCGGGGGTGGTAATAACTTCGGCTCGGGTACCGTCGAACTCAAAGCCTCGAACGACGGCGTTACCTTTTTTTCCCTGCCGACGGTCAAAACCATCACCTCGGACGGCATCAAGAGCGTTGCCGTGTCGGACTGTGGGTTTTTGTGGTACCAAATCTCGCTTTCTGGTTCTACCGACCCCACGCTCACAATCGTGGTCAGCTTCTCGTGTAATCACTAGGACCTAACCGTCGAGCAATAACATGGACCCTGAAAAATTCCTCGTGTTCTGTAAGGCCGTGGGTTTCCCCGTCGCCGTCTCGATATGGTTCCTGTGGAAAATCCAAGTGTTTATGGACGCGCTGCTTGTGTCTCAAACCACCATGACAGAACTTTTGCGCCAACTGGTAGAGCTACACAAATAAGGAGCTTGCATGAACTTCGGTGAAATCAAGGACTCGGTACGCGAGCACTTCGGTCGCATTGGCTGGCCGTCAGTGATGCTCGACCTTGCGCTCGGGAGCGCGCGCCGCGAAATCGAAAAGAACTCGAACGGCGGTTACTACTGGATGCGCGCCACAAAGACCTTCAATAGCGTTGCATCACAACAGGACTACTCTATCACAACGTCCACCTCGAACGGCCTTAACCTGCCGAACTTCAAGGACCTGCGCGCACTGCGCGTCAAGGAGAGCGGTGACACCGTATGGACGGACGTAACCGTCGGTGACGTAACCCAGGAAGAGGCCGAGACGATGTTTGCGACCGACGAAGAAAACATGCCCCTGATCGCTATCGTCGACAACACGACTCTCAAACTGTTCCCAACGCCCGACGCCATCTATAACTTCAAGTTGTGGCATTATGAATGGACCAGCAACCCCACGACCAACACTGGCGCCACCGGGACCGACGAACTGACGGAGCGCTTTCCTGAGGCCCTAATCTATGGGGCGCTAGTGTGGGGCTGCGAGCAGTACGAAAAATCGTACCCCGACGCCGATCGCTGGGCCGCGAAGTTTCGCGAGCAGCAGTCGCAGCTGCATCGCCACTCGCTCGAACGCGAGCGCCAAGATCGCCTGACCTGGGTACCCATGGGCGGCGCCTTTGACTTTCGACGGCGCACCCGCCTCGGGCGCCAAATCTGGGTATAAGGAGCACATGTGCACGAAGTTCTCTACAAACACCCTAATGACGAAACCTCGTACCCAGTGGACTTTGTCAACGATCTTACGGGGGATACCTCCATTTCCAGTGCAAGCGTCGTCACTGCTGTGGACTCTGGGGGCACGGATGCGAGCAGCACTATTGTTACGACACCCACACGCTCTGGCATGGTCCTTACGTCTATTCTTAAAGGCGGGACTGACGGTGAGGACTACCGGGTCACTTTTACTGGTCGCGGCACTACCACGTCGAACGACTCTACCCGTATGGTCGAGCTGCGTGTTCGCATCAAGGGCTTGGGGAACATTTAATGCCATCACCCGCAAAAACACTTTGGCTCCAAGACTTCAAGGGCCTTAACGACGCGAATTCGCCGGGGCAGCCCCCGACCCACACGCCCGACGAACTTAACGTCAAGCACCGTTTTGGGCACGTTATCGCGCGCGGCGGCCTCACCAAGTACCTTGCGATCTCGACGGCGAGCGATACCACACCCATCCTCGGACTGTTTCACTACGCCAAAGCATCGGGCACGAACCTACTCGTACGCATGACCCCGACGAAACTGCGTGTGCTCAACACCGGCACCGTCGCCTGGGATGACATCACAGGTACGGACCTTACCGGCGCCTCTACCACGCGCCCCCAATTCACCATCATCGACGACACTCTCGTATTTACCAACGAGGGCGAGGACCTACCACGCAAGTACACAGGAACGGGCAATACTGCCTCTATCGCCTCGGGAACGTCACCCTACGCCAAGTGCATAGAGTCGTACCTCGGGTTTTTGTTCCTGGGCAATGTGAGCGACAGCGGCGCCTTCACTGATGTATTCGACGGACATCGCATGATTCGCTACAGTGACGACTGGGACAACGACTGGTCACTCTGCGAGGGCAACGAACTGGTACTCGACGAAACCCCCGGGAATCTCGTAGCCATGAAACGTCTCGGGCGCGATCTCATTTGCTACAAGGACGACGGTATCGTCAAGGTGCGGTTCATCGGCGGCCAGGTCCGCTTCCAACAAGAGAAAGTTCCCATCGACACCGGCTGCATCGCGCCCCTGAGCGTCGCTGCGGTTGCAGATGCGGCGCACATTTTCCTGGGGAGTGACGCCGTTCTTTACCTAGTGACACCACAAGAGGTTAAACCGATCTCTTATGAACATCTCTCAAATACTCTCTCCCCAACGTTTTCCCTGGGGAAGCTCAAATATGCCCGTGCGGTCGTCGATTCTGTCGCGGACACCTATTACCTCCTGTATGATCGAACTGGGCAGTCTGGGCAGCTTCTCGATTCTTACGTGGCATATAACTTTCGGTCCGGTGAGTTTTCTCGTGGGCGAATGGGAACAACGGTTATTGCTGCGGTCGAACATCGTCCCACCGCCCTCGTATCCCCGACTGTCCTGCTTTCGACTTCTACCCTCGTGGAGGAGTTTGATGTTGGCTCGGACGACGATGGGACTTCCATCTCACGTTACGTCACTACTAATTGGCAGGGGTTGGGAGAAGAGGGCATTCTTCAGGGAGCACGTCTCGTCTTTAAAAAAGTTCCTGCCGGGACTATACGGGTCTCAGTAGCCCGGGACTTCAGCGAAACCTTTGAGTTTCCCCAACACTTCCACCTTAAGGGAGGCGCGACCGATGACCTTTACACAGAGATTTTTTACCGCGTGCCGAATCTGTATGCTGATTGGTTTAATCTTAAGGTTTCTTTGCACCCCTCGACGACGGGTGAAATCTCGCTGCGACGAATCGGCCTGGAGATAATCCCCGTGCACGATGATCGGAACTTGCCGGAACGTGGGGGCAGTAAGGCGGCTGTGGTCTAATGGCAGCGCCAACAAATGTTCGAGTTGAGGCCCAATCACAAACCTCGGCGATCATTCGCTGGACCTATGCCGGCGTCAGTGGCCTCAGTCTGTATCGCAGCACCGACGGCGCGATCTATACGCTCATTACCCAAGACATTCCGTTTACTTCGACTAGCTACACGGACCTTGACCTGGACCCTGGGACCAAATACTGGTACAAGTTGAGCGACGACCTGGGATCGACTTTTTCATCGGTCGTGACCGTATGGTCTCACGGCTGTCTCGTGTCGAATGGCGGGCTCGATACCCTGGCCCTGCCACGCTTCGATGGTGCGGACCAGCAAGCCGACGATCTTAACAACATGGCCGAACGTATCGAAGAGGCGCTGGGTGGCCGCGTGTTATCACCAGAACAGTGCATCGCTTGCCCCGAAGATGGTGCTGTCGTAATCGACTGTAGCGACGGTTGCAAAGACTGGATTGTCGTGGCGGACGAAGACATAAATTCGATTTCCGTGCAATGGTGCGAGGGCCCTCCCGGCACCGTCGAATTCATCATTCCGCCTAACACGACGAATCGGCGCATCTGTGGCTGGCCTGCGGGTTTTGGCTTCACAGGCGACGAATGTACTCAGGCGCCTATAACCACAGGAGCCTTTGGTACCTCAATCGGTACCAGCATGGGTGGTGCGGGTGGCACGGGAGGCGGCTCAGGAGGCTCGGGAGGCCCCAGTAGTCGACGTGGTTATAACTTGGATACGCGAAGTGGGGGTGGCAGTGGTGGTTCTGGCTGTACCTGTGTTCCAGGAGCCAATGGCGCGCTTACCATCAAAAGTTGTAGCCCCAACAATTCGCTGAGCTGCACTTCGAGTAAATCCCTCAAGTTGCTTGTGTGCGGCGGGCGTGGTCCGTACGTGTGGAGCCGCACGGGTAGCGTGAACCTCAAGGGTGCAAATCAGGCGACCGCAGGTGCGGCAGCGGCAGGCACGGCTATTACCGTTACGCCGCCCACGAATGCGGGTTCGGGTGTCGCTGGTACAGCTTATAGCAAGACTATTGTTGGTATTGGATGCGGACATACGGTCGGTACGACGCACGGCGCGGGCAATACGGCCGCAAGCTACGGCTGCAATGACAACTTACTCGCCTGTCCCGATTTGGCGGTGGCCCAACTCCAGACCGTGATGGCATTTCTGGATAGTGCGTGTAGTTGTGGCACCCACAGCGGACATGCCGTAAGTGGGGCGGCGGGCGTAACGACCGTTTCTTGCACCAATTCGTATGGCACAGGCGCCGAGTGTACCGCAGCGGCTGCCGTGGGTGCCATGTTGGATGTTCGCACTGCGCCCATGATCGCCGCGAGTTGCTCGCCCTGTGGACTCAACGAGGGCGCTACGGTCAGTGTGACGGATACGGCAGGCGTCACGACAACAATTATCTTAAAGTCCTAACAATGGCCTGTATAATCATAGAGACGCCACAAGGCACCCGCTACACCTGGCCCGACAACACACCGCGTCGGGCCATCCCCGGCGAGCAGATTGTGGGTATCGACTGGGCATGTGAACCCACAGGTACATATGAGGATAATCTTGCTGACTTACTTCAGCGTGAGGAAATTCCTTGGGGCAAAGTGGTAAAATACGCCGCACTCAAGCTGGGTGCCAAGCACTGTAGTCGTTGTTCGGCGCGCGAAGTGATATTCGATGAGGCCAAAACCCTGGGCTGGATCGAAACGATCAAAAGACTTAAGGAGACATTGTAGTGAAACTTTGGGGCCTAGAGTGGAGTGCGCTGGATTCGTACTTCCAGTTCGTCGAACAAGCATCCTCGCCGGGGACACCCGAAACGAACCACCTACGGCTCTATGCCAAGGACTCTAGTGGCACTTCCACGCTCTGTTACAAGAACGATGCTGGCACCGAAGTGTGCATGCCCACCAGTGGCTCATTTGTCACAGGCACGGGTGTCGTAAATCGCCTCACATATTGGACTGGCACCTCAACACTGGATGATGTACCACGCACCTTTACGGCTGGTAGTGTGTTATTTGCCCATAGTGACTTTTTGCCACAAGAGGACAATACCAACTTTTTCTGGAACGACACAGACAATCGCCTGGGCCTGGGTATTAACACACCATCGCAACGCTTGCACGTTGCAGGCAATGCCCTCATCCAGGGTTCGGGCTCCGATGTAGTACTCGATGTGCGTGGTTCTAGCAACAATCTGCTTAACATCAGTGAAACAGGCACGACAGCACTATATAAGTTTGGTGCGGCTGGCAATACCAATGCCTTCCTTAGTTGCGCCGACAATTTCATTATTCAGATTGATAGTAATGCCAACTCCAGCACCGACGCTTTCATCGTGAAGCATGATGCCGTCAGTACGGGTGGTACATCGCTATTTAGTGTGGATGAGGCGGGGCTTGTGAGTCTTCTGGTGGCGACGGGGAAAATTGACCTGACGGCCATCTCCGCAGGAAACCCCAATCTTGTTATCAATGCCACTAGTGACACGCCAACAGTGGCTTTTACTGGTGGGGGCAATGCACCCACCACTGCGCCGGCAGGCTATCTAGAAATTACTGTGGCAGGTAACTCGCGCTATATTCCCTTTTGGGCCTAATTATGGTATCCTTAACCCTAGAGTGCATTGAGGGCAAACACGCCTTCACGAGAGATTTTCCCGACCCCGTCGCTTGGCCGCAGGTAAGCGCGGCCGTCAAAGACCCTGAACCCAGGTGCCCCGAGCACCCCGACCGCACCCAATACTGGTACGACGAATAGGAGGACTTATGATAAACATTGACGAATTGGCGGATTTCACCCTGCGGGCCAACAACACGATTGAGGCTCTCAAGCGGCGCGTCCAGGAACTCGAAACCGAAAACAAGATTCTCAAGGAAACGTTGGCGCACCAGGCGCCCAAGGAGTAACCTATGGCAGATTTTTCTAGTTTCTTCGGCAACACGGGGAGTGGCACTACCGATGCCCGATCCTCACAGCAAACCTATTATTCAGACCCGGCGCTCGCTAGCAATTTAGCTCAGTCCCTTGGCGGTTTGCAACAGAACCTCGCCGGCCAGTACCAGGGTTTGCTTCAGGACCCTACGGCTTCGCCCCTATACCAGGGCCAACTTCAGGGCCTTCTGCACTCGCTGCTACCGAGCGAGGCTCAGGCGCGCACGTCACTCGCGGATACGTTCCGCAACGCTGGCGGCCTGCGCAGCGGCGCATATGGCTCTTCAGCCTCACAACTCGAAGGGGACATCCTAGGTCGACGCCAGGACACGGCTGCGAAGCTCCTGGGTCAGGCGTTTCCCCAGTTAATGCAGGCACTTCAGAACCCTTTGGGGCAGGTCTCGTCACTTATTGACGCGCTTAAACTCTCTCAGGGCCAGGGCGCGCGCACCACAACGGGCGGATCGTCCAGTGGCTGGGATCAAATCGGCCCGAGCCGTGGGCTTCAGACTCCCATGTCGACGGGAATTCCCGGAGCCTTATCGACGTATTCTTCTGGCCCCGGTAGCGCCATGGTTGGCGTCAACTCATCGCCCTATGGCGGAACGTCCACAGGCGGGGCTCCTGCTGCGTCTAATGCGGGCTCCTATGACCTTTTAAGCCGCATTCTCGGGGGCGGATCAGGTACCACATATAACCCCGTAAACGGTTACTACGAAAGCGCTCCGTCCGCAGGACTCGGGACCTTCTCGCCCCCACAGGGCGGCCCCTCGTACCCGGCACCGACGGCCGAATATAACCCCGTCACGGGTGCGTACCAGGGTGGCTACAATGAAGGCGACTACTCATCCTGGGCTCAGGCCCCCACCGGCTGGGAATATTAGGAGACCCACATGGCAGACATCTATGATGCAATAACCGAAGCGCTTCGCTCGGGCGGCCCCGCGCCCCAAGGCGCGACCTTCGATCCCCGGGCGCCCCAGGGCGTCACCATTAGTGACCCAGCGCAGCAAGATGCGTATCTGGCACACCAAGGGCGTCTCGCCGCTGGCGTGGCCCAGCAGAACATCCTGGATGCTCAGGCGGCGAACCAACTGAAACTCCTGGCGCCGCTACTCCAGCAAGTCCACGGACTTGACCCCCAGCTCCAAGGATTCCTTTTGAGTAAGCTGGGCTTCTCGGGCGCGCCCAACGTCCAAGACAAGCAGGCCACGCAATTCCAAAACCAGGCCGCACTTGCGCAGTTCAAAAACGAAATGGGGCAGGGACAGCGGGACATCCAAAACGAAGGCATGAAACAACGCCTCGAAATCTCCCAGGCGCAGCTTGGGGCGCTCACCCAACAACGCCAGGCCGAGAACCAGATGCGCCAGCAAGCCCAGGCGCTCAACACCGAGTCGCGCCGCATGCCCTCCACACCCTTCAAAGAAGCCAATGCCATTATGCTTGAGATGGCTAAAGCCGGGGCCACCCCAGAACAACTACAGCAGGCAGCAAGCGCCATGGGCTACGACGTGGCGGGAACCAGACCCACAGGCGGCTTTCTAGGAATTGGCCAGACACAAACACCCGTACTGGGCATTCGGCACCCAAGCGGTGCGGTGCCTCAACTCGGGACGGCCCCCGCTCCCGAGCCCACAGGCGGGGCCACGCAGGGCGAAGTGGTCGTGGAAAAGGGTGGACAGCGATTTGCAATTTCACCGAACAAACTCCAGGCCGCAATCAAACGCGGCTATAAACTCGTGCAATAGGTAACTCATGGCTGACGAAGACTTAGGGTTGCGCCCCCTCGAAGCCGCGACACAAACCGAAGATTCTGACTTAGGGCTTCGACCACTCGACGAAACCGCAGGTATGCGACCCGTAGGCCCAGAGGCCACATCGGCGCATCCATATCTTGCAGCTGCGGCACGAGTGGTGCCCGCGCTCGTGGGCGGCATTGGAGGGTCCGTACTGGGGCCGGGAGGTACGCTCCTTGGTGGGGCGGCCGGAGGCGCGTTGGGGGAGGTAATTGCCCAGCTGATGGAGAAGCGAAACTCACCAGGGCAGGTTGCTTTAAGCGCAGCCCTCGGTGCCATCCCGGGCATCCCCCTTGCCAAAAGCCTAGGCACAGTTGCGCGTGTAGGACTGCGCACAACTGAAGCGGCCGGTATTGGTGCTGCCGGGCAAGTGGCGTCAAACATGATTGATGGTCGGCCTGCGCTTGAAAATGTTCCCACCGCTGCGCTCGTTGGCGCACCGTTCGGCCTGGCCGGGGGCCTCGTAGAACGTGCCCTGCATATCCGTGCGGCAAAGGCTGCATCACCATTCGAAGCCCTTGTTTCCCAGGCTGAAGCTGCACCGCGATCGCACGTGACCGAGCTTCTTGACGTTTTGCCGCGAACGCCCGAAAGACATCTTTCCATTGCCCCTGCCCAAGCCACCGAAGAGGAACTCCTTGCCCAGCTCATGAGTCGTGAGACCCCGGAACAGGTGCTGGCTCGGCGTGGCGTTGCCGGATTTGAGCCCGTTGCGCGACCCACCACATCGCCGCGCGGAGTCTACGAAACCCCTCAAGGACAGAATCGTTTTAACGAAGAGGCAGCCGCCGAGGCGCTGGCCATGGGGCGCCAACCGCCCCAAGGTAAGTATGGGACATATGATCTCGCGCCCGCACTGCGAGAGCAAGGTGCTATTGATGTAGAGGCGTTGCGTTCTCATGCCATTCAAATGCAAAAGGTCTATAATCCCGAGGGCTTAGCCGAACGTCTTATTGAACGGTCGGCCATTCCCGCTAAGGGTGAGAATAATATCCCGGACGCACTTTATCCCAAGCTCGCGACAAAGGAATACGAGACGTTGGCTCTGACCGGCAAACTTCCAGGGGCGCGCCCGGCACGCCGCACCACCGAGGTTGGGGCCAAACTCATGGGTATGACACCCGATCCACGCGCCGCCGATCCCACGCTTCCTCCCGGTGCACCGACGTTTCGCAAAGAGCTTGGTCCCTTGCAGGCCCTCTGGAATTATGTCGGTAAGAACTCCACCCGCGAGATAGCTGGCTACGGTAAGTTTGGCGACGCTCTTGCGAAGGACGTGCGAACCGCAGCCGATCGCACCGAGGCGGACTACGCACGCGTGTTCGTGGGTGATCCCGTTGCCAATGTCAAGCCACATGATTATCTCGACCGCCTTCGTGCTCTCTCGACCGACGATGCGACCAACCTGGGCCACGTTCTCAATGACGGGGCCGCACCCCGTAACCCCACGGTCGCCCAACTGGCCGCTGAGACTCAAGTCCGAACCCGTGAAGTGGGCCTTCGCGCGGCCGATGCCAAGCTAAAAATACGGAATCGGGCGACGGGCGAAACTTATGATTGGGTTCCACTTGAGGGTTCGTACTACCCCAATCGCCCAGACTTTGATGCCATCGAACGCGACCCATCGGCCCGCACCCGGACCATTCAGGAGATACAGGCCGACGTATCGGGTAAACTAGCACGACAGGGAAAAACCGGAATTTCCGTGGGGGAAGCAACAAACATTTACGAACAGATGCGCCGCAACTCGCGCATGGAATACGGCAATCTAGAGAACGCTCGGCTTGCCAAACTCTCAACCATTGACTATGACGCACGTAAAGTTTTACCAGATTATTTCGAGAAAGCATATAAACGTATCAACGAAGCCGAAGTTTTTGGTGCCCAAAACGAACGGGCATACAATAAGGTTAATGCCGTGGGCATCGAATACGGAGACCTTGCCGCCACTCGTGCCAAGAACTATATTGATCGCATCACAGGCCGTTCACAACTCAATGCCAATGAACAAGCTGTAGCCCGTTTGTATCCATATGGCAACGCCTTCGAGGTAGTGACCAAACTCCCGCTTGCGTTCATCAACAATGCGTCGCAGTCGTCGCTCACGGCCATGAAAATCGGGTACGGCAACACGCTTAAAACCTTCCAAGGACTCATGACTGAGGGAGGCCAGGACTTCGCGAAACTTGCGGCCGGAACCCTCGACCAGATTATGCGGGACATCCAGGGTATCGCCGGTCCTTCAAAGGTGGCTGATGTAGTGTTGCGGCGCGCCACGCCCTTTGCTACCATCGAATCATTCAACCGGCGCTTCGCTGCTCTGGGTGGCAAGATATACGCTGAAGACCTACTCGCGCGGCTACGCGACCCCAGTGTCTCGCCCGTCCAGGCGGAGCGCCTGCGCCGAGGCATCCGCGAGATGGGCATCGAACCCATGGAGGTACTGGGCCGGGGCGCCTACACACTTGACGAACTCTACAAAGCCGGCCGTTACCTCAAGAACACGACTCAATTCCAGACCAACGTGAAGGACCTGCCCCTCGGCTGGACCGCGCCCTACGGTCGCTTTCTCGCGCAGCTATCGAACTTTGGATTCAAGAGCGGCGAGTTTATCTGGAACGACATCTTTAAAGAAGCGGGTCGATACGCCGCGAGTGGCGGTAAAACGGGAAATATCCAACCCTTTGTAAGATACCTTCTGACGGCGCCCGTAGTGGGTGAAGTATTTGCGGATGTGTCATCCGCCATAAAGGGTACGGATCGCCCCGAGAATGTCGCCTTAAGGCAACTAGAGAACGTCGCGTACATTGGGGGACTGGGAATTGCATACGATGCGTGGCGCGCTGCGCTGTATGGCACCACGTCACTATATCGGCGACTTGTGGGGCCACAGCTGAGCGATGTGATTGAGACCGTCGGGGCCGGTGTAACGGCCGCAAAGCAAGGTAGCGCCAAGCCCTTACTTCGTCAGGCGAAGGCCCTATCACCTGTGGCCGGCATGATAATTCGTCGCACTGAGGAGAAGCCATAATGCCCATAGGAAACACGGAGGGACTTTCTTCACCCTCACCCCTTGACATCCTGATGCGTGTGTTGAATGTTGGGCGCTCTACGGGTTCGTCGCCCGCCGACGCCGCACTCAACCTCGAAGGCAGTCTCATGGGCAGCGCTCGTGCCCAACCTCGTGAGGCCGCGCAGGCCCAGGGTCCGCTCGGGGCCACGCTCAACGACGTAGTAAATGCACTCAACCCCATCAACTGGATGGGCGGATTCGGGGGCGCAAGTGGCGCCGTCCTGGGTCCTATTCGCACAGCGGCCCAAAAGCAGGCCGTGCAGGGGCTTCGTCGCTTCGATCCAGCGCTGCTGGAGGCGGTCGTGAAATCGCCCAAACAATTCAACATCACTGTGCCTGGAGCCGCAACCGACACCCTGTCCGGTGCCATGGTAGCGAAGGCGGCGCCCGACACCGTGGACCGCCTACTTAGTAGCCTTGGCCTAGACATCGCTGAAAACTACGGCACGCATCGCCAGGTCAATCCGGTACTTAGCCAAGTTAATATTCATCCCAACACGCTTCGCGGCCGCGCGCCCTCTGGCGCCATTTTTGGGTCGGAAGCGGTCGGCATTAACCCTAATCTCCCGGGTACAGTAGGCCATGAAGTGCTTCATGGATTCAATAAACAGTTTGCCGCCGATCTTTCGCCTGACATGCAGGCACGTCTCTTGCGCACCATCCTGCCTCAACTTCACCCCGAGGCCAAGGGCGCCGTCGCATCATACATGTCTGAGGGCGAAGGCGGACTTTCCAGGGCCCTCGCCGAAAGCCTGAGTTACCTTGGCGAAGCTGCACGAACTCCGGGCATTGGAGGCGGCCCTGACGCCCGAGGGCTTTACGAAGCCCTATTGCCTAAGATGATACAACATACCGACGAAACTGGGCGACGGTTCATTAACAATCTCACCGCACCTAGATAGGGACCACCTGAATTCGCTTCAGCCATCCTCGTGCGTACTTTTGACGCTGTGGATCGTCACGCACAAGCCCAACGTATCGGGCCAGTTGTAAACCGTTAAGAACTTTGAGAAGGTCGGGACTAGCAATGCGGTTGAGTGCGGACGCTGTGAGGTATCCCATTTGACCGTCAACCTTGAGCGACGCGCCGAGATAGTTCCCCGCCTCTTGGGCAATTTGCACAGCAGCCGCCCGCCCCATATTGACCGCAGTGTCAAAGACTTCGGCTGCGACATCGCCCCGTACCAGGTCCAAAGAAAGCCTAGTCCAGAAGTCGCGGTAATATATCTCTTTAGCGCGTTCCATGGATAGGTTTGCGATGTCCTCGCCTGGATAGGACCTTTTCGAAATACCATATTTCGTCTCACCGCCTGGGTCATCGGGGTCTGATACATAACCACCTTCCTCGCCCAGCGTTCGCTCGAACGCATTTTCGAATTGTGCTGAGTATTTCATTTTTTTCCCTCTCGCCATTTGTGTTCCGCTACTTCGGCGCGACTCCACGGATTGACCATCTCTTCACCACCCAACTCATGTAGGGTCTCGTGCTGCGTCTTGCAGTGCACGCACAGCAGTACTCGGCACTCGATGCATCCGCATGCCCGTAGGTGCTGATTGTGAATGTCAACTTTCGCAAGTTGCTGCGTGGTACGACGGCACTCAAAGCAACACATGAGCGCGCGATCGGCGTACAATTTGCCAGTGACCCTACGTATCTGCATCGTGCGACCAGCCGCCGTTGAAAGGCTCACTATCTCGTAGCCAGCGCTGAATTCGTGCGAATTCACTTGGATGCATACGAGCCGCATGGGTACGTAGTCGAGTCTGGCTCGTGTTGAGTTTACTACCCACCTTGGTAATCGCATTATCAGTGGTCCACTCACAGCGTTTACACTTTATTTTTTTCATTGTCTCGTGCCAGTATGTCCAGAACGCCTTCGTAGTTTACATCGTAATAGGGGTACTGCGTGGCGATGTTGTTGGGCGTACGCGTTTCGCGGCTTCCCCGAGAGACTGCCGTGACTTTAACTGCACCACGAAATACATTTACCTGAATGAAATCACGGACCAGCGCATCAATCTGTTCCGCGAGCGCCGCGTCGATTCGAATTGAACCTGTCATGCTTCCTCCTATATGCTTACGTGAAAGTCCTTACGCCACTTACCACCACGTTTTTCGATCCTGACTTCAACGACCGCAACGCCCAGCTCACTCGGTTGCAACGCTGCCTTTTCGATATACGAGCCGCTAGCGCGGCCGGGAATATATCCTCGCATGAAACTTCCTGTGCCAACATAGTAGCGTTTGACTGCGCGAATGCCATCTGGCGACGTTGGGTCCAGCACCAAACCCTGGTCACACCCCACGATTTTGTCGTGGGAGTGTCCAGTGAGGACCACTTCAGCCTGCGGGAAGGCGGCGCCGACCTTCTTACGCGTGTTGAGTCCAGGTGAGCCCTTGCCGTGGAACACAGCCAGATCGAGGCCCAGGTTGTGGGGCAGTTCCATGCGCCCCAGTGCGATGTCACCCAGATACTGTGTGCCCAGCCATTTGCAGAGGAATTGAGTATTTGTCTCACCTTTCACTCCTACTTCGTTAGTTGCGAACCGCATGTAATGGTGCCCCTCCACGAGCCCCACGATCATGTGCCGCACGGGCCACAACACGCTACCGATCTTATATGCCATCTCGGCGGCCACGCCATCGAACAATTCGAGCGTCGTGTCGTGGGCACCCTCACCGCCTTTCATGCTGGCAAATGCCGCGCGCTCGCTCGTAGACAGTGGGTCCGTGTAGTCGCCCAGCCCCACGATCCGCACCACATCGCCCGCCTCCTCGCGCTCCAACAGCCACGCAATCAAACGATGGAAACGAGGCTTGTCACAGTCCTTCACATTATAGTGAACGTCGCCAATTGGTACGAGCAAAAGCCGTCTCCTTTCGGATAATTTCACTGTATTCTGAAACACGATCATAGGTCCCCTCCTTTGTTCTGCGCACGTAGATTCGTTGTACTCGTTCTTCTTTATACTTCTCGTCTTTGAGCCCGTGCATTACCTTGTCGGCCTTATTGCACCTGCCACAAAAGGCCCTAAACGGTACACACACATGACACACAGCATAGAGTTGTGTGGTGCAATTGCACTCATCGCACGTTCCATCAAACCCCCTCATGTCATCCACCGCCAGGCATAACGACTTCGTGGTGTCCATGCAAACTCCTCTTTCCCCGCCAGTTTATCCAGGGTAAAGTGCGCTTTGTCCAGGGCACAAAGGTCACACAACCACGCCAGGCAAAATGGGCAGCGCGCCATGGTTCGACTGTCGTCATTTCGGCCGCCACACTCCGCGCAGTGAACTACGGCAGCATCTGATATTTCGTTCGTATGATCCATCGTCGTACCGTACGTCCTGTTATAGGCGGCGTCAGTAAGGTCCCAATGACATCGTGACGCTCGACCATCGATTTTTTCGTGTACGCAGGGTCCAGGGCGACGGCGCTTTGTTCGGCCCGACTCAAGCGCAGCAGCCACTGCGTTGCATCATTGGGCAAGTACGGCAACACGCGACATCCCACGTCGTCTACATATACGTCGTCGCCTTCATTCTCAGGCGCCACTTGGGACTTGACTATTTGCAAATGCGCTAAATGGTTCCCCTTGAGGTACATTTGCAGCTCCGACTGGACCATAGCCATCCATAGATTGGAGCCAAGAGCGTCTTCCCTGTGGGGCGGGATAGGCCCAAACTGCCCTATTGTTTGCTTGCGAGAGTGATGGAGAAGTATAATAGCCTGGTGTGGAAAAAGGCCCCTTAGGGCGGCGACGGTTAAGCCGGGGACCCAGTCGTCCTTTAGCGACAGTCCATTGGTGATCGTACTCAGTGAGTCGATCATAACCACTTGGTAGCGTCTCGCCTTGTATGCCAATGCCTGAAAAACGCCAGGGTGATTGGCTTGTAAGGTAGTAATATTCAGGTGGTTTGCAAAGTCGCATATGTCAAACCTCGGCTCGTAGTTCGCATTCTTCATGCGATTGTAAATTTGGATGCTCGGCATATCAAGATTACAGAGTAGCGTCAGGGCCTTCGACGTGCGGTACTTGCCGAGGAACGGCGTGCCCTTGCGAATCGACTCGGCCATTGTCCAAAGCAGCGTGGATTTGCCGCACGACGGCGGGCCAAATACCAATGTGATGCCCTGCGCCGGAACGAGTTGGTCAACGAGAAACGACGGCCCCGTATGGGGCTCCCTCATGAATCTTTTACCAGTTCTCCAAGTGAACATCTGCGCCTTTCTAGGTCTAGTGCAATGACCTTATAGTAAGGTTGCACTATGCCACTTTCGTTTCCGGCCGCCAACACGTGCATGGCCAGGTGTGCATCCCAGCACGCAGTGCATGGATGATCCCAGCATTGTGTCCAGGGACAGACCGGAATACCGTCATCAAAACCCATTTCCTTATGACACTCGGGACAAAGTCTCATGCCATCTCCGCAGCCACGTGTTCGTATGTCATTTCTTCTGCGACATGTGTTTCGTACCCCGCCAGTAGTGGCGTAGCATCGCGCTCACCTTGCCACTTAACCATCGGGTGCCAATATCGGCCCCACGCAATTTCCGTGGGAATAACCAGCGTAGCAAAACCCATAGGGATAGGGATAGCAAGATTGGCAACCAGCCGCTCACAACACTCGCCGAGGCGATCATAAGGTACAGAAACAAGGCAAGAGTCATGGCCCTGGTGATGCAGCCAAAGATAATCCAGCTCTTCCCACGTACGCAGCATCCCCTGGTTGAGCACGTCGGGCACTGTAGCTTGTGGGATGTAGGCGATTGCGTTTCGCCAACTTTCGCCAGATAACGAACCCGTGAGTAATACCTCCGCGCGTGCATGATAGAATATCCTTTCCCTCCCTAGCGGGGTGATGAGTTTCCCAACCTGAAGAATCGCTTCTCGTGTCCGCGCATGCCAAGCCTGTAGTTCAGGATAGCGCGAGTAATACGTTTCAAGTATCGCTGTGGCGCGTCCTTTGGAGATAGCAGCTTCGACAGCGAAGCGATCCGCCCCCATCTTATAGTTTGCAGCATGCAAGCATTGTTTAGCGATGACATAATCCTTCGAGTCCTTGACCACCTCGTGGCCGAAGATTGCTAGGGCGTTTTCCATGTGGACGCTGCGCTTGGGGTCGGCGAAAAGGGCGATAAGATCGGGGCAGCGAGCAAGATAGGCAGATACCCGAGCCTCCGCCTGTGAGAGGTCGGGTTGAATGAAAATGCGGCCTGGCGGTGCCTCATACGAATATCGAAGAAGCTTTGGCACGGTCTGGAGATTGAGACCACGTCTATGAGCTGACTTACCACTGCTCCATCGTCCGGTTTCCGTGCCAGCAATGTTCCACGCGCAGCCCAAGTATCCATCGGGATCAATTGTTGTGTCAAGATAAGAGGACAGCTTTTTACGTAGATGACGTTCCTTGATGATAAGTTCGAGTTCCTGGCAATCTGGGTACTTTGTACGGAGGGTTTTGAGTGCATTCTCATCCACGCTTTGCTTGTGGTCAATGATAATTGGTGTAAGTTTTTTGTGGCCGTAGAGAAAGTCCTTGACTTGCTTGGGTGAATTAATGTTGACGATGATGCCAGACGCCAACTCGCGAAAGGCTCGTGTAGCCTCGGCTTCCCTCCGCGCGGTATCACGAAGAAACCCATGATTTACCTCGTTCCTCTTGAGTCGCGTGCGCTGCATCTCCAGCGCCGCAAAGATTTCTTTGTTGATGTAATCATGAACGAAACCCAGACGCCCTTGCAGGAACAACTCCTTCTCGATGCCGATCGCCGCGCGCAGCGTGTAGAAACAATCTTGGGCATTATAATACCAAAGCCTTTCGTCGGGTTGCTTCCAGCCCCACGTTTTTCCGTCGTCTTTGTAGTAAGGCGCATCCGTGTATAAACTCACTATCATGTCCAAACCCTTTGAAAATTCGGGATAAAGGAGAGCAAATCCAAGCATCGTGTCCAAACGCACGGCTGATGGTAAGGTGCCGTAATCGAGGAGCCATTCCAGGTCGAAAGTTAGGTTTTGCCCGACGAGGTTTGGATTGCGGCGCATGAGGTTGCCAAGGGCTTGCCATACTGCGAGTTCTTGGGCGGGTGAAAAATATGGGCCGACCGTAGTTTGCAATGGAATACAGATGGCTGTCGAGCCAAAGCCCACTCCCACGCATGCCAACGAATCCGCTCGTGTTTCGATGTCCAGAGACCATAACTCATCACTCCTTATGGCATTAAGGCAACCCACCGCTATCTCGAAGGATGGCTTGGTGATGGGTGTCCACACTTCGCGGCGTATGTCTGGGAACGCCGACTCACTCAAGATACGTTTTGCGTCGTGCTGCGCGATAAACAAGTCGCCGAAGTTACCACGCATAATATACTCAGGGGCGAATGTCGGCACAACCTTGAGTCCTGGCACCAGTGTCGAGGGCAGCACGCTGCCCCGATATTTGGTAAGTCCGTGTACGTCGCATAGTTTTACAAGCGCGGCCTCGCCTATGGGCACCACAACATTCGGCCGCAGCCCCACACGGGTAAGGTGTGTGACCAGATCAACATCGTCCGCATGCATGAGACTGCACTTGTCAAGCTGGATACCCGTGCCGTCGAATACCTTGTTGAGCACCAAGGCACTGAGCCCTGCCATTGGTTTGCCGGTGGCGAGTTCGCGCGGCCCGGGTGTGTCACCGACAATGGCAATACGTGCGCCCATCACAAGTTGTGGGGGACATTGTTGGGTCATTCGTTTCTCCTAGACAGGCGCCCAAGGGCGACTCTCTACGGCCCCCAATTCTTAGGCGGGGGGCTTCGCCCGCACAGCCGTTGCGCTACGAGCCAGCGCTTTGTGCTGCGTCTCGACTACTTCTTTGCCTTCTTAGGTTTACAGGACTTGGTATAGAATGTGCCACATTGATCCGAATATTCACCACATTGTGTGCATCGTCCTGTAAATACGTTTAGCTCATGTTGCATGGCCTGCACCCTTCTTAGTTATTGTCGCCGTTGTCGTGGTGAGGACCGGTGCCGGGGTTACTGCCGTCGCCGCTACCGTTGCCGTTACCGTTGTTGCCGTGGCCGCCGTCACCCCCTCCGCCTTCGCCGCCTCCGCTGTGGACATTGCCGCCGCGCCACACGTTGTTATTCTTGTTGGTGCTGTATTGGCCCTGGCTTTGGCCCTGTGACTGCGCTTGACCCTGGGCTTGTAAGTTACTATTGCTGATGTCTACGTTGTCGGGCCGTGTGGCCTTCGCTGCGCCCACCATACCACGGGCGATAATGGCCGCACTACCGACGCGTGACCCTGACTCAATTCCCACCTCAACCAGTGTGCAGGGAAGGGAGCGCGCGCGACCCTGTTGGGAGTCGATGAGTTGACCGCTGCTGTCGAATGTCTGTAGGACCACGAGTTCGGCGCACCCATGCGAGTCGGAGCGATGCTGGACAGTGTCGATAATCTTACCTGACGTGGGTAGAGTAGTGGTACCAACAATTTTGGTACTCGCGCTGCACCCCGCGAGGGCGAAGGCCAGCCCTGCCCCGAGAAATATTTTAGTTAGATGACGCATCTTTGGGTTCCTCCTCTACGAACGTCGCTTCTGTGACGTTCGCGGTTTGTTCCGCTTTGTAGACTTGGTAGTCGTCCCAAATCTTAGCGGCGTGGTTGGTAACAAAGGCAATGGTCTCTTCGCGTGTCGGGTCTTCAGCTATCTTGCCCATCGCCTGGCCCATGACGAGCAGCTTCATGAATGCTGCTTCCATGATCTCGTTACGTAGCTCCTGCAACTCCTCGACAGTCGGAGGTGTTTCGGGAATCACTACGGTTTCGTTCGCGTCCATTATGGTTTGCCTCCCGAGGCTAGGGCCTCCATTGTGTATGCCGATTTGATCTGGTCGAGCACTTCGATCAGTGACTTGGTCATTACGGCGACGCGCTGCGAGGGCTTGCGTGGGTCGACGAAATCGAATATGACGTTCGAGCCGATCATCTTGCCAGTGTTCTCGTCCTTGACGAGTTCGAGTGTCGTGACTACAAGAATCGGGTTCGCCTCGTAGTCCCAGCCGCCCATCGCGAGAGTACGAAACACCCAGTTGTCGTTTGGTTGTGCGTCGAGATTCTTGGAAACGGTGATGCCTGTGACGAGGTGGCCGGCAGCCGCCACACCCTGCGCCTGTAACTTCGATGCAGTCATTGGATCATTCTTTGCCATGTTCATTTTTCCTCCCTAAGGAATATGCGTTATTACGTATGCGCATCCCACGGACGAAGCGCACCACTCAAGGGGCAATCGTCAATCCGGGACTAGCGGCCGAGAACGTTCTCGATACGCGCTTGGGTCTTGCCATTATAAACTTCGTGTTTGACCGTACCACGAAAGCTCAAACCAAAGAGAACGTCGGTGTCGAAATCCGCATCGTACGGAATCGCCAGCACGTCCAGGAACCGCTTGAGCGATTTGTCCGTATCGCCCGAAG
>Ga0208454_1000489_pt1 | contig 22658 bp, 35 predicted proteins | sample EasRivMeERMZT100_FD_187530 | JGI IMG/M metagenome (GOLD analysis project Ga0208454, IMG submission 187530) | Soil microbial communities from meander-bound floodplain in the East River, Colorado, USA - East River MetaG ERMZT100 (SPAdes) (version 2) | ecosystem: Environmental > Terrestrial > Soil...
CCCCTGCCGGGTCAGCCGGCACCCGCGCCCGGCGAGGATTACAACAAGGGGCGTACCGGGCACCGCATCCTGAACGCGGTGATGGGGTTTGGTGCCGGGCTCACCGGAACCGGCCCGGAGTTCCTCGAGCGGCTCGACAAGAACCGTCAGGAGGCGATGATCAAGGACATGGTGCTGGTCGATGATGCGCTCGCTGACGGGCGCGTGAGCGACGCGCGCGAGGCATTGCTCGACCGGCTGAAGGAGATCAAGCGTCTCGGCGGCAACCCGCGCCACACGATCCACGTTCTCAACCAACTGGACAGCGGTGACTTCAAGGGAGCGAAGAGCTACGTCAGGGACGGGCTCGACAATGCGGTGCGTCAGGGGATGCTCGAGCCGCGTCAGGTGGACCGCACGGTCACCTCGCAGAACCAGTTGCTCGAATTCGAGGGTGAAGGTGGTGAAATGAAAATCACCGATCTGCCGCTCCGCAAGGATACGGGAGGCTCGAGTGGTTACGTCTGGGGCGACAGTGATCTCGCGGTGGACAAGGACGGCAACCAGTTCCACGTTGCCCGGAAGGGAGACAAGGCGGGTGGTATCAGTGAATCGGATGTCACGCCGGTGCTGGGACCAGACATGCAGGCGCAGACTCCGACCAGTAAGTTGACGATTTTGCAGCGAGGTCAGACACCCGCACAGATCGTGACGCATGAGGGTCGGGTGCAGAGTGCGAAGACCGAAGCGGAGAAAGACGCGGAGGATACCGTCGCCGCGAAGCGCGAGGGACTGGCGGCGCGGGACCAGATGCGTAACGTGAATCAAATGCTGACACTGCTCGAGAAAGTCGAGACGGGTGGCCTGACCCAGTATCGTCAGGCAATCGCGAACTTCCTCAACCTGAAAGACCCGACCACGGTCACGCTGGGTCAGTTGGAGCAGGGCTTCGGCGACCAGGTCATGGTGGCCTTGAACAACATGAAGGGACCGGCAACGGAGCGCGAGCGCGAGTACCTCGAGCGGATCAAGGCGAACATCCGCAAGGGCACCGCAGTGAACCGTGCGATGTTGCAGGATGTGCGTGCCATCGCGGAGAACAAATTCAAGCGTGGTCAGTGGCTGCAACAAAATCCCGGTGCGTCGGTGTACGACTCGTTCCTCCAGTACGGGGACGACAACTTCGATCAGCAGCAAGAGCCGCAGCCGGATCAGCCGACCGCTGCGCCTGCGCTGCCGGCGCAGCAGACAGCCGCACCGGCGACGCCTGCTGCTCCCGCTGCGCCTGCGGTTCCGGCTGCCGCGCCGACAACGGGTGGCAAGACTTTCGAGGAGCGCAAGGCCAGCTACCTCCAGCCGGGGACACCGTAGATGGCAACCATCCAAGAACTCAAGGATGCGTTCATCCGCGCCGATGACGCTGGTGACAAGGAAGTCGCTGCCTCGTTCTTGAAGGACATCGAAGCAGCGATGGCACAGACCCCGGTGCCGACCGAAGCGGAGGTCGGGCGTGGTCAGGCACCCGAAGGCACCGCGTGGCGTGGACCCGCGCAGCCCGGCGATGAGCGACCGCAGCCAGCGTTCCAGCCCGTGCCGCGCAAGGGGTTCAAGGAGAACCTGCTCGAGAGTGGGCAGACCGCAGTGGGGCTCGGTGAGAACGCACTGACTGCGATCACGGGTGTGACCTCGGGGCCGGCAGCGGCTATCGGCAACACGCTGAGTGCGGGCCTGTCGGGCCTGGCCGGCAACCCGGATCTCGATGAGCAGGGGATGCCGAAGGACTTCAACACCCTGATGAACGAGGGCTACGAGGCGGGCGTCTACTCGCCGCGCACCGAAGAGGGTCAGCGCATCGCGGGCGATGTCGGCAACGTGATGAACAAGGCGCAACTGCCGCCCTTCATCCCCGAAGCACCTGTTCTCTCGAATGCCTCGAGGACTGCGCCGGGTGCGCGCGGATTGCAGAAGGGCGCAGACGCGATGGCGGATGCGGAACTCGCATCGCGCACCCGTGGGCAGTTGGTCAGCATGGACCCCAAACTGCCCAGTGATCCCGCACTCGCTGCACGACAGGCACCGTTCTACGGTGGCTTCAAGCGTGAGCAATTCAACCGTGATGTGGAAGCGGCGCGGCGCGAGCGGGAAGCCGCGAAGGCGCGTGCCGATGTCGAGATCGATGACTTCGTGAACGAGGTGGGTGGGAAAGGAACGGTTGCCGAAGCGGGCGAGGCAATAATCGATCAGGGATTCAAGGCGTACAACTCGATCATCGAGACGTTCGATGACTTCTACAAACGTGCGGGCGCACCGCGCAGGGGAGTCGCGCGGGTCCGTACCACCGATCTGCCCGGCACGCTCGACTCGGAATTCTCGCAGCACACGAACCCGCTGGTGCGTCGTCTCGCGGAGGAGGCCAACAAGCCTGGACAGATTCTCAATTCACAGGGGCAGCCGACCAAGCTGACCTACACCCCCGCAGAGGTGAAGGGGGCGCTCCGCATCGTGCGCGGCCAGGTGCGTAAGTTGATGGCAGCGGAGAAGGGTGGTACTGGCGTAGACCCGCGCCGGCTCGCGATGCAGAAGCTCCAGACCAGTCTCGAGAACGATCTGAAAACGTGGAGCCGCACGAGCCCTGCGGCGCGCAAGCAGTACAAGCTGATGGAGTGGGTGGATGACAAGTTCGCGAATTCGGTCGGCAAGATTCGCGAGAACTTCGACATCCGGGGCAGCGGTCGCTACAGGAACCAGTGGCCCGATGTTCCCACGCTGCTCGGTGAGGCGCGCAGTCCGAAGTCGGGAGGTACGCTGGCCGCGCGCACCAAGGAACTGCTGCCGGGTGCGGTGCCGGATATGCAGAAACTCATCACCGCGATGGCAAGGCAGGATCGCAAGTTCTTGACGAGTGACTTCGCACGCACGGTGTTCGATCCTAAGATCATGGACGAGGTCGAAGCGATGCTGAAACGGTCGGAGCAATAGGGGAACAACATGGCACGGTTCGGCAGCATCGGCACGCAGTACTTCGACAACGCGGGCGACCCGCTGGTCGATGGTCACCTCTACTTCTACGAGTCGGGTACGACGGCACCGAAGATCACGTTCGCGGATGTGAACCTGTCGATCCCGAACAGCCACCCGGTGCAACTCTCCGCTGCGGGCCGGCAGCCGAACATCTTCTTCGAGGGCTCGGCTCGCGCGATCCTGACCGACGAGTTCGATGTGCAGATCGAGGCGCGCGACCCGGTGGGCGGCGAGTTCCAGGAGGGCGCGTACTCACCGTGGAACTCGCTCACGATCTACGACGTTCCCGACATCGTGATCGGCTCGGACGGCAACGTGTACGTCTCGATTGCCAACGGCAACCAGAAACACGATCCCACGACGAGCCCCGCGTACTGGACGCAGTTGAAGGAGATCAGGGTCTGGAACCCGAACGAGATCTACATCATCAACGACCTCGTGCAGGCCGCGAACGGATTCATCTATGCATCGATCCAGAACGCGAACCTGAACCACGCGCCACCCAACCTCGCGTGGTGGACGACGATTGTGGACGCGCTGCCCTCGACCGGCGGCGTCGTGCAGGGCAACACCGCATCCCCGACTCCGCTGGTGCGGATCACGCAACTCGGCACCGGGGACGCGCTGCGCGTCGAAGCGGCAACGCGCCCGTTCGTCATCGAGGCGGGTGGGCGCGTGCGGATCGGATTGGTGAACAACCAGAATCCCGCTGACCGGCTCGAGACATCGTTCGGCAACATCGCGCAGTACACGTTCAGCGACAACGCGGCGGTGAACCCCTACGACACTTACAAGAGCCGGGGCACTGCGGAAGGGATACATGCGGTCGTGCAGGTTAACGATGTCACCAAGCATCTGCGCTCTTGGGCATCGGACGGCGCGAATTACCTGCAAGTCGGCAGCATAATATTCCAGACAGACGCGCCGGTTGTCGCGTCTTCGGGTCCGATACCCATCGGCACAGCACCCAGCCGATTCTCGGTCAACGTGATGGCACCCTCGGTCGATGGTGGTGTCACGCCCGGTGTGCTGACCGAACGCATCCGCGTCACCAGCACCGGGAACATCGGCTTCAGCAACACGGGCCTGACCAACAGCAGCGTGCGCGCCGGGCAGAACATCACGGGCAACGCGACGGCTGCCCAGTTCAACGCGACCGGCATCGTGCAGTCGGATGTCGCTTCGGCGCATATCTACCTGTCGGGTGTCGTCAGCACCGCAGCAGCGGTATTCGTGCTGGCTAACCTGATTCACTTCCGCGCAGGCAGCGCGGTCCTGAGTCCCGGTGCGGGTAGCTCGGTCACCAACCAGATCGGGTTCGGGGTGGGCAACAACCTGTTGGGTGCCTCGAGCAACTTCGGGTTCCGCTCGGATCTCGCAGCCGCTGCGGGTGTGTGGGGTTTCTTCGGCGCGACAGCGCAGAATGCCTTCGGCGGCATGACCAAGTTCGGCAGCACCGCTGTGCCCACCGAAGTGGTGGATGTGCAGGGCAACGTGCTGGTCAATGGATCGGTCCTGATCATCAACCCCGCCACACCGCTCGGCTACGGACCCGGTGTCGGCACGAGTGTCGTGCAGGCTACCAACAAGGCAACGACTGTCGCGATCAACCGCGCCAGCGGTCAGATCACGATGAACAACGCGAGCCTCGCGGCGAACACCGCAGTCGGGTTCGTGGTGACCAACACGATGGTGACGCTGAACGACACACCCGTCGTGACGATCAAGTCGGGCAACACGGCGAACGCTTACCATATCCAGGTCGATGGCGTGCAGAACGGTCAGTTCGTTATCTCGCTGCGTAACATGACCGCTGGCGCGCTCGCTGAAGCCGTCGTGCTGCAATTCAACATCATCCGGGGAACGATCACATGACGATCACCAAACAGAAAGCAGTCGAGCAGTACTTCGTGTTCCCCGCGCCGCGCAAGGAGGTCGAGGTGCATTGGCGCATCACGTACCTCGAGGACGGCGTGCCCTCGGACACCAAGCTGAAGAGCCAGCTTTACACCGAAGCCGACAAGGCAGCCCTGATGGGGGATCTGCCGAACACGGTCGCGAACAAACTCTCCGACATCGCGGGGTGGGCGTGATGCCGCTCAAGAAGGGCAAGTCCCGCAAGGTGGTCAGCGAGAACATCCGCAACGAGATGGCTGCCGGTAAGCCGCAGAAGCAGGCGGTAGCCATTGCACTCAACACCGCGCGACGCGGCAAGAAGCCGAAGAAGCGCGGTCCCAAGGGAGCGAAGTACCAATGACACTTCTCACGCTGATCTTCGTGGTGGTGCTGTGCATGATGCTGGTGTATCTCGGACAGCACGTTCCGGCTCCGTTCCCGTGGGTGCTGTACGCGATTGCCGCGCTGGTCATCCTGATCGTGCTGCTGCGCGTGCTGGGCGTCGATATGGGTGCCTCGCTGTGACCAAGAACGTCACCGCGAAGTCACACACGATGGTCAGTGCCGGTGGTGGTGTGTGGGGCTCCTCGGGTGCGCCGCCCAGCGGCGGCACGGCTGCGCTCGGGTGGAGCGCTCCCGCCGGGCTCGCCGCCGGTGGCATCCTGGTCATCACGACTGACGGCACGTTCAACTTCGGCACGCAGGGTCCGAACGTCGCGCTGTACGACGACTACGCGGGTGGGGTGGCGGGCAACGCCATCGCGAACAACCACCCGCTGGTCGGGCTCTGGCTCGGCAACCTCGGCAACTACTCGCCCGCGATCTTCGCGAACGGTGGGCGCGACGGCTCGACCTGTGGCGCGATGTTCAACGCCGCCGGCTCCAGCACGCAGAAGGTGCGGAACAATCGCGCGAACCTCGGCGCGGCTGTCTCGGAGGTCTTCGCCTGTTGGTCAACCATGTTCCCCGGCGGCATCACGGGCTCGGGCACGCCGGGTGTGTGGCCGGCTAGCTCGCACCTGAAGAACATCTGGTTCTCGCATGGCGATGCCATCGAGTCGGGTGACGGCAACGACATCGTGCTGTACTCGCACAGCAGCCAGACCGCGTCCACCGTGGTCGGCAACGATTCGAGCGACACCGTCTACTTCGACGCCGCGACCAAGTCGCAGGGCAACTATGACTTTGCCGGGTGGAACGTCTACGAGTCGTGGCTGAAGGGCGGGCCGAATCCGATGGTGGACAAGTCCACGGTGTACGGCTGCCTCTCGAATGCGAATCACAAGGGTGAACAGACGCGCACCGATGGCAACCCTTTCGATCCGACTGATGGCGTCCTCGACCGCGTGCAGTTCCCCGGCTGGTTCGGCAACCTGAACTCGAGCGAGGTGGGTTTCAACCCGCTGGTCGATGATCTCTACGTTGCGTACGGTCCCGGCTCACCGGCGCGTATGATCCTCGGCGACGCGCCGACATGGGCAGCGGTGAAGCAGCGGTGGCTCGCGCCGCCGATCACCGGGCAGTGGGGCCAGCTTGCCGCGCAGTGCCGCATCCCGAAGACGCTGAGTGGCATACAGGGTCTGTTCCTGTATGTGCGTGACGGCAACAACGGGCTGGTCAACGCGAACGGAGTGCTGATATGACCGCTGCGGTTGATACCAACCTGACCACCGGGTACACCATCACTGTCGGCACCACGGGTGGTTCAATCAGTGCGGTCAAGCCCAGTGCGGTGGTCGCCGGGGACTATGTTCTGGCGTGCATCTCGCTGCGAGTGGGGACGGCACCAACGCTCGCCACGTTCCCAGATCAGGCGGGTTTCACGACGCTGTACTCGGTCGGTGGGGCCAGCGTCAGCGCCCGTCACTCCTGGGTCGGAGTCAGGAAGATCGACGGCGGCGAGGGCGCGAACTTCGCGTTCGACTGGTCGTCCATCGGCGGCACCTACACCGCCTCAATAGCTGGCGTATTCCGCATCACGGGCGCGGATGCAACGACGTTCCTCGACACACTGGTCACCAATGACATCAGCTACTCCGATACCGGGTCTGGCTGGTCGCTGGACCCCGCGAGCGTCACCACGACCGAAGCGAACGTCCTGCTGATCGGCATCTATCTAGGAAAGCCGGGCAACCTGCTGGTCAACGACGACACTGTTTTCCCTGCTGGTCAGACCAAGGTCTATCGCGGCGGGCAGACATCGTGGGGTGGATCAACCTCTGCCCAACTCGCGCTCAGTTTCCAAGTGCAAGCTGCCGCTGGAGCGAGTGGCGCGAAGCAATGGAAGCTGTCTACCGGCGCAAGTGTCTTTGGCTCGGCGCTCAACTTCGGGGTCAAGTCGGCAGCGGCACTCAACCCGGAGGTGACGCTCGCGAGCCCCGGAACCGGCGTCGGCTACATCGACGCGGTCGCGCCGCTGGTGACCGGCAACAAGCTCGAGTGGATCGCGGTGACCTCGCCCGGCGGCTACCCGGTGACCGTGAACGCGAACGCGAGCTTCACCATCAGCGGCAATCCGCCCGATGGCAGCTACACGTTCGATGTGCGCGCGTGGGACGGTGTGTGGGGTCCGTTCGCCACCCAGACCGCAGTGATCGCGGGCGGTGTGGTCGTGGGCACGCCACCCAACTACTTCCTCGGGTCGAACCCGGTCATCACGGGAGAGGGCTCTGCGCTGCCTGTGCGGCTGCCTGTGAAGAAGCCGGTCGTGAAGCCTGCCAAGGGTGGCGGCAGCAAGGCGCGGCCCGCTGGCGCGCAACAGGTGGTCGTGTTCACCGACAACTTTGATCGCGCCAACGGTGCGATGGGTGCGAATTGGACACAGGTCACGAACCCGAACACGCTGCAAGTCCTGAGTAACCAACTCGCCATCGTCAACAACCAGCCGGGGAGCGCTCGGGCCAACGCTGTACTGGCGAACAACCAGTACTGCAAGATCAAAGCTGTCACTGTCCCGACTGCTGCCCCCGACAACGAGTCAGCTTTCCTGTACGTTCGCTGGAACGGTACGGCTGGATATTTCATCCAGTGGACGACGACCTATTTCCGGCTGGCGCGCGATCCGGGCGATGTGTTCCTCGCCAATGCTGGCGCTCAGGGTGTAGCGATCAACGACATCATCGAGATCGGCATCATAGGCACGACGATCTCCTGCAAGATAAACGGGGTGGAGAAGATCTCCTTCGTGGACGCTACTCACGCCGCCGGAAGTGCCGGGGTCCGGGTGAACATCTTCGGAGTGTCCCTCGCTAACGGTAAGCTCGATGACTTTGAGTGCGGGAACATTGTCTAAAACACTCGTCCTCGCGTTTCTGCTGCTGTCGCTCATTGCAGGGTGTGCGACATCCGTAAGGCGCGAGGGCGAGTTCCTCCTGCTCGCCTGCACGTTCATGTGCGTGCTGCGGATCACCGATGGCGAGGGGACGCTGGAGTCGCAGTTGCGGAAGAAGCGCGCACCGGATGAAGCTGGTTCCCGCTGATCGCGTTGCGGTCGCTGCGGCAACTGCTGGGCGTGCAGGAGAAGAATGCCCAGTAGACCTGGTTGTTCTTGCGTAGTCGGCAGCGCACGGTCGTGCGTAGCTCCATCTCCAGAATCTCGAAGCCGTACTTGTCGCAGATGAAGCGGATCTCGCGCTCGCGAATCTTGTTCATGGTTTCAGTTCCTTCGCCATTTCCTTGATGACCCGCACCAGGTATCTCTCGAGTGCCGTGACCGGCTTCACGCCTTCCATGCCGGCGTAGACCTCGTAGGCATCGTGGACCCGGCGCGCCAGCACCGTGCGCCCGTGCAGCGCGCAGGAGTGGCATATGCATTCATCCAGTGGCTCGTGCATCAGGATTCCTCTTTTGGTTTGGTGCGCTCGGTCAGCGGGTCGGTGTCCCACGCGAAGAAGTGCCGCATCCAGCACATGCGTTCGTTGGTCATCGCGGTGTAGTAGGTGTCGGTCTTGCCGTCCTTGGTGAGGAACACCAGCGCGATGTCCTCGATCTCGTCTGCCTGCTCGAGCATGTGCAGGAGCATGACACGGGGGTTCGTGCGAACCCCCGGCAGCATCTCGACCTTAGGCTTGGGCATCGGTCAGCTTCTCGATACGCTCGAGCAGGCGCGTGCGCTCTTCTTGCAGGCGCAGCACGGTCTGGCCCAGCGAGTGGTTCTGGTTCCGCAGCGCGACGTACTCGGCGGCGAAGCGCGGGTCGGACATCGAGCGCATCGCCACCGCGAGATCCATCATCGCCATGCGGAATTTCTCATCGCTATCGACCTCGCCATCGCGCCAGAAGATCTGGCCGGTCTGCGTGATGCGGATCACGGGCTCGCCGTTCGCGTCCATGACCATCAGCGCGGGATCTGTGGGCGTGGCGGGTCGTTCGGTCACTATGTCCATGTCGTCTCCTAGTTGTAGCTGAAATTCTCAGCTTTCGATTGTCGGATCATTTCATCGATCATCCCGATGTCGAGCTTCATCAGGTGATCCACGCACCCTCGGGCACGTAGAACGAGGCGCGGATGCACGATATGCCCAGCACGAATGCCTTCACGCAGTAGATGTCACCGTGCTTCTCGGACTGCATGATGCGTCCGACCAGGAACGGCCCACCTTCCTGATAGACCCTGACCTTCTGCTGGAGCCGTTCGATCTCGCCGCACAGCGTGTCAACGACGATCAGCACCGCCGCCGGCACGCTGTCGAAGTTGTGGACGTACTCCTGAATCTTTTGCAGGTTCTCGTTCATTAGGATTCCCCCAGTGAATGACCATCGCAGCCGCGAGCCCCGGCAGCGTGCGACTTCTTTCCTTCCAGCGGTCTGGACCCGGCGAGGCGAAATGCACGCGCGGGGTGCGCCCCTCCACGATCCGGGTGGGCTTCAGCGGTGGAAGATTCTCGAGCCAGAAACAGGTGGCCTTGCTCTCGCCGTGTCCGAACCACCACGGCTGCACGATCTGGTCGCACTTGCGACCGACGCGCTCGACCGCGTGGCGCATGATCGGGTTCTCGATTGCCTTGCGCGGGATCTTGCAGTCGAGGAACACGCGGAAGAACGCGGCTGCCTCCTGCGCCTTCTCCTCGCGGTCGGCTTCGAGGTACAGGTGCTTGTTGCCGCTGTTCGCGAGGTAGGTGCAGGGCGGATGCGCGATCAGCATGTCCCACTGGCGGAACATCGGCGTAGGCCTCCACGCGGAGTCACCCACCATGTCGTGCGGGATGTGACCGTCCAGCACGCGGCGCACATCGCCCTGCAAGTGATAGATCCCGTGACCCTCGCTCGGCAGGATGTCGCACGACCACGCATCGTGACCCGCAGCGCGGAACGCATCGCGCACGGTCCCGCTGAACTCGCAAGCAATCAGGATTCTCACATGCCCCTCCGTTGCCGATATTCCTTCACCGCTTTCCGCAGCCCGGATTCGGTCTGCCCTTTCTCGCTCAACGACTCGCGCTGGATCTCGTCCACGGTGTCTCGCATGATCAGCCGGTGTGACAGCACGGGCACGCCCTGACCCTGCCGGCGCAGGCGCGCGTTCAACTGGTTGTACAATTCGAGCGACCAGTTCAACCCGAACCAGGCAATGATATGACCAGCGTCCTGAAGCCCGTCGATCCCGTGACTCATGGAGCCGGGGTGGCCGATGGCGAGTCGCAGATCACCGATCTTCCAGCGGCGCATGGCGTCGTTCAAAGCCCGCTCGCTCTTGCACTCGGTGATGTTGACTGGGTCGAGGTGCTTGAACTTCGCCATGATCCGCTCCGCGTCGAAGCGGAACTGGTAGCCGCAGAGTACGGGCTGCCCCTGAGCCTCATCGATTACCTCTTCGAGCGCATCGAGTTTGATGTCGTGCAGGGGCTCCCACAGCGACGCTACGCCGACGAGAGGGTAGACCGCGCCTGCCGCGATCTGGAGGCACTTGTTCATCATCGATGCCTTGTTGAATGACTCGATCACGCGCCCGCTGTCCAGCGCGAGGAAGAACTCCTTCTCCATCTGGTCGTACTTGTCGCGGAGACTCTCGGGCAGTTCTAGCTCGACATCGTTCACGATCAGATCCGGCAGCGGGTTGTAGTCGGCAGCCGACATCTCCAGCGTGATGTCGGAGATCAGCGTCTTGATCTCGTCCTCCGCGTTCGGCTGCGCGATCTCCTTGAAGCCCTCCTTCTTGTAGAATCGGGTGCGGAACGCGGTCTTGCTGGTCCCCAGTCGCAGCCCACGGTCCACTACCAGGAACTGACCATGCAGATCTTTATACCCGTTCGATGCCGGCGAGCCGGTGAGCCCTGTACTCCAGATGAACTGATCGAGGATCTTCTTCACCGCAGCCACGCGGTGCGTGGTGCTGTTTTTACACTTCGATACCTCGTCCCAGACGATGCCGTTGAACGGCAGTGGGCGACCCTTGCTGATGAAATAGGTTTGCAGCGTCTCTGCCAGCCATTTCACATTCTCGTAGTTGATCAGGTAGATGTTGGCGGGAGCGAGTAGCGCCCGCACGCGCTGATCCTTGGACCCGGTGAGCAGCGAGAACTTGAGGTGCTTGGTGTGTTCCCACTTGAGCGCTTCCTGCCGCCACACCAGACGGCACACGCGGATCGGTGCGACGATCAGCACGCCGTGCAGGTATCGCTGCTGGAGCAGATGCGAGATCGAGGTCAGCGTGATGACCGTCTTGCCCAGCCCCATGTCCAGCCACAGCATCGAGTGATGGTGCGTGCATTGATGGTTGGTCGCGTTCTGCTGATACCCGTGCATCAGCCACGGGGGCATGGCGGGTTTCTGCATGGCGACACTCATTTCGGTTTCTCCTGCTCGAGCGGCGCGCGGAGGGCTGCGTCTATCATTCGGTCAAGGTGTTCATCCGTTTCTTCATCTTCTGGAATTGGTAGTAAGTTCGGCCACTTCCATTGCTCTATTACATAGGCAGGAGCAAGATTCCTCCTTGCCCATCGCCACCGCTCCGCATCAGCATCCCGTGCCTTCAACTCAGCGGCGAGGTTGTCGCGCTCGCGCAGCGCGGTGTCGAGTTCGATCTTCAACCGGGCGATTACACGTTCGTCGCTCATCCCATTGACTCCACGATTGCGAGCGACTGCTCGACGCTGTCCAGTATCTCGACCCGGTAGCCCAGTGCCCGGAGCCGCGCGATCTCGCGGATCTGCACCGGCGTCGGGAGTTTCCCCTTGCGCTTGAACTCCGCGAAGCAGATGTACTGCGCCAGCACCGGCATCAGCAAACCAGGCACGGTCGCGAGCAGCAGCCGGTCGGGCACGCCGGCTCGCGCGGGACTGGTGAACTTGTAGAAGCCGATGCCGCGCGCAGCCGCCGCCTCGCGGGCCTTGCGTTCGATGACCTTCTCGAGCGGGTTGTCGTTCACCGTGTGCGTTCCTGTTTGCCGCCACCCTGACTCCAGTGCCTATCGTCGCCGCAATAACTCAGGCAGTCGCAGGGTTCCTTGGGTTTCTTCATGCAGCGAGGCAGCGCGGCGACTCGCTTCGCTTCCTCGTCGTCCACGAACGCCTGCGCCATCAACACCGGCAAATCATTCAGAATCGGCGTGCCGTCCATGCGCTTCCACCACTTCGGGTGCTTCTGGCGATATTGCTCCATCACCCCTTCGGTAATCTTGAGTGCGTCAATGAAGTTCATGCTGCCCCCGGCTTCAACCAATGGTGCCAGACCCCGCGCATCCACCCCAGCGTGTACAGCACGCACACCGCGACCATGCCCCACTGCTGTGCCGTGATCGTGGCGTAGAACCACGCAGGCTGCGCCGCGAGGCCGAACAGGCACGCTGCGCGCCGCCACGCGGGTCGCGGGTCTTGGGTCAGGTAGATCGTCGTCGCGCCCAGCGAGCCGATCAGGATCTGCTCGATCACCGCTTCAGCCTCCGACGCGCGGCGCGGCGCTTCTGCTGGCTCTTGGTCTTGGCGCGGATGACGTTGTCACGGTTCCCGTGATCGACAGCCATCGCGCGCACCTTGTCCTCGAAGCCCGGTTCGGTGAGCATCTTCTTCTTGAATTCTTCGTAGGTCATCTTGTCACGCGAGTCCATTGCACAGTTTCTCCACTTCGGTGACGTACCAGTTGTAGTCGAGGCCCAGTTGGTCCCCGTCGATCTCCATCTCGATGTCGTTCAGCACGCTAACGTTCCACGATGCGTTGATCGCGGTCTTGCGCCACAGGTCGGACCCCTTGAGCGGCGGCATGATCTTGTACAGTCGCCCGCCCTCCTTGGTGATCGCGTAGCGCGTTGTGTTCTGTAGCTGGTAGGTAGTGCCGTTCCACTCGATGGTCAGCTTGTGGGCGCGCGGCAGCTTCACCCGCAGTAAGAAGTCGAACAGATCGGGCCAGTTCTCGACTGCCTCGCGGATCGAGCAGCCGGTGAGCAGATGCTGTTCCGCGACCTTGGGAACTACCAGTGCGCTGTGGTTCTGGTGCCATTCGAGTTCGTACTCGTAAGCGCCCTTCCGCTTCACGACACCATCGACGCGCTCGGCCAGGTAATTGTTAACGTCCCGAATGAACATGCGTCGGTAGTAACAATGTTCCAGTGGCAGTTGTGTTGCTTGTGACCAGTTTTCGGTAAGCCGACGCACCTCGTTGTCGCCAGCTACAGGCACGCGCACCGTGATGCCGTCAGTGTTGCACTGGATGATCTCCAGCCCGCGCACCGTCAGCAGCATCTCAGCTAGCACGCAGATCAGCAGTTGCCCGTTCAGCGTGATCCGCATCGTGAACAGCGGGTCGTAGAAGACGCTGAAGTGGTTGTTGCTGTCACCATACACACCGTTCAGCGCGAGCTTCAGCATCGCGTTCTCCGCGCTGCCCTTCGCGTACTGCTTGCGCTGCTGGTACAGGTCGCGATAGATCTCGCAGAACTTCGGACCCAGATGTTCGGGATAGAACCCGTTCACCATCGCGAGGTGCGGGTAGTAGCTCGATACGTCCAGATCGATGATCGCGTGATCGTTGTCGGCTTCAATCACGCGATTCGTTACTGAACCATGAATACCGCCCGTACCGAAATCGAACGTAAAGCCAGCGACAGTCGCAGACAGATCCTTGAACACACCTTTGGTTTCGGTGATCGACTGACCACGCAGCCACTCCACTACCCGCTGGAATTCGGGAGTCTGGAATTCGATCCAAGGCAGGATCGCGTCGCGCAATGCGATCACCGGACGGCGCGTCTGGCGCGGGCTGCGTCCATCCTCGTTGCTGTACTGGTAGCACGCCACACCCGCCGCTTCGAGCGACATGATGAAGTAGTCCTTGCCGATTTTAGTATCGTTGTGGTTCAGGAAACTGCGACCCAGCTTGCGGGTCAGTTCCTCGCGGAACGCAATCATCTTCAACGACTCGAAGTAGAACCGCTCGGTCTGATCGATGTCATGCGCGTTGTAGTTCTTCAGCACCTCGATCTGTGGTTGAGTGAGGACGGTGCCTACCGGGAACGGCAGATCCTGGATCGAGCGGGACCGCATGTTGAATTCCAGCACCTTGAGCGAAGTGCTGCGCGCCATGTTGTCGAAGTGGTGGATCAGGAACAGGTCGAGGATCGGCATCACGTAGTCGGTCGGCTTGATCCGATGGCTCCACTTGCGCTGATCGTCGTCCTGCGAGTCGATGATCGACATCGCCTTCGCGTACAGCATCTCCGCGCTGCCCTGTCCCGCGCGCAGCAGCGTGTGCAGCACCGGGTAGTCGAAGCCGACACCGTTGAACGTGACCAGCCTCGCGCCGCTGCGCGCCAGCCAGTGCAGCATCCCGATGATCTCCTGCGAATCGTTACGCCATGGCGAGATCTCATAGCACAGCCGCACGGGCACGCCGACAGGCTTCAGCCCCAGCAGGAAGCAGTTGGGATACGTCTCGATGTCGGCGACCCAGTCGGTCATTCGGGCGGCTCGTGCGGATAACGGTCCTCGTACTCATCCAACATTACGTCGGCATAATCGAACGCCATCTTAGCGGCGGCTAGCTCGGCACAATGCTGGTTGCCCTGATTGAAAGCCTGGTACTGGATGTTCTGCTCGATCAGCACCGGCAGCACCCTCATCGCAATCTCGAGACGTACGTCTGTCATAGATGCTCCCTCGCAGGGCTACTCACTGGACCGCGCTCCCCGCAACGACAGCGCGATCCAGCTTTCACCCCCTTGCGGGTATCAGGAGTTGAAGAAGTTCGGGACGCCGGGCATACCAGGCATTGCGGGTGCCTGCTGCGGCTGACCGAACGTGGGCGGCTGCTGCGGGAACGGCGCTCCCGGCATCTGGGGCATCTGCGGCGCTCCCTGCTGCGGGAACTGCGGCATCCCCGGCATCTGGCCGGGCAGCGGCATCCCGCCAGCCGTAGGCACGCCTGCGGGCGCTCCCGCGACCTGACCGAACATGCCGGTGACATCGACCGGACCCTCGCCGAACGGAACGTCGTCGCGCAGGAACTGGATCGCGACCAGATCACAGCGCACGCCGCGACCGTTGGTGTTCTCCTGCAACCACGGCTTGATTGCCGCGTTCACGCGACAGCCACCGTACAACTGGCGAGCGAGTGCCTGACAGGCCATCGTGTTCGCCGGGTCCACCGGATTGCCCACGTTGTCGATGTACTGCGGCGGCTGCTTGCGCCCGCAGGAGATCGCCATCATGCCGATGTAGCCATCGTAGGGTTGCATCGTCTCCTTCTTGATCCGCTCCGCGCCCTGCGTGTAGCAGCGTTGCTTGCGGTCCCCGTTGATCATGTTCATCACCGCCGCCGCGTGTTCCTTCCACTTCTCGACAGCGAGCTTGGTGTACTGCTGCCAGAAAGCGGCGAAGCCCGGATGGTTGGGCGGCATCAACAGATCACAGTTGTAGGAGATCGACACCTTGCCGGTCTGCTCGTTGGTTCGCTGCTGCGCCTCGATCAGGTTCGGAAAGCTCAGGCGAACGTCGGTCAGCATCAGCACGCCTTCGTTCGGGTTCTTCGTTGCAGTCGTCATAACGATTACCTCGGAGGTTTTACAGTTTCACAGTTTCACGATTACGACAGCCAGTCGGGCAGTTGCTCGACGGGCGGTGATGCTGCCGGCTGCTCGCCCACAGGGCCGAACATGCCAGCGGCATTGGTTGCGATCCCCGGACGGGAATCGGATTCGGGAACCAGCGTCAGCTTGCCGGTCAGGTGCGAGACGTAGTCCTTGTCGATGGTTGCGAGTTGGCGCTTCGACAGAGCCTTCGGCTCGCCGGATTTGTTTTTCCAGGTCAGCTTCTCCACCTTCGCGGGCGAGAGGACCGACTGCTCGTAGACCTCGCCCTTCGGCACGCTCATCGCGGTCAGCTTCTTCGCGATCTCGTCTTCGGGCAGCGCCCACTTGCGCGAGCCGCGACCCTCGACCAGCTTGTAGCCGGGCACGGGGATACCAGCGCGCAGGCGACGCTCCGCTTCGGCTTCCGCCGCCGATAGCATCTGGCGCACCAGCGGCGCGGCTTCGAGGATCTGGATCAGTTGCTCGCTCGACATCACAGCCGGATCGGCTTGAGCCTGAGCCTGAGCCTGTTGCACAAGGTCGGTCATTGCGGGGTTCTCCACGATTGGTTTAAACATCAGCCCGATGCTGGCCGAAGCCTGCGCGGCGAACGCGGCACAGCCGCCTTTGGCCGGGCACCACATGCACTGGGAATCGCCCGGAACCAGCGGCGCATCGGGCTGATCGCACGCCTGCCCCTGCATCACCAGTTTCGAGATGCGGTACTCCAGCATCTCGCGCACCGACAGCGTCCATGTCGAAATCGGGTTCGCACCCTTGTACGCCGCCTTCGGCTGGATGATCGTCATCCGCACTTCATCGAACGGGATCGTCTCCGGGGTGACACCGTACTTGCCCAGTTCGCCGAAGGCGTACTGCTCCAGTTGCAGGTTCTCTTCGGCGGGCACGATGTTCATCCCGTCCTTGTAGTCGCACACTTCAAGCGTGCGCCCGCCGGTGATCACGATGTCGTAGGTGCCGTCCATGTCGTCGCGGCCCGTCATGCGCCGCAGCGACACCTTCTGCTCGCCCTGCACAGTGGCGAGCCCGCCGAAGGACGCAACGCGCTCGATGACGTAGTCGATGGCGACCTTCGCGCGCACCGCACGCTCGGCATCGACAACGAACTGCCCGTCGTGATCCTCCAGCACGACGCCGACCATCTTGCGAGGATCGGCGAGGCCCGCCTCCACACAGCGGTTCAACACCGTGTGCGTGTGCGTGCCGTCGATTGCGGATGGACCCGGTGCGCGGGACGGGTACTTCGCCGCCTCGCGCACAGAGCCCGGACACTGTGCCCAGCGATGCCGGGCAACCATCTCAGGCTCCCAGTGCTTCGATGGCTTGGTAAACCTGCGCGAAGCGATCCGGCGGGATCTGGTTCAGTGCAGTGAAGCCCATCGACTGGATCAGGGGCTGGATCTGCGCGCCGCGCTCAGGGCCAAGTGCCTTGTACTTCGCGGTTGCCCAGAGAACCAGGCTCGGGGTGTCGTTGAACGGCAGCATCGGTGCCTGCGCCTGCGGGAACTGCCCGTTGCCGCCGACCATCTGCGCCGGGAACATCGGTGCGGCAGGCATCGTCGGCAGGCCGGGAGTCTGCGGGCCACTGGGCGGCATCGGGATGCCCGGCTGTGCGAAGCCCTGCTGGGGTTGCTGCACGCGCGGATCGAGGTTGCCGGGTGGCATCGGGTTGTAGCCCATCATCTGCGGCTGCGGTTGGGCTTGCGCCTGCATCACCTGAGTCAGCGCACTTACTGCGGCTGTCAGGTTCTTGATCTCAGTTTCGAGTGACATAAGCGGGTTCCTTTCGGGGGTCAGGGAGAACGGTCAGACGGTCATCGAGCAGAGCCTCGATCAGGTCACGCACCAGATCGCTCGCCGACATGCCTGCTTTCGAGGCCCGACGCTGGACTGCCGTCAGGGTGCGTCGGTTGACGCGCACCGTCAGGTAAACATTCAGTGTCTGATCTCGTGGCATTGGGCTAGCAATCCGTTGGCGACAGACCTAGAATAGTCGAACGTGCCACGCCGTGCAACACCTCCCCGCAACTTCAACGATACACAGGTGATACCAGAGTGAACCAGACCGTGTCGTCCCACCCGTCCTCGCACGAATCCTATATGCGCCACGGCTGGCAACTGGTCCCGATCCCTCCCAACTCCAAAGGCCCGCACGCGGTGGGCTGGAACACCCAACCCAAGATGCTGCCTTCGGCCAATGCCCTGCCTCCCGGCTACGGCATCGGGCTAGCGCACGCATACAGCGGCACCGCCGGGCTCGACATCGACAACTGGGGCGATGCCTGCGTGCTGGCTGCGAGCCACGGGGTCGATCTGCCCGCGATCTACACCGCGCCAGATGGGGTCGTGATCGAGTCGGGCAGGCCGGGCCACGGGAAGCTCCTGTTCCAGATGCCGCCGGGGATGGTGCTGCCGTCCAAGAAGTTCAAAGGCGTGGACGCGGAGGGCAAGCAGTACGACATCCTGGAATTCCGATGCGGCACGGCCAACGGGCTCACCGTGCAGGATGTCCTCCCTCCCTCGATCCACCCCGACACCAAGCAGCCGTACCGCTGGTCTGGCAACGGGCACTGGCAGCGGCTGCCGCTGATCCCCGAAGCGCTCCTCGCGTGGTGGCTGAAGACGCTGGAGCGCGATGCCGCCGTGGTCATCCCATCGGGGGATGCGATCCCCGTCAGCTGGGACCAGATCCACTCGGCCATCGGCGCGATCTCGCCCGACTGCGCGCGATCGGTCTGGCTCGATGTCGGCATGGCCCTGCACTGGACCGCGTCCAAAGACCCGGCGCGGGGGCTGGAAGCCTTCGGGCTCTGGGATGAGTGGAGCAGCGGCAGCGCGGCCAAGTATCCCGGCCCGCGCGCCATCGTCGGGCAGTGGAACTCCTTCCGCGCCGACAAGACCCCCGCTGTGACCCTCGGGAGCCTCTTCCATCACGCTCAGGAGGCCGGCTGGGTCAGACCCCTCCCCGATGTATCCGCCATGTTCAGCGCGCTCGCAGCGCGTCCTGTGGACCCGCTGACGCTGGTCGGCGAGGTAGGCCTGCCTGCACCGGAGCTTGACCTCTCCCTGTGGCCTCCTGCGCTCGCCCAGCGCGCTCAGGAGGTGTCGGACGGTGTCGGGTGCGACCCGCTGGTGCCGCTCTTCGCAGGGCTGTCTGCGGTCTGTGCTGCGGTCGATGCGCGCTCGAGGCTCGAGATCATGCCCGACTACAAGGTGCCGCCCGTCCTGTGGTTGATGACCATCGGCTCCCCGGCTGAGAAGAAGACGCCGGGCTCGACGCCCATGATGACCGTGCTGCACGATCTGGAGGCAGAGGACCGCGCCCCCTTCGCCGCCCGCCTGCTCGACTGGGAGATGGTCGAGGCCCACTACGCCAGTGCCAAGAAGGACATGATCGATCACGCCGGGTCGCCTGAGTTCCTGCTGAACGGGAGCGCCGCTGTCCCGGCCCTGCCGCACCTCCCGGCGCAGCCGGTGCCCGTGCGCCTGACCGTCAGTGACATCACCAGCCAGAAGCTGGTGCGCCACTGCGCGGAGCGCCCGCGCGGGGTGCTGTGCTACCTCGATGAGATGCACGCCTGGTTTCGCAAGATGACCAGCCGGGACAATGGCGATGACCGCAGCGCGTGGACAAAGTCCTACGAGTCGCAGCCCTATTCGATGGACCGCGTGCAGGCGGGCGCGCTGCACTGCGAGAACTTCGCGGTGTCGATCTACGGCAACGTGCAGCCACAGGTGCTGAAGCAGCACGCTGACCAGTTGACCAGCGACGGGCTGCTCCAGCGGTTCATTCCCGCGATCCTGCGCCCGCGCTTCACGCACAAGGGTCACCCGCTCCCGCCGTTCCTGACATCGAAGGCCAACTGGGAGCAGATCGTGCGAACGATCTACTCGCTCCCGCCGATGGACTACGAACTGGAGCCGGGCGCGTTCCGCCTGTTCCGCGAATTCCAAGACTGGTACGACGAGGCGCGCACCGATGAGCGTTACGCGCAGGCACCTGACCGCTACATGCAGGCCTTCGGCAAGCTGGAGGGCACGCTCGGACGCCTCGCGTTCATGTTCCACCTGATCGAGAACCCGTTCTGCCCGTACGTGAGCGCCGATACGATGGCCCGCGCCATTGCCGTCGTGAAGGACTACGTCGTGCCCGCGTTCCGCTACACGCTGGGTGACACGGGCGCACTGTCGCCCTTCGAGCGATGGCTCTCGGACTGGTGGATACAGCACTCGCATGAGCAGCAGATCCCGCTGCACCAGATCCGGCGCAGTGCGCGCCGCCCGCTCGAAGGGATGTCGCAGTGGCAGCAGGAGCAGGCAATCATCGGCGGGATGCAGAATCTGGAAGCCGCAGGCTGGGCCGCGCGGCTCGATGACGGGACGCAGGAACATCAGCACCGTGCGATCTGGGTGATGAACCCGACGCTGATCAGCGCGTTCAAGGAACACCGCGAGCGCATCATCCGCGCGAAGCAGCGGATACAGGATCAGATCGGCAACAAAGGCGGGAGAGAGGTGCGCCAGATCGTGACGGGATACGATCCCGCCACGATGGACGCGAAGCACACGAAGCACTAGGCGGCGGCTTCCTCCTTCTTCGGGCGACCCGGCGGGCGACGCTCGACCACATTGGTCTGCACGATGGCGTCGAACAGTCCGGGGTCCAGCGTCTCGACCAGCGTCAGCACCTCCAGCAGGCGCACGGCCACCGCGTTGGGATCACGCGTACCGGCCAGCCAGTGGCGCATCGTGTTCACGGGCACGCCGAACAGGTCTGCCATCTTCGGCAGATCCAGGTTCTGGCGCACAGACAAGTGGGTCAGGGTTTTGGTAAACATGCAGGACTCCTTCGGTTTCACTTTACGCGTTGCGGAATGAACACGCATTCGTAGTTATGCACAGTGCCCTGCGCGTCGATGTAATGCTCGCCGCAGCCAGCGAGCCACTCGATGGTCAGCGCGGCCAGCAGGATGCCGCCAGCGGCGTACATGCACAGCGCGCCGATGATGCGGTGGATGGGTTCACGATCATGCATTGCTCTTCTCCTTTTTGATCTTGCCGTGCCAGATGCAGTTGTGCCCGCGCGTGCGCCCTGTGTACAGGACACCGTTGATGCGCGCCTCGACCTGACAGATGTACTCGCTGGCAATGTCCCAGCGTGCTTGCCAGCGCGCCACGATCAGCGTGCCGCCGATCACGGTGCCTTTGCCGTCAGTGATCACGCCTTTGTCGCCGACTTCCTCGCCACGGTCGAAGAGGCAGAAACCCGATGCGGTGTTGTGCGCCATTAGCTCAGTCCCCCTTCGCCGAACCCAGCGTCGATGATTTCCCAGATTGTCTCCGGGTGTTCGGTGTACATCGTGCTGATGATGCCGATCACGATGAAGGCCTCTTCGGGCGTGAACAGCGGAACAAAGTCGGTTCCGATCACATTGCCGATGGTTCGCGGATCGTCCTCCGGGTGGAAGTGCAGACCCTTTGCCTTCATCTCGCGAAACCAGGCTACTGCCTGATCGTGATCCGGTTCAGCGGTTGCGGGGATCGGGATGCGGTGCGTCATACGATGTCCTCAAATTCAGCAGCAATGTCAGGGTTCGCGTCGATGTAGTCCAGCATCTCAATCATGCTGTGGATCACCAAGCCTTCATCCGGCCCGGACCTGTAGAGCCAGCAGGGATCGTTGTCGATGTCCTCCAGCTTTTCGGCAAGTTCGTGCCGCGTGTAGTGCGCCTCAATGCGTGCGCGCAGGGTCATTGGTCTTCTCCTTGTCGTGTTCCGCGAAGGCCTGCTCCTCGGTGATCTCGCCCAGCGCGAGACGGCGCAGGGTCGCGAGCGACAGCACGCCGATGTCGCGCATCCCCTTGCACTCATGCGCGGAGAACCAGACCTCGCAGTCATACTCGGAACCGGCGCGGCTCTTCGCGCCGCAACGGGCGCACTGGTGAACGTATCTTTTGCGTGGCATCACTTGTCCTCCGCATTGAAGTGGGTGCCCGACATTGCCCATGCGTTGTCGATGTCCACCTTGTTCCACTTGGCCCAGTGGCGCAGATCCGCGAGCAGATCGCACAGCAGGCTGTCGTCGCCGCGCGGCGTGCCTATGTGGTCTGCGTATGCGTTCAGCGCGATGTCGCCATTGTCGGCACGATCCTGGTTTGTGCGTGGCATGGTCAGATCCCCACTAGCTCGCCGAAGTAAGAGGCGAGGTGCTTGTTGGCCTCGACGGTGTCGATCAGATCCTCCAGCGACGGCGGGCCGTTGCTCGCCGCGTCGATGCTGTTCGGATCTTGTGCGCGCATGACGTAGGTCAGCCCGATCAGGCTGAACTGGGCGCGCAACTGCACCGCCAGCATCGTGTCGCTGGGCACGCGCGTGATCACCTGTGCGGGCATCCGATAGGAATCCCCGCACGCGAGCCGCGCGATCTCCTTGCACTCGGAATCGTGATACCCGTTCGCGGTGCGGAAGTAGATGAACTCCACGCGCCGGGTCCACGTACCGTCCGGTTGCTGGAAGTCGCCGGTATGCTCTTTCGCGGGGCGATAGACACCGGCATCGAAGTCAATGGTGTAGGGCATTAGCAGGATTCCTGATTACGTTTGCTGACATCCCAGACGGTGCCGTCCGGGTTCCACAGTCTCCCGTTGTAGGAGACACGCGCGACGGTGCGTCGCGTGATGCTGTCGATCACGGGCCAGCCCGATGCGACGCTCGCGCCGAACCCGTAGCGGTCCCTGTAGCG
>Ga0208454_1000491_pt1 | contig 22641 bp, 23 predicted proteins | sample EasRivMeERMZT100_FD_187530 | JGI IMG/M metagenome (GOLD analysis project Ga0208454, IMG submission 187530) | Soil microbial communities from meander-bound floodplain in the East River, Colorado, USA - East River MetaG ERMZT100 (SPAdes) (version 2) | ecosystem: Environmental > Terrestrial > Soil...
GAGATCCTGAGCCAGCTCAACGTCCTGGGGAGCGCGCGGCGAGAGCGCGTCGCCAGGTCCGCTGGCGTTGTGCCGGGCGTTCTGTGGCCCGTGCTGTTCGGCGGCGCGATCATCACCATCGGCTTCACGTTTTTCTTCGGCACGAAGAACCTCTCAGCGCAGACGTTGATGACGGGCGCGCTAAGCGTGCTGATCTTTGCCGCGCTGCTCGTCATCGTTACCGTCAACCGACCCTTCGCCGGCAGCGTCAAGGTGCACCCAGAGGCACTTGTCCAGGTGCTGGAGGATCTGGGACGAGCGCGCGCGCCTCAATAGTGGATGTGGACGAGCCTGACTGGGCTCGCTATGCCCCAAGGTACATGTGCTGCCGATCTCCATTTCCGGCGGGCGAGGATGCAATTGATGAGCCCGGGTCTTCGATGCTCGCAATCACCTTGAGCCGTCCACCGCAGTGCCAGCATTGCTCGATGTCGATGCCGAAGACCCCTTCAGTCGGCGCGCCCAACGAAGGCGAGCGCGTTGACCTAGCTGCGCACGGGGACTAGCCTCGGCTGAGGCTTCAACGGGACTGTGGTCATGAGCCGCACGTGTCTGTCCGCGATTGCCTTGATCACGATCCTCGTCATCGGCTCGATCGCGAGTGCTGCGGCCAACGCGCAGAGTCGGATGGGGCCGATACCCGCCGAGCAGCTGACGGCGGCACAGCAGGAGGCTCTGGCGGCGTTCGTGGCCGCACGTGGTGAACCGACCGGGCCTTGGATCGTCATGCTCCGCAGTCCTGAAGTCATGACGCGGGCTCGGGCGCTCAGCGATTATTTGCGCTTCGATAGCGTCCTGCCCGGCTGGCTGCGCGAGTTCGTGATCCTCATGACGGCTCGGCAATCGTCGCAAAACTACGAATGGAACGCGCACTATCCGCTCGCGATCGACGAAGGGTTATCGGCGGACCTCGCGCTCGCGATCGCAGAAGGCCGCCGGCCCGACTCGATGGTCGAGGAGGAAGAGATTCTTTACGACTTCTGCACGGAGCTGCTGCGCAACCAGAGCGTTAGCGATGCGACTTACGCGCGCGCCATTGACCGGTTCGGCGAGCAAGGCGTCGTCGAAACCGTGAGCCTCGTGGGCTACTACTCGATGATTTCGCTGTTGCTGAACACCGCCCGCACGCCGCTGCCGGACGGTGTCACGCCCGCGCTGACGCCGTTTCCTCACTGAGCGAACAGGTGGCGGAGCAACCGCGACATGATCACCTAGCGTGTCGCGGCCAGCTTCGCGGCCCGCTCGACGACATACTGATCCCCAAAGCGGGCCGCAAGCGCCGCGAGCTCAGGCTCAATCGGCCCACGCCAACGCAGCGCCATCACCGATTCGCGCAACGGCACGTCGAGCCGCAACGTCGCGAGCCGCCGAAACAACACCGCCTCATCCCGATGCTCGGCCAGGCTCGCGGCCAGCGCCGCGGCGCCGCGGACCGGCACGCTCCAATCGCTCGCCGCTGCCGGGATCGTTTCGAGGTGCAAATACTTACCGAGCACGGCCGCGGCCGACTTGGCGCCCCAACGCGGGACGCCCGGGTAACCATCGGCGCTGTCGCCGACGAGTGCCAACCAGTCCGGCATCGACTCCGGATGCACGCCGAATTTTTCGACCACGCCGTTCTCGTCGAGCGTCTTGCGGCGCAGGCGATCGAGGCATACGACACGCGTGCCGCGTACGCACTGCGCGAGATCCTTGTCGGGCGAGCAGATCACCACGCGCGCCACGTCGGGCACTAGGTTGAAGCGCGCGGCGGCCGTCGCCAACGCATCGTCGCACTCGAACTCGATCATCGGCCACGTGACGAGACCGAGCGCGCGGCACGCTTCCTCGGCCAAACCGAACTGCGCGAACAATACTGCGTCCATGCCTTCCCCGGTTTTGTAGCCGGGGTAGAGCTCATTGCGAAACGACTCGATGACGTGATCGAACGCAATGGCCACGTGGGTCACGTCGCGCTCGCCGAGCAGCGCCAGCAGCGAACGCAGCAGCCCACGCACGGCGCCGACCTCGCGACCGTCGTTGCTGACGCTCGAAGGGCTGCCGTAGTAGGCCCTGAACAACTCGAACGTACCGTCGACGAGGTGCACGTGCATGGGCGAGTCCGGTCGCAAACGTCTGTGGGCCGATGTTAGTCTAGGTCACACAACTTCGGGGGAAACACGGTCATGACTCGTTGGCTCGGCCTTGCTGCACTGCTGTTGGCTTCGTTGGCGGCCGCTCAGACCGAACCCCAGCCGCGCGAGACAAAACCGGCATTCCCCGGCCAGACCGACGCGCCGGCGCCCGCCACGTCATCACAGTTTCGCGTAACCGTCATCACCGAGGCGCTCTCGGCGCCGTGGGGGATCGCATTCCTGCCGGACGGCAACCTGCTCATTTCCGAGTTCGCCGGCAAGCTGCGGACCGTGACGCCGAGCGGGAAGGTGTCTGAACCTATCGATGGCCTGCCGCCCATCAAAATCGTCGCGGCGCAGGGCTTTCACGACGTTGCGCTCGATCCCGATTTCGCCGACAACCGCTACGTGTACTTCACGTACTTCGCGCCGCCGAAGGGCGAAGAACCGAAACGCTGGCCACTCGAGCATTTCTACAACGAGGTGTGGAACAAATCGCTCGCAGAACGGCGCGTGCTCGATCTAGGTTTCGAGCGTGTCGGCCGCGGCAAGCTGAGCCTCGACAACCGCCGTCTCGAAGACGTCGAGGTGCTGATAGACGGTCGCGCCGAGCGACGCATCGTGTTCGCACGCGACAAGACGCTGTACGTGACGGGCGCCGATGCCTTCCGTTTCTACGATACCGATCTCGATGGCGTGGATCACGACTTCACGGCCGAGCCCGACATCCGCCGCAATTTCAGCGGCCGCGTCATCCGCATCAATCGCGACGGCACGATTCCAGCGGACAATCCGTGGCTCGGCCGCGCCACGGTACCGCGCGAGCTCTACGCTCACGGCTTCCGCGACCCCGAAGGCGCGGCGCTCAATCCCGCGACGGGCGAGCTTTGGACGGTGGAGCACGGCCCGCAAGGCGGCGACGAGCTCAACATCGTGCGCGGCGGCCGCGACTACGGCTGGCCCGACGTGTCCTACGGCATCCAGTACGACGCACGGCAAACCGGCGGCCGCACCAATGTGCCGGTCGGCAACGGCAAGACCTCGATGCCGGGCGTCGAGGAGCCGATTTACTTCTGGGTGCCGTCGATCGCGCCCTCAGGCATGGCGTTCTACACGGCGGATCTCTTCCCGAGCTGGAAGGGCAACGTCTTTGTCGGCGCGCTCGCGGGCAAACATCTCGTCCGTCTCGTGCTCGACGGCAACCGCGTAGTCGCCGAGGAAAAGCTTCTCGCCGACCGTGACCAACGCATCCGCGACGTGCGCCAAGGCCCCGACGGCGCGCTCTACGTGCTCGCGGGCGACTCCCTCCTCCGCCTCACTCCCCGCTAACAATGGAGTCAGGTTTAGCACGGTTGCGCGGGCCGCAACGCGAAAACGCGAGCCCGCCCACTGAACTCAGCGCGTGACGTCGGTGTGAGCAAGCCCTTTCGGCAGCGTCGGCGCCAGGATGGCGCCGCCGCAGCTTACATGGATGTACTTGCAGCGGTGCCGAAAGGGCTTGCTCACGCCGGCGTCACGCCACCAACACAGCTGGCCGCGGGCTCGCCGAGTAAACACCCTGCGCAACTGTGCAAAACCTGACTCCGTCCTCTACCATACGCGCTCCCTCCGACGAGCAACCCATGCAGTCGATCATCTCGATCAAGGGCTTGACGAAGACCTATGCGTCGGGCTTTCAGGCGCTGAAAAGCACGGACCTTGCGATCCGCCGCGGCGAGATCTTCGGTTTGCTCGGGCCGAACGGCGCGGGCAAGACCACGCTCATCAACATCGTCTGCGGCATCGTCAGGCCAAGCGGCGGCACGGTCACGGTCGCTGGGCACGATATTCAGAAAGCGGCCCGCGCCGCGCGCGACCTGATCGGCCTCGTCCCGCAGGAGATCAGCACCGACGCCTTCGAAACCGTCTGGGACACCACGGTGTTCAGCCGCGGGCTGTTCGGCAAGCCGAAGAGCGCCGCGTACTGCGAGAAGGTGCTCAAGTGGCTGTCGCTATGGGACAAGAAGGACAGCAAAATCATGACGTTGTCGGGCGGAATGAAACGCCGCGTCATGATCGCCAAGGCCCTCGCTCACGAGCCGCAGGTCTTGTTCCTCGATGAGCCCACTGCCGGCGTGGACGTCGAGCTACGCCAAGACATGTGGAACGTGGTGCGGGATCTCCGCGACTCCGGCGTCACGATCATTCTCACGACACACTACATCGAAGAAGCCGAGGAGATGGCCGACCGCATCGGCGTCATCAACCGCGGCGAGATCATCCTCGTGGAGCAGACGGCCGAGCTCATGCGCAAGCTCGGTAAGAAGCAAATGACACTGCATCTGCACGCGCAGGTCGAGGCGTTGCCGCCGCAGCTCGCCGAGTTCGGTCTCGAGCTCGGCGCCGGCGGGGCGGAGCTCGTCTACACCTACGACACACGGGGCGAGCGCACCGGCATCACGACGCTGCTCGCCGCACTCGCCGAAGCCGGGATCGGCTTCAAGGACTTGAGCACGACGCAAAGCTCCCTCGAAGAGATCTTCGTCAGCCTAGTGAAACGCTCCACATGAACTGGCACGCAGTCCGCGCGATTTACCACTTCGAGATGGCCCGCATGTGGCGCACCGTCGTGCAAAGCATCGTGGCGCCCGTGCTGTCCACGTCGCTGTATTTCGTCGTGTTCGGCTCGGCCATTGGCTCGCGCATCGCCGAGGTCGACGGTACGAGCTACGGCGCATTCATCGTGCCCGGCCTAATCATGCTGTCATTGCTGACCGAGAGCATCGGCAACGCTTCCTTCGGTATCTACTTCCCGCGTTTCACGGGCACGATCTACGAAGTGCTGTCCGCGCCCGTGACGGCGGCGGAGGTCATCCTGGGCTACGTGGGCGCAGCAGCCACCAAGTCGGTGATCTTGGGCTTCATTATCCTGGCCACGGCCGCGTTGTTCGTGCCGATCGAGATCGCGCATCCGCTCTGGATGTTGGCGTTCCTCGTGCTCACGGCCGTCACGTTCAGCTTGTTCGGCTTCATCATCGGGCTCTGGGCGGACAGCTGGGAAAAGCTCCAAGTCGTACCGCTGCTCATCATCACACCGCTGACTTTCTTGGGCGGCAGCTTTTACTCGATCAGCATGCTGCCACCCGTCTGGCAGACCGTTACGCTGTTCAACCCGGTCGTCTACCTCGTGAGCGGCTTCCGCTGGAGCTTCTACGAGATCGCCGACGTGCAAGTGGGCATCAGTATCGGCATGACGGTTGCCTTCATGCTCATCTGCTTCGCCACCACGTGGTGGATGTTAACGACGGGCTACCGTCTGAAAAAGTAGCCGCTGGCGTACCGGCGCACCGCTCGCTAGCATGAGCATCACCAGCCGCCGGGAGCGTCGCCGATGCCTTCAAAGCCATTCCAGGTTTGCGCGACCGCCGTGCTGCTCGCGTTCGCCGCAGGCGCTTGGGCCGCCGAGTCGATTGGCGTCAACTATGTGGCCGCCACGGAACGTATCCACACGGCCGGCCAGCCGACTGCCGAGACACTTGCGGGCCTCGCGGCACAGGGTTTCGAGCTCGTCGTCAACTTGGCGCCGCCGACCAATCAAGGCGCCGTGCCGAACGAAGGCAAGCTCGTCGCAGAAGGCGGGCCCACCTACGTGAACATTCCCGTCGATTGGCAGCACCCCACCTACGAGGACTTCGAGCTCTTCAGCGCCGTCATGAACGGCGCGCGCGAGCGCAAAGTCCTCGTGCACTGCCAATTGAACATGCGCGCCTCGGCGTTCACGTTCTTGTATCGCGTCATCAGCGAAGGCGTGCCGCCGGCAGAGGCGTTGACGGCGCTGCAGAAGGTCTGGATACCGCGCGACCAATGGGCCGAGTTCACCGCCATGGTGCTCGAAAAGAATGACATCGACTTCGAGCTGCCGAAAGCCCAGTAGTCTTCAGAGAGTAGAGCGCGCGTGATTCGACGACTTGGCTTCAACGCCGGCCAGCGGCGGGCGTGGCTCGCAACTGCACTGGCCACGCTGGTCTCAACCCCCAGCAACGCGCAGGAAGTGGCGCTGAGCTACACGGCGGCTCAGGCGCTCGCAGGCCAAGCGGCCTATGAGCAGGGCTGCATCACCTGCCACGGCGCGAACCTGAACGACGGCCCGCTCGGTCCGCCACTCAAAGGCCCCGCGTTCATCGCGAAGTTCGGCGGCAAGACGGCCGACGCCGTGTTCACTGTCATGCGTACCACGATGCCGACGACGGCACCGGACTCCCTCGGAGCCGACACCTATGCCGCGCTGCTCGCGTTCATGCTGCAAGAGAACGACATCGTCGCCGGCGAGCACGAGCTGCCCGGCGATGTGACGCAGCTCGCGCGCATGTGGATCCCGGCCGGCGGTTTCAGCTTCATGACGTTCTCGCCCGAACAGCCCGCTCGACCGTTACACGCCCGTCACGGACGCGATGCTCGCCGCGCCACCGGCCGAAGAGTGGTTGAGCTGGCGACGCACGTACGACACGCACGGCTTCAGTCCGTTGAGAGAGATCGATAAGCGCAACGTGCGCGACTTGCGCGTCGCGTGGACTTGGTCGTTACCGCCAGGCTCGAACGAATCGGTGCCACTCATGCACGACGGCGTGCTGTTCGCCTATGGGTTCGGCGACGAGCTGCAAGCGCTCGATGCGCGCACGGGCGATCTGCTCTGGCACTACACGCACACGCTCGAGCAGGGCGCCGCACCCAATCACAAGCGCGGCATTGCTCTATATGGCGACAACGTCTACATGGGCACCTCCGACGCACACTTGATTGCGCTCGAAGCCAAGACGGGCACGCTCGTGTGGGACACCGAGATTGCGGACTTCCGGCGGCGCGAGAGCATTTCCGCGGGCCCGCTCGTGGCCGGCGGCAAAGTCATGATCGGCACCACCGGCACGGGCGTCGGCGCCGCGCTCGGCGGACCGCAAATCGTCGGCGTGAACCCCGCGACGGGTGTCGTCGAATGGCGCGTCCACACCATCGCGCAGCCCGGCACGCCGGGTAACGACAGCTGGAACGGCGTGCCCGTCGAGCGGCGCAGCGGCGCGTCGGTGTGGAACACGGGCAGCTATGATTCCGAGATCGGGCTCGCCTACTTCGGCACGGGCAACACGTACGACACGGGCCCGCTGCTCGACGCCGCCGAGCCCGGCGTCGGCAATGCGGCGCTCTACACCGACTCCACGCTCGCGATCGATCCGGCCACGGGCCGCCTCGCTTGGGCGTTCCAACATCTGCCGAACGATCAGTGGGATCTCGACTGGTCGTTCGAGACCCAACTCGTGCGCCTACCCGTGCTCGGCACGACGCGCACCGTGACACTGTCGGCCGGCAAGATCGGCATCTACGAGGCCATCGACGCCGCGACCGGCGAGTTTGCCTTCGCCTACGACTTGGGGTTGCAGAACATCGTCACGGCCATCGACCCGGAAACCGGGCGCAAGACCATCAATCCCGACGTCATGCCCGGCGACGGCAAGCTCAAGCTCGTCTGCCCACACGGCGCCGGGGCGAAAAACTTCCAGCCCGCTGCCTACGACGCGGCCGCGCAACTCTTGATCGTCCCCCTCAACGAAGCCTGCATGGACATGTTCCCCGTGCCGGGCGGTGGGGGTGGCGGCGGACTGTCGTCGGGAATGAACTGGGGCATACGGCCGATTCCCGGCAGCGACGGCAACTACGGCCGGCTCGAGGCCATCGACATCGGCACGCGCGAGGTCGTCTGGCGCGTGCGTCAACGCGCCCCGCAAAGCTCCGGCGTGCTGGCCACGGCGGGTGGCCTCGCGTTCGCCGGCTCGCTCGACCGGTTCGTGCGGGCCTACGACACCAGCAACGGCCGGTTGCTCTGGGAGCAGCGCTTGAACGACGTGTCGAGCTCGAGCCCGATGACCTATAGCCTCGATGGTCGACAATACGTCGCGGTGGTCGTCGGCCAAGGCGGCTTTCATGCCGCGAGCTACGCGGCGCTCGTTCCCGAGCTCAAGAGCCCGCCGGATCGCGGCGCGGCGATCTGGGTGTTCGCGCTACCGAAAAATTAAGCACCGCGGGCGGCGCGCACGCCGCCCGCCCCTTTCTGCCCCTGCAGGCCGGGCGGTACGATGACTTCTAGTATTTCGAGGGGGCATTGAATGATCAGACTCGTCGTTACCGGCATCGCCATCGCCATGGCTTTCGCCACGGCCATATCGATTCCGAATCTTGCGCTCGCCCAAAGCTCGGGCGGCGGGACCCATCCGGACTTCAGCGGCTTGTGGTTCCCGGGCGGCGGTCGCAGCCAAACTCCGCAGCAAGCGCCGTATACCGACGCCGCCAAAGCGTTGCTGGCCGATTATGAAAAGAGCTTCACGCTCGACGACGACCCGGGCCGCTACTGCATTTGGCCCGGCATGCCGCGCGCCGTCTGGGGCGCGCCCTTCACCGTGGAGATCCAACAGCGCCCGCAAGACCTCACGATCTTCTGGGAAGGCTACGGCATGTATCGGAAGATCTACATGGCCGACCACAACCCGCCCGAGCCGATTCTGCCGTCCGCCATGGGCCACTCCGTGGCGCATTGGGAGGGCGACGCGCTCGTGGTCGAGACCACGAGCTTGAAACCTTACCCGTACATGACGCGGATGGCGACGTCCTCCGACGCGCACGTCGTCGAGCGATTACACCTCGAGCAGCGCGACGTGAACGGCCAACCCACCAAGTTCCTCGTCAACGAGGTCGTGCTCACCGATCCCAAGGTCTACAAAGAGCCGATCCGCATCATGGCCACACTGCAACTCCGGCCGGATCTGCAGCTGCTCGAGTACACCTGCTCCGACACGCTCTGGGACGAGTACCTGAACGAGCGCGGCCTCACGCTGCCCGACATGGACGCACTGCCCGACCCGGAGGGTTGATCGAATGCGCAGACGACTTTTAGGCGCCCTCGCCGCCGCTCTCACGACGATGGCGTTGCCCGCGGCCGCACATCACTCCTTCGCGATCTACGACATGTCGCAGAACATCGAATTCGAGGGCGTCGTGGAGACTACCAAGCTACGCAACCCGCACATGGCGCTCACGCTCGTGCAGACGAACCCCGATGGCACGAAGCAGACCATCAATTTCGTCGAAGGCGCGCCGGCCAACATGATCGTGCGGATGGGACTCAAGCCCGAGGACATTGCGCCCGGCCAGACCATCAAGGCGATCGGTGCGCCACGCCGGGACGACCCGAACGCGTACTTCTTGAAAGCGATCATCCTGCCCGACGGCCGGCGGTTTTCCGTCATCAACTGACGCGGAGCAAGCGGCGTCAGGCGCGCCGGTGTTTGCGCAAGGCGTTCTTCGCCGCGCGGGGCAGGCGCTTGATCTCGTGCTCACGGCGTTGCGCGGCGCTACGATCGCTCGCCTCTTCCTGGTAGACGAGCTTCACGGGCAAGCGCGTGCGGGTGTACTTCGCACCGCGACCGGCGTTGTGCGCGGCGATGCGCGCCGCCAGGTCCTTGGCCACACCGGTATAGAACGTGTGGTCAGCGCAGCGAACGATGTAGACGTACCACATCAGCTAGGCGCACACCGGCCGCTGGCCGAACTGCCAATTGGCTGGCGCGTGCTGCGACGGTTGGCGAACCTAGGAACGGCGCTCAGAGCCCGAGGAAGTACAACAGCGTGTCGTTGTACATGATGAAACGGCCAAAGATGATGACCATGATCCACGCCGTCAGCGACACCCCCGCGACCACCTTGGCGCTACGCGCCGCATCACCTTCGGGCGCGACGCCCACGAGCGAGCGTTGGATGCCGGCGAAGTAGAAAATTAGCAGGTTGATGCCGGCGATGAGCACGACGAGCATCTTGAGCTGCAGCGACAGGTTGGTCAGATACTCCATCGGCCCGCCGACGGGGTTGCCGGCGACGAATATGAATCCCGTCGTGGCGTTGATCGCAAACGCGATGACGCCGAGCGGGATGAATTTCTCGAGCAGATGGATGGGTATGCCCTTCGCCACGCCGAGAATGCGCAGGTCCACGACACCGACCGTGCCGAGGAGCACGCACATGCCCACGAAGTGCAAGGTCTCGCAGACCGGCCACACCCAGTCATAGGTCGCGACGTAGTAATCGATTCCCGTAGCTAGCAAAAAATCCGATAAAGCTTCCACTACTCGTCACCACTCAGAAACCAAGCCATGCCTGGACGAAATTCGGATAGGCGGTAAACCGCCCCGCGACCATCGCCAGGCTCCAGAGAACGATCGAGGCGACCGCAAACGTGCGCGCGTGCTTCGGTAGTCCGGCCGACGACAGCACGCCCGGCCGATCAAACACGTAAATCCGCGTGAGCTCGAGGTTCACCATCGCGAACAGGATGAACACAAGCTTGGCGAGGAACAGCCAGTTTCCGAGATCGTTGGTCAGGTTCGCCGCCAGCAGCGATGCACCGGAGAAGGTGTTGATTGTGAAACCCAGGTACATCCACGGAAACAGCTTGCGCAGCGGCGGGAGCGGAATTCCCGGCACGAAGCCCAGCAGACGCAACGCCACGAGCGTGTTGATGCCTACGATGATAGCGAGCCCAATCGCGTGCAGCGACAGAATCGAGGTGTAGGCGAAGATGGAAGGCGATTCGCGCACCCACACGGCGTAAGCGCTGTTTTCAATAGCGTCGATCATAGAGCCTCGTCTGGAAAATCAGCTGCCGTGCGCGACTGCGCCCCCGAGGGTCGTGCTGCCCTCGGCGCGCTTGTCCGCCATGTCACCCTCGGGCGTTTCCGGCTTGAGCGTGAGCATCGTAAGGACGCCCGCCGCGACGAGCGAGCCGAGCGCCATGATCATCGCGACCGTGGGCCTCCCGAGATTCGCGGCAAACAGCCCCCCGGCAAGGATCGGCGCAAGCACGGACCCGCCGCGGCCGACGCCGACTGCGAAACCCGTGCCGAACGCGCGAACGTGCGTCGGGAACGCTCGCGCAAAGAGCGCGTACATGCCGGTGATGGCGCCGTTCGTGAAGAAGCCCGAAGCCATGCAAATCAGGATGAGCTGCACGAGGTCGGACGCGCTGCGACCGAACAACGTGACCATCACGGTCGATACGAGCATGACGCAGATCGTGATGACCTTGACGTTGTAACGCATCGCCAAAAGCCCGACCACGGTGCCCCCAGTGGCGCCACCGACGTTCAGCCAGCTCAACACCTGGCCCGCGGAGCTCGGCGCAAAGCCCATGTCGACGACGATCGTCGGCACCCACTTCACGATGAAGTAGAACGTCGTGATGTGGAAGAAATAGGCAATCGTGACCAGGACGGTAATCGGCAAGAGGCTGCCGCGGAAGATGTCCTCGACCGAGCGCTTGCGCGCTTCCGCGGACACGACGGGCAACGCCGCAACCGGCGCATGGCCGAATCGCTTGAGCGTGTGATTGATCTTCTCGAGCGCGCCCTTCGGTTGCTTGCGCGCGAGCCAGTGCACGGATTCCGGCATGAAGAAGTAGACCACCGGAATGAACACGAGCGTAACACTGGCGCCGAACATGAAAACGGTTCGCCAGTTCGCAAGCTCGAGGCCCATCGAGGTGATGAACCCACCCAGGGCAGCACCAACCGGGTAACCGATCGACATGATCGCGACGCTGACGTCACGGCGCCGCGCGTTCGAAAACTCCGCGGTAACCGCATTGATCGACGCGAGCATGCCGCCGATGCCGAGCCCGGTGATGATGCGCCAGATCGCGAGGTCTGCGAGCCGCGGATCGACCTCCGTGCCGAACGCCGCGAACACGGGCGTCACGACACCGCCGAGCACGCCGCTCGACGTGGTGGCCATGAACATGCCGATCGCCATGACGACGAGGCAGCCGAGCACCGTCGGACGGCGGCCGATCTTGTCGGCGACGCCACCGAGGAAGATCGAGCCTAGCGCCATGCCGACGAGCTCCATCGACAGGACGAAGCCGAGCGCGCTCGGGCCGAGGCCCCATTCGGCCCTGATACCGGGGGAAGCGAAGCTGATCGACAAGACGTCGAACCCGTCGAGGGCATTGAGCCCGATGGTGATCGCCACGATGATGACCTGCCACGAGGTCATGGGCGACTTCAACAGAATGTCACGCGGATCGGTTTGCACGATTTCAGACTCCCCGTAGCTGTCTTCTGCAGCTTTGCAGAGCGCGAGCGTAGCACTTTCCGCACACCGTACCCAATGGCGACGATTCTTCAGGAACGAAGTCTTGGCTTTGCTGCTGGGCTCGAATACGGTATTTTCTCGACCTCACAATCCACGGGCACCTCACATAATGATCATTTGGCTCAGAGCCGCGGCGCTCACTGCCGGACTTGCGACTCTCGCGACACCCGCAAGCGCGCAGTGGCCGCTGCACCCGACGCCGAACGTGCCAAGAAATGCCGACGGCTCACCCAACTTGACGGCCCCGACGCCGCGTACAGCAAACGGTCACCCGGACCTGACAGGACTGTGGGAGATCTACTTCAGCTCGATCGCCCCCCCGCCACCGCCGGGACAAGCAAGCCCGTCGCGATCGCTGCAGGATGCGGCCGACGTCCCCGATGGCAGCGAGCCGAACCAGCTCGGACTCTCGCCGAGCACACCGCCCGTCGACCCCGATGCGCCGCCGCGCGCCACGTTCTTCGACATCGGCGCCAACATTCCGGGCGGCCCACCGTTTCAGCCTTGGGCGAAGGCGCTGCGCGAGCAACGCGTCGCCGACAACCAGAAGGACAATCCCGACGCCAACTGCTTGCCGATGGGTTTCATGCAACTGCACGGGCACCCGCAACCGCGCAAGATCGTCCAGACACCGAACCTCATCGTGATCATGTACGAAGGCAACAGCGGCCTGCGACAAATCTTCCTCGATGGTCGCGCGCTGCCCGAGATCAACGAAGACCTGCAGCCGTGGTGGTACGGTTACTCCGTAGGCCACTGGGAGGGCGATACGTTGGTCGTGGAATCGGCCGGCTTCCGCGAGGATGGCTGGCTCGACGTCTACGGCAGCCCGCTCACCGATCAGGGCCGGCTCATCGAGCGTTGGCGCCGCACCGATTACGGTCACCTCGAGATCGACATCACGGTCGACGATCGGAAAGCCTACACGGAACCGTTTACGGTCCGCGTCAGCCATCAGGTTATGCTGGACCAAGAATTGATCGAGTTCGTGTGCAACGAGAACGAAAAGTCCTCGCGGCACTACGATCCCTAAAGGAGCTGTAGAAATGAAAGCGCATTGGTTCTGGGTAGCGGCCGCCGCAGGCGCGGTCTTGGCCCAAGGTCCCGCGGTGGCGCACCATTCGTTTGCCGCCGAGTTCGATCGCAACCTGCCGATCACGGTCACGGGCACGGTCACGAAGGTCGAGTGGGCCAACCCGCACGCGCGGTTCTACATCGACGCGAAAGACGAAACCTCGGGCGAAACGGTCAACTGGGACTTCGAGCTCGCGAGCCCGAACGGCCTCATGCGCCGCGGCTGGACGCGCAACTCGATGAAGCTCGGCGACGTGGTCACCGTCACCGGCCATCGCGCCAAGAACAATCCGCACGTCGGCAACGCGAGCACCGTCACGCTGGCCACCGGCAAGAAGCTCTTCGCCGGCTCGTCCTCGGAAACCGAAGCAGCGCAGTAGCAACCGCCCGATGCTGCGACCGATGGCGAACGCTGTGACACCGGTGCTGCTGCGCTCGTTGTGCTCGGGCATCGCTGCCGCGGTGTTGTCCGCGCCGCTCGCAGCTCAATGGCCTCTGCACGCTGCCGCCGGCGCCCCGCGCAAGACTGACGGCACGGTCGAAATCGAGGCTCCGGCACCACGCACCGCGGACGGCCATCCCGATCTGTCGGGGCTCTGGGAGCGCTTCGGTCCCGGCGGCATCACCCCGGACTTCGCCGCGCTGCAATCGAAAGACGGCGGTCCGCCGGCCGCGACGTTCTGGAACCTCGGCGCGGGGTTCGCCAACGGCCTGCCCTTTCAGCCACTCGCCCAGCAATTGCGAGCGGAGCGCATGGCGGACAACCAAAAGAACAACCCCGATGCCCTGTGCCTGCCGATGGGTCTGATGCAGCTGCACTTGCACCCGCAGCCGCGCAAGATCGTGCAGACCCCGGGGCTCATCGTGATCATGTATGAGGGCAACGAGGGACTGCGGCAGATCTTCACCGACGGCCGCCCATTACCCACGCCGGGCGAAGACTTGCAGCCTTGGTGGTATGGCTACTCGGCCGGCCACTGGGAGGGCGACACACTCGTCGTCGAAACCATCGGTTTTCGCGACGACGTCTGGCTCGATGTCCAGGGTAGCCCGTTGACCGGCACTGGGCGGATGATCGAGCGCTTTCGTCGGCCCAATTTCGGCACGCTGGAGATCGACATAACTATCGAAGATCCAGCGGCTTACAGGTCCCCTTTCACAGTTCGCGTGAACCAAAAGCTGCTCCCCGACGCCGAGCTCATCGAGTTCATCTGCAACGAAAACGAGAAGTCGATCCGGCATTATGACCCCTAGCCGCCGGGGCCGGGCCTTCGGCCCGCCCCGCCGCCGCTCCTAGCCAGGCTGCGTTCAGGTTGCCAGTGTAGATTTGTCCTGGTGGCAGCAGTATCTTGGCGGCTATGGGGGCGTGGATGAACAGTCTCAGGATTCCCTGTCCGGCGCTACTTGGGCTCTTGCTGCTCGGTCTGGCCGGCTGCACCGGCAATGAGCCGCCCGGAGCCGAGAACGCGGCGGTTGAATATCAGCCCGGGAACCTTCTCGAAGCGGTGCTACTCGGCGACCGCACGGCTGTCGACCGATTCCTCGCCGCCAGCGCCGATCCCAACGCCACCGAGGCTGACGGCACTACGCCGTTGATGCGTGCCGTTCACGGCGGCTTCCCCGAGATCGCCGCTAGGCTCATCGCAGCCGACGCCAACGTGAGCGCCGCCAATCGTTACGGCGTGACCGCCCTGTACCTGGCCGCCCGGGCCGGCGATGCTGCGAGCACGAGGGCCCTGCTGGCCGCCGGTGCCTCTGCCAATACCGCGCTGCCCGAGGGCGAAACCGCACTCATGACCGCCTCGAAGGCCGGACACGCCGCCGTGGTTCGCACGCTGCTCACGGGCGGCGCCGAGTTCTTAGCCTTGAACGTCCTCACGAATGACAACGCCCCCACTCAGCAGCCGAGCACGGGTTACGGGTCGTTGGCGAGCCCCCCGTTGCCAAACAACCGCGCCAACGTCAACGCGCGCGAAGGTTGGTACGGGCAAACGGCGCTCATGTGGGCCGCAGCGGAAGGCCACGCTGAGGTCGTGCGCCTGCTGATCGAAGCGGGCGCCAACGTCGACGTGCGCTCGCGCGAGATCGATACACCCGAGTCCTACGCCGAGTGGCCGCAAGGCAGCGTCGTTTATCCCGACGTTCCGCGCGGCGGGCTCACCGCACTGCAATTCGCCGCTCGCGAAGGGCAACTCGAGGCAGTGCAAGCGCTCATAGACGGCGGTGCCAATCTCAACGCCGTCGACGCCGAAGGCAAAACGGCGTTGCTCCACGCCACACTAAACGACCATCTCGACGTGGCTGCACTCTTGCTCGAGGCTGGCGCCACCGTCACCGCCGCCGACAGTTACGGGCGTACGGTCCTATTCGCAGCCGTGAACCTCAATACTCTCAGCACCCGCACCGTCGCCGCGAGCACGCCTCTGCCGGTCGATATCGTCAAGCTCGCACTGGCCAAAGGCGCGGACCCGAATGCAGCCCTAACGCGCCGCCTTGGCAGCGACCCTGCTGCGGACGCCACGAACGTCGCGCTGCTCGATGCGGGCACTACACCCTTCCTCCGCGCCGCCATGTCGAGCGACCTCGCAACGATGAGCCTATTGCTCGCCGCCGGCGCCGATCCACTCGCAACGACGAACGACCGGACGACGAGCCTCATGGCGGTGGCCGGGGTGGGATGGCATGAGCCGATCAGCCGCGGCCGCGAAAGCGACGCGATCCAAGCGCTCGAGTTGTTGCTGGCGCAGGGAGCGGACGTCGACGCGGCGAACCAGACGGGCCACACGGCGCTGCATGGCGCCACGCTGCGCGGCTCGACAGCCATGATCCAATTCCTCGTCGATCATGGCGCGAACGCGCGCGCGAAGAACGCCAAAGGCCAAACGCCGCTCGACTTAGCGGTCGGCGTACCCAGCGAGCACATCCCGTACAACGAAGCGGCCGCTTCATTGCTGCGGCGCCTCGCGCAGCAAGCCTAGTACCGTAGTGCTCAGCTGCTTTTGGCGCCGCCGCCGATGACGCGGTAGATCAACGCGCCCAGGGCACCGCCGACGAGCGGCGCTAACCAGAACAACCATAGTTGGGCGATCGCCCAGTCACCTACGTAAACGGCCACACCGGTGCTGCGCGCGGGATTCACCGAAGTGTTCGTGACTGGAATGCTGATGAGGTGAATAAGCGTCAACGCCAGGCCGATGGCAAGCGGCGCAAAACCGGCTGGGGCGCGTCGATCGGTGGCACCGAGAATCACCACGAGGAACATCGCCGTCATCACGACTTCGGCCACTAGGCTCGCCAGCAGTGAGTACTGGCCAGGCGAATGCTCCCCGTAGCCATTCGAGGCGAATCCGGCACTCACGTCGAAACCGGCTTGGCCGCTCGCGATCACGAATAGCACGCCGCCGGCGACGATGCCGCCGAGCACCTGGGCCGCGATGTAGGGAGCCAGATCCTTGGCTGCAAACCGGCCGGCAACCGTGAGGCCCACCGAGACCGCAGGATTGAAGTGTCCGCCCGACACGTGACCGACGGCGTACGCCATCGTCACGACCGTGAGACCGAAGGCCAACGACACGCCGACCAAACCGATACCTACGTCTGGGAATGTCGAAGCGAGCACCGCGCTGCCACAACCGCCCAGCACCAACCAAAACGTACCGAAGAACTCCGCCAGCAGCTTATTCATATTGTTCTCCACGTGATCCCAAAGCCCGATGCAGCCGCGTTACGGCTGCCTCGCGCGGTTATGGTAGACCGGCGGTCGCGCACGGCATAGGCCGCGCGATCGGCAGCGAAGGCGGGTTTAGAACGCGAACTTCACGCCCACGCGCAGCGTACGCGGCTCCTCGGCGCGACTGACGCGGCAGTTCGTCACGGCGCAATCGATATCGGCCGAGCTCGTGCCGGGCGGATCGAGGCCGGGGACGTAGGCCTCGTACCAATAGACGATGTCCTTGCCGTTTTCATCGAGGACGTTCAATACCTCTGCGTACAATTGGGCTTTGCCAACCGTATAGGCGCCGCGCAAATTGATCGAGGTTTCGCCCTCGGCACGCTGTGCGTTATCCGGCGTCAACGCGTATTCGCCGAGATAGCGCACGCGCAAGCTCGCCTCCCAACGGTCCTTCACGGCGGAAATGCCAATCTGACCCGCGTTCTCAACGGAGCCCTCGATATACAGCCCGTCGGGATTGTCGACGTAGCGCGCCCGGCTACCCGTGTAGACGGCGTCGATACCGAGCCACTCGACCGGCCGCCAGAACGCCGTGAGCTCGTAGCCTTCGCGCCGCGAGCCGCCGCGCGGTTCCACGGAATTGGAATCACCGACGAAGATCAGCTCGCTGTCGAGATTGAGCCACCAGTACGCGCTCGTGAGCTTCACCGACCCGAGCTCGAACCGGGCGCCCGCCTCGTAACCCGTGCCTTGGGTCGGTGAAGCTCACGGACTCAGCTCGTTAACGACGCCGCGAGCATCGTTGGAATGAAACCCGCGGCCCCAGTTGCCGTAAAGCTCAACGTCGCGACTGACCGCGTAGGCAATACCCACCTTCGGCGAGGCGCGTGTGTCGCTTTCGTGCCCCGCGTAGCTGCTCGGGTTCTTGGCCGTCACATCGAAGTCGTAGACGTCGCCACGCAGACCGCCCAAGAGTCGCAACTTGTCGGTAGGCGACCAGTTAGCTTCAGCGAATACACCGAGCGACGTTTCGGTGATCGCGTTTTGGGCGATGTTGGTAATGAATTGACCGCTCGCGAATTCGTCGACTCCCACGTTGCCGATGTCGTCATAGCGAAACTCGCCGCCCACCTTGAGCTCGATACGGTCGCGCGCGACCACGCTGTGGTCGTAACGCCCACCTGTGGTCCAGCGTTTGTCGAATTGATTGATCTGAAAGTCGTAGGTCGGGTTCGACTGCATGAACCAGTCGTAGTACTGCGCATAGGCCGATGCCGACCAATCCTTACCGTCGAGCTCGGCGCTCGCGATCCACCGCGAGGTATCGCCGTCCGCCGTCGGGTCGAGCGTGCAAAATGCGTCCTCGCAAACCGCCGTGCCGATGGCGCGCTCCGGAATCTGCTCGGTCGGATGCCAGTTGCCCTCGTAGCCCGACAACGTTACCGCCAACGTGCCGAAGTCCGTCGGGCGGCGGTACTTGCCCCACAGCGCCGTGTGCGCGAGGCCCTCGGCCTGCTCCCACGGCCCGTCGTAAGTTTTGCGCTCGATGAGACCGGTCAGTGTCCCGTCACCGTCGAGCTCGGCGGTCCCGCCGCCGGCGAGACGGCCCCAGCCATACTCACCGCCCTCGAGCGCCACGAACGGGGCTTCGAGGCGCTCGATCGTCGTGATGAAAGACGCCCCCGCCATCGAGAAATCGCCGGTATCGGCCCGATACGGGCCTTTACGGTAGTCGATGCGCTCGACGACCTCGGGCAACAAGCCGTTGATGTCGAGGTAGCCTTGGCCGTGGCCGTGCGAGCGCAGATTCAGCGGCACGCCATCGACGTAGGCCGTGAAGTCGGTGCCATGATCGAGGTTGAAGCCGCGCAGGAAGTACTGATTGGCCTTGCCGCTGCCGGAATGCTGCACGGCCACCATGCCGGGAACGGCCTCGAGCAACTCGGCGACGCGCAGCATCGGCCGCACCAAGAGATCGGCGCCACCGACCGTGCCTTCGCTTGCAGCCTCGGCCGTACCGAGCAATTCGAGGCTGCGGCCGAAGACCACGATCTCGTCAGGCTGCTCCTGGCTCGCCGCTGGCGGCGTCGGCGCCGGCTGTGCTGACTGCGCCTGTGCACCGCTGGCCGCCAAGGCCGTCGCGGCAGCGCTGACGAAGGAGAGGATGGACGGCACGCGACGAGCACGAGTCATGCTGACATTCCTTAAGAAGGACGGTGGCCGCGATCGAGCCGCGGGTGGCCGCGATCCGCAGCGTCATAGTCAGCGAGACGCCATGCCGCCGTCAGGCTAATAACGGTTCTTTAACAGCTAAGCCGCCAGGTTAACGGCCTAGGGACTCGCCGCAGGCGGCGATCAAGCCGCGGGGGAGCCGAAGCGGCGTTGCAGTTCCTCGATGTGCAGGAGCTTCTTGAGACGTTGCTTGAACCAAGCGACGTTCATGCGCTCGCGCCATGAGCCCCAACCATAGTGGAAGCCATAGGTGATGCCACTGTTGACATAAAACTTCCGCTCGCGCCGGCCGTGCACGCGACGCGGGCTAAACACCGGCTTCGGCGTGAGCCGCACGCCGGCGTACCGGCTCGGGTCGCGGTAATAGGTTCTCGTCACGAGCTGCGGCCCGGTGAGCGTGCAAACCTCGTCGGGCGAAGCCGCGAACGGTGGATTGACGGCGAGGCTCGCCAGCATGTCGGCCCAGAGGCGATGCCCCGGCACCGAGGCGAACAGGTAGTTGGCGAGCTGATTCCCCCCGTCCCCGTAGGCTTCGTCATACTCGAGCGACAGCACGACGTCGGCGCCGGAATAGTCGTAAGGCCTCACGAACTCGTAGTCGAGGTCGCAGTACATACCGCCGAAGTCCTGCATCAGCACGTAGCGGAACGTATCGACGCGCATGATGTGGCGATTGAAGCCCGCAAACACGGGCCAAAACTCGGCATGCAGCGTCCGCACGTGCTGCTCCATGGCTGCGTCGGTCCACAGCCGATACTCCCAGCCCTTGTGGTAGCGGCGCACCGACGCGGCCGCCGCCTGCCAACGCCGCGGAACGCGCGTGTCCTTCCAAAGCTGATGAATGATCCGCGGGATCGCCATCCAGTCCACTCCTCCCGAGCAGTTTCCCCGTCGTTCGGTGAATCGTCAATGCGCCCACGGTTCATCAGACTCCCGTGCTGCACTGCGGTCGCGCGGGCCTCGGTTATAGTAGTCACCTCGCGCGCCTCGCCAGGAATCCCGACCACATGAACAAAACCTACAAGGGCAGCTGCTTTTGCGGCGCCGTCTCGATTACCGTCACAGGCGAGCCTGTCGTCATGGGCTATTGCCATTGCGAATCCTGCCGCCGTTGGTCGGCGGGCCCGGTCAACGCGTTCACGCTGTGGAAACCCGAGGCGGTAAAGATCACGGCCGGCGCCGAAAACATCGGCACCTACAACAAGACGCCCAAGAGCTCCCGCAAGTGGTGCAAGACCTGCGGCGGACACCTGCTGACCGAGCACCCTGCGATACGGCTCGTCGACGTCTACGCGGCGATTCTGCCGGCACTCGAGTTCAAACCGCGCGAGCACCTGCATTACCAGGAGGCCGTGCTGCACATCGTCGATTCGCTGCCGAAGCACAAGGACCTACCGAAGGCCGCGGGCGGCTCCGGCGTGTTGCTACCGTCCTAGCGCCTAGAGCAGCAGCGCCGACGCGAGCGCCAAGAAGATCAAGAAGCCCATGCTGTCGGTGATGGCCGTCAGCAGAATGCTGCTCCCCATCACCGGATCGCGGCCGAGTCGCTCGAGCACGAGCGGGCACAACACGCCAACGGCCGACGCGACCAGCATATTCAGCAGCATCGCCATCGCCATGACGAGCGCCAGGCCGACGGACTGATAGAGCAGCAGCGTCGCCAACGCCATGACCACGCCCCAGAGAGCGCCGGTGATCACGCCGATCGCCAACTCCTTGCGCAGCAAGAACATCATGTTGCTGACGTTCAACTGCGACAGCGCGAGGCCGCGGATCACGAGCGCCATGGTTTGATTGCCCGTGTTGCCGCCGATGCTCGCCACAATCGGCATCAACGCAGCTAGCGCTGTGAGCTGCGCGATCGAGCCTTCGAAGCCACCGACGACGCGTGACGCGACGAACGCCGTGAGCAGGTTCAAGCCGAGCCATACGAGGCGCTTGCGGCTGCTCTGCCAGATCGGCGCGAACAGATCCTCATCCTCGCTCAAACCGACTTGGCTCAACGCCTGCTTGAATGAGTCCTGCTTGACTTGCTCGAGCACGGCATCGACGGTCAGCATGCCGACGACCTGATTGTGCAGATTCACGACGGGAGCGGAGATCAGGTCGTAGCGCTCGAAGGCCTCGGCCGCCACGTCTTCGGAGTCGTTGGTCAGAAAGTAAGTGGGTTCCGCGTCCATGACTTCGTTGACATGCAGAGCCCCGTCGCGCACCAACAATCGGTCGAGCGGCAGCGTGCCTTGCAGCACGTGGTCACGGTCGACCACGGTGAGCGACGTGAGCTGCTCCGGCAGGCTGCCGCGGCGACGGAGCGTGGCAATGCATTCTTCGAGCGTCGCGTCGGCGCGCACGGTGACCACGTCGAGCTGCATCAGCGCGCCCACGCTGCCTTCGGGGAACGACAGCACCGACTGCACTTCGGCGCGCTCGTCGGTGCCGAGTTGCGCCAGCACGGCTTCGACGCGCTCGTGCGGCAAGTCCTGCACGAGGTCGGCGAAATCTTCGGCTTCCATTTGCCTGCCGAGTCCCAGCAGCTCGGGCTCGTCGAGCAACGTTACGAGCGAGGCGCGCACGGGTGCGGCGAGCTCGAGCAGCAGCGCGCCGCGCCGTTCGCGGCGGATCAACCGCCACGCCGCCAGGCGTTGCTCCGTGCGCAGACTCTCGAGCACGAAGGCCGCGTCGGCGGGGTGCAAGCTATTGAGCTTCTTCTCGAGCTCGACCGCGTGCTGCCGTTCGACGAGCGACTGCACGAGCGCATGCTTGCGCGTGTCCGTGCGCGCCACGAGCTGATTGACGAGCGCCTGACGCCCGAGCAAGGCCGTCACGGCCTTCAGCGTGGCGTCCAGTGTCTTGTGATGCTCGCTTTCGCGCACGAACTATCGTCCCGCTCCACCGTCCGCGGCTTTAGCGTGATCGTCGATGAGCACGCGCGTCAGATCTTTTCCCTCGCGCTGCCGCAAACGCACGATGAGAAACACCGCGACCATCATGAGCCCGACGACCAATCCCCACCAGAGCCCTACGGCGCCGAAGTCGAGGCCGAACGCAAGCCAGAGGCTCACGGGCATACCGAGAGCCCAGAACGCGACGATGTTCGCGATCATCGGCACGCGCGTGTCGCCGAGCCCCCGCAGCAAGCCGATCGCCACCACTTGCAGCCCGTCGAACACCTGAAAGACGCCGGCGATCGGCAGCAACAACACCGTGAACTGCAATACGACCGCATCACTCGTGTAGATGCGGGCGAGCATGTCGGGTGCGCCGATCAGCAACGCGGCCATGAGCAACATGAATCCCGCGCCCACGCCGAGAGCCGTGAACGTCGACCGGTGCACGCCGCCG
>Ga0208454_1000493_pt1 | contig 22621 bp, 14 predicted proteins | sample EasRivMeERMZT100_FD_187530 | JGI IMG/M metagenome (GOLD analysis project Ga0208454, IMG submission 187530) | Soil microbial communities from meander-bound floodplain in the East River, Colorado, USA - East River MetaG ERMZT100 (SPAdes) (version 2) | ecosystem: Environmental > Terrestrial > Soil...
CGTCGGCCAGGGTATCGCAGTGCGCCCCGGTGCGCCGGTTCCCGACATCTCGAGCGTCGAAGCGCTCAAGCGCGCCATGCTCGAAGCCGAGTCGGTGGTGTTCAACCGCGCCACTGGCGGCCAGTACATCGAAAGCATGCTGCGTAAGATCGGCGTGTACGACCAGATCGAGAGCAAGGCGACGCGCTATGCGAGCGCGGCGCAGGTCATGGATCACCTGCTCAAGGGCAAGGGCCGCGAGGTGGGCTTCGCGCCGATGACCGAGATCATGCTCTACAAGGACAAGGGCCTGCGCTTCGTCGGCCCGCTGCCGCCCGAAGTGCAGCAGCACAACACCTACGTCGCTTCGCCGATGCGCGGCGCCGCCAACGCACAGGCGGCTGCAGCGCTGGTGCGCTTCCTGGGTACTGCGCCCGCCAAAGCGGCGCTCAATGCCGGCGGCGTCGAGTGGCACTCATGAGCCGGCCTCATCCATTGATGAGCACACCGAAGCAATGCGCTTCGGATGAGCTAGGCGCTGGATAGTATTCTGCTGAGCAGAGGAGGCTCTGCTCATGATGCAGCTCACCAGACGTGCTTCAGCCGCCGCGATCGCCGGCGGAATCCTGCTGGCTTGCGCCGCCGCTTCCGAGGCGCGGGTTACCGGGATCACGATCACCAGCACCACTCCCCTTTTCGGCGGGCAAGCATTCGGGACTGCCGGCGCCTACGAGCAGGTGCGCGGCGTCGTGACGGGCGAGCTCGATCCCTTCGACCGGCACAACGACGAGATCACCGATATCCGGCTCGCCCCGCGCAACGCCCGCGGCAAGGTCGAGTACACGACGACCTTCACGCTGCACCGGCCGGTCGACATGAGCCGCTCGAGCGGGGTCATGGTGTACGAGGTGGTGAACCGCGGCAACAAGATCCTGCCTCTGTTCTTTACGGTGGGCGCGACGCCCACCAACCCGGCAGGCGACGGGTTCCTCTACCGCACCGGAAACATCTACCTGTGGAGCGGCTGGCAGGGCGACATCGCGTTCAATCCGGCCTTGGCGGTAGAGACGATCCAGGTGCCGGCGGTGAGCGGCGTAGCCGGCCCGACCTTCGCGCGATTCGTCGCGGTTTCGGGAAGCACGCGACCGCTGCCGGGCGCGGGGCGCACCCCTGCCAGCCTGGATACGAGCAAGGCGAAGCTCATCTCGATCGCGCGCGAAAACAATCTCGGCCAGCGCTTCGGTGTCGTGGAGATCGCCGCCACCGACTGGGCGTTCGCGGATTGCGCCGCGGTTCCCTTTCCCGGCGTGCCGAGCGCGGCGCACATCTGCCTGCGCAACGGGTTCGACCCCGCGCTCGCCTACGAGCTCGTCTTCACCGCCAAGGACCCGCTGGTGCTCGGCGTCGGCATGGCGGCGATGCGCGACGTGAATTCCTTCTTCCGGCGGGCGAACGCCGCGCAGGGCAACCCGATCGCCGGCCGCGTCCACTGGACCGTGGGCTACGGCATCTCGCAGTCCGGCCGCTACACGAAGAACTTCATCCTGCTGGGCTTCAACGAAGACGAGGACGGCAGGAGGGTCTGGGACGGCGCCGACTCGAACATCGCGGGCGCCATGGGCCAGTTCAACATCCGCTTCGCCCAGCCGGGCAACATCGCAAACATCTTCGAGCCGGGCGCCGAGGGGCCGCTGTGGTGGGAGAACTACCACGACCGCGTTCGCGGCCGCGGCGTCACCGGGCTGCTCGAGCGCTGCCGGGCAACGCACACCTGCCCGAAGATCTTCGAGGACTTCGGCGGCGCGGAAATCTGGTACGGACGCGGCAGCGTCGGCATCGCCGGCACGACCGGCCGGGACGACATCCGCGTGCCGGACAACGTGCGGCGCTACTACTACGCCAGCACGCCGCACGGTGGCGGCGCCGGCGGCTTCACTCCCGGACCGCAACCGCCCGCGGCCGGGCTGATGCTCGCTTCCAACCCGAACCCGCAGCTCGAGACGCGGCGGGCGCTATTCCTGCATCTGGTCGACTGGGTAGCGAAGGGCCGCAAGCCGCCCAACAGCGCCTATCCGCGCGTCACCGACGGCACGCTCGTGCCGGCGACCGCCAAGGCGCTGAACTGGCCGAAGATCCCCGGCGCGCCCACGCCCGACAACGTCATCAACGTGCTCATGGACTACGACTACGGACGCGACTTCCGCTACAACGATCAGTCCGGCGTGATGACCAGGGTCGTGCCGGCGATCCGGCAGATCATTCCGACCCTCGCCGCCAAGCTCGACGAGGACGGCAACGAGATCGCCGGCGTGAAATCGGTGCTGCTGCAGGCGCCGCTCGGTACCTATACGAGCTGGAACCCGGTCGCCGCCGGTGCACTGCGCGGCAACGAGGGTAACCTTGCGGCTGGCTATATCCCCTTCTCGATCACCAGGGCAGAGCGCAAGGCGGCGGGCGATCCGCGGCTCTCGCTGGAAGAACGCTATGGCAGCCAGGAGGGCTATAACTGCGTCGTGCGGCACGCTGCGCGGCAGGAAGTACGCAAGCGTTTCCTCCTCCAAGAAGATGCCGACCGGCTGATCGCTCAAGCCGCGGCGAGCAACGTGCTGCCGAGCGACCCGTACAACCGCGTCGCGCGCGACGTGTGCCGCAAGCTCGAACGCGACGACGACCATCATCACCACGGCCATCACGACGATGATGACGACGATGACGACGACGATTGAGAGGGGTTAACCAGTAGGGTTGCAATTCGCCGGCCGCTGTGGCCGGCGCGGGGAAGGATGATGGCTTGTTCGCTTGCTCGGCGCGGAGCATGGCAGCGCGCGCGCCAAGCGGTCACACGGGATCGATAGGATTCCCGGGTGTTCCGCGATCTATTCACGCGTTCTCCGGAAGCCAGGTCGACGGCTGCCCTCAAGGACCTGACGCTGGCGTGCCGCCGGCTGCTGTCCGAGGCGGGCGCGGCCAACGGCGCGGCGATCGCCGGCGAAGTGATCCGCTTCTGGGCCATGCTCGGCGAAGCTTCGCAGATCGCGTTCTTCGATTTTCTGGACTCGCTGGCGCCCGACCGCGCCCGCGTGCTGCGCGCCGCGCAGGCCTACGCCGAAGCCTCCTCGCCGGAGCGCGTCCTCGAGCTGCAGAACGCGGTCGAGCCGCCCCGGCGCGAGCTGATGCGGCGCCTCAACCGCTCGAGCGGCGGGGTGGCGACGATCGTTGCGATGCGCCGCGAGCTGTTGCGCGTGCTGGAGCGCTACCCGCGGCTGCGCGCGGTCGACGCCGACTTCAGCCACCTGCTCGCCACCTGGTTCAATCCCGGATTCCTGGATCTGCGCCGCGTGGACTGGAACTCGCCCGCGGCGCTGCTCGAAAAGATCATCCAGCACGAGGCGGTGCATGCCATCCGCGACTGGAGCGACCTGCGCCGGCGCCTGCAGAACGACCGGCGCTGCTTCGCGTTCTTCCATCCCCAGCTTCCCGGCGAGCCGCTGATCTTCGTCGAGGTGGCGCTGGTGGGGGCGATTCCGCGCTCGATCGAGCAGCTGATCGGCGGCCCGGCCTACCTCGACAACCGGCCGCCCAGGGTCGCCGCGTTCTACTCGATCAGCAACTGCGAAAGCGGCCTCAAGGGCGTATCGCTCGGGAATTTCCTGATCAAGCGGGTGGCCGAAGAGCTGAGGCACGAGGTGCCTTCCGTCAAGCGCCACTGCACGCTGTCGCCGATCCCCGGCTTGCGCAAATGGCTGATGCGCGTGCAGGGAGTATCCGCGGCCGAGGCGCTGCGCCGGCGGCACGGCGCCGACCTCGACCGGCTGGCGGCCGCAGTCCGCGATGCGACGCTCGACGAGAAGGACCGCGTCCTGCTTTATACCTGCGCCGCGAACTTCCTGGCGCACCATGGCGCGAGCGCGCTCGGCGATCCGGTCGCCCGCTTCCACCTCGATAACGGCGCGCGCCTGGAGCGCATCAACCTCGGCGCCGACTTGTCGGAAAAGGGGCTGCGCGAGTCGCTCGGCGTGATGGTCAACTACCTCTACGATCTCGCCACGGTCGAGTCCAATCACGAGCGCTTCGTGCGCGGCGAGGTGGTGTGCAGCCGCCAGGTGCTGTCGGCCGCGCGCGCCTAAGCCGGGGCTCTTAAGCGCGACTTCCGCTAACCGCCGCTAGCACGCTAGCGCGGCGGCGTTCGGCTTGCGCGGCGGCGATGCGCGCATTAAATGCCTGTGCGCCATACATGAAGTGTCTGTCTTCTTCTGGATCTGCGTTACGCCATCTATGAGTTTCCATAAGCTTTACATGCACTTACACCACTGGCACGCCTTCTGCTCAGCACGCGGCAACTACCAAGAAATTGGGAGGCGGCGTGATGAAAACCAACTCGACGCGGTGGATTGCGATCATGGGGATGCTCGCTCTGTTGCAGGGCTGTGCCACCCAGCTTTCCATCGGCTCCGGAGACGAAGACGCCCAGGCCGCGCTGGTGCTGCGCTTTCAGTCCAATTCCATCGTCCCCGCGGTCACGGTAGAAACCGAATTCCTGGAGCCCGGCGACATTCTCCTCAGCTCGGAGCCGACCGTTATGTCGGTCGGCATCCGGCTGATGACCTTCGCGCCGGTGAGCCACGCCGCGGTCTACGTCGGGGATAGCCAGATCGTCGACGCGATGCGCTGGGGCGTGCGCGTACGGGCGCTGAACGAGCTACTTGAGGAAGCAGCCGTGGTCCTCGTCCTGCGCTACCCCGAGCTCAGCGCGGAGCAGGCCGCCGTGATCAGGGAATATTCGGTGAACAAGTCCGGCGCCGGCTTCAACTTCCTTGGCATCACGCTGCATGTGCCGTTCTCTGTCGCGCGCCGGGTGTGCGAGTTGCCGCTCGTCCCCGCCGTAATCCGCGATGCGTGCATCCGCAGCTTCGGCGTGGTTCACCGGCTGGCGGCGAGCGAAAGCCGGCTTTTCTGCTCGCAGCTCGTGCTGCAGGCCTACCGCCATGCCGGAGTGCTCGTCACCCATGCCGACCCCCGCCTCATTAGCCCGGCCGACATCCTGCACATGCGCGAGGATGATGTGTCCTCGGTCGACATCGTGACGCCGCTGCGCTACGTCGGGCATCTGAAATCGGGGCGGCCGGCGACGGCATTGGCGTCGGTCAAGTAAACCTAGAAAGCCCGACCTCTTTGCGCGACGGTTACTCAGGGCTTACCTTGGTGCTACTGGCTTGTTCCTTTCGTCGCCGCAGGTGAATTTTCACCTGACACGAAGTTCTCTCGCATAAACAGGCCGCATCCAGTTGCCCGGGAAGGGCTTCCGGATTCGCCTCGGGACGAAGCGATAAAGATCTCCACGGCACGGCGGAGCGAGCCCCCGTGACTTGGTGCAGGCGAAGCGGCATATTTCCGAAGGGGTCCCAAATGAGCGAAGCAACTCATGGTCGCCTGGCTGCAGCCAGCGTTTGCCTGCTCCTCGCCGCATGCGGTTCGCTGCCCGACGCCAGGCCGTTCGCGGATGCCACCGGGACATGGTCGGCATCCGTCAAGGCGTCCGGGCAGGCGCTGGTGGATTCGCTGCGCGACGCCGGCAGCGTGGAGCCCGCGGACAAGAATGCGTACGAGCAGGACATCAAGAAGTTCGAGGAGGCCTGGTCGGCCCGGATCAAGGCGGCCCAAGGCGCGGTCGCCTACTCGGGCTCGATCGCGGATGTCGTCGCTGCCGCCGGAGAGACCGGCCAAACCGTAAACAAGGTGGCCGATTCCCTCGGGGCGCTGGCCGGCGCTTCCGGCATCACGCTGGCCGGGCCCACCGTGAGCGTGGTCAGCGATGTCGCGAAGTTCGTGGGGGCGCAAGTCGCCATCGTCAGGGTTTCCCGCAAGCTCGAAGACGCTGTTGCCCAGGCCCAGCCGGCGGTCGAAAGCATCGCCGAGCATCTCGTCAGCGAGTCGAGCCAGCAACTCAAGCCGACGCTCGAACGCACCTACAAGAACATCGCCAGCGGGATCAAGCAGCAATACGAAGCGGACAGCAACTTCGCGGCGGCGGTTGCAAAGCGCCTGGAGCAGGCCCGCGCCGACGCGCTCAAGGACCCGGGCAAGGCTGGCGGCTTGCAGGAGCTCGATCGCATGCTGGCGGCGGTCGGCGGCAGGCTGAAAGAGCGCGATCAGAGGCTGGATCAGGCCGCCGCCAGCTACAAGGCGCGATTGCAGCTGGTCAACGCGCTGTCGACGACCACGCTCGCCTGGGCGGCGGCGCATCGCGATCTCGCCGGCGCGATCCGCGACAAGCGCAAGGTCAACGCCGCGGAATTGCAGGAAACGATCGGCGATCTCAGGGACCTGATCAAGAAAGTGAGGGCGCTATGAACTGGCAGAAGCTGAGCGCGATCGACTGGGAGGACTTCGAAACCACGGCCGACTGGGTGAAGCTGCTGAACGACCTCCTGGGATTGAAGGACAGCGCCGACACCCCGGCCAAGCGCGATCAGCTGGCGGACAAGCTGGACGAGCTTGCCGACCACTCGGTCTCCGACGACCTCGCGACCATCACGAAGCTCGACGCCTCGGCCAGGAAAGCCGCGCGCGCGCTCAGGCACACGAACATTTCGCAAAGCATCCAGGAGCTGGCCGAAGCGACCGCGGACTACCAGGCCGCGGTCAAGGAGTTCACCGCCGCGTCGGCCGGACTGAAGAAGGAGGCTTCCTTGCTGCGGCTGGAAAAGTTCACCGCCGCGACCTCGTCGCTGACCGAGACGATCGCTTCGCTGAAGAACCTGTCGCAGGTCGTGAGCGCCAAGGACGACAAGAAACTCGCGGCCGCCATCGTCCAGGCCGTCGAGAGCGCGCAGGAGCTGCGGGCGCTTCTCGAAGGCTCCTGATCGCGGCCGGGCGGAGGAAACCCGTATGGAATTGAAACTGGTGCGCGACGTACGCGGGGCCGACTGCACGCTCGGCAAGCTCTTCGTCGACGGAGCATTCGACTGCTACACCGTCGAGGACGTCGTGCGTCCCGCGGGACAGAAGGTCCACGGCAAGACCGCGATCCCCGAGGGACGCTACCGGGTCACCGTGTCGCGCTCGCCGCGGTTCGGCCGCGACCTTCCCCTTCTCGAGAACGTGCCGGACTTCGAGGGCGTGCGGATCCACCCCGGCAACACCGCCGCGGACACCGAGGGATGCATCATCCCCGGGCGCGTACGCAATCCTGACGGCGTCGGGCAGTCGCGCCTCGCCTTCGACAAGCTGTTCGCCGCGCTCAAGGGCGAGATCGCCGGCGGCCGCGAGATCTGGATGAGCGTGACCACGCCCCAAGGCGGGGTCCCCGAGGTCAACCCGGCCGGGCTGGATCTCATCAAGAGCTTCGAGGGCATTCCCGACGGCGATCCGACCACGGTCAAGATCGATCCCTATCTCGATCCGGTCGGCATCTGGACGATCGGCTGGGGCCACGCGATCTCGGTCGATGGCCGATTCCTCCGCGGCAAGGAGAGCCGCAAAGCGGCGAAGGCGCTGTATCCCGGGGGCATCACGCTCGAGCAGGCCGAGCAGCTGCTGCGCGGCGACCTGCTGGACACCTGCCGCGACGTCGCGGCGCTCGTGAAGGCTCCGGTGAGCGACAACCAGTTCGCCGCGCTCGTGAGCTTCTGCTTCAACCTCGGGCGGGGCAACCTGGCGAAGTCGACTCTTCTGAAAAAGCTCAACGAGAAGGACTACGCCGGCGCCGCCGCCGAGTTCGGCCGGTGGAACAAGGCGGGCGGCAAGGTCCTCGCCGGGTTGACGCGGCGGCGCACCGCGGAGGCCGAGCTGTTTCAATCGGCTTGATCGGCAACGTGCTTGCCAGGTGAATTTTCACCCCGAACGAAGCTTCGCTCGCACATTCGGACGCATCCGATTGCCGAGCAACGAGTTCCGCGCGCACCCGAGGACGAAGCGATAAAAGTGACCGCCGCGCGCTCCCGAAAATCCGCGTGACGTAGCCCGAGCGAAGAGGCATATTTGCCGTAAAGGGAGATGAAGTCGATGATTGGCCGCTCGGTTGCGTTCCGCATCGCGAATGCGCTGATCGAGAAGATGTCGGCGTTCGACGCGCCGGTCGTCATCGAAGGAGAGACCGGCACCGGCAAGGAGCTCGCTGCGCGCGCGATCCACTACCGAGGCGCGCGCGCCGGCCGGCCGTTCGTGCCGGTCAACTGCGGCGCGCTGCCGGACGCGCTGCTCGAAGACGAGCTTTTCGGCCACCGCCGCGGCGCGTTCACCGACGCGCGCGACGACAAGCCCGGGCTGGTCGAGCTCGCGCGCGGCGGCACGCTCTTCCTCGACGAGGTCGACGCGCTCACCCCCAAGGCGCAGGTCACGCTGCTGCGCTTCCTGCAGGACCAGCAGTTCCGCCCGCTCGGCGGCCGGCGCGAAGAGCAGACCGACGTGCGCATCGTCACCGCCAGCAACCGCGTGCTCGAGCGCCAGGTGGAGGCCGGCGCGTTCCGGCTCGACCTGCTCTACCGGCTGAAAGTCCTGCACCTGCCGATGCCGCCCCTGCGTGAGCGGCGTGCCGACATCGCGCTGCTCGCGGAGCACTTCGTGCGCGCGAGCAGCGCTCGCTACCGCAAGCCCGAGCTGCCGATCGATTCCCAGACGCTCGCCTGGTTCGAGCGCCACTCCTGGCCGGGCAACATCCGCGAGCTGGAGAACCTGGTGCAGCGCGAGTTCCTGCTCGCCGAAGGGGACTGCATCTCCGTGGCGGCGCCGCCGGGGGCGCTCGCGGCCCCGCCGCCATCCGAGCCGGTGCTCAACTACCGCAAGGCCAAGAGCTGCGCCATCGCGGAGTTCGAGGCGCGCTTCCTCATCGCGCTCATCGGCCGGGTGAACGGCAACGTGTCCGCGGCGGCGCGCATCAGCGGCACCGAGCGCCGCTATCTCGGGCGCCTGCTCAAGAAGCACCGCATCTCGAAGCTCTCCCCCACCGAGCTGTAATCACCCCATCAGCTCGCGCCAGCACTGGCCCGAGGCCATCTCGCGCAGAGTCCATTGGTTCGCGGCCAGGTTCCAGGCCCACTGTTCCCGGTCCGGCGGAAAGTGCGGGGTCTCGATCTGCGCCACGTCGGGATGCCCCATGCGGTAGGCGGCGCAGGGCGCGGTGCAGAAGACCGGGATGCCTGCCAGCAGGGCATCCACCGCCGCGTTGCTGGTCCAGCACACAAGCGCATGGGCGCCACGCAGCGCCTGTGCGAGCGGCACCACGTCCCGCTCCTTCTTGTCGCGCACCCGGATCTCCCGGTCCGTATTCGCCCTGAGTATCGCCAGTACCCCCGGCAGCCAGTCCGACAGGTCCAGACCTCGGTCGGCGTTTGCCGGGCCGGGCGAACACACCAGAACGAAGCTTCCGGATTGGCGCCACGGCGCCATGCGCAACCCTAGCTGTTCCCAGCGCTTGGCGGACGCGTGTCCGGTACCGTCGTGCTGATACGCATTGCGGGTAACCCTGTAATAGCCGGAGAAGTGCCTGGCGCCGAAGTAGCCGTTGTCGAGATAGATCCACTGCCGGCCCTCGCGCTGGACGTAGTTCAGGAGCGGCCGCAGCCCGTGATGCGCGCCGAAACTCGCCATGCCGCCCGGCGCCAGCTTGCAGGGCACCTCGCGGTACGGCAGGCGGGCACCTTTCGCGAAGCACCTGCCGACCTTGGCGCTGTTCTTCCTCGGCGTCGCGTACACCGTGTAGGGCGCCTTCATCGCAGAATACCTTCAGCCCGGCCACCCCATGATCCAGTCGCCGGAGATGACGCTCAGGCGCTTCATGCCGAGCGTACGTTCGAGCCACGAGACCGCGAGGTCGCGCGTCTGCTCTGCGTAGTTCGTGACCTCCCGGCCTTTCTGCTCCACGATCATCACCGGGCGATTGCGCCGGATCGTGTCCGCGGCGCCGCGGCACACGGCGAGCTCGAGCCCCTCGACGTCGATCTTGATCAAATCGACCTCGTCGAACCCGAAGGAGTCCAGGGTGCGCATCTCGATGTCGCCCGCTCCGCGCACGTGCGCCGACCCGGTCGACGCGGGCACCTCCACGATTCCCACGCGCCCGGGGTTGTCGCCCAGCGCCATCGGCCAGAGGGAGTAGCTCCTGCCGCCCGCTGCGCCGCCGACGTTCCGCACGTAGCAGTCGCGATGCGCCGGCACCGGCTCGAAGGCATCGACATGGCGAAACAGCTTCACCAGATGCATGGACCAGGTGCCGCAGTGCGCGCCGACGTCGATGCAGCGGCGCCGGCGCCGCTCCGGCACTACCTTCATCGCCGCAGTGAGCTTGTTGTACTGGTATGTCGCGCAGCCGCCGACGATGCGCTTCTTGGGGCCGAGCATCACGTCGATCATGTGCGTCTCGTCATCGGGCAGCCAGACTCCGCCGACCTGCTTCATGCCGCGGCCTTTTGCTCCAGCAGCCCGGCCAGGGAGTCGGCCACCCGCGCCGGATCGATCCGCGCCATCGCCTCGTGGCAGTGTGCGCACGGCACGCGCATGCCGCAGCCGAAGCCCTCGCCCGTGAAGAAGCCGAGCTGCCGCTCGTAGCCCGTGACGGCGGGCGAGATGTAGCCGCCGTAGATCACGACCGCGCGCGTTCCCACGGCGGCGGCTACGTGGTGCAGGCCGCCCTCGGTGAGCACCGCCGCGCGCGCGGTTGCGATTACGGCAGCCGCCCGCCGTATCGAAGGAGTTACGACGTGCTCGGCGCCCGGCAGGAGCCTCGTTCCCGCAGGGCCGAGCTGCGTTACGCGCATGCCAAGACGCGCCTGCAGCAGGCTCGCCAGGGCGACCCAACGCGCCCATCCCCAGTCCTTGTTGCGGCTCGCCTTCGCCTTGAGGTTGGGCTCGACGATGAGGCGTCCGGCGTAGCGCGCACCGAACTGCCGCTCCGCTTCGGCAAAGTAGATTTCGCCGACCGGCGGCGCGTATTGCTTCCACGTCCACCGCCGAGGGCTTTGCGCCGCCATATACGGGCGCAGGCCGTCGCTGCGCGCTCGCAGCAGCCGGAAGTTCCCGCGCTCGTCGCGCCGGGCAATGCGCGGGTTCCCGTTCCAGAGCTCGCACCACCTGCTCGCGCCGCCCTCGTAAACCACGCGCAGCTTGCGGCGATCGTGCTCCTGCATCTTGCGCGCGATGCCGGTGACGATCAGCTCGTCACCCCAGCCCATGGCGCCTCTTCGCTTCCATCCGCTCCGCGCCTTGCATCAGCGCCGTCGCCAGCGCGAGATTGGCGCGGATCCACGCCTCGACGCTCCATGGCTCTACGCGGCTGCGCAGTTCCGCCCGGCGCCGCCGCCATGCCTCGCGCGCACCCAGGATTTCCTCGATCGCTCCGCGCATCGCTTCGGGCGTCTCGGCGAGCTTTCCGCATGAGCCGTCTGCCAGCAGATCGCTCGCCCAGCCCACGCGCGTCGAAACCACCGGAACTCCCGCCCGCAGCGCGTCGAAGAGCGGCCAGGGCGCGGCATCGCCGGCGGCGCTGATCGCGACGCAGTCGAAGGCGCCGATCCACGCCGGCGCGCGGGCTAGCGGACATCGCGCCAACCCGTGGACGGCGCAGTCGACACCCGCGCGCTTGAGCGCGGCGGCGGCTGGTTCCAGCCGCTCGCCGACAAGTACTACGCGCGTGCCGGAACGCAATCCGCGCGCGGCCTGGACGAAAAAGTCCAGCCCGCCGACATCGGCGCCCGCGTGCCTCGCCGGCCGCCCGATCCAGGCCAGCGTGGGAGCGCTGCCGGGTACCGGCTCGGCCGCGGACGCTTCACCCCAGCCCACCGGCTGGACCAGATGGCGCAGCCTTCCCAGGTCGACGCCGCCTGCGGCGAGGATCTCCTTCTGCAGCGGATGCGTCAGCGAAACCGCGCCGCACGAGCCCACCGCCGAGCGCTCGCCTGCGCTGCGGTAGAGGTGCGCGCCGAAGAAGTCGTGCACCTGCACCACGGTGCGCGCCGGATCGGGGCTCGAGCCGGCTTCCCGGGCGCGTATGAAGATCCACGCACCGGCCTGCCGCAGCGGCCTGTCGCTCGCCACGACCTCGATGCCCGATTGCGCGGGCGATGCGAGGCGCTGCTTGAATACCTCGAACAGCCAGCCGCGGTCTTCCGCCACCACGTTGACGACGGGAAGCCCGCTGCGCGGCTTGATCACGGCGACCTTCGAGTGCGCCGCGACAGCCGGTCTTGCGCTCGTGGCGGACTGGATCAGCGCCGCCACGCGCGGCGCATCGTGCGCGTCGGCGAGGGTCCACTGATTGCGCATCAGGAAATGCATGTAGGCGCGCCGGCACGCAACGGCCTCGGCTCGCGTCACGCTCGCGGCAAGCAGCGACCAGTCGCGCGACACCGCGGTCAGGAAAGGCGTCACCTCGCCCTGCGTCGGCCAGACGTTGCGCCCCAGCACCACCGCGGGGACGTTCCACAGCAGGCTGTCGTGCGCCACGTTGCTGTTGATCGTCACGATGCCGCAGCACGTTCCGCTCTTCAGCATCTGGTGGATGTTGGCGCGCGCGTGCGGCCAGAGCATGTCCTGCCGCCGGCGCACGCGCAGCTGCAGATGGCGGTTGCCGCGCTGCGCGTCCATCGGGTGCTGCTTGAAGATCACCGGCCAGGGCGGGTTCAGGCCCGAAACGTGGTCGATGAGCGCCTGCATGGTGCGCAGGTGAGCCGGCGCATGGTGCACCAGGTTGGTGTCGTACTCCATCTGCAAAGGCACCAGCAGGAACGCGGGCGGCAGGCCGGTCGCCGCGCTCTTGTCGGCCTGCATGTACTGGTAGTAACCGGCATGCGCCGCCGTCTTGATCGCGGCGAGATGCTCCTCCAGCGCGCGCTCCTCCGGCTCCGCCAGCAGGGTGCCGTTCCAGGAGAAAGGCGCAATGTGCGAGCCGGCGTTGACGCCGCGCGGACTGATCTGGTAGCTCGAGCGGGGCAACCAGCCGTGCTCGCAGTAGAGCGTCGGTCCGCGGCGCCGATGGTAGCGGCCGTTCCAGACGATCGAGATCGTCCCCGGGCTCAGCACGGGATGCGCCGGATCGCGTGCAACCTTGTAGCCGAGCTTCCTCACGGTCTCGCTCAGCGCATCGAGCAGCGGCGCCACGGCGCTCCGGCTGCGTGGTTCGGCCGCAGTCTTCATCGGCGCACTCCTCTCTTCGCCCTGCGCGCGGGGCAGCGACACGAGCCGGCTGATCGAGCTCAGGTTCACCAGCTCCACCCCGCGCGCTTCGAGCGCAACCCTCAGCTTTCCATATTGCGCGTCGATCTCGCGCAGCCGCGACGCGAGCGCATGGCGGCCGGTGGGCGCGAAGAAATGGCCGTCGGTGAGATCGACCCCGATCAGGCCGATGCGGCGCGCGCCCATGTACGCCGCCAGGCAGACCGCGACATACGGCGAGTTCTGCGCGTAGTGCAGCACCTCGCCGGTCCCGACATCGGTGCCGCCGAACCGCCCGAGCTTGAACCGCACCACCGGCGGGTCGACCGAACCGAGATCGAGCTGCGTGAACAGGAACCGCGCTTTCGATCGTTCGACGAACGCGAAACGGTCGGCCTTGAACTGGTTGCGCGGGTTGACCACCACGAGGTACGTCGGATCGAACAAGCGCCCGACGTCGTTGACGCCGATGGTGACGTGGCGCTGCGGGTCGGGCAATTCCTTGAGCGACGGCCCGCAGCCGCACACGACAATGCTCTCGCCCTGGTGCGCATCCCGGAACTCGTGCAACGCGCGGCTCACGGCATTCCCCATCAGCGGATCAGGCGCTCGGCGCGAGCGTTGGGCGGACATCAGGCGCTGGGAGGAGCAACCGCTCCAGGTCCTGCGCCAGGTCGCTCGGCGTGTCCGCGCCCAGATCCTTGCGGATGGCGATCAGCGCTTCGCCGAAGCCGGCCCGCAAGTCGGATTGTTGTCCACGCCCCTCGCGCGCCAAGTCTCGCAGCCGGGTGTGCGCCCTGATCACGGACGCGCCGCCGTACAGCGCGAGGAGGCGGTCGAGCACTTGCAGCTTCTCGGAGAGACCCGCCGGCAGCCGGTCCGTCTGCGTTTGTTCCACGCGAAGCCGGTTCTCCCAGTAGTCGACGAACAGCTGGTAGGCGGCGGTCCTCTCGTCGCGCACCGTCATCGCCTTGCCCTGGCGGATCGCGGCGCGCACCGCGCGAGCAATCCACCATGCAGCAGCGAGCGCGACGAAGCACGCGATCGCGGTGACGTTCGCGACCTGGGGGTCGAGGCCGGCGAAGAGCGCGACGACGCACTGGAACGCAAAGTAGGCGCCGAAGGCCATTGCGCCCAGAAGGGAAAGGCCGGCAAGCACGGCAAAGGTTTTTCCGATCAGTTTCATGATTCGCTCTCCTGTTGTTGCTGAAGGTGACTAATAACCATACGGATCGCCGCCGACGAGGAGCTCGTTGTCGATGGGCGTCTTGGGTACTTCGAAGCCGCCCTTCTTCTTGACCCATTTGCCGGCGCTGTTCTGCTCCAACTCGTAGGCCCGGCATTCAAAGCCTCGCGTCAAGTTGCGGAGCGCCTTCAGGGACTCGATCTCGCTCTCCTCCTTCGAGGTCAGGTCGGTCTTCTTCTTTTTCTCCAGCTGAGTGAGGCGCGTGAACTTCAGCGAGCCGCCCCATGCGCGCTTTGCAGTCACGCTGTAGTAGAGAACCAACCCGTCATCGTTCACTTTCTTCTTGACGCCGGTTTCCACCTCGGCCTTGTGCTTGTTGTTGGCCTGCTTGGTGATCGGCGTCAGATTGAACCGCATGCCCGGACCGCCCAGGTTCTCGTTCAGCAAGTGGCCTTGCACGTACCAGTCCTTGCGCACCCGCTTGGGCACGCCGGCGCCCAGGTCCGCGAGGTTTTCCCATATCGGCGCGTAGTCCCGTGGCGCGGTGCCCTGCGGATGATGCTTGCTGAGGATCGACGCTTCGGCGTTTGTTCCCCCGCCCAGGCTGTTCACGTTGCCGAAGGTGATCACCGACGCCGGGTCGGGGCTTTTCGCGTTGAGCAGCTTGATCTGGGTGGCAAGCTCATTCAGTGTCTCCTGCATCTCCTTGGCGCCCGCGGCGCTGGCCTTGGCGCGCTTGTTCTCATCGGTTTCGGTGATCCGCTTCTTCTTCGCTTCGAGCTTCGCGGCGAGGGCGGTGGCCTTCGTGTAGGGCTTGGTTGCCTGGACCTTCGGCGGCAAAGTGCTTAAGTACGTGCTCCACGGTACGCCCGGCGATTGCGCGACGAGAAGCTGCGGCGCTTCTTCGGTGCCCTCGGTGGAGAGCGTGAGCTTCTTGCCGTTGACCTGGACCGCGGTCTTGAGCTTCCACCATTCGAGCAGCTTTTTTGCTCCGGTCTTGACCGCGCCGAACAGCTTCTTCGCCTTGTCGGCGACCCACTTCGCCACCTTCGCCAGGACATCGTCGACCTTGTCCCGGATCTTCTGGATGTGTTTGCGGATCGCGCTGGTGACGCCCGTGAGGCGAAGCAGCGCCGCGAGGAAGCTGATCACGAGCGAGAGCCCGCGCGCCAAGCCCATCTCCATCGCTTCGGCGGCGGCGCCGATGTTGCCGCGCGCGATCTCGCCGATGCTGCTGAGGAAGTTGGCCACCATCCGCGCGATGTCCTTCGCCTTCTTGATGAAGAACACCACCGTGTCGTAAATGCCGATCACGGCTTTGATCAGGCCCGCGCCTGGAATGAACAGGCTGACCAGCCACTTGATGGCTTCTTCGATGATCTTCCACTTGATGTAGTCCTTCACCGCGTCGATGAAGGCGTCCTGCATGTCCTTGGCCATGTCCTTGAGCTGCTCCCAGGCGGCCATCGGACCCTCGGTGATCAGGGTCTTCACCAGCGCGAAGCCCTTCTCGAGGCCGGCTACGACGGGCTCGCCCATGGCCGTGACCATGTGCCGGCGCAGGTTGTCGTAGGAGATGCCGACCATCTGCAAACCCAGGCCGACGATGCCTTTCAAGTCCCACGTGGTCGGCAGCTTGATCCCCTGCAAGGACCCGGTGAGCCACTCGAACAGCGCGTCCTTCAGGTGCTTGAGGAAGTTCTTGCCGAAGTTCTTGAAGCCCTCGATCGCGGCCTTCATCAGGTTCTTCACGAACACGATCGGTTTGGTGAAGATCGCCTTCAGCACCGCGACGCCCTTGTCGATGATCCCCTGGATCTCCTCGAGCGAATAGCCGAACTTCTTCAGCGCCCAGGTGAAGAGCTTCTTCGCCGCCCAGAGCAGCAGCTTGCCGAGCTTGGCGAGCGCCCCCGCCATCGCCTCCTTCATCTTCTCGATCTTCTGGTCGATCGCCTGGATCGCGGCCTTCTGCTTGTCGGCGAGCTTCTGCTGCAGCTCCTCCTCTTTCTTGGCGACCGTCTTGTCCAGCTCGCCGAGCTTGCCGTTCATCTCCTCCGCGGCCTGCTTGCCGATGTCCTTCAGCGCCGGGCCGAGCTTGTCGACGTAGTCCTTGATCTCCTTCTTCGCCTTGGCCAGGTCGTCCTTGCATTCCTGGATCACGCGCTTGTTGTCGGCGCTGATGTCGGCCACCAGCTTGTCGATCTTGGCGACGAACGCCGCGCGGTTGCGGTCGAAGATCTCCTTGACCGCAGGCAGGTCGTCGATGCCCTTGATCCAGTCCCTCGCCCTCCTCGCCCAGCCGAAGAAGCCCGAATAGCGGTCCGACTTGAATGCACTGATGTCGCGCTTGACGTTGTCCTCGAACTCCTTGGTCGCCTTGTCGTTGCCCTCGTCGAAGCGCTTCATCGACAGGGTTTCGAGGTCGGCGAGCTTCTTCGTCACCTTGTCCTGCACGGCCTTGTAGATGCCGTTGATCTTGGCCGCCACCTCCTCGCGCTTCTTCTCGAGGGCGGTCTTGGCGGTCTTCTGCTTCTTCCCCGTGGCGCCGAGCTGGTTCTTGCGCTTCGCGGTCAGCGCGCCGCGTTCCTTCTTCTCGTCCTGCTTGAGATCGGTGTCGATCTTCGTCGCTTCCTGCTTGGCGAAAGTCTGGATGGCGAGCGGCTCGGTCTTCGCCGCCTTCTCCATCCCCTTCTTCTCCTTGTTCGCCTCGGCGAGCTCGCCGCTGTCCACCATGTCGAGCTGCTCCTGCGTCACGCCCTCTTCATTGAGCTTTGCGTCGCCCTGCTTGGTGAAATTGCTGACGTCCGTGTGCTCGGGCTGCAGCGGAGCGACCGCGCCCTGGCCGAGGTTCATCGCCGGCGTTCCGGGCGCCACCTCCATCGGCGGCAGCTCCTCGGGCGTGTGCTCCGGCGGCGCGGGCGGCGGCGTCTGCCCCATGTCGGCGAACGTGGTGACCACGGCATTCTTGTCGCCGCTCACCACCTGCATCACATCCGCGCCGATGTGCTGCCCCTTCTTGTCGCGCTTGAAGTTGTCGACGTCCTCGATCTTCCTCGGCACGTTCTTGCTCAGAGACTCCTGCAGCTTGTTCTTGCCGCGGCTCTCGTCGACCGGCGGCGGCGGGCGGCCCCCCACATCGCTCACCTGGTGGCCGCTGCTCTTCGCCTGGTTCTCGCTGTCGGGAATGACTACCGCCTGCTCCGACTGCTGCCGCTTCTGCGCCGCGTCGTCGTGCGTCTGCTCGTTGGCGCTCAACTTCGCCAGCATCGCCCCGCCCTTGCGCAGCACCGGCATCGCCTTGCCGACGAGGAACAGCGCCACCTTGCTCTTCCCGACCGCCGCGAGCCCCGCTGCCGCCGCCGCAGCCGCCGCGGCGGCCTTCGCCCTGCCTTTGCCCGGCCGGCCCTTGGGACTAACCTTGAGCTTGTCCTTCTTCGGTTCTTTCTTTCCCGCCTGCTTGTCGACCGGCGGCACCGGCTTCGGTGCCGGGCCCTTGCCGAGCTGCTGCTCGGCCGCCTTGACCTCGGCCTGCGTCTTGTAGAACTCCTCGTCGCTGATTTCGTCCGGCAGCTCCACCAACCTGCCCTCTGCGTCCTTGAAGAACCGCGTGCCGAACGGAGTACGCATGAGCAGCGTGCTGACGCGCGCGCTGGTTGGCGCTCCCCCGGTGCCAGACCGCGCACTATCAGTCGGCCTGCTCGCCGCAGCGGCGGCAGCCTTGCTAGCTGCCGCACGCCTCGCATGTTCAATCAGGGTTGCCATTTAACGCTAACGATCATCTAGGGAAACGAAGCGGAGATGCTGGGCACCTCGCCGTCGTCATTCAGTTGAATGCCTCGCACGGCATTGCGATTCGTTTCGTTTTCGAGCTCATTTGGATTGCTGGCGCGCTCGCGGAGCAACTGGTAACTCCAGCGCAACTTGCGAGCGAACCGCGTCTCCAGGTCGTGCGCTCGCCGAGGCACGGTGGCCGTTGATCCGCGGTACACGGCCTCTACTTCATAGCGAACCCATTTCCCTCGCGCCACGAGTGTTTTCACATCACGTTCAACGTCGGCCAGATGGGTCGCGTTCGCTGTAGGGGTGATGGGAGTCAGATTGCGCCAGTCATTTCCGGGGCCGCCAATGTGATGGTTCAGCAGGTGCCCAAGCCGATACTCGCCTTGCCGGGAACCGATACGCGCCCGCAGCTCCTCGCGCAGACTCTCAGAAACAACCGTCCCGTCGTTCTTGTCAGGTCCGATCGGGTTGGCGACCATCTTCGTGCCCCAGCCGTTGGGATTGACGCCGTGGAACGTGACGCGACTCGTGTGGCGGCCCCGTCCAGTTCCTTCCTCAACCAGCTTCTGGGTCAAGCGCTGCCCGCGTGGGTTCACTTCGCCGACGACCGCCCATCGCTCCCCTTCCGGCACCGCTTCGAGCCGTCGAAGGTTGTTGCGAACCCGGATGGCCGCGAGCACGGGATTGATCACCGCAACTCCGATACGGCTTCCGGACAGGCGGTCCACTGCCTGTGTGCCCTCGCGCAAGCCGTTCTCCAATCGCTGCGCCGGCGGCGCGTTCGGGTCGCCGCCGAGCGCACGGCTGGCGAGGCCAGCGGCTTGACGGCGGATCCAGTCGACCGCGCGATCCAGCATTTGGTCAACGCGCGCCTGCAGGCCGCGGATGGTGGTCTGGACCTGGTTGCCGACGTTGCCCAGGCCGATGAAGCGCGCGAGGAAGTCGAGGATGATCGGGATGGTGCGCGCCATGGTCTGCTCGACGTAGTTGGCGGCGGCGGCGATCCGGCCCGCGGCGATCTCGGCGATGGAGTTCACCACCGACTCGACGAAATCGAGGATCTCGTTGATCTTGTCGATGAAGAACATGATGGTGGTGTAGGTCTTGATGATCGCCTGGATCACGGCGCCCACCGGGCTGAGCATCGACACGAGCTGCTGGATGCCGGCCATCACCAGGCGCGTCTGGATGAAGGACTTGATGCCGCCGAGCGCCGCTTCGCGCAGCTGCCCGAAGAATTCGTTCACCCGGTCGCGCAGCGCCTGTACCAGGCCGCGCTCGCGGATGTCCTGGATCAGCCGGAACGCGCCTTCGAGCATCGCCACCACCCGCTCGCCCATCAGGCGCACCAGCTTCAGGCGCACGTTGGGCCAGGTCAGCCCCAGGATCTGCAGGACGAACCAGATGGTCCCGCGCAGGTCCCACTGCTCGGGCATCTGGATGCCGGCGCGCGCCACCGGCCCGGTCAGCCACGCGATCACCCCGTTGCGCAGGTGGGTGAGGATGTTGTCCTTGAACTGCCGCACGCCCTTGCCGATCGCTTGGAGCAGGTAGCGCAGGAATTGCACCGGGTCGGCGATGATGGTGTTGAAGGTGTCGCGCGCGCGCTTGAAGATCCTGACGATGCGCGCACCCCCGGCGCCCATCGCCGCCTCGAAGATCAGCTCGGCGAGCTTCATGAGGGCGGCGCGCGCGAAGCCGACCAGGTCGGTGAGCAGCGGCCGGAACAATCCCATCATGCGCCGCAGGGTTTCGGTCGGGGTCAGCACGTCTTCGAGACGCAGGGAATCCCAGGCCTGCGTGAACGTGGCGGTGACCCGCTCCCAGGTGAGATTGCGTGTCTGGGTTTCGGTGATGAACCACTGGTACGCCCGCTCCAGCGCACGCGACTGCACCAGCTGATTCACTTTCTCCGTGCCGCCCGGAATGAACTCGGCGACCGCGCTCACCACGGTGAGCGCCGTGCGCGGCTGCGGGACGCTGGTGAACGGATCGCGCCCGAGCATCACCTTGACCAGTCCGTAGCCGGGAATCTCGCGGCAGAAGTTGCTCAGCGGCTGCATGAACGTTTCCTTCAGCCACGTGATCGCCTGTGCAATGAGGGGCGCGACGAAGTTGCGGATGCGCGTGATGGTCGGCATGAACACGTCCTGCGCCCGCCGCCACACGTCTCCCGGGCTGAAGATGTCGCTCCATCCGAGCGAGTCGGTGAAACGAGTGAATGCATCTGCGATCGAGCGGAAGGACAGACCCATCGCCTTGGTCTGCTCGTCGACCCATCCGGCGATGCGCCGCACCACGCCGTTGCGGTTGAGCAGCTGGTACAGCTGCTCTCCGACGACGGGGATCAAGCCCATGAAGGCGCGCAGCAGATTCACCACGTTGAACTCCACTACGCGCAGGTTGATCGGGTTGCGACCAATGATCAGGGTGAGCAGCGTGAAGCCGGGCACGTTGGCCGCCAGGTCGGCGAGCCCGTCGAGGATGTCGGAGAGCCCCAGCCGCTGGATGCGCGACGGCGCTCGCTGCTCGACGCTCGGCTCCTCTTTGCGCTGTACGACCGCCTGCTGCTGGATCGTGTGCGTGAGCTCGTGCGCGAGCAGCTCGGCGCCTTCGGGCGTGTCCGGCCGGTACTCGCCCCGGCCGAAGAAAATGTCCTTGCCGTAGGTGAAGGCGCGCGCGGACAGACGCGCCGACAGCCGTTCGGCCTGCTGGTCGGTATGGATTCTCACCTGGCCGAAATCGGCGCGGAAGCGCGGCTCCATGAACTCGCGCACGTCCTCCGGCAGCGGCGTCCCTGAGCCCAGGCTGGCCTGGATCTCCTGCGACAGATCCTCGGCGACGGCCGGCTGCGGAGCGGCGGCCTGACGATGGATGCGGCGCCCATGGACCCTGCGGTGCGCGGCGCGCGCCACGGTTCCGGGCGGCCACACGCGCCCGGCCGACATCTGCGTCACGCTCTTCGCTACGCTTTGCGCTTCTCGCTCCGCAGGCTCCTCGGGCGACGACACCCGTATCGGTTCGCGCTGCGGCCATAGGATGCTTGCCCGCTCCCTGGCGCCGGCCTCACGCAGACGCTGCGGTGCAGGCGGCCTGCGTGCCGCCCGCGAGACTACGGGCGGCGGCGGCCTCGCCTCCATTCGCGCGCGGAGCTTGTAGGCGGCCGCGGCAGGCATCGGATTACGCCACTGCGCTCATGGGCGGCCGAAGCGGCCGCAATGGGCACTGCGCCCCGCTCTTGCGGTACTCACGCACCAGCGCGGCATATAAGTGCTCCGCGGCGATCGGGCATTCCGCCTGCAGAGCGAGCAGCCGCGCATGCGCGGCCACGTTGCGCCACTGCCCACCGCTCAACGCGCAGCGACACGCGGCCTGCTGCAGCCAGTCGTCGTCGACGGTGTGCGCGCCGAGATGGGTCTTGAGGATGTCGTAGCGCCGCCACTCGTCCGGCGAGCGGAAGTTGATGACCACGTCCATGCGCCGCGTGAACGCCTTGTCGATGCGGTCGGCGGCGTTGCTGGTGACCAGCAGGATGCCCTCGTACGACTCGATGCGTTGCAGCAGGAAGTTGGTCTCGAGGTTGGCGTAGCGGTCGTTGGACGAGCTCACGTCGGTGCGATTGGCCATCAGGGCGTCGCCCTCGTCGAGCAGCAGCACGACGTCGAGCTCCTCCGCCGCGGCAAACGCGCGGTTGAGGTTCTTCTCAGTCTCGCCCAGGTACTTGTTGACCGTGGCGGCGAGGTCGATGCGGTACAGATCCTTGCCCAGCATCGCGGCGAGGAGCCGGGCGGCCAGGGTCTTGCCCGTGCCGCTGCCGCCCGCGAACAGGGCGCGCACGCCCGGATTGCCCTGCGCCACCGCCGCGCTCGCCGCCGCGAGCTGCTCGCGCATCCGGCAGCGCGCCGCGAGCGCCTCGAGCTCCTCGCGCGTGGGATCGGCGACGGCGAGATCGTGCAGCGCGCCCGCCGCGGGCAGGCGCGTGGCGAGGGTCTCGATGCGCGCCGGCTGCAGCTCGCGGCAGGCCTGCTGCAGATCGGAGAGCTCGACCGTCGAGCGACCCGCGAGCGCGGCAAAGCCGGCCGCCGATCTTGCGGCGCGCCGCACGTTGCCGCTGGTGAGCCTCGCGCCAGCCGCCAGCGGACGCACCATGACCGGATCGTGCTCGGGAACCGAGGCGATCCAATGGCGAAAACGCTCCTCGGCGTCCGGCATTGGAAGCTCGAGCGCGAGGATCGGGCGGGCGTCCACGCTCGACCAGGCGCCGTGACGCGTGGTCGCCAGCCCGAGCGGCGCGTCGGCGAACGGCAGCGCGGGCAGCACCTTGCTCTCGCCGAGCGCAAGGTCGCAATGCAGAACCGGCATGGCATCGAGCAGCACGCACAGCGCGCCGAACATCCGCCAGCGCTGCTCTTCCTCGAGCACCGCGGGCTCCGCGGTCAGGACGGACTTGCCCAAAGCGCGTGCGATGCCGCCGAGCAGGGTCCGGCGACCGTTGTGCGTCGGGCCGCGCACGATGAGGATCTGGTCGGA
>Ga0208454_1000495_pt1 | contig 22590 bp, 23 predicted proteins | sample EasRivMeERMZT100_FD_187530 | JGI IMG/M metagenome (GOLD analysis project Ga0208454, IMG submission 187530) | Soil microbial communities from meander-bound floodplain in the East River, Colorado, USA - East River MetaG ERMZT100 (SPAdes) (version 2) | ecosystem: Environmental > Terrestrial > Soil...
GCCGGGAATACGAGCACTGGACAATGCTCAAGGAAACGCACGGCTACCACGATCTCAATCACATGTACGACGCCGTGCAGCCGGTCGTCGATGCGGGGCTCGTCGATCTCATCGGGCCGGACCATGCGATCTGCCCAGAGCTGACGCTGCGTCCCACGCCGGGTCACACGCCGGGTCACGTGAGCATCGCGATCGAGTCGCGCGGGAAGCGCGCGATCGTGACGGGCGACATGATGCACAACCCGATCCAGCTCGAACGCCCGGACGATACCGGGCGTTTCGACATGGATCAGGCGATGGCGCGCCGGACGCGCGTCGAGTTCATCGACGATCTCGCCAATTCCGATGTGTTTGTCATCGGCTCGCACTTCAGCGATCCGACGGGTGGTTGGATCGTCCGCGACGAAAATGGTTGTCGCCTCGCGCAGCAACCGGCCGGGAACAAGTAAGAGGAGGGATCACGAATGGCGGATTCGCACAACGAAGCCCTAGTGAGGCGCTTTTTCGACAAGCTGAACGCGGAGGATCTCGAGGGCTTGAGGACGATTCTGCACCCGCAGGCGACCTGGAAGCCGATGAGCAAATCGGATATTCCGGGCGCCGGCGTCCACGTAGGTCACAAGGGAATCATCGACGACTTTCTAAAGCCGGTGCGCGGTCTCTTTGCAGGCAAGGATCCGCAGAACTCGATACAGACGCTGTTCGGCAAGGGGAATCAAGTCGTCGCCGAGACGCACGGTACCGGTCGTTTCATCAACGGCAAGACCTACGACAACCGCTACTGTTGGGTCGTGGACATTGAAGACGGTCAGATTTTCGCGATTCGTGAGTACATGGATACGGCCTATATCAAGAGCCTCAACCTGCAATGACCAGCCGGACGTTCGACTCAAGGCGCGACGTCGTTGCCGCCAGTGACGCCTGGACCCCGAGCGCTAAGAATACCTTCCGAGACCCCAGGAGAGCACCGCCAGTAGTACTGCCGCCACGATGACGAGCGTCCATTTGACGACGGCCTTCGACGCTCCGTCCGCGTTGCTATTGGCCAGCGCCTTATCGCGCTTACGGGTGTCGTTGCGCTCACGGTCCTGGTACGTGGCGACAGCCATGGCCCTGGCAACGTCTGCACTAAGCGCCGTCTTGATGTTGATGTCCTCGGGTTTGAGCGTGCCCTCGGCGAGTAGCCTGTGGGTGGGCATTTCCAAACGCCTGACCTGCTCGGCGAAGTTGTCGAATTCCTGACGGCTCACTGCGGAGGTCACGGACAACATCGCATCGGTCATCGAGTTGGTCGCGCTGAGCTTCCCCGCTAGGACTTTGCCCTCAAGGTCCAGAACGCCTTCCAGGATCGCGAGCTTGTGCGTCTTAAGCTCAGACGTCGCCCCGATCGCGTCGTCGTTCTCGGTCATGGTACTGCCCAGAGGCCGAAGTCAGCCTTCAAGTAGTGAGTGCACGAAAGGAGTAGAGCGACGAAGGCCGGTCTCATACGCACCCCGACAAAGGCCTGGTACGCCCAATGTTAGCCGACGACGCGCTCCTGGCGTGTCGATTTTCTCGTCAGAATGTGAAGTCTGTCGGCGGGACTTCGCGCTCGATGTGCCCCTCCGGTTGGGCTTGAATTCGAGGGTCGCACGCATACCATGGCGCATGCCCTCGACTCGACCCATGTTGATCACTGAGCAGCGCACGGTGCAACGGCGAGAGCGGCCGGTCGAACGCCCCGCGTCGGGCGCCTGTCATCCCGTTCGTACGGGCCTCTAGCGTGTCAGGGCGACCGATGGCCGAAGCCCGCAGCGCGGCGAAAGTCACCGCCGGTCCTGCTGCAGCGGCGCCCCTTCTCAGCACCCAGCTGACTGCCCGTGGCGCGTTTCTCTTAAACGCCTCGTTTGTCGTTGGCTTGCTGGTGCTGAGCCAACTCTCGGTGCTCGAGTCGCGGCCTGTCGTGCGAGCCTCCATCGTTGGCGCCGCGGTCGTGCTGCTGGCGTGGAGCGCGTTGCTGTTTGGCGTCCTGCTGCGCGGGCAGAAGGTGGCACTGGAAGTGGTGCTGCGCAAGCAGCACTACTTGCAGGCGTGCCTACAGGGCACGCTGATTCTCTATTGGGGTTACTACTGGCGCGAGGTGTATTACGCGGCGCCGCTCATCGTTGCACAGCTCCTCTTTGCCTACGGCTTCGACAGTCTGTTGTCGTGGACGCACCGTCGGACGTTTGCCCTGGGCTTCGGCTCATTCCCCATCATCCTCAGTATCACGCTGTTCTTCTGGTTCAAGGATCCGTGGTTCTACTGGCAGTTCGTGCTGGTGGCGATCGGCTTAGCCGCCAAGGAGTTCCTGCGCTGGAAGCGCGACGGCGTGAACACACACATCTTCAACCCCTCGTCGTTTCCTCTGGCCGTCGTCGCGGCAGTGCTGCTGCTCACCGACGCGAGCGACATGACCTGGGGCTTCATGGTGGCGGAAACCGAGTTCTATCCGCCCTATATCTACTTGGTGATCTTCCTCATCGCGCTGCCTGGGCAGTTCCTGTTCGGCGTCACGCCGATGACGCTGGCGGCCGTGACGACGACGTTCGTTTTCAGCGCCATCTACCACGGCGCTACGGGCAGCTATTACTTCGTCGACTCGCACGTGCCCATTGCCGTGTTCCTCGGCATGAACCTGCTGTTCACCGACCCCGCCACGGCGCCCCGCACCGAGCTTGGGCGCATCTTCTTCGGTGTGCTCTACGGGCTCACCGCCGTTCTCTTGTACGACTGGCTGCTGAGCGCGAACACGCCGGGCTTTTACGACAAGCTGCTCCAGGTGCCGCTCCTCAACCTGTCCGTCATATTGCTCGACCGGTTGGCGAGATCGCCTAAGCTCAAGGCCATCGATCCGTCGGCGTGGGGCCGGGCGCTCGTGCCGCGCCGCCGTCATCTGGCCTATATGGGCGTGTGGGGCGTCGGCTTCGCCGCCATGAGCGCGTCAGGCCATCTCGGCGACGAGCATCCGGGGCAATGGACGCCGTTCTGGGAGCAGGCGTGCGCGGCCGATCGGCGTGATGCCTGTCTCAACCTGTACTTCCTGCAGGACGGCTACTGTGCGGACGGCTCCCCGTGGGCCTGCAACGAGATCGGTATCCAGCTGGCCGAGCGCTATGGCAATCGACCGCGCGCCGCAGCGGCGTTCGACCGCGCGTGCACGCTGCAATTCGCCGCTGGCTGCGATAACGCTGCGGCCATCGCGAGGGGTGGAATGTTCCGGCAGGGCGTCCCGACCGCCGTGGATTTCCAGTACATCCTCCGCGGCAGTAAGGGTCCGATCCAGGAGCGAGAGCCGGCCGAGCTCTACGCGCGCGCCTGCGAGCTCGGGTGGCCGGGTACCTGCGGGAGTCGTTGATCGCGTCGTATACACTGATTGCTCGCACGTGTTTGGAAGGAGTTCTCTTATGCAGCGCTTATCTCTCCCCGTCGTCCTGACTCTGCTGGTGCTGGTCGTGGCGATGCCATCGACCGTTTCGGCGCAGATTCTCGTCGGCGACGAAGGTCCAGTGGTCTACGGCCATCACCACTTCAACACGACGGACATGGCCGCGCAGAAGAAGTTTTATGTCGACGCGCTCGGTGGCACTGCCGCGACGATCGGCACCAACATGCTCGAAGTCATCGAGTTCCCGAATGTCTTTCTGTTCTTCCGGCCGATGCAGATGCCAACTGGCGGCACGATCGGTACCACGGTGAACCACATCGGCTTCTCCGTGCCCGACCTCAAGCCGGTGATCGCGAAGATCAAGGCCAACGGCTTCAAGATGATCACGAGCGATTCGGTGGCTACGACCGTGAAGGTGACCGACGACATCGCTGCCGCGAACCCAACCACGAACATCGCGTTCGTGCTCGGGCCGGAAGACGTGAAGGTCGAGCTCGTCGAGGTGAAGACTCAATCTGCCCCGATTCAGCTGCACCACGTCCACTTCTTCGGCGAGCACAACACCGAGATGCAGGCCTGGTATGCCAAGACGTTCGGCGCCACGGCCCGGCCGGCTGTGCCGGGCCAGGCGTTCGTGACGGCCCAGTTGCCGGGCGTGACCTTGAGCTTCACGCCCTCGCCAACGCCGACCGTGGCGACCCAGGGTCGGGCGCTCGACCACATCGGCTTCGAGGTCAAGAACCTCGAAGCGTTCACGAAGAAGCTCGAAGCCGACGGGATTCCGCTGACCGTGGCTTATCGCGAGGTGCCGGCGCTCGGGATCTCGATCGCCTTCATCAAGGACCCCTGGGGCACGAACATCGAGATGACCGAGGGGCTCGATCGGATCAAGTAGGGGCCGCCGCTCAGCCAATGCCCCCTTCGAATGCCATGAAATCTAGGGTGATGGCAGCGCTGTTCGCCACGATGGTCGTCGCCCACGCGCAGGCCCAGAGTGTCGGTCGCGGATGGCCGGTCTCCGTAATGGAGTTTGGTTTCGTGGGCGGAGGCCTCGAAGGGGAGGGTCAACAAGTCGCGTTGGAAGGCGGAGCGCCCGAGGGTGTCGAGGCGCTGGAAGTGGATTTGTTCACGACCACGGACTTCTACAAGGACGCCAAGCTGTGGTCGGATCCCCGCTATTTCCGGTGCAACAGTCCCTCGACGCTGCAGGCGATGTGGGGCGCCGACGTGACGACGTCGCGGACCATGATTGGCTCCACTCCGCCCGGCAGCGCGTCCTGGGGCCATTGCGCTATCGACTATCCGCGCGAGGCGATCGTCTCGCCGTATCCGTTCAGGACCGCGCAAGAGCATTACGAGGCGCTCCTCGCCGAAACCAAAGCGCGTGGAGGACCCACCGCCTATACGCGCGAGAGCCCACCGCCCGACTGGAACGGGCGTTACAGCCGCGCCATCTCGCTCCGGTTCGTTGCTGCGCGAGCCGGTAGCACCTACGAGGCGCCCAAGTATCTCGCTGAACCGCCGCAGTGGTTCTTCACGTCGATCAACCAGACCTCGACCATCCTCTCGCTGCTGACGCCGGAGTACCGACAACGCACGGTGCAGATGCATTACCACCAGTCGGTGAACAACGCGCCGCTGTGGCCGGCGCAGTTCTGTTGGCCTGATGGGTTCATGCGGTTGTTCTCGCGTCAGGCGCATCTCTCGATGGATTTCGTCACGACACCGGAGCGGCTGCAGATCATGGGCAGTAGCGCGGAGAACTTCATCCGGCATTTCAACGTCGGACGCACGTTCAGCCTGAGCGGTGCAGTGCCGCGGCTCGGTGCAGATGTGCCGCGCTGGTTTGGCGAGAGCGTCGCGTTCTGGGACGATGAAACGCTCATCACGTGGACATCCAACGTCATCCCGTGGATCACGCACGGTGTGTTCGAGCATTCGCGACTGATGCAGACGGTCGAGATCTTTTCGCCGCGCTTGGGTCCAACGGGTGATCTTGCTGGGATCGAGCACGAGATCATCTTCTACGACGCGGAAGCGCTTGCGGAGCCGCTGCGGCTGGTCCAGGTGCATATCAAGACGGGTGAGCTCGACGAGGTCGATCCTTTCATCTATGGGCGCTGCATCCAGACGATCTTCCCGATTGACGGTCGCCCTCAACCACTGAGCCCAGGTGTAACGATCGACTACACCGTGCCCGACATGTTCGGTCGTCCCTGGGCGCAGATTTGGGAGCGATATTTCGAGGAGGGCATGGAACGGCCCGAAGGTGAGTCGATCTTCGAGTTCAAGTAGGGCGTGCTTGTGGATTCAGCGGCCCATTAGTAGCATCGATCGGCACAAACTCAACACGGGGATTAGCAGCGATGAACAGAACGGCTATTCCGTTGGTCGCACTGGGCGGATTGCTGACCGTCGGCGCCGAACTCCAGGCACATCATGCCGTGGCGAGTGTGTACGACTTGAATAAGGAGATCGTCCTACAGGGCGAGCTCCTCAAATTGAATTACAGGAATCCGCACTCGAACCTCGTTCTTGCGGTTCCGAATCCGGATGGCACGACGACGGAGTGGGTGCTGACCACTGCCTCCATCCAAGTGCTGACTCGGTCGGGCGTCAACAGTAGCTCCATCAAGCCTGGCGAGAGCCTCAAGATCACGGCCCTTCCGGCGAGGAACGGGAACCCGGCGGGATTCATCAGGAAGCTCGAGCTCGGCGACAAAGAGTACAAACTGTTCCAGGGGGACGGTACGGATTAGCCGGAGCACTGAGGGGGAGAGTGATGTCTTTTCGACGATCTATCGCGACGGGCGCGTTCGCTGCCGTCGTCGCGATGAGCAGCGTGCTGCCAGCCGGCGCGCAGGGCTTCGGCGGCGGGCCACCGCCCTACACGCCCGAGCCGGGTGCCAAAGACCTGAAGTCGGTCCTCTACAATTGGACGTGGCACATGGGGATGCTGCGGGGCCAAGCCGAGCCCGAGCTCGTGGGCACGCTCGAATACCAGGCTCAAGGTACGATTCAGGTGGAGGGACAACCGTGCGCTCTGACGAAGTATCGCATCAGCGCCAACTACCAGATCCCTGGATACCGGACGCAGATCGCGTGCAGTCGCCCGAACGGCCAGACGTATGCCAACGTTGAAACGATCAGCGGGGAGTTCGTCTGGGACGAGGACATTCCGGGCGCGGAAATCATCCCCGGCGAGGGTACGGCCACGCCGCGGCCAGCCGGGCGTGAAGAGCGGCTGATCCGTCTGTGGGCCAGCCCGCACGGCGCGCCCAAAGCCGCCATCGCCGCCGCGGCGGGCTTGCCGTTAGCGGAATCGTTCGCCCAAAACCCGGCCACGCTGCTCGACCGCCAGGCAGCCGCCGGAGTGAAAGGGACGACGACTCTGGTGTGGGAGGGGAAATATGCCATTCTCACGTTCCCGATCCCGGGAGTCCCTGGGGCCACGGCGACGGCCACACTCGACGAGGGCTTCCTGCCGGAACGCGTCGTGGTGAAGCACGGGACGAACACCACGGAGTTCGTCTACGGCAACTTCCAAGACTTCAACAATCCACTGCACCGGATCGAAGCCCTGTACGCGGGCACCATCGTCGAGCGCCGCAACGGCGTGGTCGTCCGCGACCTGAAGACGGTAGTAACCGAAATCGGCCAGGCATACGTAGCCGTGCCCGTTCCCGCGAGTGTGCGGGCGGCACGCACGGCGAGGAACTGACGCATATGAGGAAACAGCTGGTCATTGGGACGCGGCTCGTGGCGGCCTTGGGCGTGCTCCTCGGTTTCATCGTCACGTCGGCGCCAGCGCAGCCGGGCGGCGGCGGGCCGCAAGGGCGGCCGAGCGGTGGCGGGGCGGATCCAGCGGCGCTGCCGACGCCGAGGCTGCCAAACGGCAAGCCTGATCTGACCGGCTCTTGGCAGACCGCCAGCGGTGGCCAACGCGGTGTCCCCGGCGGGATGTTCCGGCGGTGCGCGCCGTTCCAGGACAACTGCATGGAGTGGACCAATCAGAGCGCGGACTTCACGTTCATGGCGCCGTCGCGTCTCGATCCGAATCAACCGCTGTACAGGCCCGAGTACTGGGACAAAGTCATCGAGCTCGACCAGTGGACGAACAGAGACGACCCGGTCATGACCTGTCTCCCGCTCGGCAACCCGCGGCACGGACCGCCCGCGCGGATCTTCCATACGCCGGAAGACATCACGATGTTCTACAGGGGCGGGCTCGATGGCGGCGGCGGGTACCCGGACTTCCGCATGATCCCGCTCGACGGCAAACCGCACGATCCAGAGCGGGCATTTCAGTACACGTACATGGGGTACACGGTCGGCCGTTGGGAAGGCGACACCCTGGTCCTCGATTCCATCGGGTTCACCGACGAGACGTGGCTAGGGCGCGGCGGCAAGTTCCATTCCGACCAGATGCGAGTCGTGGAGAAGTTCACCAGGACCGGGAACCAGATGCTCTACGAAGTGACGGTCGACGACCCGGTAGTGCTTGCGGAGCCGTGGGTCATGAACCCACGGACCCTGCGGATCTCCGACCGCCCGACGATCATCGCGGAGCGAGGAAGCTGCACGGACGGCGAGCTGGAAGAGGTCAGCACCCAGATTCGGCACTAGGGTCCGCTTCCCGGCGCGACCGTGTCGGGAGGCGCCGGGAGCGTGGCTGTTGGCGTGGCGGGTGCGGCTCAGCGCTTCTTTTTCGCGCGTCGCGCTGCGGGTTTTGCCGACGAGCGCTTCTTCTTAGCCGGCGCAGCCTTCGGCCGTGTAATGACCTTGTAGATCGGGACGATCTGCGGCGCGCCGAGATCGACGCCCATCTGCTGCGCGATCGGCAGTAGCGTCTTGCCGAACTTGTCGAACGCCGCCTGCGACGTCCAGACATCGAACACCGACAGCTTCGTCAGGTCGCCGAAGGAGGCGTGGTAGACACGTCCCGTCGGATGCCCTGCGCCCGCCTGCCGTAACCGTTTGATGGATTCGTCGTATTGTTCCGCAGACAGTGCCGCGGGCGAAAAGTAGACACCGATCGCCATGGTTGGATCCCCAAGATTGATCGCATGGCACGGTCGTGCCTGCGGCGCTGGCGCGCTCAAGGACACTAACCCCTGTCGCAGGCACCCGCAATCGAAATCGGCGTGAGCGCGTGGCGGAGCTCCGCTGAACATTTCGCGGCTCGCCCGTTCGCGGCGCGAGGCGTACGATCGGCAAAGCTGCGAGCTCGAACTCGGGGGTGGCATGAGGTTCGAACGAAAGATCCTGAGCCTATGGCTGGGTCTGCTGTTGCCCGGCGCCACGCTGGCCAATGACTTCCCCACGCAAGCGCGCGTCGAATTCGTGCTCGGGTGTATGAACGAGCAGGGTGCTCAGAGCTACGACACGCTCTACAAGTGCGTGTGCTTGATCGACGCCATCGCGGCCGAGATGAGCCACGACGAGTTCGCCGAAGCGCAGGTCTTCAGCCAGCTCCGGTCGACGGCGGGTGAGCGCGGCGGCGTGTTCCGCGATCCCGACCAGGCGCGATCGCTGATCGCGAAGCTCGACACCGCCATCGAGCACGGTAAGGCCCAGTGCTTCATCCGTAAGTAAAGAAACTGCGGTTGGCCGCGAATGCCCGCCGCGTGCCCGTTTTCGCCGGCCGTCGGTGGCTTGTCAGGCGCCGCAGGCACATACTGTTAAACGCCTGGTGCGGCGACCTCTTGAGTCGCGAACCCGATACCCGATCTAGAACGCAACAATAAGGAGAGGGGGGATGACCACGAAGTGCTTGGTGATGGTCCTGGGTCTGGCCGTTTCGTATTGCGCGGGGGCCAACGAAGATGTCGAGAAGCTGATAGCTGACTCGAACAACTGGGCGATCTGGGGCGGCAATTACGCCGGAACCAGATACAGCGAGCTGGCCCAGATCGACAAGACCAACGTCGGGCGCCTGCAAGTGGCGTGGACATTTTCCACCGGTGTGTTGCGCGGTCACGAAGGCGGTCCGCTCGTCGTCGGCAACACGCTCTACATCCACACGCCGTTTCCCAACAAGGTCTTTTCGATCAATCTCGCCGACCAGACGATCAACTGGACGTACGCGCCGACTCAGGACAGCGACACGATCCCGGTAATGTGCTGCGACACGGTGAACCGCGGGCTCGCGTACGGTGACGGCAAGATTTTTCTGCAGCAGGCCGACACGAAGCTCGTGGCACTCAATGCGCAGACCGGCGCGGTAGTGTGGACGGCGATCAATGGTGACCCCGCGAAGGGCGAGACCAATACCAACGCGCCTCTCGTCGTCAAAGACAAGGTGATCACAGGGATCAGCGGCGGCGAGTACGGTGTACGCGGCTTCGTGGTCGCGTACGACCTCGCCACCGGCCGACAAGTCTGGAAAGCCTATAGCGTCGGGCCGGACGCGGAGCTCTTGGTCGATCCGCGGCGCACGACGCATCTCGGCCGGCCGATCGGCGCGAACTCGAGCTTGAGCACGTGGGAAGGCGAGCAGTGGAAGCTCGGCGGCGGCACGACGTGGGGCTGGTTCACCTACGACGCCGCGCTCAATCTCATCTACTACGGCAGCGGCAACCCGGGCACCTGGAATCCCGTCGTGCGCCCCGGCGACAACCGCTGGAGCATGACGTTGTTCGCGCGCGACGCGGACACGGGTATGGCGAAGTGGGTTTATCAGATGACGCCGCACGACGAGTGGGACTACGACGGCGTCAACGAGAACGTGTTGGTCGATCTCGAGGTCGATGGGCGGATGCGCAAGGGCCTCGTTCACTTCGATCGCAACGGCTTCGGTTACACGCTGGATCGCGAGACCGGCGCGCTGCTGGTCGCGGAAAAATTCGATCCCGCGGTGAACTGGGCGACGCACGTCGACATGCGCACGGGACGTCCACAAGTCGTCGATCGCTACAGCACGGGCAAGAACGGCCAAGACTTCAATACCGAGGACATTTGCCCCGCGGCACTCGGCTCGAAGGACCAACAACCGGCGGCCTACTCGCCGCGCACGAATCTGTTCTACGTTCCGACCAACCACGTGTGCATGGACTACGAGCCGTACGAGGTCGAGTACGTGGCGGGACAGCCATACGTCGGCGCCGTGCTCACGATGTTTCCCGCCGGACAAGCCACGCGCGATGGCACGACCAATCTCGGCAACTTCATCGCGTGGGACGCGGCCGAGGGCAAAATCATGTGGTCGAAACCGGAGCCGTTCTCCGTGTGGAGCGGCGCGCTCGCGACGGCGGGCGACGTGGTTTTCTACGGCACGCTCGAAGGCTATTTGAAAGCTGTCGATGCACAGACGGGCCAAGAGCTCTATAAGTTCAAGACGCCGTCCGGAATCATCGGCAACATCAATACTTGGACGTACGAGGGCAAGCAGTACGTCGGCGTGTTGTCCGGTATCGGCGGTTGGGCCGGAATCGGCATGGCGGCCGGGCTCGAGGGAGCCACGGACGGTCTCGGTGCCGTCGGCGCGTACCGCTCGCTGAGCCAGCACACGCAGCTCGGTGGCGTGCTGACGGTGTTTGCGATTCCTTAGATTCGTGTCGCCGTTGCGATGAGCCGGTGTAGAACGTTCGTGCTGGTCGTCGCAGCGGCGGCGCTCGTGGCCGCGATCCCCGGTCACGCCCAGGAGCCGGGCGCGGCCAAGCCTTACACGGTCGAATGCGGACCGGATCCCGAGGAGGGTGGCGCGACGGTGTGTCGCGTCGACCGCGCAACGTACGTGGGGTGGCGCACGTTTCACGCGATCTGTCACACCTGTCACGCCCAGGATGCCGTCGGCAGCACGTTCGCGCCCGACTTGCTGGCGCGCATGCGCGAGATCGACAAGACGGCATTCATGAAAGCCATGAACGAGGGGTTCACGGGGCAGATGGGCGTGATGCCGCCCTGGATTCAGGATCCGAACGTCAACAAGTACTTCGAGGAGCTCTGGTCGTTTTTGCGGGCGCGCAGCGACGGGGCTCTGCTGCCTGGCAGACCCAAGCGCCTGCCGGAGCCGTGAGCACGCGCGCTGCCATAGCCGTGATTGCGGCGGCGCTGCTCGGTGCAATGCCGGCCGGCGCGCAACCTCTCGAGGGCGCGCTCAAGGTTTGCGCCGATCCGAACAACCTGCCGTTCTCGAACCGCAGCGAGCAAGGGTTCGAGAACAAGCTCGCCCGGATCTGGGCGCGCGAGCTTGGGCTCACGTTGGAATACACCTGGTTCCCGCACCGGCGCGGCTTCGAGCGCAACACGTTGCAGGCGGAAGATCCCGAGCGCGGCGGCTACAAATGCGACGTGATCGTCGGCGTGCCCGACGGCTACGACTTGGCGATGACGACCCGGCCGTACTATCGCTCGACGTATGCGCTCGTCTACGTCGCCGGTCGCGAGCTCGACCTTAGCGCCCCGGAGGACCTGCTCGATCTGCCGCGCGCCGCCCGCGATGCGCTGCGTATCGGCGTGTTCACGCCGAGCCCCGCTGCGGAGTGGCTCGCGCGTCACGGCCTGTACGCGCAGATGGTGCCGTACTCCGCTCTCGACGGCGACCCGGACGCCTACCCAGGGAAGATCATCGAGAACGAGCTCCTCGCGGGTGAGCTCGACGCCGCGATTCTCTGGGGACCGATTGCGGGATATTTCGCGGCTCGCGCGGAGCCCGTGAAGGTCGCCGTCGTTCCGCTGCGTTCCGAGCCCGGTATCCAGTTCGAGTTCGCGATGACGGCCGGAGTGCGCTTCGGCGAGCGTGAGTCGCGCGCGAAGCTCGAGGAAGTGATGGCGCGCACCGCTCCGGAAACGACGGCGCTGTTCGCCGAGTACCACATTCCGCTGATCGATGAGCCGACGGAGCTCGTCTATGTGACGAACGAGGATGCCGGCACGATCAGCGTCGTCTCGACGGCCACACGCAAGGTGATCGGCGAAATTGCGGTCGGCACGCGGCCGCGCGGCGTCGAGGTCAGCCGTGACGGCGCGCTCGTCTATGTCGCGCTGTCCGGCTCGCCGAAGTGCCCGCCGACGATGGCGGACGAGGAGTGCGCGAAGCTCGGCGCCGACAAGTCGAAGGACGGCATCGCCGTCATCGACGCGCGCCAGCGCACGGTCTTGCGCATCTTGCCGGGTGGCTCGGATCCCGAAGAGTTCGACGTCGACGCTGTCGGCGGTCGACTGTTCGTCTCGAACGAGGATGCCGGCGAGCTATCGATTGTCGATCTTGCAACGGGACGCGTGCTGCGGACGGTCGACGTCGGCGACGAGCCCGAAGGCGTGCGGCTGCGGCCGGATCGGGCAACGGTTTACGTCACGAGCGAGAGCGACCACGCCGTGACCGTGGTTGATGGCGCAAGCGGAGCCGTGCTCGACTCGATTTCTGTCGGCTGGCGCCCTCGAGACTCGATCTTCTCCGCCGACGGTTCGCGCGCCTACGTCTCGTCGGAGCACGGCGGCAGCGTAGCCGTCGTCGACGTGGCGACGGGCGAGGTGCGGGAGACGATTGCGCTGCCCGCCGGCTCGCTGCCGATGGGGCTCGCGCTTTCGCCCGAGGGCGAGCGGCTCTACGTCGCGAACGGCCGCGCGCGGACCGTCTCGGTCATCGATCTCAAGACGTCGGAGGTCGTCGCGCAGGTGCGTGTCGGCGCTCGTCCGTGGGGGATCGGGCTCACCTCCGACGGCAAGTTCCTGTACACGGCCAATGGCTCATCGAACGATGTCTCGGTCATCGACACCGCGTCGCTGAACGTCGTCGCGACGATTCGCGTGGGCGCGACGCCGTGGGGCATCGCCATTGGGCCAGCGCCGCCCGAACGCTGAGCAACACCGTCACCACGTGACCGACGCTCGGCCCGCCGTGCTACTAGGTGCGGTCGACGTGCTCGTCGAGCCACGCCAGTATCAGGTCCGCGAGCTCGAGGCTGTTCCTGTCTTGCATCAGCATGTGGCTGTTGCCTTTGATGCCCATCTTCGGCAGGTGCATCATCGTCGCCTCGCCGCCGGCCGCGTTCACCTTCTCCACATAGGCGTCGCAAGTCTCGAGCGCCGTCTGCCAATTCACGAGCGGGCTCTGCACGTCGCCCAAGTGATCGCCGAACATCATGAGCGTCGGGATCTTGGCGAGTAGCGCGATCTGCGCCGCAGTGAGATCGGTCGGGCAGGGCATCTCGATCGAGATCATGCCCTTGATGCCGGCTGGGTCGATGAGCGCCGCTTGCTCGGGGAAGAACCCAGACTCCGAGTGCCCCATGAGCACGGCGCCGTTGAGCTGTACCGCGAGGGCCGCCATGTTCGTCCACGTGGGGTTTGGCGTGGGCAGTAGCGCATTGAGATCGGGGATCATCTGCTTGTAGAGCTCGCCGATGGCCTCGACGGGAAATTGGCCGTCGGGGAACGCGGTGCCGAAACTCGGACCGAAGCGAAACACCGTCCAACCGATTTGATGGCTCGCGGAAATGATGCCCGGCAGCGCGCTCGGCGGCGCAGTGCCGGCTTTGACGGCTGCGATAATCGATGGATCGAACCCCGAGCGGGCGCGCGAGACTTGATCGGCCAAATACACCGACCGCTCCCTGCGGACGAAGTACTCGTCCCAGCCCATGCGTCCGTCGGGTGTCGTCTCCCACGTCTTGCTGCTCAAGCAACAGCCGTGAACCATGACGACCGGAGCATGCCGGTCGCCGCGCGGTGGGATCTGATATTGCACGTACATCTGATTCACGGTGATCTCGCCCGCGGCCGTCGCGGGTGCGCCGGGCGGCGCGTCGACCTTCTTGCTCTCGCCGCCGACGAAGAAGCTGCCCTGGCTCGCGATCGTCAGCGGTTTCTGTAGGTCGCTCTGACGTTGTGCCTGCGTTGGGCCGCAAGCGCCGGCCACGATGAGCACGGCAAGCGTGAGTCTGATGCCACGATTCATGGAGGTCCCCCGGAGTTCGTCGGACGCGGATCTGGAGCGGCTTCAATATAGCACCGCGTGATCGGCAGGAGCCTCTGCGACCCCTAGACGCTGTTGCGCTATGGCGCAGTGAGAGCGCGCTGCAGCAGGCCTACCATTTCTGCTGTCGTCTCGGCTTCCCGACCCACCAGCAGGTGTCCACCGCTCGGGTAGCCGACGAACGTGGCGCCCGGTATCTGTGTCGCGGTGTAGCGGCCGCGCTCGAATGTCCCGTAGAGATCGTCTTCTGCGCTGATGATCAGCGTGGGCGCGCGAATGCGCGCGAGCGCGAACCGCTGCAGCGTGGTCGTGACCTCCGCTTCGTTGAGGAGTCCCAGCCGCCGTTCGCTGACGGGCAAAACGAAGTCGAGCATGTTCGCCACGTGTCGGCGCTCCTCGGCACTGGCGCTCTCGAGCAACTCCGGCGGCGTGCCCAAGACGCTGCGGATCAACGTTGGCCGCGCGATTTTGCTCGCCACCCAAAACGGCAGATCCCAGCGCAGCGCCGTGCGGAAGAGCCACTGGAGGCCTGGGGGTACTTCCGCGCCCGCACCCCCGGATTCGGGCAGGTAGGTTGCCGGCACCAGCAAGATGAGCGCGGTGACGCGCTCGGGATGTCGTATCGCGAGCTCGAGCGAAGAGGGTGCGCCGGCAGAAGCGCCGAGGACCGCGACGCGCTCGATCCGCAAGGCATCGAGCAGGCAGGCGTGCGCGTCGGCTTGGGCGGTTGGCGATGCATCCGCGGGCAGCGGTGTTCGCAGATAGCCGAAGCGCGACACGGCTATTGCTTGATAGCCGGCCGAGACGAGGCCCTCGGCCATCAAGAGGCCTTGATCGAAGCCGCCGCCCGCGCCGTGCACCACGAGGATGGGCGGTCCCGCGCCGACCCCCGCGTATTCGATGGGGCCGCACGGTGTCGTCGCGATCTCGCTCGCGCCGGCGAGACGCTGGCGGGTGGCTGCGAGTTCGAATCGATAGCGGCCGTAGACGAGCGCCGCCACGACGACGGCAATCAGAACGATCGATAGGCGGAAACGACGTGAGACTCGCGGCATGGTTGCTCGTGATCTACGGAGTCAGAAGGGGAATGATCCTCCGCCCCTTCTGTCGGTACACGCGAAAGTCCGAGTCGAGCGTGAGTAGGGTCGCGTTCGGCGTGCGTTCGATGACTCGCACGAGGCACGCATCGGCTAGCGACATGGGCGTGCTCGAGTAACGGCGCAACAATCGGGTGATGGCGTCCGACTCCCCGTCAAACAGGTTGACCACGGTCAACAGGCCGCGCGTGACGAGATCGGTGACTATGCCGGGATCGGCCCCAATTCGTGCGACGAGGAATGCGGCTTCGGTGAGCACTGCCTCGCAGGTCAGCAGAGGGGGACGGAGCTCTCCGAGCCGCTCGACCACCCAGTCGTGAGTGCTCTCGTCGGCGTCGAGGAGGGCGACAATCGGGCCGGTGTCAACGACGACGCTTGGCGCCACGCTGCGCACCCTCGAGCATCACGCGCTCGAGCAGGGTCTTGTTCGTGGCGAGGTCCTTCCGGCCGCTCTTGAGTGAGCCTAGAAGGTCCTCGACGAGGTCTGCACAGCTTGCGGGTTGACCGTTCGCTCTCGTGTCCGCCAGTGCGCGCTCGATGGACTCCCGCACTATGACCGATTGAGTGACGTTGCGGCGGCTCGCCTCGGCAGCGAGTTTGCGGCGCACGGCCGCTGGAAGCTTCACGGAGATGGCGTCCATGTCCGCCATGGTATTACCCGTTGTTGCGAGGCGCAATACGACACCGAACAGCAGTCCAAGTCGCAGTTGGCAGCCGCGGTCGCGATGCCGCCGTCGTACGTCTCGAGCCGAAGGTCGGCGCGCCGCCGTGTGAAACGCACGGACGTTGAGGTTGTTGCCAGTCGAGCAGCTAGTCGAGCAGCCAATCGCGGACCAGCCGCGTGTGCTCGGGGGCCGTCAGCGGTGGGGCGTGGCCCACGCCCTCGATCTCCACGAGCTCCACCGGGGGGCCGCGGCGCTGCATCTCCTCGGCGGTCTTTTTCAGCAGCACGTCGGACTCGGCGCCGCGCAGCACGAGCACCGGGCAGCGAATGCGGTCCCAGAGCGGCCAAATGTGGAAATCCGTGCGCTGCATGTCCTTGAGGGGCTCGACGATGCCGGGGTCGTAGGCAAGCACATAGCGACCCCCTTCGATCTCGCGAAGGCTGTGGCGCGTAATGTGCGCCCACTGCGCATTGCTGAGCGCGCCGAACGGCGCATAGATCTCGCGGATGTAGCGCTCGGCGGCGGCTATCGATTCGAAGGGCGGGGGCAGCTTGCCGACGTACGAGAGCAGCCGCCGCGGCGCTTCCTTCGGCACGAACGGGCCGATGTCGTTCAGCACCAGCCGCCTGATCGGTGTGTTCGGCTGCGCGGCGAGAATCATTCCGATCTGGCCACCCATCGATGTCCCGATCCAATCGACGCTTTTGCCGCGCAGTCGCGCCAGCAGCGCGGTCATGTCTGCGCAGTAGGTGATGAACGTGTACTGGGACTTGTCGGTCAGCCAGTCGCTGCGTCCGCGACCCGCGATGTCGGGGCAGGCCACGCGCCGCTGCTTCTGCAGAGCGCGCGCGAGCTCGTCGAAGTCGCGGCTGTTGCGCGTCAAGCCATGGACGCAGACGGCCACGCGCTCTTCCCGCTCGTCGCCCCATTCGGTGTATGCCACGCGGTGAAACCCGCCCGTGCTCAAGCCCAAAAAACTGTCTTCGCGCAATTTCGCTTCCTCGCGACGCCGCCGCGGCGCGCCGATGATACAGTAGTTGCGTACGGGCCGGCTCCGCGCGGCTGCCGTGAATGTCACGGCGGTTTCATACTCGCGTGCGATCGTGCCCTGGTTGCGAACGGCGGGCTCGCGCGGTGATTCGCGCTGGGTAATGGAGTGAGGCCATGGCGGGCGAAACGATCGCGCGGGTCGCTGACCCGCCGCCGACGACACCGTTCGATGTCGCCTACGAAAGCGGATCGCTACGACTGCGGTATTACCGCCCGGAGCAAGGGCCGGGCCGAGCACCGCCCGTGTTGCTCGTCTACTCGCTCTTCAAGCGACCGTATGTCCTCGATCTACTTCCCGATCGCAGCGTCGTGCGAAGCCTTCTGCGCCAGGGATGCTCGGTCTATCTGACGGACTGGTTGCCACCGCGGTCCGAGGACGCCTCGCGAGGGTTGCAGGACTACATAGAGAGCGATCTCGCGCGGGCCGTCGATTGCATGCGGCGCCGCGAGGGCGTGGACCGGATCGCGCTCGTCGGCGCCTGTCTTGGCGGCTTCTTGGCCGCCGTGTACGCGGCCCTTAACCCCGCGCACATCGAGCGTTTGGTGGTGTTTGCCCTGCCGTTCGAATCGCGGCCGCTGTTTGCACCCGCCGCCGCCGAGTACCTTGCGCGCCTCTACGGCAACATCCCCGCCTGGTGGATTCGTATCGGGCTGAACGCCCGAGTGACCAATCGACGCGACCTCCCAGCCTATGTCGCCGCGGAGCTCGGCGAGCCCGAGCTCGCCGAGGCAGACACTCGGCCCGAGGCGGACGCCGTTCAGCGCGCGCTCGAAACGTGGTTCGGCAGCGACGTGCCGTTCGCGGGGCGGCTGTTCGCAGAAGTGATGGGGGGTGCCTACGGCCGCAACCAGTTCGCGACGAGTCAGGTCTTGGTCGGCGATCGCCGCGTCGACCTCGCGGAGATCCGCTGCCCGGTTCTCAACATCTGTGCCGAGCGCGATCGGCTCGTGCCGCCGGAAGAGAGTACGTCCTTCATCCGGCATTTGGGCAGTAGCGACGCGACCAACATCGTCTTCTCGTGTGGTCATCTCGGGCTCATGGTGAGTCGGAACGCTCACGAGAATCTTTGGCCGTTCGTCGGTCGATGGCTTTATGGCAAGGCCGCCGGCAGTACGAGCGCCGAAGCGCCGCGGATTTCGACCGCGTGAGTTGCGTCAAGGCCGGCGCCGCCGTGGTGGGATACTCTGCGGCTCGGTCGACCACGAAGAGAATGACGAGCGTTTATGAGTGCTGCTGAACGAGACTCTGCCATGCCGAGCCGCGACAACCGGTTCGTAACCCTCCAAGGCCATATCCTCGAGCAACAAGCCCACTACCCCGAAGCCTCGGGCACGTTTTCTTGGATCCTTTCGGCGCTCTCCATTTCGGCCAAGATGATTGCGTCGCACGTGCGCCGCGCGCGGCTCGACGATGTGCTGGGCTCCCTTGGCAGCGAGAACGTGCAGGGTGAGCAGCAGCAGAAGCTCGACGTGATCGCGAACGAAATCTTGCTGCGCACGCTCGGCGGGCGCGACGGCGTGGCGATCGTCGCCTCGGAAGAGAACGAAGAGCCCGTGATCTTGCGTACGGACCTCCGCGGCGAGCAGAAATACTGTGTGCTGTTCGACCCGCTCGACGGCTCATCGAACCTCGACGTTTGCGGCGGTGTCGGCACGATCTTCAGCATCCTGCGCCAAGATCGGCGCTCGGCGCGCGCGGAGGACTCGCTGTTGCAACCGGGTGCGCGGCAAATCGCCGCAGGCTACGTGCTGTACGGGCCATCGACCGTGTTTGCGCTCACGATCGGTCGCGGTGTGGATCTGTTCGTGCTCGATCCAGCCTATGGCGCGTTCATGCGTGTCGAGCGGAACATTCGGATTCCGCAGGCGAGCAAGAGCTACTCGTTGAACGAGGGCAATCGCCTCACGTTTCCCGAGGGCTATCAACGTTATCTCGATTGGGCGCAGAGCCAAACGTATTCGAGCCGCTATGCCGGGGCGATGGTCGCCGATGTCCATCGGATCCTGCTCAAAGGCGGCGTGTTCATGTATCCGCCGACGAAGAAAGCGCCGAACGGCAAGCTCCGTCTCATGTACGAGGCCAATCCAATGGCCATGCTCGTCGAGCAAGCGGGCGGCAAGGCGCTCAGTGCTCCGGGGCAGAGGATTCTCGACGTGCAGCCGAGCGACATTCATCAGCGCACGCCGGTGATACTCGGTAGCCCCGATGAGGTCGACCACGTCGTGAGGCACCTCGCCTAAGGCGTTCGGCGCGTCACCTCTCCGGCATCAACGCAGCGTCGCGGCCAGGTAAGCCTCGAGGCTCGCCGTGTCGGCGGCGTCGCAGCGCACCGCGATGTAGCCGTCCGGGCGGACGAGGTAGAGCTGCGCGGCGGCGGCCGTCAGCTCGACGGGTGCATGCGGCAAAGACCGCACCTTGAGACAACGCGAGTACTGCGAACCGATCTTCTGCAAGAGTGCGGCGAGCGCCGGTGTGGCGACTTCGGTGGTCAGCGCTGCGAGCAGCGTGAAGCCATTGTGGCGAATCAGCTCGCTGAGCCATTCGGCCTCCGCGCGGGCCAGTCTCAAGCTCGGCAAACGGTCGCCGGCCTGTGCCAGCCGGTCGTCGCTCGGTGCTCCCTCGGGGCGATAGTGGTAGGCCAACCCGGACACCTTGCCCACGAGCTCGCGGAGGAAGCCGCTGTCGCGCAGCGCGGTGAGCGCTTGGGGTCCGCTGTTGCGCCCCGCCATGAACAACTCGTGAATCGCGGATGCGGCGCCGATCACCTGCTTGCCGATCGGTTGGCGCTCGCGCTCGTAGGTGTCGAGCAACGCCTCGGGCGCGTGTCCCTCGAGCACGAAGGCGAGCTTCCAGCCGAGATTCCAGGCGTCCTGCATGCAGCAGTTCATGCCTTGACCGCCGGCGGTGGAGTGCGTGTGAGCGGCGTCGCCGGCGAGGAACACGGGCCCGCGCCGATAGGTGTGCGCTAGCCGCACCTGTGACCCCCAGCGCGAGTGCCACTGCGTCTCGCCGAAACGAATCCCGTCGAAGTGCTGCGCCAGGATGCCGCCGAACACGTGCTGCGGAGTCTCGTTGGCGTCTGCCTTGTCGGCGGGCTGGCTCATCAGCAGGCGCGTGTACTTCCCGGGCAGCCTCGCGACCATGACGAAATGGCCCGGGCCCATGCAGTAGTGCATCCAAGCCGGATCGTCGGGAAAGTCGAGCAGCTCCACATCGAGGTTTTGCAGCACGGTGGTCGCGTAGTCGCTGCCTTCTTGCCCGAGGCCGAGTTGCTGACGGATGCGCGAGTTGACGCCGTCACAGGCCACGACGTAGCGACAACGAACCTCTTCGCGTCGACCGTCGGCGTGCTGCAGCACGGCCGTCGCATGCTCCTCCGCCGGCTGCACGGACGTGCAGGTGACGCCCCATTCTGGCGAGCGGTCGTAGGTATCGTGGAGGTATTCGCGCAGGAAACGCTCCGTCTGATTTTGGCTGTTCAGCAATAGGAACTGATAGCGCGAGGGCAGGGCGGTGAAGTCGAGCCCGGGCCGGACGGCGTGGCGCTGGCCGTTAGGCGTGACGTAATGCATGACGTAGCCGGGGCTTTTGTGGCCCCGTTCGAGGAACGTGGCGGCGAGCCGGGCATCGATCTGCTCGAAGATCTCGAGCATGCGCGCGTGGACGGTCACCGCGCGGGAATAGGGCGAAGGCGCTGGTAGGCGATCCACCACGCGGGCCTCGATGCCGTGGCGAGCCAGAGCCAAGGCCAGCATGGTCCCGGCGGCGCCTGCCCCGACGACGAGAACGGGAATATCGGTACTTCCGGTCATGATGACGGCAGACATTACCCGCACGAATGGCAAATGCAAACCCGATGCACTCGAGCGTCGGGCGGGTCATACTGCCATCCCGTTTCGTCCATCGAAATCGGCCACGCCGATTTCGCGCCTGCGAGAATGCCCGGCTACGCAACGAAGCAAGAGAGCATCGCCATCGCGGGCGTCGATGACCTGATCATTCGCTCGCTCCTCGATCGACTGCAGTACTGTGACCCAGACGGCGATGCGGCTCGGCTGGGCATCTCATCGGCCTCGTGGCCGCTGTTCGGTTTGCTCTGGCCATCGGCCATCCATCTCGCGGCACGCTTGGCGCAACGAACGGTGTCCGCCACGGAACGAATCCTCGAGATCGGCTGCGGGCTCGCGTTGGCGAGCTTGGTGGGTCATCGGCGTGGCGCCGATGTCACGGCGAGTGATCGTCACCCGCTGGCCGAGACGTTCCTCGAAGCCAATCTACTCGCGAACCGTCTCCCACCGATGAAATATCGACATGGCGAGTGGGGTCCGCCGCCGTCGGTGGCCAAGCGCGAGGGCGTTCCGACCGTTCGCGTAGTCGAAGGGCGCTTCGATCTGATCGTCGGCAGCGACGTTCTCTACGAACGCGATGCGAACGCCGACCTAGCCCGATTCATGGCGTTGCACGCGGCGGCCGCGGCTGAGGTGTGGATCGTCGATCCGGACCGCGGTAATCGACCGGCGTTCAATCGACAAATGGCCGCCGAGGGGTTTTCGTTGCACGAGCGTCGGCTCGTTCGTCCGGCATCGCTAGGTGTGCCTGCCTACAAGGGCCGCATGCTGACCTATTCGCGGACTGCCTAGCTCCCGGGGTCGTGCTTTGCGATTCATGTCACGTTCAGCACAGTTCGTTACTATGCGCGGGCGCTCGGGCTGGTACCCTAAACGGCGGACGCGTTGGAACTTTTTCGCCCCCGCGGCGAACATAGGGAAGGACCGCCAGGGGCGGCGCTTCGCTGTCGCCCGAGCCACACGACGAGAGAGGGATCTTGGTGATGAGTCGCCGTTCGCACCACGCGCGTGTGGCCCTGTGCCTACTGGGGGCCGTCCTGGCGCAAGCCTGCGCCGAGCCGCGCGATGACCGCTCGTCGCCTGCGGCCGCCACGACCGGCGATTGCAGCACTCGTATCCTCGTGGGTTTCGTCGCGGCCGCCGAGACGAGCGTCGTGGCGGCCGTCGCGCAAACGGCCGCAGTGCAATTGACGGTCGTGAGCCGCCTGCTGCCCGATCTCTATGTGCTCGACTTGGCGAGCGATGGGCCGGACTCGGCCTGCGTCGCGGGGCTCGAGCGCGTTCGCGCCGATGCACGCGTGCGCTCGGCCGATCTCGACACGCGGCGCGAGCCGCACGCGGGCTAGCCGCGAACGCGGCCACAACCGGAGACGAGCCCAGTGAAGCGCACGTTCTTAGTCCTCGTCGGCTCGATCGCGGCCGCCGCGTTGCTTGCCGTGCATCCGGTCGGCGCGCAAGAAGAATTCAATCCCGCACGGAGGCAGCCGGCGCACAGCGCGGACGATGCGCGGCGCGTGCTCGTCAAGTTTCGCGAGAGCGGTGCCGCGGGCCGCGTGCGCGTGCAGGCGGCGGAAGATAAGGTAGCGGCGCTCGCGGAGCGAGCGG
>Ga0208454_1000497_pt1 | contig 22557 bp, 17 predicted proteins | sample EasRivMeERMZT100_FD_187530 | JGI IMG/M metagenome (GOLD analysis project Ga0208454, IMG submission 187530) | Soil microbial communities from meander-bound floodplain in the East River, Colorado, USA - East River MetaG ERMZT100 (SPAdes) (version 2) | ecosystem: Environmental > Terrestrial > Soil...
GCCGTCGATGGACAGACCGCCCAGCGCGGGCGGACTGACGTCGAGGATCACTTCCTTGTCTCTGCCAATGGTGACCTTGTCGCCTGCGATTGGCACCTTGCGGTTTGGCCAAGTGTCAGGACTAGACCAGTTCGTCGGCTGGACCGCCGGCGATCCAGCATTCTGAGCCTGAGCGACAGCGAACACGCCGCTGAGTAGGAATGCAGGGACGAGCGCTACAAGAAGGACCGAGCGACTCTTCTTGCTCATGACATCAACCCCCCAAACTTGAAAATAACCCCGAGACTTGGCGACAGAGGATAGCGCGATTGGCGTACGCCCAGCGAATATCGGGCAAACGCGCGATCCGAAACCGGCCCAGCTTCACTGTAGCCGCACACGCCGCGGCAGTGTATGGACGGCGCCTCGGGGTTATGCCGCACGTTGTGCGCTCGGCGCAAAACTTGGGTAACCCCACGGGTAGGCAACCGCTCCCCTAATACCCGGTGATGCCGCGATGTCCGTCGAGCGCTCGACCCGGAAGGTATCGGGGCGACGTGCAGCGAGCAGCAGCACGATCGCGACCGCAAGAACGACGAGAGCGAGCCAGAGCATGCTGGCGGTATCCGTCTACCGGGACCGCTTGCGTGCGCGCGCTTCCAGCAGCACCTCGAATCCGCCGTACAGCATGCGCTTCATATCGAATGGCATCTTCGGAGGCACGCCGCCACTCATGCGCGGATCCTTCATGACCCGGGCGTTCACCTTGTCGCGGTGCGCGCGCGACCGGAAGACGATGAAGGCGAAAATCACCGTCTCGCCACGCTTCAGTTTCATCTGGCGCGGAAAGCCTGCGCCGTAAGGTATCTTCAGGTCATCGCCGAAGCACTCGAAGTACTCGAGCGCACCGTGCTCGGTCCAGAGCTTCGCGCCCGTGCGGGCCATCGGCTCATACAGTGCGAGGTTCTTCTTCTTTATCGGGATGACAAATCCATCGACATATCGGGGCATGGCATCTCCCCCCTCATCGTTTGTTGGTTGTTTGGGCGCAACTTAGCACAGGTGCGCGCGCCTTCTGAATGCCGCCGGCCTGCACCGGCGGCAACGCCGTCAGGCGCGCGTACGCGCCGAGATCAGCCCGACCAGAGGCCCCGGCAGGAGCCCGTTCGCGTGTGCAGCGAAGACCCGTGGTATCTGGTCAGGTGTACGCGCGGCGGCGGGACGAGCGCCGCAAGCCGGGCGATGAAGTCCAACGGTTCCGCACGATGTGCGTCGTCCCGTCTCGATACGGGGTCTTCAGCCGATAACGCACTTGCCTCTGCGCCGTCAGCGTCAGCCGCTCCACCGACACTGGACCATCGACGACGCGCTCCACAGGTCCGTGGACCGTGAACCGTCGGTATCGCCTCGAGCAGGACAATCCGTCTGGGTCGAGTACGTCTGCACCGAGGGCAATCGCCACATCAAGCTCGGCGACGAGCGGTACTTCGTTAACGACGAGACCGGCACGCTCAATCCGACGCGCATCGGCCAGCCGCGCCTCGTTCCGGAAGGCCAGTAGCGAACTACCCGCTTCGCGAGAGGATTTGCGCCAGACCGGGCGGCCTCGTAAGCGAACCGGTTGGTTCGCGTTCGGTTTGCACAACAACAACGCCCTAAGCGTTGGCGGCGCGGGATTTGGCGTTGTTTTCTCGTGGCGACAAGTTGGGCCATACTCCGGCCCGGGGCGTCATACCGCGGTTTTTTTTGGGGGGATCTCGCATGCGTATTCCACAGCTGCGCTTCGCGGCGCTTTCCGCAGCCATCGCCGGGTGCATTCCATTCGGCGCCTTCGCGCAACTCGAGGAGATCATCGTCACGGCCCAGCGCCGCGAGACGAACCTGCAAAGCACGCCCATTTCCATTCAAGCGTTTACCGCCGAGGATCTCGAGCTCGGCGGTCTCGAAACGGGCGCCGACCTTGGCATCATGGTGCCCAATCTCGTCGCCAATCCCAGCGGCGCCGGCGGCGGCGGCGTGTTTTTGATTCGCGGCATACCCGGTGTCGGTATCTATGTCGACGGCATTTGGCAATCGACGTACGGTTTCCTCGAGTCGAATTTTCAGGAAGTCGAGCGCGTTGAGGTGCTGCGCGGGCCGCAGGGAACGTTGTTCGGCCGTAACACCAACGGCGGTGCGATCAGCATCACGACTCGCGCGCCAAGTGACGAATTCGGCGTGCGACTGGGGGTCGAGCTCGGCGAGTTCGACCGGCGCAACCTCACGGCCGCGTTCGACGTGCCGCTGACGGAGAAGCTGAAATCGAAGTGGATGATCTCGAGCCTCCAGAACGATGGCTTCGTCGAGAGCCTCACGTTGGGAAACGCGCTCGGCGGCCAGGACGACGAGCTCTTCCGCGGCGACATCCTCTGGGAGCCGACGGACAATTTCAGCCTGCGATTCACGGCCAACTACGAGGACAAGAGCAGCACCGACGCCCGCATCGTGCGGTTCTCGAACATCGACCATCCCCAGATCACCCGTTACAACGTGCTCGCCGGCAACGCCGACTACCTCGCGAGAGCGCGTGCGGTTAACCCGGCATTCCCGGCTTCGCCTTTCACGGCAAATTTCCCGTCCGCCCGGTTCAGTCCTGAGACTCACGAGACGGGATATCCGGGCGGCGAGCTCGGCAAGTGGCAGACGAAGTCGGATACGGCCGATGACGGTGTCCGGCGCGACTTGGAGTACTACACCATCACGATGAACTGGGACATCGGCGAGAACCTTCGGTTCGAGTCGATCACATCGACGTGGGAGATGCAGCGCACGTCGAACGTTGATTACGACGGCTCAGAGTTCACCTTCACTGTCGACGAGAATCGCTCGGTCGACAACAATTTCACGCAGGAATTTCACCTGACCGGCTCGAATTTCAACGACCGTCTCACGTGGCTCGCCGGTCTGTATAGGCTCGAGGAGAAAACTAAGTCGCGTGCCGACCGCTGGTCGGTCTGGGACCTGCCGCGTCAGCCCGGCAACATCAACACCGCGCCCACGCCGCGAGATCGCATGAGCGTCGCGGCGTGCCAGTATCTCTATGCCTGGTCGACGACGGTGTACAACAGCGTGCCGCTGCCGATCCTTCCGGCCGGTGGGCCGTGCGCCGTCACCGGCACGACCACCGCCGTGATTGGCGGCCTCAATCCGTCGCTTTGGACCATGACCTTGCCGGGGTCGACGCGGTCTGTGACAGACAATCTCGACGAGCAGACCGCCTTTTTCGGCGAAGTCACTATCGGGCTCACCCAAAAGCTCGACCTGACGCTCGGCGTGCGCGTCACGGACGACAGTGGCACGACCCTTACAGACTCGAGCCCGCCGTACATCCGTAACGACGTTTCGGGCGATCCGGTCGGCGGCGACATTTATGCTTACGACGATCCGACCTCGCGCAACGATCCGGACTTCGGCAGCAATACCACTAACAAGGTCGCTCTGCAGTACCAGCTCAACGAAGACGTCATGCTCTACACGAGCTGGGGCGAAGGCTTTACGGATGCTGTCGCCCAAGTCATAACGCTGCCCGTGATTGGGCCACTCGGCTGCCCGCAAACAGTTCAAGCTCCAGTGTCGTACCCGCAGAACCGCGAGCTTGTCACGAGCCGCGAGTTGGGCCTTAGATCGGATTGGCGCGACAGTACGTTGCGCTTCAACGCAAGCTATTTCGACGCCAGTTGGGATGGTATGCGCGTGGCGACGTTGGCGACGGACCCATGCAGCGGCAACCGGTTGCCCAACACGATTATCTCGAGCGATGGCAAAGGCGAGGCGAGTGGGTTCGAGTTCGAGATCGTCTATCAACCGACCGATCGTTTGCGTGTCAACGTCAACATCGGCATCCTCGACACGAACTATCTGGCGACCGGCACGTTCTCCAATACCGGTAACGATCTCTCTGGCCCAATCGTTATTCCCGTAACCGACCTCACCGGCACGGGCATCTCGTCGCTCGACGCGCCGTTCGCCTACGCGCCGGACAACAGCGCCTCGTTCGGCATCCACTACGATCAGCCGTTGTCGAGCGGCGCGAGCCTCGCGTTCATCGGCAACTATGGCTGGATGGACGAATACGTCCGCGACACGTCGAATCACCGAATCCCGCGCGACGAGAACGGCAACATGGTGTTCGAGCCCGCCTACGGCGTCTTGAACGGCCGCATGGTGTTCACGCCCAATCAAGGCAAATGGACGGCGGACTTGTGGGCGACGAACATCACGGACGAGCAGTATGTCAACGGCGGCTTCGACACGCGCACCGTGTGGGGCTTCAACTTCTCGGTCATTGGTCAGCCGCGCCAAGTCGGCGTCGGGTTCAACATCACCTTCTAGAACGCGCAGCGTGGCGTGACGACGCCGCGGCTCGAATCCCAGGGGCGGCTACGGCCGCCCCTTTTTTCACGCGGCTCGAGTGCTCTCCCCCGCGACGGCCGCGTGCTGCACCACCAGGCGGCATTGCGATCTACGGTAGCGGGTCTGCATCCCCGGCGTCGCAACGAACCGAGGTCGCAGTGTACGATTCCACGCGCCATGAGCGTAGAACCCATCACTCTTTCGTCTCGGTCCAACGATCCGCTCAGCCTCCGCGGCAGCAGCTCGAGGACATCGGCTTCTTGACCTGCATGACGCTGGTGCTACTCGGCAACTACGGCTACACGAGCGAATACGCGCGCGATGCGGCGTACCAGCGCACGCTAATCGTCTACGAACCTGCAGCGCGCAACTACAGCATCGAGGTGTGGGGCAAGAACTTGCTCGATGAGTTGTACGTCAACGGCGGGTTCGGCACGCGCGACATTTGGGGCGACGACTTCAACGATCGTGGGCCGTTCGCGTAAAATCGGTGTCGGATCCTTTCGGTTCAGCGGTTTTCAAGACCGCCGCATTAAACCGCTCAAGTGATGCGACGAGCGGCGTCGTCTACCGGCTCGAGCCTGCAGGGTAAAACTGGGCCGCATCGCAATGCTCGGCGAGCCGGCCGTCGGCGACGCGGAACATGACCGTGGGGCCCGATGCAACTTGAGCGCTGCTCGCCCGCGCTTGCAGCTCGCTCGGCGCGAGCGCGCACACTGCTCAACAGATTGTCGCAGCAGATCGTCTTCGGCCTGCTGCTCCACACGCGCGAGAATCCGCCCGATCAGCGCCGGGTCTTCAATGCTCGCAATGACCCTGATCCGCCCACCGCACCTCCGGCAGCGCTCGCCTGCCTTCAATTCGGATTCGCGCCGAAAACGCCAACGCCGAGCGTGCCCGCAATGTCGCGAATCGCGTTCAGCGAGCGAATGCTATTGCCGGCCTCGTTCAGCCGCGGCGAAAACGCCGCAATGGCGAAACGCCCCGGCACGACCGCGACAATGCCGCCGCCGACACCGGTCTTCGCCGGCAGGCCGGCCGTGTACATCCACTCGCCGGACTCGTCGTAGAAGCCGGCCGTGGCCATGACCGCCAGCAGCTCCGGTACGTGCTCGGCCGGCAGCATACGCCTGTCCGTGACGGGGTTTACGCCCCCGTTGGCGAGGGTCGCACCCATCATGCCGAGGTCCTTCGCGCTGACGCCGACGGAGCACTCGCGCGTATAGACCCGCATTGCTTCCTCGGGATCGCTGTAGAGGCGGCCGTAGTTGAACAACAAGTTCGCGATCGCGCGGTTGCCGAACGCGGTCTCGTACTCGGAGTCGTAGACCTCCTCGAGGACAGTCAAGGTCGTGCCCGCATAACCGTTGAAGTTGTCGATGATCTTGTTCCAACGGTCTTGCTCCGACGTCGCCTGCACGAGGCTCACCGCTGCGATCGCGCCCGCGTTAACGAGCGGGTTCACGGACCGCTGCTCCGGATAGAGCTCGATCGCCATTCTGGAGTTGAACGGCAAGCCCGTCGGCTCGACGCCGATCTTCTCGCGGATCGCCTGCGGTCCCTGCTGCGCCATGACGAGCGCGGCCGTGAACGGCTTCGACACCGACTGGATCGAGAACTTGTAGTCCGCATCGCCGGCCGCGTACACCTTGCCGTCGCTGCCGTCGACGATGACGACCGCGAACAGGTCGCTCGGTACGGTGGTCAGGATCGGAATGTAATCCGCGTTCTTGCCGTCCGTGAGGTCCTTGTATTTCGCGTGAGCCTCGTCGACGAGGCGTTGAAACTGGCGGGCCTGCCGATCCGCGGCGTCCGCGAGCGACGGCAGCAACACGGCGGCCCAGGCCAATGTCGCGAGAATCGGCAGTTGTTTCGTAAACATCGGCTTCATCCTTCCGCGCTAACGCGGCATTGTTGCTTGGCGATTACTGGAAGTCGTTGCTCGAGAAGCTTAGAAAACCATTTCCAAGCTCGTCATGAAGATGGTGCCGTTGCCGCCCACGAGCATCGGCACGGAAGGGTAGCCGACGGGCGAATTCTTCAGGTAAAGGAGCTCCGTGTTAATACGTAGAAGCCGCTGCTCGAACGGAAACCAGTTGATGCCGATCGAGTGATCGCGCGGATCGCCGTACTCGCCCATGATCTTCGAGTAGCCGACGTACACTTGCAGCTTGCGCGGCACGACCATCATCGACGCCTGCATCTGGTAGCCCCAATCGTGCAGCTTCTCGACGGGAATCACGCCTTCTGTTTCGAAGTCGTCGACCAAACGAGCGTAGTAGCCGCCGGAGATGTCGAAGCCACGGTACTTCATGCCCGCGTCGAGCGACGCCATGCGATACAACGCACGATTGATGCGCCCCCCTGTGCCGAAAGCATCCTCCGCGAAGATGACCGTGCCGTCCGACAGACGAATCTGCGAGTTTTCGATGCCGTTTTCGGCGGGCTGCGATTGGCGATCCTCGCGGCTACGCGTGAGGCCTATGCCGAAGTGTGTGGCGAGCTCGTCGTGATACTCGAAGTCACCCCAGCCGCTGCGCGGCCCGAACTCGCCCTGCGGAGACCACGTCAGCGACGTCGAGAAAGTGTTGAAATTCCCGTCGAGCTGCACCGCGCTGACGCCGAGTTGGCTCAGGTTGTTACCGAGCACGGCCTTGTACTGAAGGTTGTCACCGACGTTGCCGTAGACGTAGAAGCCCGTCGTATAGCTCGGCCGGTGAAATTCGTCCGCGATCATGCGCGTGTCGACCCTGTGCCAGTACGGGAACGTGCCGCGCAAGCTGCGCGTTCCGGGATTCTGCGTGATGCCGGCGCCGACGTTGACTGTCTGGCTAAAGCTGTAATCGAGACCGCCGCCGAGCACGACCTGGGCGCTTTCGCCCATTTGCGCGTTCTGCGTCCAGACGAAGAACATATAGGAGAACTTCGGGTCGTAGATCCAGCCCTTGAAGTACAGGTTGACCTTGTTGAGCTGCAGGTCGTTGCGCAGATCGAGGGTCTTAGTCCTACCGAACGAATCCGTATACGTCTCGTCTAGCGACTTCTGATTCAGATAGCGGGCGTACGTCCAAACGCTGAAATTCAGCGTGCCGAAGTCCGTATCAGCGATCCGGAACCCGGCGCCGCCGGCCGTGAAATCGCCGATGCGCCTGCCTTCCTCGTCGAGGAGTTCGGCTAGCCGATCGAACAGCTGCGCCTGCTGCTGCTCAGTGAGCACTGGTTCGGCTGGTTCTTGGGCCGCGCAAAACCAAGGCACGCTCCCACAGAGAAAAGCAAGCGATCGCAGAATCCGCATGAAAACATCTGCCAGGCGTTATGACGTTGCGACGAACGATAAACAGACCGTCGCTGATGATCAAGCCGGCAGCGCTCGATCTCGATCGCGAACACGCGCTTCAGCCGCTGCATCCAGCTCATCGCCACATGCCAGGGCACCGCCGCTTCGAACGACAACGGCGGAGAGTGGCTTTCGAGCAGCGAGCCGTTGACGCGTCGAAAGTGGACGGTGTGGGAAGGCGGCATCCGCGTGCCGGCCATCATTCGCTGGCCGGGGGTCGCCCCGATGGGCGGCGACGAGATCAACGTCCTGCACGCGGGGCACAATTACGGTTGGCCGCTCGTGGCGCTCGGCAAAAACATGGCCGTCATTGTGTAATCGCCCATGTACTGCGTTGCGGGCTTTGCACGAGCATCAACCCGCTGTCAGGCACTTCGGCCGTGCAGAAAATCACAAGGTTCTTGTTCTGAGCCGAACGTTAGCGGACGCTCCCGAAGCCCCTTCGTTAGAAAAGCCAGGACATGCTAAGCGTGCCGAAATCCGCCGCCTGCCGCTGCGTCTCGAAAGTGTCGGTGAAAAACGTTGCAGCGAGACTGACGGCGAAGGTACCGCGCCGCGCGGAGATGCCGAGCGAGCCCATGCCGATGAAGGGCTTGGAGTCGACGGAGCGACTGTCGTGGAACACTGTGCCGTCGAGCGGCAAGTAATGAATGACGCCGTACTCCGCTACGCCGCCGAAGAATGAAACCGACCAGCGATCGACCGGACCGACGCCGACCGTCGATGCCGCGTTGAGCCCGCTGCGCAGCGAGGTGCCGCCGAAGGCGTCCACGAGATTCCAGCCGACTTCCCCGTAGACACCGGCGCCGGCGCCGGTGAAGTAGTTGCCAACGCCCACGGTTCCCATGGGCAGGATTCTCCATTCCGCCGATCGGCCCAGGCGCCCCGACGCCGCGAGATAGGAACCCGTGTAGCCGATGTTGACGACCGGCTCGTTCGGCAGTTGCGTGTCCCAGCCGAGTGGCTCATCGGCTCCGATGCGATCGTGAACCTTCTTCTGCACGCTTTCGGCCTGCGACGCGGGTCCGACGACACCGGCCTTGAGTTGCCACACGTGCGCCCAACGCTCCTTCCGCGCGTACAGCAGACTGTCGACGTAGAGGACGCCGGCATACGGCTGGTCGTCCTCGGGCGGGTTCGGGTTTTGGATATCGTCCGGTGTGTTCATCTCCTGCACGAGCGACCACGCCTCGTAGGTGCTGTAGCCGTCATCGTCGACGAACGGCAGGAACTTCCAAAAGCGCGCCCATTTGCTCACGAAACTATCGCTGTCGTAGGTATCGAGATCGGACGACACCCATGAGATCGCGCCTCCGTTCGTGTAATTGTTGTCGGAATTCGTGAGCACGTCGTTCTCGCCCGTGATAGTCAGGGCCTCCCCGCGCGCGTTGGCAGATGGCATCGCACAGCTCGCTGCGCACAGAGACCACAGCGCGAGCTTTGCGGCTTTCGTAGTCGAGCTCATTTCGTTCTCCTTGTCTGGTAGGTTCAAGAGAATTTGTGAAACCTCTCCGTTCCCGCAGCTTCAAGACGCGAGTGCCAGATCACGCGCTGCCGAGCTCGCCTCGGGGACGGTTCGGCGCGAGATCCGGAACCACGCCGCGTATAACGCCGGCACGAAGAAGACCGTGAGCAACGTGGCGATGGTCAGCCCGCCCATGACGGCGATGGCCATCGGCCCCCAGAACACGCTGCGCGTCAACGGAATCATTGCGAGCACAGTGGCGATCGCGGTCAAAACGACGGGGCGAACCCGGTGCACCGCCGCCTCCACCACCGCGTTCCAAGGGTCGCGACCCGCGGCGGCCTCCGTCTGCACCTGATCGATCAGGATCACGGAATTGCGCATGATCATTCCGCTCAGGGCGATGATTCCGAGGATCGCGACGAAACCGAGCGGGGCGTGGAACAACAGCAACGCGGCGACGACGCCTATGAGCCCGAGCGGCGCGGTCATGAACACGATCGACATCCGCGAGAAGCTCTGCAGCTGCAGCATCAATATCAGCAGGATCGTGAACAGCATCGCCGGCGCGACCGCCACCAGCGCCTGATTCGCCTTGTTGCTCTCCTCGACCGCGCCGCCCACGTCGATTCGATACCCGGGCGGCAACTTGGCTTCGATGTCCATTACCGCCGGCCGCAGCGCTTGCGTCGCCGATACGCCCTGCTCGCCGTCCTTGACGTCGGCGCGGACGGTGATCGCCATGTCCCGATTCCGGCGCCAGAGCACGGGCTCCTCGAGCTCGTAACGAACCTTGGCGATCTGCGAGAGCGGCACGACAGTCCCTTGGCGCGTGAACAGATTCACGTCCTTCAGCCCGTCCAGGTCGAGCCGCTCCGAAGGGACGGCTCGCGCGACGATGTCGATGAGCTCCTCGCCTTCGCGAAGCTGCGACAGCGGCAGGCCATTCGTGAGCGTCTGGGTCGCGAGCGCGACGTCAGCCGGCGTCAAGCCGAGCGCGCGCGCCTTGTCCTGCTCCACGTCCAAGCGCAGCGCACGCACAGGATCGTTCCAGTCGAGCTGCACGTCGCGCAGCAGCGGACTCGCGTTCATCACGCGTTCGACGTCGCGCGCGATCGAGCGAACGACCTGCGTGTCCGGACCCACGATCCGAAACTGCACCGGGAATCCCACCGGCGGCCCGAGCTCGAGCCGTGTGACCCTGACCCACGCCTCTGGGAACTGCTCGTCGACGCTCGCCATCAGCCGCGCCCTCACTCGCTCGCGAGCCTCCGGATCGCTCGTCATCACGACGAGCGCGGCATAGCCGGGATTCGGCAGCTCGGGCGAGAGCGCGAGATAGAAGCGCGGCGCCCCCGCGCCCGTATAGGCGGTGAACGATTCAACGTCCGCGTCCTCCGCGAGAATCGCCTCCATCCTCTCGACCTGCTCGGCCGTCGCGGCGAACGCTGCCCCTTCCCGCATCCTGAGCTCGACGATCAACTCGGGCCGAGAGCTATTGGGGAAGAATTGCTGGGGAACGAACTTCATCCCAAAGACGGAGAGCGCGAACGCTGCAGCGGTTCCACCGATGACCGCCCAGCGGCGCTCCAACGCGAAATCGATCCAACGCCGGAGCCTCCGATAAAACGGCGTCTCGTAAGGATCGCTGCCAGCGTGATGCTTGCCGAGATCCTTCGGCAGAAATGCGACCGCGAGGTAGGGGGTGAACAATCCGGATACGACCCACGAGATCAGCACCGCCGCGCCGACGATCCAGAAGATCCCGCCCGCGTACTCACCCGTGGTCGACTTCGCGAACCCGATCGGCATGAACGCCGCGACAGTAATCAACGCTCCCGTGAGTCGCGGCATGGCGGTTGCCGAATAGGAGAAGGCCGCTGCTTTGGCACGCTCCCAGCCACCCTCGAGCTTCACGATCATCATTTCGAGCGAAATGATCGCGTCGTCGACCAGCAGACCGAGCGCGATGATCAGGGATCCCAGCGAGACGCGCTCGAGGTTCCAGCCCATCATGAGCATCACGACCGCCACCACGCCGAGCACGAGCGGCACGGACATCGCGACGACGATGCCGGCGCGCCAACCGAGACTTAAGAGGCTCACGACGAGCACGATTACGAGGGCTTCGAGCAGGGACTTCTCGAACTCCCAAATCGCGTCCTTGACCGTGGTCGGTTGATCCGCGACGAGCTCGAGCTCGACGCCATATGGGAGCTCGCCCTGGAGCTCGTTCACGGCTTGCGTCATCGCCGCGCCTAGCTTCACGATGTTCCCTTCATCGGTCATCGAGACACCGAGCATCAGCACCTGTTGTCCGTTGTGCCGGACGGCGTAGACCGGAGGATCTTCGTACCCGCGCTCGATCGTCGCGAAATCGCCGAGCCGGATGACCCGCCCGCCGGCCTCGATCGGCACGTTGCGGATGTCCTCCTCGCTCGTGAACTGGCCGCTCACGCGCACCTGAACGCGATCACCGGCCGTCTCGACCGTTCCACTCGCGGCCAGAGCGTTCTGCCGCGCGACACTGTCGATGATGTCTTGCGGGTTGATGCCGAGCGTCGCGAGCCGTTCGTGTGAAAATTCGACGTAGACACGCTCGGCTTGCTTGCCCAACACGTCCACCTTCTTGACCATCGGCACCTTGAGCAGACGGCGCTTGATGTCTTCACTGATGCGCGACAACTCGGCGAGATCGATGTCGTCGCTCTTGACCGCGTACAGCAATCCGTAGACGTCGCCGAACTCGTCGTTGAACAGCGGACCGACGACGCCCGGCGGGAGATCGAGGCGTATGTCGTCGAGCTTCTTGCGAGCCTGGTACCAGGCTTCGAGCTGGTCGGCCTTCGATGTCCCATCGCGCACCGTGAGCGTCATGGCGCCGTATCCCTGCCGGGCATACGTGACGACCTTCTCGAAATGATCGAGCTGCTCGAACTTCTTCTCGATCCGGTTCAGCACCTCGTCCTGGATCTGCCCCGACGTGGCGCCGGGCCAGATGACGAGCGCGGTCATCGACGGTACCGAGAAATTCGGGTCCTCGAGCTGGCCGAGGTTGGTGAGGCTGAACGTCCCACCTACGGCGACTGCGAGGAGCAGGAAGACCACGAGGGCACGGTGGCCGAGTGCCCACTCGGTGAGATTGAACGACTTCATGGCGTACCCCGGCTCGCGAGAGCCTCGTTGGCGGCGCCGGGCAGCGCAACACGCAACCCCGGAGCCATCTTCTGCACTCCCGCTGTGACGACGAGCGTCCCGGCAGGTGGACCGGACACCAGGACCTTGTCGCTTCGGTATCCGTGAACTTCGACGCGGACGAGCTCGACGGTGCCGTAAGGTTCGGCTCCGTCGCGACGCGTGACCCAGAGGGCGGGCTGGCCGTCGCTCTGAGTGATCGCGGCAGCCGGGAGCACCGCAAACGGCGGACCGGTCAAGTCGCGCTCTGCGACCAACGTCGCGGTTCCACCCAGCGGGAGATATCGCGGCGCCGCAGGCTTCAGGCGAGCGCGATAGGTCCGAGTCTGCGGCGCTGCCTGAGCCGAGAGCTCGCGCAGCACGACCTCGAACGCATCCTCGGGCGCGCTCGCGAGCCACGCTCGGAAGCTCGACGTCTTGAACTCTTGAAGGTGGTCCTCCGGAACGTCGACGACGATCTCGGGCTCGCCTTCGTTCGCCATCGCGATGACGGGTTGGCCCGCGGCGACGACCTGGCCGATCTCCAACCGGACGCTCGTGACCACGCCGCCGCTCGATGCGTGCAGCACGGTGTACTTCACCTGATTGCGGGCGAGCTCGAGCTTGCGTGCCTCGGCCTCGGCTGCAGCACGCGCCGTGAGCAGGCCGCTCTCTGCGTGCTCCTCATCCGACTCGCTGACCGAGCCGTCGACCTTCAACGACTGTATGCGCTGCCAATCCGACTCGGCCTGGCGCGCTCGCGTCGTCGCGGCATCGAGCTGCTGGCGGGCCGCGTCCTCCGCGAGTCGGTAGTCGACGTCGTCGAGCACCGCCAGCACGTCGCCTTCACGCACGCTCTGGCCGACGTCGACGCGGCGCTCGAGCACTTTGCCGCCGACCCGAAATGCCTGATCCACTTCGTGTCTCGCCTGGACGGCGCCGAAGTAGCGGCTCGTGTCGCGTGCCGGCTCGTAGCGGAGCTCGACGGCGCGGACAGGCCGAACCACCTCGGGCGGCGGCGCGGGCGACGTGCACGCCGAGAGCAGCGCTGCGATCATTGCGGCGAGCGGCGCCGCGGTCAATGTAGTTTTCACGACGGATCCTCGTTGGTTGAGACCAGAGTGGGGGAATCTGAAGGGCGACCGGCGTTCGCCGCCGGCGCGGCGCCGGACTCGAACACCTGCCAGCCGCCACCGAGCGCCTTGAACAGCTGCACGCTGTCGAGCCGCAGCTTCGTGTTGCTCTCGTTCGCATTCACTCGCACCGACAAGCGGGCGCGCTGCGCGTCGAGCAGCGGCAAGAGATCGATCTGCCCGCGGTCGTAGAGGGACTGCGCGCGGCCGAGCGCGGCTTCCGCCGAGCCGGCCGCGCTCTGCAGGACGTCGGCGCGGGTGCGTTCGTCGCGGAGCGCGACCAGCCCGTTCTCGACGTCCTCGAGCGCGCGCACGATCGCGTCCTCGTAGCGCAGCACCGCCTCGGACTGCGCGCTCTCGGCGATCTCGTTGATCGCGCGCGTGCGTCCGAAGTCGAAGATCGGCGTCGCGAGGAGCGTCGCTGCGTTGGTGAAGCGCGCGGTTCCAAGGTCGGTGCCGTTCAGCTCCAAGCCCTGGCGGCCGAACAGCGCGCTCACGAACAAGCGCGGAAACCATTCCGCGGCGGCCTGCCGGCGACGAAAATTCGCGGCTTCGAGCCGCGCGTGCGCAGCGAGCAGGTCCGGCCGGCGCTCGAGAAGGGCTGCGGGCTGTCCGGGCACGACCTCGGGAACGATCGTCGCGCCGCGCCAGGGCACGATGGCCGCCGCATTCGCCGCCTGGTCCCCGATCAACACCGCGATTCGGTGCCGCGCGACGGCGACGAGCGTCTCGAGCGGCGGTATCGTTGCACGCGCCATCGACGCTTCGGTGCGCGCGCGTTCGACGTCGAACGGGGACGCGAGGCCCGCGCGCTGCCGCGCAGTCACGAGGCGCAGCGTCTCGTCCTGCGCGGCAGAGATCGCGCGCACCGTCTCGAGCTGCTCGAGCGCCCCGACGAGCGTGAAGTAGCTCGTCGCGACGTCGCTCAGGACGAGCAGGCGCATTCCGCGCGCCAGGTCCTCGGTGGCGGCCGTCTCGGCTGCGGCAGCCGCCGCGCCCGCGCGCAGCCGTCCGCTCAAGTCGACTTCCCACGACACGCCGAGCGCGGCGGTTCCGCTCTCGACATCCGGTACTTCGCGCTTGACGGCATCGCCGTAGCCGGTGCTGTGATCGACCGCGCCTACCGTGGAGCCGATGCTCGGCCAAAGCGCGGAACGGCTGATCGTTTCGCCGCCGCGCGCGGCGCGCACGCGCTCCATGGCGATCTTGATGTCGCGGTTCTCGTGCGCCGCGCGGCCGATGAGCTCCGCGAGCACCGGGTCGCCGAAGCTTTCCCACCACGCGACGTCGGGCTCGGTCTCGGCCGCGGTCGCCGCCGCGAATTGGCTCGGCACGTCGACCGTCGACTGCAGCACAGGCGTCGCGCATCCGCTCAGGATGAGCGCGAGCGACATCGAGAGCGCCTTCAGGCGTGGCGATGCGCTCTTGGACTTGGCGTTCGTTGCGATTTGTCGATTCATTGGATACTCACGTGCGTTAACGATCTGGGCGCCAGCGTATGAGATCGCTGGTCGCGAGTGGTCGGGGAAGCGTCGCGCTTCGGTCGGAAAACCGTCGGAAGCTCTGCTCCGGGGAGAAGAACCGCGCGGGCGCGGGCGCCGAGGATTGGCGCGCTAGACCCGCGCGCGGATCGACTTGAGCTCTACCCTGCATGCTTCGCCGAAATCCCTCAGCGGATCGGCTTCACTGGAGCGCGGGAGCTCGCGGAGCTCATGTAGCGACAGATTCTTGGAGAAGTACTGCTCGGTGATGCGGTCGAGAAGGCGCTGCGCGGCGGCGAGCACGTCCTTTGACGCGCACAGGCGGATGCGATTGATCAGCGCGTAGGCGGGCAACAGCGTCTCGGGCTTCTCGAGCGTATGCTGGAACGCATCGAGCAACAGGCGGGCGCTCTCAGAAATGAACTCACCGTAAAGCGTTTCGCGCGACAGGATCTCCTCTCGTAGGAGCAACCGCCGATTGAGCGTTTTTTGCGTGATCCAAGCGATTACGACCGCGCCCGAGACGCTTAGCACGGGAATCAGGACGCCGGGCAGTGTGCTGACCCACGACATTCGCGCTGCTCTTCGTTTCGTGCCGCTGCGTTAGCGGTCCTGCGCTGTTTCAGTGGCGCAGGATTCGAGATCGCAAGCGATCAATTCGCAGAGCTCTTCGGCCGAGGCGAAATCGAGGTGCTCGCTCGTAACGAGGTTTTCGAGTCGGCCGCAAAGCTCGTCGGGCGTCGCATCGCTGCGCAGCTTCAGCACGTACGCGCGACGGTTGGGATACTTGGAATCGGCTCTGAGAATCATGGCACCCTCTGGCATTTGGACTTGCGCCAGAGTAGCCGGCCTCGCGCGTCGAGTCGTCGCTGAACGGTCACCATTCGGTCGGAAACCGGCGCGGCGACAGCGGCTCCGCTAGCGCACTCAAGCAAAGGCATACGTCACTCCCGCGCGTTCCGCTTCGGCCGCGAGCGGCAGTCCGAGCTCGAGGGTAGCGCCGACCGCCGCCTGAACGAGCACCTCGGCATACGTCGGGAACGACACGGCGACCCGCGCGACCTGGTCCACCGTCATTTGCGCGGCGATCGCGATCGCCGCCAACTGCGCTATCTCGACGGCCCGCTCGCCGACCACGTGGCACCCCAGGATCCGATGGCTCTCGCGATCGGAGATCAGCTTACAGAAACCGAACGTGCGTCCTTCGATGATCGCGCGCACCGTCGCGTCGAAGTGGGCGACCGTGGTCGCGACGTCGTGCGTCTCCCGCGCTTTCGCCTCGGTGAGTCCCACCTGCGCATACTCGGGATACGTGAAGCTGCCGGCCGGGCTTACGCGGTGCGGAAGCGGAAGTGACGGACCTTCCACCGCATTGGTTGCCGCTATGAAGCCGTCCTCGACGGCGCCGGGAACCAGCAGCGAGCGTCCCGTCACGTCGCCGGCTGCGAAGATGTGAGACGCGGAGGTGCGCAGGAACCGATCCACTTTGATGTTCCCGCGCGAGTCGACCTCGACGCCGACCTCCGCGAGGTTCAAGTTCTTGGTATCGGCCACCCAACCCGTCGCGACGACGACGTGCGCCGCTTCGGCGCTCGCGCTTTCGCCGCCGCGGTGGAAGTTCATGCGCACCCCGGTCGCGGTCTTCTCGAACGACGTGATGTCACCGAACCGCTCGTGTATCTCCACGCCCGATCCGCGTAGTGCGCTCGCCACGGCGGCCGCGACCTCTTCATCCTCTGCCGGGAGTATGCGAGCTCCCCTCTCGAACAGCTGAACCCGCGTGCCGAACGCATGGAACATCGCCGCAATCTGTACGCCGGTGCTTCCGGTACCGACAACGAGCATCGAGGATGGAACCTCGGTCAGCTTCCATACGTCGCTGCTGCTCGTGAGCTCGAAGCCCGGGATCGCGAGACGCCGGCTCACTCCTCCCGTGCACACGATGAACTTCTCCGACTGCAGGCGGAGCCCGCGCTCGGTTTCGATCGTGTGCGCGTCGATGAAGCGAGCCGCGCCGCACTGCTCGTGCACCGCCACTCCGAGCGCGTCGATCCGCTCGCGCAGCGCAGAGCGCGCGCGCACGTCCTGGACGATCTCTCGCACGCGTGCGAGCAGCCGGTCGTAGTCGAGCACCGGCTCGGTTGCGTTAATGCCGTAACGCGGCAGTTGACGCGCATCGCGCATGAGGCGCGCGGCGAAGGCGAGTGCGCGGACCGGAACCGGACCGTCGTTGGCGGCCATGCCGCCAAACGCGGCGCCGCTCACAATCGCCGTGCGCGCGCCAAGGTCCGCGGCCCGGATTGCTGCGACGACGCCGGCCGGTCCCGCTCCAATTACGAGGACGTCGTGTTTGCGTGCCGGGTTGCTCATTTCAATTCCTTGAAGTTGCGATGCGCCGAGCAGCAGCTAGAGGGCCGCCAGCCGGTGCGCGAATGAAAACTCTGAGAACAGCCAGAAGCCACCTACCGCGACCGCGACCACGGAACAGAGCGCGAGCAGAGCGCTCTGTGTCGTCACGCCCGGGATACCTCGAGCGCCTGCGAGCCCGCCGACGAGCGAGGAGAACAGGCCCATTGCCGCGACGCTGCCCACGCCGAATAACAGTAGATAGGCAGCGGCCGTCAAATCCGACGGCAGAACGAGAGCCGACGCGATTCCGAGCACATGAGAGCTGCCAGCCAGCCCGTGAACCGTTCCGATCGCATAAGGCGCATGTCCGTGATAGCCGCTTCGGCGCTCGTGACGCCCGCGACGCAGCCGTATCACCGCCAGCGCGGCGCGGATGCCGATGGCGATCAACACGAGACCCACGCAACGCTCACCCCACGCCGACAGGGCCTCGAGGTGCAACGTGTCGCGTAACATCAGGGCGAGAAGTCCAACGCTGAGGACGCCGGTGCTGTGGCCGAGCCCCCATCGAACTCCGGTCCGCCAGGCGCGGGCCCTTCCCTCGACCGCGTACGGGGCCATCGCGGCGAGGTGATCGGGTCCGGACAGCACGTGAACGAAGCCGGCCACCAGCGCTGCAAGTGCGAGCGTCATGCGACCTCCGCATTCACAAACGGGCGCATCGAGACACGTCTCGCGTGCAGCGCCTTCGTCAGTAGCTTGCGCGAACGCGGCGTGTCGCGAAGTTTCCAATTGGCCGTAGCCAGTTCGACGGCACGCGACGGGCGGCCCCCTAGACCCATGAAAAATGCCGCTGCGTGATCCGCATACGCCTCCGGCCGTCGCGCGAGCAGCCGCTCGTAAGCGGCGGCAGCGCGCTCCGCTTCGCGCATTGCCGCGTCCCGCTCACCGTGCGCGGCCAGGATGTCCGCATGCACGGCCCGGTACTCGGGATCGTCCGAGGTTTCGAGCAACGGCGTGATGAGGGCGAGCGCAATTCCCGTTTGTCCGCGCGCGAGCGCGACCTCGGCGCGATGCCCGCGCCCCGGAACGTGCGCGGGCAGAATCGCGTCGAGCTCCGCGAAGACCGCTTCCGCGCGGACGAGATCGCCGCGGCGCATCGCACTCACGCCCCATTCGAAGAGCAGTTGGCCGCACGGTAAGGGCGAGACTCCAGTATCGGCATCGAGCGCGGCCGCGTAGCAGGTTTCGGCCGCAGACCAACGACCCATTTCCGCGAGCAGTGACGCGAGCGCCCCGAGCGTCTCGATTCCCGGCTCGTCCTTTGCGAGCCTTTCACGTAGAGCCAACGCTTCGCCGTATCGGCCTGTCGCTTGGAGCAACGCCGCCCTCTCCGCATCGATCTGCCGCCTCGGATAACCAGCCGCGAGCGCTCGATCGAGCAGCGCGCCTGCTTCCGCGAAGCGATGGAAACGCTGCGCGAGCCGCGCGCGGGTGCAGAGGGCGATTCCCTCATCGGGCGCGGAGGTAATAGCTTCGCTCGCGGCCGATTCCGCACGGTCATGGTCCGCGATGCGGCCCAGCAGATCACCGCGAACGAACAGGAGCCTCGACAGCGCGGTCAGCTCTTCGAACGTCGCACTGCCGACACGGCGAACCTCGAGGCTATCGATCGACGCGCAAAGATTCGCGACGGCGATTCGCCCGCTCGTATAGCGCCCCGCGTCGATCATCACGATGCCTTCTTGAGACCGGTCAACAGCGCCGGATAGCCGCGCGTCAACGAGCCTCCATCGATCACGACCGTGTGACCGTTGATCGACCTCGCGTTGTCCGACGCCAGAAACAATTTCTCGCGCTGCAACCGCGCGATTCATCGGGATCACGCTCACGAAGAGGGCGCGCATCGCGGGGTTCTCCAACTCCTTCCGCGTCAACGGCGTCTCGACGAGGCCCGGCGCGATTCCAACGACCCGGATGCCGCGACCGCCGAGCTCCAAGGCGCCGCAGCGTGTGAGCATGTCGACGCCGGCCTTCGCCGCGCAGTACGCCGCTTGCCCTTCGCCGGCCTGCTGTCCGTTCACCGACGAGATGTTGATGATGACGCCGCCACGTCCCTGCTCGAGCATCTGCCGCGCGCCGTGCTTCACGCCGTAAAAGACGCCGCCGAGCGTCACGGCCTGGACGGATTTCCACTTCTCGTCGGTCAACTCGATGAGCGGTGTAACGGCGCCAAAGCCCGCGCAGTTGACGACGACATCCAACGTGCCGAATGAACGGCGTGCAAAGCGCATCGCGCCTTCGACCTGGCTCTCGTCCGACACGTCCGTCACGCTGGCGAGCGTGCTACGCCCGAGCTCGGTCGCGGCCGCTTCGAGCGCTTTCGCATTGAGGTCACAGAGCAAAACGCTGGCGCCGGCCTCGACGAACGCCGTGGCGATCGCCTTGCCGATCCCCGAAGCCGCGCCAGTCACGACCGCACCTTTGTCTTTCAGAGTATTCATGCTCAGCCCCTCAAAAAGGCCGGTAGAGGAAGGTCGGTTCGCTTGTTCGGCTCACGAACATAAGGGAACGACAGGCTGGCCGGCTTTGCGGGAGCGTCGACGCCGTCGCCAAACCGCTCGCCGCGGCCGCCGTTCACGAGCAGCGTCAGCAGCTCGTCGAGAATGTCGTCGTCGAGCCAGCGACCGCCGGCGCTCTCGTGCCGCCGGTTGGCAGTCAACGCGCGTTCGATCTCGAGAAAGCTTCCGGATGCGAATCGGTGAGCGAGATCCAGGATCAAGAAATCGCCGATGAGCAGGTCGCGTAAAGGGTGGCGGCCGTCCGGGCCGAGCTCCCAAGCAGTCTTGTCGTCCAGACCGTCGAAGAAGGCCAGGTTCGCGTCGAGACGCGACTCGTAAAGCGCGCGGTATTCCCTCGAGAGCGCAAACGCGTCTTCGCGATTGTAGAGATCCCGAAGCTCGACGCCCTTCGTACGCGGATCGCGCATCGGGTTCGCCATCACGACGTTCTTGATCTCAGGCCTTCCGAGGCGTTCGATTCGGATCGGCCTGCCGCGGCGCGTGACAGCGTTCTCAGCCATCGCGGCAATCAGCGTGACGCCGTCGAATCGTTCTACGATCGGCGCCAATGGAACTTCGACGACGATCGACAAGACGTCGCGAAACTGAACGGTGTTTGCACCGACCTTCTTGAACGAGAGCTTGCCCGACAGATCGGTTGCGATAGCGGCCTCGACGTCCATGAAGAACGGGTCGCTGACGAGTCCCGCGAAGACTCGCATACCGTCCAGTTCGAGCGGTCTTCCGACCGCGAAGCTTGCTGCGCGCCCGTCCGAGGTGACGATGTTGCCCTTCTGGACGGACGTTCCTTCGGGCACATCCGCGAAGGTGACGTCTATCGCGTATTCGGCCGTTCCATGCGTGACGTGGCTGTCCGACCGACTTAGCGGCCGCAGCCGAAACCGATGAGTGAGGACGTCGCTGAAGAAAGACTGCGGCGTCGCCATCGGGAAGACGTCCATGATCAGGACGAGATTCCCGGGCCGCTCGGGGCTCGGAAACGCGTAGAAGTCGGTGATGTCCACCGCCGGATCGCCCATCACGGCCGGGCCACTGAAATGGTCTGACATTTTGGTTGCCTCCTATAACGTTCAGAATCGCCGCTCGATCAAGCCCTCGAGGGCTTTCAGCCCGGGGACGAACAAATATTCGCCGCCCTTCACCTTGACGAACGTGGGCAGATCGAACAGGAATGGTTGCTTGGCGCCGGGCACGGTCAGCTGCGAACCTTCGCCGCCGACACCGGTGATCGGGTCATGATCGTTGGGGTCGAGCCCGATGAACTCGCCCCCGTTCATCCACTCGCGCTGCACGAACTCGAACTGCCGTTCGATGTCGGCCTGGATAAACAGATTGATCAGGCCGCGATCCACGCCGTCGTCTTCGAGCGCGCCGTCCGCGAGATGCGGGCCGTACTCGACGCCGCGCCGGATCAACCGATGCCGCCTGACCGCGGTCGCACGCTTCAGCGTCGTCGCACGCGGGTTGGTGCGGCGCAGGTGCGAACCGAGCGGGCACCGCAACCCCGCGTCGTCACCTGCGTAGCTGAAGTTGTTGCGCCGCTGCGGATCAGCCGCGATTGCGGGATCGTCCTTGTCCGGCGAAAGGTCGACCGGGCAGCCGCTGCGCCAGCGACCCATCATCTTCGCGGCGACCAATTCTTGGTGGTGTTGATCGTCGGAACGGTAGAGCGCCTTCCCGGCCGCCGGCAGGTAACGCCGAAACGCCGCAACGTCCTGGTAGAGCTTGCGAAAAACCATGTACGTGCCGTTCAGCCGCAGCTCGCGCGGTTCAGGCGTCTGAATCCCTTCGGCACCCGCCTCGTCCTCGTAACCGAGCAGGAATTCGCCCGGTTTCAGCGAGCGCCACGTGCCATCCGCCTCGAGCACGCCGTCTCCGGGATAGGCAGGCGCGTCGGCGCCTTCGATCGGCGGCTGCGAGATCGGATCCGCAAAACCGAAATGCTCGCCCTCCGACCCGATGCCGTTCGAATGTGCGAGCGCCATCGTGTCCTGAACGAACTGGACTTCGACGCCGCCGATCGCGTCCATCTCGGAGCGGACGATCCCCGTCGCCTCTTCGCGACCTTGGTCGGAATCGGTTCGGATCCACGCCATCGCGTGAATGTCGGGACCGCCGAGGCCGCCCTCCCAATGTTCCGGAGCGTGCGGGCCGACGTCGCCGACGGCATTGGCGCGGCCCCGCATGCCGACGCGGAACGCCTCCGGGAAGCTGTCGAGCGAGCGCTGCGACAGGCCGAGCGCTTTCAACCCTTCGTAGGTGAAACCGATGTTGACCGTGAACCGGGTCCCATGCTCTTCGCGCCGTGTATTGACCAGCTCGAACATGTTGCGCAGCCATGCGCGCGCATTCGTGCCGTCGGTGAACTTCAGGAAGAGGTGGCGCCCATACCGCATCAGTATGGGCGCCACGACGTTGTCTTGAATGTCGTGGAGGTTCTCCTTCAAGGCGGCGGCTGTCAGGCTCGCCGCGTAAGTTGGACTGCTCATCGTCGTGATCCTCTGAGATGGTCGATGGAATCGATCGGTCTCTGGTGAGTGCGTCTTCTGCTTAGGCCGTTTTGGCGAGCTTCCCTTCGACGCGTTCCACGACGTCCTCGTATTGCCACTGGCGAGCGACGTCCGTGTCGATGTTGGCGTTGCTCGGCACGGGCTCGTACGGCTTG
>Ga0208454_1000499_pt1 | contig 22542 bp, 19 predicted proteins | sample EasRivMeERMZT100_FD_187530 | JGI IMG/M metagenome (GOLD analysis project Ga0208454, IMG submission 187530) | Soil microbial communities from meander-bound floodplain in the East River, Colorado, USA - East River MetaG ERMZT100 (SPAdes) (version 2) | ecosystem: Environmental > Terrestrial > Soil...
GTGAGTCCATTGAAATCGCGTCACACTTGTCACTCTCACCTCTCGATACCTCTCGTCAAGACTGCACACGTCCTTTATCAACAACGTCGCAAGGAGAAGTATCGTGTTCGACATTCTGCATAGGGTAGGTATCAAGGCGTCGCTGGATAAGGTCTACGGATCGTTGGCTACACCCGAAGGCGTGGCTGGCTGGTGGACCACTGACACGACGGGCGACCGGAAAGCGGGCGGGATGATCAATTTCCGCTTTACCGCCGCCGGCCATGAAATCGGTGCCTTCAGCATGAAGATTCTCGAACTCCATTCCAACAGGCGCGTGGTGTGGCAAGTCGTCACGGGGCCCGCGGAGTGGGTCGGCACGAAGATCCATTTCGAGCTCAAGCAAGAGGACGATTTCGCCATCGTTCTGTTCAAGCACGAAGGTTGGAAGGAGCCCGTGGAGTTCATGTACCACTGCAGCACCAAGTGGGCCACCTTTCTCATGAGCTTGAAATCGTTCGTCGAAACCGGCAAGGGCAATCCGAGCCCCAACGACATCAAGATAAGCAACTGGCACTAAGTCCACGGCTCGCGGCGCGTCGAGTAGTCAGCGCTGCTCGATCGCGCCGGCGCGCCGGCTAGCGCTGTGCTTTGAGCGACGTTCGGGTTGCACGCCGCCCTGTGGTGAGGGCCTAGGCAGCGAGCATGAATGGCGTCCGCATCGAAGTGCGGTGCGGCTCGGTTGAGCGGCGCACGCTCAACGCCTGATCAGCGACTCGACTTCGTCGAGCGTTGCCTCGTCGCTCGTCGCGACGTCGATCCGCGCCGAGGGATCCGCAGCGGGCATCTTGTTGGTCGTGCGTGCGGCGACCGCTGCGACGTAGTCCGCCATCTCCTGATCCGTCTTCTCGCCGGGTGTCACGATGGCGATGCCGAAGAAGACCGCTTCGAGATCGCCGGTGTCGCCGTTCACGATCGCGAGGTTCGAGCTCGTGCCCGACGTCGAGCCGCCGAGGAATCCTGCGACGAGCGCCTTGCCGGCAGCCGTGATCGTCATGCTCAACGTCGAGAACGCGATCCCGTCGACGCCGAGGCGATCGGCGAGCAGCCGCACCGAGTCACCCGCGTTCAAGGCGCGCGTCTCGAGCTTCTTCGGCTTGTACTTGGTCATCATGTCGTCGAAGCCGCGGTTCGCGTCGACGACGTATTCCTGCAGCTGCGCGTCGGAGTTGATGCGGTCGGGATCGACCACGATCACCTCGTAACCCTTCTCTTTCAGTGCGGCCTCGACCTGGGCGTTGAACATCTCGCCGTACTGGAGCCCGTCGTCGACGAGCGCTTCGGTCTCGATGACGCGCGCTCTCGAGATCACGGCCTCGACGGGCAGCAGGGCGATCGAGAGCGGCCGCGTTGCGCCGCTCGCGAACTCGGGGGTGCTCTTCTCGGCCAGTGCGTGCGTCGGCCATGCGAAGGTCGCGACGCACGCGATCACGATGACTGTCTTAGCTCCGATCACTGTTGCTCTCCTTGAGTCTTGCGGCCACGGATTTGAGCCGGCTCACGACGATAGGGCGGTCGGGCGCATCCGGCGCCGACCGAACGTAAGTCAAATAGGCTTCGGCGGCCTCGCGATCGCGCTTCTGCTGCTCGTAGACCTCGCCCAGGCCGCGATACGCGGTCGCGAAGGTCGGATCGAGCGCGAGCGCGCGCCGGTAGGCGTCCTCCGCGCGTGCGAGGTTCTCTCGGTACGAGGTTTGTCCTTCCTCGGTCTCGAGCTGCTCGGCGAGACGTTGCTCGCGCGTTTTCTTCGCGTGGTCGCGGCGGTTGTGCTTCTTGTCCGAAGTCGTGAGAGCGCTCGGGTCGACGGGCGCGAGCCCGCCCATGCCCTGCCAACCGTCGCCGAGCAACTGCAACGGCTGCGGGTCGCTCGGATACCGTTCGATCAAGGATTCGACCAGCGCGATGGCCGTGCGCGGGTAGTCGTATTGAACGTAGTCCTGAATCGTCAGCATGCGCAGCCGGAGCACCGTGCTGTCGAACGGCTCCGCTTGGTGCTCGCGGTGCGGCATCGCGGTCACGAGCGCGCGGCTCTTCTGCGCGCGCGCTTGGATCTCGGGATGCGTGCTCCAAATCGTCGGCACGCGCGGGTCGAGGCCCTCGTAGTCTTGGCCGAGGATGTCGAGCAGCTCGGGGAGCGCGTGCGGGTCGTAGCGGCTTGCGAGCAGCACCTGCGCCGCACGGTCGTCGGCTTCTTGCTCGAGCTCGCGGCTGAACCCGAGCACGGAGGTCTGCAGGCCGACCGCGATCAAGCCTCCCCACACGCTGACGCCGCCGAGCACCATGCCCGTGATCGCCGTCTTCTTCGACGCGCGGTGGTCGACGATGCCGTGATGGCCCGCGACGTGGTTGAGCTCGTGCGCGAGCAGGGCGGCGAGCTGATCCTCGTCGCGCAAGCGGGCCAGCATCCCCGTGTGCACGTACACGTGTCCATTCGGCAGCGCGAACGCGTTCGGCGACGGATCGCGCAGCACGAAGAATTCGTACTCGATGTAGTCGTCCGTCGGTTGCGGGCGAATCGAGTGGCCGACGCGGCGCACGAGCGACAACACTGGCTCGTCGGCGTAGAGCAGCGAGTGCGTCGCGAAGTAGTCGGCGAGGTCGTTCGCGGAATCGATCAGGTGCTGCTCGTCGTCGTCGATCGGCACGGCGGCGTAGTGGCCGCCGCCGAGCGCGGACGCAGCGGTGCCGAGCAACGCCGCGAGCGCGCCGAGTGCCAACGCCCGGTTTCGTGAGGTCGTCCGCATGAGCCACGAAGCGTGGCCGACGCGCGGGTCGCATCACGAGGACTTGGGTCAACCCGCGGCGTCGTGCCCGCGAAACTGTGATGCAGAGCCGACGTTACGTTGCATCAGCAGGACCTCAGGGCGTGCACCCGCTCAGCCCGGGAACGCGAGCTCGATGCCGGGCGGAATGGTGAAGTCGTAACCCTTCGTGAATCCGGTCCAGCGACCCAGCAGAATTACGGCCGCCCATAGCAGTATCGAAACCAGGCCGGCGATGCGTGACGCGCGCGGTGCGGGCCCGCGTGCCGTGACCAGCTGAAACAGCGCCATGTTGAGTCCTGCGCTAAATAGCGCGAGCGCTTTCAGCTGGAACGCGCTATTGCTGAAGTAGGTCTGCGCGCTGGTGCTGAACATCAGCGAGCCGGTGATTACGGCTATGCCGAAGGCCAGCCAGGTCAGGGGCAACGTCTCGCGGCTGAGGCGCGTAAGTGCCCGTGGCGAGTCACGAAGCCCCAACAAGCGTAGGTCCACGATCAGCACCGTGCCGAATAACATGACGGCCGCCAGCACGTGCGTCGCCTCGACGACGGGCATAGCGGCGGTCGTGTCGCGCATCCAATGCGCAAGGGTGGAGTCCTGAATGCTCTCTAGAATTGACTGCGTGTTCATGTGCGCAGAGACAGGCTGCCCCAGATCGCACGGTCGTAGGCGATCATTCGGCCGAGCAAGACGATGGCCAGCCAGAAGAGAATCAACGCGACCGCGATGCTCTTCGCGGCGGAAGAAGAACCGGTTGCGGGTGACGCGCGGCACGCGGGCCGCGCGAGTAACAGGGTGCCTCCTACACAGCCCAGCACCAGCACTAACTTGACCCAGTAGGACGTGGAGGTGAGCTCACGCACGGGGTCGCCCAGCGTCTGGGCGATTCCGGTCGACACCATGACGGCCAAACCCCAGCCCAGCCATGGTGCGAAGCGCGCCCATACCGCTTCGAACGGTTGGTCGGCGCGCTGCCATTCCAGCGCGCGCAGCGCGAGCATGAGACCCGACACTGAGACCACGCCAGCCGTCAGCAGGTGGGTCGCTTGCAGCAGGCGAATGAACCAGAACGTCGATTGGATCGCGACGCTGGGAGCAGTTCCATACAGCCATTCGGCAAATGCGCGCACGCGACTACCGATCCTAAGGGATGCCAGGCAATCGCGCCGGTGTTTCGGCGGTGCCCGTGCCCACGCGTGGCTACGGGCGAGCGGCAGACTGCACGGTAACCGCTGGCTGACGCGCCAGCGTGCGAACGGACGCCGACGCCAGCGTCGCTAGGCAGATTGCGACGTACGCGATGCCCGCGACGACCATGACGTAGGTGTAGCCGAATGCGGCGCCGAGCGGCCCCGCGGCGAGCTGTCCGATCGGCATCGCGACGAACGACCCGAGCGCGTCATAGGAGTACGCGCGCGACAGCATTCGGTCATCCACATTCTCCTGCATGGCGAGAGTCCAGCCGAGATGGAACACTTCGACGCCCGCGCCGGCCGCTAGCATTGCCACGGCGAGCAGCCCGACGTGCGGGTACACACCGAGCAGAATCATCGGCAGCCCGACGAGCGAGATCGAGAGAATGCCGAACAGCAATGGCCGCTCGAGCCTGAAGCGCAGCATCACCACCGTCATCAGCAACAGGCCGGCGGCTTCAGCCGAGAGCGCGACACCCCAGCCCTGCTCGCCTATCGTCTGCTTGGCGATGACGGGGCCGAGCGTGCTCATGGCGCCGCTGTGAATCGCGTTCAAGGCGCAGAACGTGAGCACTACGAGCCAGAGCCAGGTGGTCCGCCTGAAGTAGTCCCAACCTTCGCGCAGCTCGGCGAGCGTACCGGGCCGTTCCGTGTGCTCAGCGGCGCGGTGAGGCACGCGCATCCCGAGCAGGAGCGCCGCAGCCGCGAACCACGTCAGCGCGTCGATGAGCAGCGCCCAGCCCGCGCCCACGGTCACGACCAGCAACGCGCTCACGCTCGGTCCGATCACCGTGAGTCCGCCGCGGACGAGCGACATGAGCGTATTCGCCCGCTGGAGCTCGCCGCGCGGCACGAGTTGCGGCATCAAGCTGCCCATGGCGGGGAGCGACATGGCCGACATCGTGCCGTGCACGGCGCTCAAGACGATCACGGTTGGGAGGTCTGCCGTGCGGGTGATCACGAGAAACGCGATCGCGGCTTGCGCGAGACCGGAAACGAGGTTCGAGACTTGGATGATCGGCACGCGCGGAAAGCGGTCCGCGATCACGCCGCCCCAGAGCAAGAACAGCAGCATCGGGATGGTATGTGCGGCGAGCACCTGACCGAGCGCGGTCGCCGAGTCCGTGATGTCGAGCACGGCGAACGCGAGCGCGACGCCGGCCATCATGTTGCCGAGCGTGTTGACGAAGCGCGAGAAGAAGTACCAACGGAAGTTGCGCTCGCGGAGCGGGCGGAGCGAGCCTTGCCAGCTCACCGCGGCACGGGTTTGCCGTAGACCTCGATACGTCCCAAGTTCACGAAGCCGCCCCAGCCGTGGCCGCTGCCGGGCACGAGATCGGCGAAACCGACTTCGTCGACCCGACTGAGATCGGGTGTCACCCACGATTGGCCGACGGTCACGACTCGCGAGATGTCGAGCGGCAGCCAACGCACAGACGCGACCGCGAACTCCGACTGGAGAAACAGCGTGGAATTGCTGGACGGCGACCCTTCGCCGTAGTCGCCGACGAACCAGGTTCCGTCGGCGAGCTTCACGACCGGGCGCACGACATGGAAGCCCGATACGCGCGTCACCCAGCGGATGCGGGCGAGTCCCGTGAGATCGACGTAACGGGTGCGGTCGCGCAGCGTCGCGGCGACGGGCGTCTGGCAAACGCCGGTCCAGAGATTCGGCGGATCGGTCGGTTGGCCCGCCGCCACGCGTTGCGGCGGCGGGTTTTGGTTGTGGCCCGCGAGCTGCACGCACGACGGACCGCCCCAGTCGCGCGCGATCGACCGCGGCGGAGGGTTGGCGAGATACGCGGCGACGTTCGCGGCGTTTGGATCGTAGAGCTTGAGCTCGAGCGCTGGGTTCGTGACGGCCGCGGTCGTGACGCCGCCTTCGGCCACGAAGTCCGGACCCGCATTCGCGGGCGGGCTGAGCTGCCGCCACTCCTCCTTGAAGAACAGCGGCGGAAGCGTGGGGGTTGCGGCGGCCGTGGTCGCCGGCGGCCGTGGCTGCGCGCCGATCACCGTGATGGCGAGCGCGAGCGCTCCGCCGATCGAGAGGCCGGTCCACCGAGAGATTCGTCGCATCGACATGAGCCCCCCTTGCAGAGCACGTAATGTAGGGTAGGGCCCGTCCCAGGGCAAACCCATGCATACTGGCTGCGCACGACGGCGTCCAAACGGCACGGAGGGGACCCCGGTGAAACGAGTCTTGGTGGCAGCAGCCCTGGCTGCGGTTTCATGCTCGGCTGCCGCGCAGCCGCAAATCGATTACTCGAAGCTCGAGATCAAGACGACGGACCTTGGGTCTGGGGTCTACCTGCTGGGCTGGCAGGGCGGCGATTCCCTGATCCTCGTCGGGGATGAGGGGGTTCTACTCGTCGACACGTCCGTCGCGCCGATGGGCGACAAGATCAAGGCGGCGATCGCCAGCGTGAGCGACAAGCCGATCAAGTTGATCATCAACACTCACGCTCACGCCGACCACTTCGGCGCCAACGAGGCGATGGCGAAGGGCGGTGCGCTCATCGTTACCCACGACACCATGCGTGAACGGATGGTGAAGGGCCAATTTATCGCCGCCTTCAAGCAGACCGTTCCGCCGTCGCCGCTCGCGGCATTGCCGACGGTCACCTACGCCGAGGCGATGACCCTCCATTTCGGTGACGAGACGGTGCAGCTGTTCCACCCGCCCCGCGCACACACGGATAACGACACGCTGGTGCATTTCAAGCGGGCCAACGTCATTCACGCGAGCGGCACCTTCGGCGGCGACGGCGCCTATCCGTTTTTCGACATGTCCTCGGGCGGCTCGCTGGCCGGGACGATCGTCGCGGAGGAGAAGATGCTGTCCCTGGCGGACGACAAGACCTGGATCATCGCCGATGAGGGTGATCCCGCGAGCACCGCGGCCCTCAAGGCCTCCCACGACATGCTCGTCACGCTCCGGGCGCGGGTCCAGAAACTAATCGACGAGGGCAAGAGCGAGGACGAGGCGGTGGCCGCCAAGCCGACCGCCGAGTTCGACGCCAAAAGGGCGCGCCAGGGCGGTTTCCTCACCGGGGACGTCATGGCCCGGCTAGCGTATCAATCACTCAAGGGCGCGAGCCCCTAGCCCTCGTATTGCAGCACGTGCAGGCCGGCGTTCCAGTCGGTGACGTACATTAGGCCTTCGGCGGTCACGTAGCAGTCACACGTGAGCGCGCTGCGCGCCACGTTCGGCCGCGGGTCGATCATCTTCTTAGGCACCGGCGGAATCCACGACGCGATCTCTTTCGGCGCGTACGCATCGCGCACGTCGAACACGCGGACGCCCGCATTGTGATAGGTCGCGAAAATCGTCTCCTCGCTCAGGAAGCTGCCGGGCCGGTTTTCGTGCAGGTTGTGTGGCCCGAAGTTGCCCATCGCGCAGAAGTCGCGCTCCGCCGGTGTGGGGAACGTGGCGATCGGCACCGGGTTGTCGGCCGCGCGCACGTCCACGACCCACGTGTAGAACAAGCCCTTCGCGCAGAAGTCTGCGTTCGATTCGTCGGCGACGATTGCGAGCCCGCGGCCCGGCAGCGGCAGCGGCGTGTGCGTGCCGCCGGGGTAGGGCGGCGACCAATTGATGTGCGAGAGCAGCGTCGGATTGGCCGGGTTGCCGACGTCGTGGATGGTGAAGCCGCCGTCGCGCCACGCGGCGTAGCCGCGGTCCCCCGCGACGATCATGTGGTGCAGCGCGTAGCGCTTGCCTCGGGGGTTCGTCGGCGTCTCACCCGCGGCGCGATGCATGCCGGGCAGCCACCAGCGCGACACGATCTCGGGCTCCGTGATGTTTTGCAGGTCGACGATGCAGAGGATGTGATCGGTGAAGCCATCGAAGTGGGCCGACACGTACGCATAGCGCCCGCCCACCCACCACAAGCGATTGACGCCGATGCCGCGTATCTCGAGGAACGCGATTTCGCGTGGCTTCGCCGGGTCGCTTGCGACGTCGAATACCGAGAGTCCCGCGCGAAACGGTTCGCGCTTCGTCACGCTGTCGGCGAGCGTGTTCTCGAAGTAGTCACGCGAGTTGTCGTACGACTGCGCGCGCGCGAGGTTTGCGCCGTTCGCGAGCAGCATGTAGTCGCCCGCGATTTGCAGGTGGTGCGTGCGTGTATTCGGCGTGACGAAGTAGTGCACGGGTTTGAGGTTGCGCGGATCGCTCGCGTCGAGCACCGTCACGCCGTCACTGAACATGTGGCCGACATAGAGGTAGCCACGGTTCGGCATCACCTGCACGCCGTCGGGCCGGCCCCCTTGGTCGCTGTAGGAGATGTGGCGGATGCGCTGACCGATCCCTTCGGGCGGGATATCGTCACCTGTTTGCGCGCGCAGCGACGGCGGCAGCGCCGCGGCGGCCGCGGCTCCTGCGAGATCGGCCAGATGGGTGCGGCGGCTCATCGTCGACATGGTACCTACACGCTAAGCCATCGCGCGCCGTGCCGTCCGTCCCTCGGGATGCCGTTTGCGATCAGAACTCAAACCGCATGCCGACTCGATAACGACGCCCGATCGTGTCGAAGAACACCGGGTTCGTCGGATAGACGTTGCCGCCTGGCGCGACCGGAGGATCTTCGTCGAGCAGGTTCTGGATCGCCCAGAAAAGCTCGATGCTGTTGTCGGCGTTGCCCCGTTGGAAGTCATAGGATCCCGACCAGCCCAAATAGTAGCGGTCGTCGACACTGTTGCTCGTCATCGAGAACAACTGCGTATTGCTCGGACTTCCGGGTGGGCTTTCGAATCGGGTCGCGTCGAGCGAGCCCGAGCCGATGTAGCGCGTTTCCAGCGTCGTCGTGAAGCGGTTGCGCCCGTACGTCAGCCAGGCCGTGGCCTGCCAGTTCGGCGAGGTATTGAAACCGCCGAACGATCCGACCGGGCCGCTCTGGCCTTCGTAATTGACCGGCGGATTGCCGAGGCCGCTGTCGACGACCATGTCGTAGAGATACGAGCCAATCACGCGCACGTTGAAGTTCGCGCCGCTGTCGAGCGGCACGTCATAGACCGCCTCGACGTCCACACCGCGGGTCAGAAACTGGCCGATGTTGATCGAGCCGGCCTCGACCGAGATGATGTCGGTCGTCCCCCAGCCCTCCACGTAATCGCAGGCGCCGGCGCCGCCCCTAAAGCAGGCGTCGACAAGATTCTGGGCGCTGACGCCGCCGAGACCGCCCGGCGTGATCGCGTCGGTCATGTCGATCTCGAACCAGTCCGCCGAGAAGCGGAAGCGGTCGAACGAGAAAACCGTGCCGAAGGTCGTCGTGTCGGCCGTTTCGGGCTTCAGCGCCGGATTCCCGCCCGTGATGCTCAGGTAGCCTTCCGGGACGTTGTTGTTCCAGGGATTGTTGATCGGCCCCGGGAAGCCGCCCGGTGCCGCTTGCAACTCACTTCGCGGCAGGAACAGCTCGCGAAAATTGCCTGCCCGGATGTCCTGCGAACGCGTTGCGCGAAACCGCAGCCAGTCCAGTGCGTCGTAGAGGCCGGCTACCTTCCAGCTCTCGAAAGACTGGCTCGAGCCGACGCCCGCCTGGGTAGAGCTCGAGGCATCGTTCTCAGTCGACCGCACGGCGAAGTCGGTCTGGAACCGTTCGGTGATCGGCACCTGCACCTCGGCATAGATTTCCATCACGTCGATCTTGCCGCCGCGATCGAGGCCCCAGTCCAGAAGATAGTCGTCGTACCAGGGCTGGTTCGCCAAGTCGTGCGTGGCCAGATACTCATCCTGTCGCCATTCGGCGCCGAAGGCGCCGCCGATCGGGCCCGCCCAGCCCTCGGCGAGGTCGGCGCGGAAATTGATGCCGACGACGTTCTGCTCGTACTCCGTGTCCTCTTTGAGCGTGCGGTAGGCGTAGTCGATCGCGGCCTGATTGGGGCGAACGGCGCCGAACAGGTTCAGCGGTACGCAACCCGCAGCGAGCGGGTTGAAGGTCGGCCCGGGTATCGTCGCGCGGCAGACGATATTGTTCGCGTTCGACGGATCGACGACGGCGTCGAGCGCCCAGCCGAGGAAGTTGTAGGTCGTCGGCAGGAAGAACAGGAACGACCCGACCATGTTGTGGTGCAGTCGTTGGTGGTTTTCGTTCTCGCCGTATTGGTAGTAGCCGTCCCAGCTCCATTTCTCGCCGAAGTCACCCTCGAGCCCGGTGACGAAGCGAAGCGTGTCGTTCTCCGTCGTATTGCGGGCGGAAAACAGATTCGGCGCGTAATTGCGGCTGAGCTGCCCGCCGGCCGGGGCCACCGCCCGGATCGCCGGCGACAGGAACGCGTTATCCGGCGCGACCAGACCCACCAACGGGCCGAGCGCTCCGTTAGCCGGGTCGCTGACCGAGTCGCTGCTCGAGGCGTTCACCTCGACGAAGAACTCGAGCGAATCGCCGAGCTCATAACTCACGCGGCCGAGCAGTGCTTGGCGCTCGATGTCCGGGCGCACGTTCGAAAGACTATAGGAGGACAGGCTGCCGTCACCGCCGAGGCGCGTAAAGAACCCGGAATACAGGCCCGGGTCGAAAGGCTGGAGATTTCGCCCGTCGGCGGTGAACTGCTGCTGCACGCCGCCGAAGGGCGTGAACAGTCCCGTCTCGGTGGTCGGCAGCTTGGAATCCGGCGCGACGACGAAATTCGGCTGGCCGTTGCCGGCCGCGAAACCGGGGTTCGTGTGGGTGGCCCAGGACTCCGCGCACCAGGCGCGGAACGATGCGCAGGCGCCGATCGGATCCTGCTGCTGAAACTCGGCACCGAGCAGGATGTGACCGCGGTCGCTGTCGCCGAAGGGCATGCCGAAGCCGAACGACGCGTGCATGTCGTCGCCGTCGCCTTCGGTCGTCTGGCCGTAGTCGACCTGCGCCTGAAAGCCCGCGAGGTCCTTTTTCAGGATGACGTTGACGACGCCCGCGATGGCGTCCGAGCCGTAAGCGGCCGAAGCGCCGCCGGTGACGACGTCCATGCGCTCGACGAGCGCCGAGGGGATCAAGGTCAGATCGACTGCGCTGCCCTCGGAGTTCGGCACGACGCGCCGGGTATCGACGAGCGTCAACGTGCGCGTGCCGAAGAAGGGGTTCAGGCCGCGCAGGTTCGCGAGCTGAGCGCCGACGTTGAAGTTGCCGACGCCGACATTGGTTTCGGAGAAGAAGGGCGTGTTCTGCGGCAGCGTGCGGGCGATGTCGCCAACGTTGACCAGTCCGAGATTCTCGATCTGCTCGGCATTGATCGCGGTCACGGGCTGAGGTGAATCGAAACCGCTGCGCGAGACGCGCGACCCAGTGACGATGACCTCTTCGGGCGTCGGTTCCTGGGCACTCGCGCCCTGCGGGCCAGCTATCGCGGCGGCCACCGCCGCTGCCAGAATACCGAAGGAACCGAAGCGCGTGCTCGTGCGCTCGAGCTTAGCTTTGGAAGCCATGGCGATTTTCCCCCTGACTAGCTGATTAGAATTGTCGTGCCTCGCCGACGGTAAACGATTCGAGGCGCGTAGGAAAGCGGGAACTGGGCAATGCGAATCCAGGGAGGGCGGCGAGTCGCGCCGACGAGTTGCGCGAAGGAAAGGGCGCCGGCGGCCGAGGGGCCCTGTGACGTGCTAGTATCGATTGAGTGGTAGAGAAACCTCGAACGGCCGATCCCGAGGTCATTCAGACATGCGCCTCGAGGATCATCCAATCCGGCGCGCTCGGCCGAGGGCACGTCTATCCGAAGCTGCTGACGTATCTCGTCGAGCGTGCCTTGCGGGGCGAAGTGCCGAAGGAGTTCGACATCTCGGTCGACGTCTTCGGCAAGACCAGGACGAGCGTCGACGCTCCGGATGCCCAGACCCGCGTTTACGTCTACAAGCTGCGCGCTCGGTTGGACTCCTACTACGCAGGCTTCGGCAAAGCCGACCCGTTTCGCCTGGAAATCCCAAAAGGCACCTACCACCTTTCCGCCGTTCCCAATGAACGCGAAGCTCGGCCCGCTCGGCGTCCGTTCGCTTTCGCTACGTACGCAGCGCTCAGTCTGTTGACCGTTTCGCTGGTCCTCAATTTCGTCCAGTTTCGCGGCGACTCTGCGCAGGGTGAGCCACCGGTTCTCGATGACCCCGTCTGGTCGGGATTGAATGCGAGCGCGCGGCCGATCCTCATTGCCGTCGGCGATCATTTTTTCTTCGGGGAAGTCGGATCCCACGTTCGAATTCGCGACGTCACGATTAATTCCAAGGAGGAGCTGCGCACCTCCGCGGAACATCAGACCAGTGCCGAGCTGGTTTTCGAAACGCTTACCTACCTGCCGAAGAGCACCGTCTTCGCGCTGCAAGCGGTGCTCCCGCGCGCAACGGCCGCCGGGAAAAGCGTGAGCTTGAAGCTCGTCTCGGAGTTGACCCCCGCGGACTTGCGAGAGTACGACGTGATCTACATCGGTTTCGTTCGTGCCATGGCCATCCTCCGGGACTATTACTTCTCGAGGTCCAACTTCAGCTCGGATCCGCCGCTGTACATGAACCTCGCGCACGCCGAGAGTGGCGAGGTGTTCGTGCGCTCCGGCCCTGTGCCGCAGCACAATCGCGACTATGGAGTATTCGCACGGTTCCACGGTCCCGTCGGCAACGAGATCCTCGTGTTCGCTGGAATCGGTGACGTCGGTGTCTCGGCAATAGTGCGTTCGCTCGCGGGCGGAGCAGGCCTCGAGCAAATCGAGCCGATGCTAGGCGCTGAGCGGCTCCACGCGGAGCAGGGCTTCGAGGTGCTCGTCGAAGCAGACGGACACAGCCGAACGGACTTGGACCTGCGCGTTATCGGCGCCTACGCACTGCGCACGGCCGCTCCCACACCGCCCGGGGCACTCGACGAGGCCGGCGCCGGCGGGCGCCTGAGCGCAGCGGGGCGGTGACCCCTCACATTCGCCGAGTTTAGCGGGCCCCAGCAGCGGCGCCGAAATTGTATTCGAACGACACGCCGTACTCGCGCGGCCGGCCGCGAGTGACGCCGAGCGCCGAGCGCTGCGGCGCTGCGACGGCGCCTACACCGGTCGGCGTGTCCCAGAAGGCACCGCCAAACCTCGACGCAAAGTTGCCGTATACCTCGTCGGTGAGATTATTGGCGAATACCGTGAGCTTCCAGCTCCCATTCGCGCTCGCGTAACGAACCCGTCCATTCAAGAGTGAGTAGTCGGGCAGCTCGTAGCGGGAATCGAGCAACCCGCTGGCGAGAACATTGGGCGCGCCCGTGATGACGTCGAAACACGCAAGCGTGGTTCCGCCTGAATGCGTCTGCTGCGCCCCCGTGTACGCGTAGCTCAGCCCGAACGTGAGACCACCGCCGCGTTGCAGCGGCATCGTCCAGCGGCCGCCAAGGGAATAGCTATCCTCGACCGGCCCAGGGAACAAGAAGTCCCCATTGTTCGCGCACGGGTCCTTGAGCGTCGAATCGATGAGCCCGGCGGAGAAATCGATCATGAAGTCGTCGGTGGCCGCGATCTGGCCCTCGAGCTCGTAGCCGCTCAAATCGACGTCGCCCGTATTCACGAGCTGAATGCGAAAACCGGTCGGCGAAGTCGGATCCAGAATCTGAACCGGCCCTTGCCGGTTCGTGTAGGCCATGTCGAAGTATGTGAGGTTCACGCGCAACCGGCCATCGAGCCACTCTGTCCGCGCGCCGATCTCGTCGTTGCGCACGCGCTCAGGCGGTGTGAAAGCCGTCGCGACGCCGGAGGCGATCGCTGCAGTCTGGGCGGCGCCGCTCGAACCTCCCGAAATGTTGTAGCTATAGCCGCCGGAGCGGAATGCCTCTGACGACGTGAGATACACCATGTGATTGTCACCGATCGAGTAGTCGAGCGTCAGCCGCCAGTCGGTGTTGTCCCAATCGTCGGCGGCGAAGATCGTCGTCGAAGGCGCTCCGCCGAACGGAACGAAGTCGTTGGCGGGGAAGCGCGTCTCCGTGACCTGCTTCTCGTCGAGCGCATAGCGCACGCCGGGCGTCAGGCTCAGGCGGTCGGTGATATGCCACGCGACGTTCGCGAAAGCTCCGAGCGACTGCGAATCCTGAAGCCCGTCAGTGACGACCGTGACGAACAATCCGTTCGGCCCACTCCCCGTCGCGACGCCGTTCCCATTGGCTGTCGCGGGGTAAGCGCTCGTTCCGCGGCGATCGTAATTGGGCGAGCCCGTTCCTGGGCTGCCGTAGACGTCCTCTTCGAAGTAGGAGAGACCGGTTACTAGATCGAACCGATCGAACGTGGCGTTCAACTGGAACTCTTGATAGACGACGTCGGATTCGACGTCTTGATGGCGCTGCTCCGTGCCGAGCATCACCCAGTCCGTAACACCCGAGCTCTCGAAATTCGATAGACCCGTAATCGAAGTGAAGCCCCAACGATCGTTGACCGCCCACGCGACGTTGACGTCGAATTGGCGATACTCCGACTCGTTGACTTGTTCGCAGGCGGCGTCCCAGTCTGGATTCGCGTCATCGAGAAAACACCAATCGGGCATCGTGAAGTCGTCGAGCACGATGCGCGGATCGTTGTTCGGGTCGATCCGCGGCTGCCCGGCAGCCGCCAGGAAATCCGAGACCCAGTCCGCTCGCTGGCCCTGGTAGGTGAGATTCGGATTCATGTCAAACGTCTCGAGGTCCTGCGGATTGCCTTCCGACTTCGACTCCGTTGAGCTCAAGTTGAACGTTACCCTGAATTCATCGCTAGGCTCGATGGCGAGCTGCAACCGTCCGAGCGTGTCCTCGGCTCCGCCGAGCTCCTGCGAGCCGCGGTGCACGTAACCGTCCTGGCGGAGCGAGCCGCCCTGCGCGCGAAAGTACACCGAGTCGCTGAACGGCACGTTGATCATCGCGCTTACGTCGGCGCGGTTGAAGTCGCCCGCGGTGAGCTTCACGCTCCCCTCGAGCTCCGGGCCCGGTTGCTTGGTGAAAACGCGGATGGCGCCGCCCGTGCTGTTGCGCCCAAACAGGGTGCCCTGCGGTCCGCGCAATACCTCGATCCGCTCGATGTCGAGCACGTTCATGTAAGGACCCGTCGTTCGCGGCATGAACACGCCGTCGATGTACATCGCGGAAGAACGTTCTCCCAACCCGCCGCCGCCCGACAGCCCGCGGATTTGGTACGTCGGGTTGACGTCGCCCGTTCCGCGCGATCCCTTGATGTCGAGATTCGGCGTGATCGTCGCGATGTCCTCGAGAGTCTCCACTCCCTTCAACTCCATCGTGTCCGAAGTGAAGGCTGCGACGGAGATCGGCGTTTTTTGCAGAGACTCTTCACGCCGCTCGGCCGTGACGATAATCTCGTCGAGTTGCTGCGCGAAGTTCGGCTGCGAGACTCCCGCCAAGATCGCGGTACCCACCGCGCTCGTTACGCGGCGACGACGAAAATTCTTCATACATCCCCCTACTCGTTGAGCTTCCGCACAGCAGCGCTTTCGCGCCGCTCCGTTACTGTGGCGTCGGTTCCTCCGACACGATCTCGACGTTGCCGTTGGCGCCGATGCGATACCGATTACCTTCGAAGCACGCGTACTCCTGCACGAAGTAGTGGGCCGGCGCTCGTGCGTAACGTTTGATTGTTCGCCACGGCCGCTCGAACACGACGGGATCCTCGAGCGTCACCTCGGCTTCCAGAAAATCCGGAGTGACCTTCTTGAGGCGCATGGTCACAGTCAGTCGATCGCTGTGAGGTACTCCGGTGGTGTCTATCAGCGTGTCTCCGCGCAGACCGATGGTCTTGGTCACTAGCGTGTTGTTCTCCCACTGGCCCGTCGTGAAGCCGTAATAGCTCGGCAGTAGGTCGGGCGGCGGCGCGCGGCCGTCGAGGTAGACGCGCAAGGTGGCTTCGCCGAACTCGGCGTACCAATTCAGTTGATGATCGGCCTGTAAGATTTCGCCCGGGAACACCATGTTCAGGAATCGCGGGAAACCGGCCGGCAGACACTGTGCCGTCGGGTCATTCGTCGACAGGCCGGCCTCGGCGTCCGTGGCGCGCTGCTGCCACTTCGCCATGTACTCGGCTCTGAGCGGAGGTTGTTGCTCGCCACGCGACGGGGCTTCCGTATCGAAGTGAATGCCGCCGTTGGCATTGATCCACATACCGTTGAAGTTGCGCGCGACGACGTCCGACATCGTGACGGGCTCCGGTCGCTGCACCCGCGTGATCGTTCCGCGGGTGTAGTCGCCAGACTCGCTGTGCTGCTGCGCCGCATCCGTAAACTTGTGATCGATGAACCGGCCGATGGGCCGCCCGTCGTGCACCGGGTGAATCTGCACGGTCACGCGATCGCCGGGTTCGAGCATCGTTCGGGTCCAGCCCTGCCGCGAGAGCATGTTGATGGGGCCGTGCTCGATCTCCCATACCGTTTCGGTACCGTCCGCGTTGGCGACGGCTAGGAACACCCAGGAATGCGGATTCGTCCAGCGAAACTCTCGTACGACGCCGACTAAGGTCCGTGGATTGTCCGCATCGTAGATGGCAAACGAATGGTGGGCGTGCGCATCGACCGAAACGGCCGAAAGGGCGAGCGCGGCGAGACACGCGAAGCTTCTCATCGACCGAGCACCTTTTTTATGGCGTGCCCGCGCCGAGTCGCTCTGTGTACTGTGGTTGCATCGCAGGAAGGCCCTCATTGGTGTTTGGCAAACACGGACTCTCGACAAAGTCCATGCGCTCTTGGCGGAGAAAGGTCTTCGTGACGACCCAGTCTCCTTCCCAGTTTTCAGGGTCCGTCAGCGTGAACTCGATCGACAGTCGGTTACCGTTCTCGATGGCGCTGATGCGTTCCACGATCCGGAATTGCTCGCTGAGCGGGATGAGCCGGTCGATAAAGTGTTGATGCGTCTCGAAGTTACGGGTGTCGACCACCAGCGTGTCGCCTTGCCAGTGGCCGATCGACTCGCCGTTGTAGCTCGGCACATACAGATTGGGGTCGGAGTGCTCGCGCCCGTCCGTGTAGATCCAGCGGACCTGGTTCTCGAAGTTGAAGACGATGACGATGGCCGTCTCCAGAGCGATGACGTGAAACGGCCAAACGCGCGTCATGACGATCGGCATGCCGGGCGGCCAGCAATCGCCCGTCACGTCGTTGACGGTGCGCCCCTCAGCTGCGCCTTTGCGCACTCGATCGAAGAGTGCCTGCGCCTCGGCGTTCAGCTTCGGATAGGGCTGGAACTCCCAGAAACCCTCCGGTGTGTAGGTGCCGGTGAGGTCCACCGGATGTGCAGGATGATCCAGGGCTAAATTTGCGCGCGACAAAGCCCCGAGCTGTCCGTTCGCGTTCTCCCACGCGGCCTCCTGGGCGAGCGCGCCGGGGAGGGTGAGGCTCCCACACAGCGACGCAGCCAACGCCGCGCGAACGGAGGCTCGCGCGTGCGAAGGTCGCGTTTTGCGGGGCCGGAAGGCGTTGCCGAGGAGCATCGGTTCCATAGGTTCGATTCCGCTGTGCTGTGGGGGTGTGTCAGTTGGGCGGGATCTGTCCCACGGTCGAGCCGTCACTCAGCACGGCACCCACGAGCCGACCGCCGCCGGGTCTGCCGTCCTTCATGGGGTTGTAGACCACCGTGACTTGCGCGGAAGGGGCGAAGGTATCGCGCCGGTACCCCAGCGACGCGAGCATGCCGGCCGGATTTCCTTCGAAGCTCCAGACAACGATGTTGCCGGCACCATCGTCGGCGCGGAGCTGGAGGCTGCTATGCGGATTCGCGAATCGCCAGGCCTCGACCGTACCCTCGATGCGCAGGGTCTTCGAGCCGTCGTAGGCGGCACCCGAGTGATGCGCATGCGCCGGGGCCGATACGGCCAGTGCAGCTGTAAGCACTTTCGCCGTTAGCGAAAATCGCCTCATGATCGCTCCCATAGGACCTGGTGTTCGTCGCAGGCAGCACGATCGCGCGTGCCGACTCGCTGTGATCCGAACTTAGGGGCTCGGGGAAGCGGCAAACAACGTTGAAAACCGTTGCGGAACGGTTGCCGAGGGAGAGCGGCGGCGACGTTTAACGTCCTGGCGGGAAGGGGTGAGGACGCAACCCTCAGGGAAACTTGCTCGCCGCGCGGCGCAAAGCGACCGTCTATCGTCGCGAAACAACGATAGAAGGTGCGTCTAAGCATTTGATTTAATGCCAGTCTGTACCAGGTCGCGGACCTCGTCGGTCGGCGTCAAGCCGGCGCCGGTAGCGCCGATCGCCGTCATCGTCACGCGTCCGCCGTAGCCGAAGCCGAGTGACACCGTCGTCGCGTCGCGTTCGAGTAGGCGCGTGCCATAGGCGGCTTCGAAGCCGACGAGCCCGCTCCCGGCGGCGTGCGCGGCTACGACCGCTGCCCGCGCCAAGATGCTCGTCTCCCCGACCTGTGCGCCGACGATCACGCCGAAGTCCCGTTCGCGCGCGGCGCGAATCATCGCGAGCGTCCGGAGCAGCCCGCCGTGTTTCGAGACGCGAGCGTTGAGAATGTAGCGGGGTCCCGACTCGACGCGCGCGAGGTCGGCAACACGCGTCGCGCTTTCGTCGAGCACGATCGTGAGCCGCGTGTGCGCACCCACCGCGGCGAGTCCGGCGAAGTCGCGCGCGCCTAAGGGTTCCTCGACCGCCCACGCGTAACGGCGCAGGTCCGCCAGCGCGCGACAGGCCTGTTCGGCGGACGACCAAAGATTGTTGGCGTCGAGCCGCACGCGGCCGAAGGTCGCGAGCAACCGAGCCCGGGCCGGGTCGCGCGCGCCGTGACCGGACACCTTGAGCTTCGCATCGCGCATGCCATAGAGGTTGAAGCGCGCGACCTGCGACAAGAACTTCGCCGTCGATCCCGAGCCGTATACGGCCGACGAGCGCGGCAACGAGCCCGCTTCATCGACGCCGAGGAACCGCTCGAGGCTCACGCGCTCGCGGCGTGCGAAGACGTCGAGCAGCGCGAGCTCGGCCGCCGCGAAGGCACTCGGAGCGGCGTCGATCTCGGCCGCGTGCGCGTCCATCCACGTCTCTAACGCCGCACGCCCATCGAGTGTTTCGAGACCCCTCGCCGCCCAGCGGGCAAGCGCGGCAATTGCCGAGACCGTGGTCTCGCCGGTCACGTATTCGCGCGGACAACCTTCGCCGAGTCCGATGTGCCCGGCTTCGTCCTCGGCCAAGACGAGCACGTTCTCGGCGCGGTCGCGAGCCGCCGCGGCGTGCTCGAACCGGGCGCGGAACGGAATCGGCAGACTAGCGAACTTGAGGCGCATCCGCCGAGTCGCCGGCCGCGTAACGCAGGAAATCGAAGTCGATCTCGTTGGCATCGCGCAGCGTGAGCACCTTGAATTGCGACTCGCGCTGTCCCTTGCGCACGCAGTGCTCGCGGTAGGCGCGACTCGCGCCGGAGCGGAGCGCGACGACTCGCAGCGGTCGCAGGCGCCCGCTAGCGCGTTTCGTACCGTACTCGATGTTGAGCGTCGCGAGCTTCGCGTCGAGCGCGGTGGCAAGCGCGACGACGATCCCCGCCGCGGCGTCGCCCTCGACGTAGGCGCAGTAGCCGGCCGCCGCCGCGTCGGCCACCACGACATAGAAGGGCACGCTGACGCCGGCCGCCGCGGTGACCTTGGCCATTGCGAGGTTGACCTGATCCTCGGCGACTTTCTCACCCGTGATGTTCGTGACGCCGCGCCCCTTGCGCACGAATTCGAGCGTCGGCGTGCGGCCGACGAGTCCGGTGACGCGAACGATGTCGTTCATGTCGTAGCGCACGAGACCGCCGCGCGTGGTGACAAGCACGCGGTAGGTCTGGCCTTGCTCGAGCTCGTGCAGCAGGAGCGTGTCGCGCTCGCCGGCGTTCCATGCCTCATCCGTCACGAACTCGAAGAACACGTCCTCGAGCAGCGGCAGCGCGAGATTCCGCTCGGCGTCGATGACGACCGTGCCACGAACCTCGCTCGCGACATACCCGGCATCGATCATCCGGACGCGGTTCGGCAGTAACGTCCGGATATGCTCTGCCGCCGTCGTGCAGCCGGCGCCGAGCCAGGTCATCACCGCGCGCAGCTGCGGCCAGAGCTCGGCGAGCGGCAGCGGGCCACGCGTGCCGGCCGCGGCGAGCACGCGCGCCTGCCTCGGGCTCGATTTGAGCACGCTGCCAACGTGCTGGGCGAGACGTGGTGGAAGTCGTGCGAGCAGACGGGAGCCGCTCTGCGCGAGATCGGCCGCGAGCGCGGGCCGATCGGCCTCGATTTGCTGGAACAGCCGCAAGATCGTCGACGGATTTGCCGTCGCGATCATACTGAGGTTGCGGTGCTGCACCGCGAGCCGCGCGATGACGGCGTAGCGGAGCTCGTAATCCTCGATCTCGAACACTTCTGCTGGCACGACGTACTTGTGTCGGATCGGTCGTGGCATCGTCGCGTAGATGAGGCCCGTAGCGGAGCCCGCCGGCGTTCCGTCGGGCAGCGTCTCTTCGCGCAGCGCACCGCCGATCGCGAGGACGCGGCCCCGAAACGCGCCCAGCTGGCGGTGCTGCACGTACGAGAAGACGCGTTGGGCGTGGCGTAACGTCGCGACCACGTCGCGAGTCACGGGGACGAGCTTCGGCTCGCCGGTGGTGCCGCTCGTGCGCGCGTACATGACGGGCCGCGTCGCCGTCACAACGCTGGCGCCCGTCGCGATTTGGCGCGCGACATGCGGCCGCAGAGCCTCGTAGTCGTGCACGGGCACGCGACGTCGGAAGTCGTCGGGACCATCGATTTGCGCATAGCCGTACGTCTGCCCGAGCTCTGTAGGCGCGAGCGCGCGCAGGATTCGTGCGAGTGCCGTTTGCTGAGTGGCGCGCGGCTCCCTTGCGGCGGCGAGCAAACGTCGATAGGCCGCGCGGCCGGCCGTCTCGATGCCGAGCGTGAATAGGAGGCTCCCGATCGCGCCGCGCAGCATCGCGGCTTATGGTGCGCCGCGCGCGAACGGTGCGGCGAGCAGGGCGAGGAAGCTGCGTGGGTAGTCGCGTGCGCGCAGCCCGAGGTCTTCGACCTTGCGGTCTCGCGGCCGAAGGTACGTGCCGAACAACAGATCCCAGACGACGAAGCTGTGCGCGTAATTGTTGTTGGACTCCGCGATGCGTCGCGAGTGATGCCAGCGATGGACCTCGGGGCCGCTCACGAGGTAATTGAGCCAGCCGAGCCTGAGATCGCAGTTCGAGTGCTGGAAGAGGCCGCTCACCGCGTAGAACACGAAGTAGTACGCGAGCACCTCCGGGCCGATGCCGACGAGCATGAACGGCAGCGTGTCGCAGAGAAACTGCAGCGCCTTCTCGGCCGGATGGAAGCGGAACACATTGGTCGTATAGAGCTTCTCGGGCGCGTGATGAACGGCGTGCAACCGCCAGAGCGGCGTCCACGTGTGCGCGGCGCGATGCAACCAGTACCGAAGTAAGTCACCGAGCACGATCTTCGCCAAGAGTTGTGCGAAGAGCGGCCAATGATTCGGCCAGAGCGCCGAGGCTGGCGAGTGGTCCGCGATCCAGCCCCGCGCGAACCAGGCCACGGTCCACGCGAGCGCGAGCGGCAGGACGAGCTGGACGAGCCCGAGGAACAACGCGTCGTCGAGGAGATCGGCGCCGCGCGGCTGCCATTCGGCACGGTACGGAATGATGCGCTCGGTGACCACGACTGCGGCGCCCACGATCCCGGCCGTGACGTACGGTGCCCACGCGAGGGACGCTCCCGCGTCGAGCAGCGCTGCGAGCAGCAGCAGCGCACCCGCCATGAGCGTCGGATAAACGAGCCAGCGAACTGCGTCACGAAGCAGCATCGGTGCGCCCCGATCGATGAAACGCGCCTAGCTTACGACAGTGGCTCACCTGCGTTCTGCGATGCGGAACGGCAAAACGCTGCGGCACTCGGGCGAGTCGTGTGGGCCTCGTATACTGCCGGCCGTGATGTTCGAGAAGATGCACGTTCATGGCTCTGTTCACGTCGTGTTGCTGGCGTCATTCACGACGTTGTTTGCGTTTCGCGTCGCGGCCCAGCTCGTACAATACGCCAGCCCGATCCCGGTCTTGCCGCTGTTCGAAGCTTGGCAAGGTAGCCGCCTCAGCTATCCCGTGCTGCTCACGAGCCAGCTAGTGATTCTGGCCGTCATGGTCTGGGGAACGAACAGCGTGTCCCGCCGAGTGCGCGGCGCTCGGCGCACCGGCGTTTGGCTGGTTACGCTTGGCAGCGCGTATTTTGGCTCGATGGGTGCGCGGCTCGTGCTCGGACTCACGATACTCGCCCACGTCACCTGGTTCGCGAAGCCGCTACCGGCTTTGTTTCACATGGTTCTGGCCAGCTATGTCCTCACGCTTGGCCACTATTATTTGCGGCGGGACGATCGTGTCTGAGTCCGCGCCCAGCTACACTACTTCCGTATTTGGGTATACACAGAGCGCCGGACCGTAGCGACCCTCCGACTCGATCTGGCAGCCAGTTTAGGCAACAAGGAGACAACCCATGTCATCGACGATCAGAGCCCTCGCCGTTGCCGTAGCGGCTTACGCGTTCACGATATGCCCCGCGGCGCAGCAACCACCCCCCGCGCAGACCTTCCTCAAAGAAGCCAAGATCACGGTCAACAATGGCGTTGACGAGG
>Ga0208454_1000501_pt1 | contig 22504 bp, 10 predicted proteins | sample EasRivMeERMZT100_FD_187530 | JGI IMG/M metagenome (GOLD analysis project Ga0208454, IMG submission 187530) | Soil microbial communities from meander-bound floodplain in the East River, Colorado, USA - East River MetaG ERMZT100 (SPAdes) (version 2) | ecosystem: Environmental > Terrestrial > Soil...
GGGCATTGCTCGCTGCGAGGTCCTTCAATCATGGCTTTGACAGCAGCCGCTTTGTGAGAACCGTAGGCCATGATGAGTATGTGTCGCGCCGCAAGAATTATTTTCAAGCCCACCGTCACACCCAGCGATGGCGCGTAATCCCCGCCGAACCATTTGCGGTTGGCTTCAATCGATACTGAGTCAAGATGAACGATCCGTCCGGGCGAATCTTCTTTGCTACCGGGTTCGTTGAAGCCCAGATGGCCGTTTTGTCCCAGTCCGAGCACGATCACATCGAGGCCGCCCAGTTTCACGATTGTTTGCTCGTGCTGCTGCACACTTGCGAGCGCCTCTTCTTCGAGCGAGCTGACCTTGAAGAACTGCCCAGGCGGGATGCCCCACCTTTCCGCGATGGAGCGGCGCAGCAGGTTGGTGCAATTGCGTGATTTCTCGGGTGGAACACCGACGTATTCATCCAGCGCAAAAACGTGCAAGTGAGACAGCTTCAACCCCCGAGCGGCGATGAGACGATAAACTTCCAGCGGCGTGTTGCCGCCAGCCACCATCACGTTGCGTGTGTTGGGATGCGCCAGCCATGCGCCGAGAAGATCGGCTGCCGACTCGTTGGCGGCTTTCACGCTATGGTGCATGGACAAAATCATTTCTCAGGCCGATGCTCGCGCCGGCGGCCATGAAAATCAATTTTAGAAAGTGATTGGAACAGGCGGGAAAGTTGATGCCCACCATAGAAGTGAGGAATGTCAGCGCTCACGGTGACGAAATCCGGTAGTAACGTTGTTCGGTTGTCGATGGGACCAGGTCATCAAATTGGCGGCTGCCCGGGGCGGATACTGGCGGCAGTTCGGCGAGCGGAATCCAATTGGACGTGCCGAGGTCTGGTTTGTGGGCAAGGGTATATCGCGCGCCAGCACGGGCGATGAAGCGGAGGATGACGCGTTGGTTTTCGAACCGAATTGACTCGACACGCAACACCGCCCCGGGCACGCGGCCTGGCGTTCCTCCCCATTCGACGCTCGCCAGCCAATTGGTCGGGGAATTGAAGTTTCCGTTCCAATCGACAACTTCCAGGGAATTGCCTGCTCCATCGGCACTCGCCGGCCAGGGCGCGTCGGTGCCGTAGGTCACGTCGGCGACAGTCCTGGTGCCATCGAGCAGCAACAGGCGTTCACCGCCGTTGGAAAGATTGCCGTCGTACTCTCCGATCACGGGCCATTCGCTGCCGTAGCGTTGAACGAAGGCAGCGCGATTCTTGACCAGCAGAGCGACGGCACCCGGCATCAGCGTCGTGACAGGGCTGGATCGGAAATGGAACCGAACGGCGTTGGTGAGGAGCAGGTTGGTCAGGCTGACAGGGTTTGCCCCGGCGTTGAGGAGTTCCAGAAACTCGAATTGGTCGGCATCATCGAAGCCGGCGTTCCGCTCAGCTATGGACGGGTCGGCGGGATGATAATGGATTTCCGTGATGATGAACGGCAAACGGCTGGTGGTGAACGTCGCTTCGTTCAACGCGCTCCATTGGCCGGCACTCAGGGCGCGCGCTTTGACGATAGCGTTCTCTGGCAGAGTCACCGCCGCGAAATAAAATGTCGCCTGATTCGTCTGGCGAGGCTCTCCTCCATTGACGGTGTAGTAGATCGAGCCGGATGGCATGGTCATGGCGAGTTGGAAACCCGCAGGCATTTCACCGCCGTGCTGATTGAAGCGTGGCGCCTCAACGGTTGGGTAAAGTCCCGCCGCACGAAACTGCTGCAGGATGTTGGTCGCGCGGCTGGGAATCCAATAGTTCAAGACCCGATCCCGTTCCACGCGCCAATGCTCGTCGCGCGTGTACGGAACAGCGGCGTGTTGGTCGCCCCAGCGAGCGGACTCCGCCACCATCGCGCTGTCGATAGCCGCAGCGAGGGCCGCGAACCGGGCGGCGGGACGATTCCGTTCCGGATGCATCGGGTCCCATTGCGGCTGGACCGGATCGACGTAAAGCGCGCCATCGTTGAAGAAATGTTTGTGCACGCGATCGGCAAAGCGAAGGCGAAACTCGGCGTTGCCGCGGGCTGCCCCGTAAGGAGCCGCGACATCGTTGGTGAAGCCGGTGGTGTCCCAATTGGCGTTGGTGTTCAGGAGACCAAGGCACATTTCCATGTCCCAGGCCATGAATTTGAAGCCCGTGTTATTCGTTTGATGCCGCAACAGCCAGTAATTCTTGCCGGGCCAATCACGCGTGCCGCCGTAAAAAAGCGCGATGAGGTAATCAACCATTTGATCGACATCCAGGTAGTTGGGATAAGCGGGATTGGGTGTGCCGTCGGGATGGTTGCCTTGGACCCGCTGATAGGCGGCGTCACTGGCGAGTCCTTGAGAACAGAGGGCCAGGAAATTTGTCCAGGCCGCGTTTGAGCCGTTGGAGACACCGTCATCGTTGAGCGCATCCCAGTCGTCCTCCACGCCGCCGAAATACGTCGAGGCGAAAGCGGCGTCCGGGCGCTCGCTCAGATCGTAGAGACCCCAATACACGCCATTGATGTAGAGATGAACGAAGAAGTCCCGTGGGGCGGGTGCATTCATGTCCAGCAGACTTTGGCGAATGAAGGAGTCGCGAATGTAGAGCGGCTGCGAAAAGCCGAACTGCCAGGAATAGGCGTCGTTCGCCCCGCCTCGCAGCACGAGGGTGTCGAATTCAGCCGCCGCCTTCGAACCGAATAGCGGCCGGTTCAATCTGCCGGGGCCGTACTGTTCGCGGAAGAGAACGCGAAAGGAATGTTTCCGCGTGGCGGAATGGAGTCGGAAGAATCCCCCGTGGATGCGCACGCCGGCATTGGCCTGCACGCTCTTTCGCCCATCCGGATACAGCAATTCAAAAGAGACCGGGCGCTCCCATGCATCTCCGCCCTGCTCCGAGCGCGTGTAAATGCCGTTCGTGCCAAACATCTCGCTGACCGATAACGCCAACGAAACGCTGGGGATGGAGCGTAGATCGTTGCTCAAGCTGGCCGTGTACTTCCCGCTGTAACGGTCAGTGCCGTTTGCTCCCACCACGTCCGGATCGAATCCATAATCCGCGGCTGTGGCGCCCCAGTTCGTCGGAAAGCCGAGTGCCACCACCTTCTGGAAATCCTGCTGCACGATATCTGCCAGAAAAAGGTAGCTATGAGTGTCCACGTTCGACGGCTCAAAGCCGGCCTTGAACGCTGCCGCCTTCAAAACCGTTGTTCGCGCAATGACCAAAGGCGCGGCATACACCGAGCCGTTCGTCGGCGATGGCACAGAGCCATTGGTCGTATAGTAAATGGTCGCGCTCTCGGTCGCGGTGGTAATGACCACGCTGATCGGCGCGGAGTAAAAACCGCGGTCCAGACTGAACTTCGTGTCGGCGACGAACTGGACGTAGTTCGTGCCATTGGCCGCCCCCGGTGTCGGTGGACGCAAGTAGTGGAAACCTGCTGAGCCAAGGCCATACGAGATGTTCTTTCGCTGATTTGGGAACCGGGGCGCAAATTGGGAGGCCACGGTGATCCCATCCGGCTTGACCAGCGCAAGGAATTCCCCGTCGCCGTCCAGTTTGAAATTCGTGTGCAGTTCCGCGCCAGCAACTGCCCGGTCCTTTCCGGAAGCGAAGACGACGAGATAACCATTGGCCGGAAGCAGCACGCCCGGAAAAAGCCATTGACGCAGTCGCGCCGGATCGTCGGTGAGCGACCAACCCAGAAGCGAAACGGAATTGGAACCCGGGTTGTGAAGTTCGATCCAATCCGGGAAATCGCCCTCCGCGTCCGACAGTCCTTGGTCATTGACAGCCACAAACTCGTTGATGACTGCCTCTTGACCGCGCGCCGCGTCCGCGCCAATACCCAGCGCCAACGTGAGCACGACCACGGCGGCGAAGCCAGGGTTCTTCCGCAACTGGCGGAACGCGAATTTGGGGTCAGTCATAAGTCACACGGTCCGATGCAGCGGTATTTCCGAGCTTTGGAAACAGCCTGCCGGTTGTCTTCCGGTATTGTTCGTACTGGCTGCCGAATTCTTCCAACATCATTCTCTCTTCCTTTTCAACCCGCAGGAAATAAAGAATTGCGAATGGGAGCAGGCCCGAGAACCCTGCCACGTAGTTCGGTAGAATCATCGCCTGCGCAATGACCAGCAGCCAGAGCGATGCATACATGGGATGGCGGATGCGTTGGTAGATACCATGGGTGATCAGCTTGTGGTCCTGGCGAATTTCCAGTTTTGGAGACCAGTTTCGTCCGAGGTCCTTGTGCGATCTCCAAAAGACCCAGTCGCCAAAGGCCAGGATGACAACGCCGGTCATCCCGATCCACCAGGGGATGGAATAGTCCGCAAATGAAAGGAGCGAGCTGAAAACATAGAGGAGCGGAACGAGGAAACCGCCTACGCCCACGGCAAGAAAGAACGAAGTATCTCGCCTGGTATTGCGATTTGAACGGATGGGCGCCTGGCGATGGACTTTGATGTGTGGCGCCCGGATGACGAAATTGGCGACCCAATATCCCAGGATATAAATGATTTTAGCAACGAACGGATTCATGGAAGCCCCGTCCTTTCCGAGATGACGGGCCTGGCCGCTACGGCGGTGAAAACAGGGTTCTGCAACAGTTGGCGAATAGCGAATTTCAGATCGTTCACGGTCTTAAGGAGCAACGTTCAACGTCCAACGTCCAACGCTCAACGTCCAAGTGAGTCCAAGTGAGTCCAAGTGAGTCGGGCTGTCGTTGTTCGACGTTGAGCGTTGAAAGTTGAAAGTTGAAAAGTCATTCATAACGCAGCGCTTCCATGGGAGCCACTCTGGTCGCGCGGCGTGCGGGGATATAGCAGGCCAGAAATGCCACGGCGGCCAAAAGCAAACAGACCACGGCGAACGTGACAGGATCGGTCGGACTGACGCCGAAGAGCAAGGTTCGTAGCAGCCGACTGAGAACAAAGGCGCCTGCCAATCCGACCACAATGCCCACACCAGCCAACGCCATGCCCTGTCGCAGTACCAACCGCATCACGTCGGGCCTTTGCGCACCGAGAGCCATGCGAACGCCGATCTCCCGCGTGCGCTGAGTGACGTTGTAGGCCAGCACGCCATACAATCCCAACGCGGCCAGCACCAGGGCCGCTCCTGCGAAACCGCTGAGCAATTGCACCGACAAACGCCGTTGCGCTACCGATGACGAGACGAGTTGCGTCATGGTGCGGACGTTTTCGATCGGTTGCTCTTTGTCGAGGCCGTCCAGCTCAACCCGAATCGCACGGGCGATTTCCGCAGGATCGCGTGGCGTTCGCACCACCAGGGTCATGTAGCCCCAACACATCTGTTTGTAGCTCCGGTACATTTCACCATAGGCCGGTTGGGCCATGTCGATGCGTTTGACGTCTTTGACCAGACCGATGATTTCCGCGTTGTCGGTGCCGTCTCCGACACCGATGCGGCGGCCGATGACGTCGGTGCCGAGTTTGAATTTCTTCACGAAGGTCTCGTTTACGATCAGTGCCGGCGCCGTATTGGCGCGATCGTGTTCTGTAAAATCTCTTCCCTGAAGCAGCGGGATATTCATCGCGCGAAAGTAGCCCGGACTGGCCTGGGCATAGTGGGCAGCGACCGCTTCGCCCGGCGCCTGGGGCGGCGCTCCAACGATGTTTACCGAAAGTTGAGAGGTGTTGCCGCTCAAGGGCAATCCGTACACCAACGCGGCGGATTGAACTCCGGCTAAACTTTGAATCCGCGTGATGAACTGCTCGAAAAGCGCGACGCGCTGTTCCTGTTCGGGATATTTTTTGTCCGGCAGACCAATGCCCATGCTGACGACGTGTTCGGGATTGAAGCCGAGTGGTTGCGAAATCAGCCTGCTGAAGCTTCGAATCGTCAGGCCCGCGCTCACCAGCAGCATCAGTGACAGTGCAACTTCGCTAACGACGAGCGCGCCGCGAAGGCGCTGGCGATGTCGGCTGGTGCCGCTGCCCTGGGTACTGTCATGAAGTTCACGCGCCAGGGCCGGATTCGACGCCTGCAACGCCGGCACCAGTCCAAAGATCACACCCGTCGCCAGCGTCACCAACGCGGTGAAGCCAAGAGTCGTCCCGTCGAGATAAATGCCTTCCCACACACGCGGCAGATCGGGCGGGCTGAAGCGAACGAGGGTGCGAAGGCCGAGAAAGGCAACCATCGTTCCCGAGACGCCGCCGAGAATGGCGAGCATCAAACTCTCGGTCAGCAATTGATGAATCATCTGTTTGCGTCCCGCGCCCAGGGCGGCACGAATGGCGAATTCGCGCGTGCGACCTGCGGAGCGCGCGAGGAGAAGATTTGCAATATTGGCGCAGCCAATCAACAGGACCAAACCGACTGCTCCCAGCAGCACCAGCAACACTTTGCGCGAGTCGCCCACCGTCATTTCGTGCAATGGATCAACGACCGCTCCCCAACCCTTGTTTTGTTCATCTGCCTCGGCCATGCGACGGGCGATGAGTTCCATCTCGGCGCGGGCCCGGTCGAGCGTAACGCCCGCCTTCAGCCGTCCATAGACGGTATAATTGTGAGCGTGTCGATTACGCAGGTCATTCGCGCTAAACGCCAGCGGCACCCAAACCTGGATATTCGCTTCCGGAAAGAACGTGCGTGGCGGCATCACCCCAATCACCGTGTAGGGTTCGGTGTTCAATGCGATGCTTTGCCCGACGATATTGGTATCGCCGCCAAAACGACGCTGCCAAAATTCATGGCTGAGCAGCACGACGTGATGTTTGCCGTGGGTTTCTTCCTCTGGCAGAAAATCGCGTCCCAGGATTGGCCTGACGCCCAGCAGTGCAAAGGCATTTGCCGAGAGCAGGGCGCCGCGAATGTTTTCAGGCGGGCCTTTGCCGGTGAGAATGAAACTGCCCCAACCCCGCCCCGCCAACCCTTCGAAGACAGTGCTTTGCTTGCGCCACTCGCCAAGCACCGGCGCGCCAATCGTGAACCGGTCCCAGCCATTGACCCGATGACTTTCGAACACCATCACCAATCGCTGTGGATCTTTGTAAGGCAGCGGACGCAGGAGGATGGCGTTGACGAAGCTGAAGATGGCCGTGTTGGCCCCGATGCCCAGCGCCAGCGTGAGCACGGCCACGGCGGTGAAGCCGGGGTTCTTGAGCAGTTGGCGGAAGGCGAAACGGAGATCATTCATGGTTTTGGAGGAGCAACGTCCAACGTCCAACGCTCAACGTTCAACTTCCAAGTGGGTCGGCCGGCCGTCATTCGACGTTGAGCGTTGAGCGTTGAAAGTTGGACGTTCATTTTCATTCGTAGCGCAGCGCCTCCATCGGATTGATCCGCGTCGCCCGTCGCGCGGGAAGAAAACAGGCGAACAGCGCGACGGCTGACAGGACGAGAACGACTGCGATGAAAACGCGCGGCTCGGTGGGGCTGACTTCAAAGAGTTGACGCCGCATTAAGCCCGTGAGCCAGAAGGCGGCGATCAGGCCAAGCACTATCCCTGCGATCAGGAGACGGCCGCCTTCGGCCATGATCATCGCCAGCACATGACGCCGTTCCGCGCCCACGGCCATGCGGATGCCGATTTCGCGCGTGCGGCGTGCGACCGAGTAAGCAAGCACTCCGTAGATGCCCAGGGCCGCGAGCAGCAGGCCGACCGCGGCGAACACAACCAGAAAGAGCATGTAAGTGCGCTGCGCCAGCGTAGAATCAAAGAGCGCCTGCCGGCAAACAATGACTTGCGGCGCGCGCATCGCCGGCTCCACGGCGCTCAACTCTCTGCGAATGGCCGGGAGGAGTGCGCGCGGATCGGCCTCGGTGCGAATCACAACAAAAGGGTAGTCGCCCATCAACTCCAGTTCGTGGCAGGGCCGATAGAAGGTTGGTCTCGGTGGCCGTGTCGGCGGCCGGCGGTAGCGAAATTCGCGGATGTCGCCCACGACTCCGACGACTTCATATTGAGGTGAGCGGCGCCAGGCTTCCCTGCTGAACCTCTTCCCCAACGCGTCTTCACCCGGCCAGAACGTGCGTGCCATCGTCTCATTGATAATCGCCGTGCCGACTTTTTCGCCGAGATCGTGCCGGTCGAAGTATCGGCCTGCCCGCAGCGGAATGCGCATCGCCCGAAAGAGGTCGCTTTGCTCCACGCCACAGCCTTCCGTCAAGACTTCAACCGGCTCTTTGCGCCCTTCCAGGATCAGCTTCTCGACCCGCGTTGCGCCCTTGCCAATGCCGACGGCCTTCACCCCGGGCAGTGCGGCCAGCCGTTCGTGCAGTTGCGCGTAAAGCACCTTCCGTTTCGGCGCGTGCTCGTCGAAGCCGCCGTATTTGTCCCACGGAAGATCGAGTTCAACGCGCAGGAGGTTTTGCGGATCGAAACCGGGATCGATGTGAAGCAACCGCGTGACGCTTTCAATCATCAGCCCGGCGCCCGTGAGCAGAATCAGCGCGAGGGCCAACTCGGCCACGACGAGCGCGCTGCGATAGCGTCGGCGGCCGAATCCCGCCGTGGCCTGCGCGCCGGCCTGCTTCAGCGCTTCATTGAGCTTCGTGCGGCCCGCCTGCCATGCGGGAGCGCATCCAAAGACCAGGCCCGTCACCGGGGAGATGAGCAACGTGAAGCCGAGTGCGGTGCCGTCGATCTGGATCGGCTTCAGGCGCGGCATGAGTTCAGGGATGAGCGCGGCCAGCACTTTCACGCCAACGACGGCGACGGCCACGCCGCCCAGTCCGCCCAGGCACGCGAGCAGGACACTTTCGGTTAACAGTTGGCGCATGAGCCGAAGACGACCCGCGCCCAATGCAGCGCGGACGGCCAGTTCCTGCTGGCGTTTCTCAGTTCTGGCCAGTGTCAGATTCGCCACGTTTGCGCAGACGATAAGCAGCACGAACCCAATTGCCGCGAGCAGGCCGTAAAGCGTGCGCTGCAAATCGCCGCGGCGATCCATGAACTGCACGCGCGCCGGACGCACCCAAAAACCGAGCCCACCGGGCCGTTGACTCCAATCGCGGCCATAGTCTTTGTCCGATGGATGATCCTTGATGAGTCGCTGTGCGACCGTTTCGAGCATCGCTTCCGTTTGCTGAATCGTGACGCCGGGCTTGAGCCGGGCAAAGAGGTTAATGTAAGGCGCCTTCATCCAGCCAGGCGGCAGCCGAAGCGGCTCGGCGGGCAACCAAAATTTTGTTCCACCCCAGGGAAACTGAAAATGAGGTGGCATCACTCCAATGACCGTGAAATGGCGTCCGCTCATTTCGATGCTCTGGCCAATGACATTCGCGTCCCCGCCAAAGAACGATTTCCACCAGGCGTAGCTCACTACGATGACTGTGTCTCGCACCGGCTTTTCATTTTCGTCCAGCGGCACCGCCTCGTCTTTTGCAAACGTCCGCCCCAGCAGCGGCGGCACATTCCAAAGGCTAAAAAAATTCGGCGAAACCGCGTAGCCATCTTCCTGCTCAATAAGGTCCGCGGTCTTCCTTTCCAGCGTGAGGATGCTGGCCCACGCGAAATCGGCAAAGAAGCTCTGATGCGCGCTCACGCCTTCGAGCGCCGGAGGCGACATGCCGAGGAAGTTCGGCTTGCCAATGTTCTCGCCAAAGGAGCCGTGCGTGTAAGTGCGTTCGGCAATCTGGACGAGCCGGTGCGAGCCCGGTCCTGGCAGCGGATCGAGCATCGCCGTGTTCACCACGCTGTAAATCGCCGTGCTCGCCCCGATGCCCAGCGCCAGCGTGAGCACGGCTGCGGCGGTAAATCCGGGATTCTTCATCAGTTGGCGGAAGGCGAATTTCAAATCGTTCATGGTCAGAGGTCAGTGATCGGTAATCAGTGGTCAGTTGTCAGTGCACAGCATCCTTCACGCTTCACACGTTACACTTCAGTTTTACGCTTCACTCGAAACCACCGCAACATTCGGGACGGCACGTTCACCGGCGCACTGCGGCCTCGTGGTTCACGATGACGTTTTCAATTTCATTTGGCCCCGGCTGTCACAGGCAGTCCAAGGGATTGCTCCGTCTGGCGAACCAACTGCGATTAACACTTTAACCCTGTAACTCATCTAACGACGACGAAGTCATTCGAAGCGAAGGTCGTTCATGGGTGGTTAAATTGCTAAAGGAGTTAAAAAGGTTAAATCGTTAATTGGCGCAGGCAGCCGCTTCGACGCATTCAACCTTTTTAACCCATTTAACTTTTTTAACCAGTCACTCATACCTCAGCGCTTCCATCGGACTAATGCGCATGGCGCGACGGGCTGGAAGCAAGCACGCCAGCAGCGCCACGCCGGCCAGCAACCACGAGATGGCCGTGAACGTCAGCGGATCGGTTGGGCTGGTTTCATACAGGACGCTGGCAAGAACACGCGTCGTGATCAAAGCGCCTGCCACGCCGAGAAAGATTCCCACGAGCGTCAAGAGCGCCCCGTGACGCAGCACCAGTCCCAGCACATTCAGATGTTGAGCACCCAGGGCCATGCGAATGCCAATTTCGCGGGTCCGTAGCGTCACCAGGTACGACATGACGCCGTAGATGCCCAGCGCAGCGAGAATCATTGCGCTAAGAGCAAATCCCCCAAGCAGCATGAGAAGAAATCGTTGATTCGCGAATGAGTCACTCAGCACTTGTCGCATCGTCTTGATGCGCGACAGGTCGAGGTCCTTGTCCAGGCTCCGGATCTCGTGGCGCATGGCGGCAATGGCGGCGCGCGTGTTGCCGTCTGTGCGGGCGATCAAAACCAGAGACGTGGATTGGGGCCAGGATCGTTGAAGGTAGAAGTGAGGTCCGGGTTTGTCGGTCAGGTTTTTGATGTGGCTATCCCGGACGATACCGCCCACTACGAATGACCCGATGCGTTTGCCCACGGGCGCCTGGCCGGGCCAGTAGCGCCGCGCAAAACTTTCGTTAATCCAGACCACCGAACCGCTGCGGCGCACGTCCGTCTCCGGCGCTTGCACGATCGGGATGCCCACGGTCTCGAAGTATTTCGGGCCCACCATGGTGAATTCCAGGTTGAGGAACTCATCCTTTGCCGGCGTGTAATCGTCGATCCGGTCCACGGGAACGGATGCGCTTCCGCCTCCAAGCAACGGAAAGTTTTGCGCATAACTCACCGACCGGATACCGGGCAGCGCTTCCAGTCGCTGCGCCATTTCCTGAAAGAAGGGACCAGCCGACTTTTCGGTGTGACCGTTCAGTCGCAGCGGCACGAGCACGGTGTCCTTCGTATTGAAGCCGGGGTCTGCGGCATGAAGTTCGGCAAAGCTCCTCAGGCAAAGACCGGCTCCGATCAGAAGCAGCAGGCAAAGCGCGATTTGAGTTACGACCAGAATGTCTCGAAGCTGAAAGCGGCGGCTTTTAGCAGCGGTGGTGCCTTCGTCCTTGAGCACGGAATTCAGATCGCACCCCGTTGCCTGCCACGCGGGCGCAGTTCCGAAGATGAACCCGGCGAGAATAGACACGAGCAGCGCGAAGCAAACGACGCGATAATCCAGCGCCGCCTGGACCAGGAACGGGACGTCTCCCGGCTTGATCGCGAGGAGCAACTGATTGGTCCAGCGCGCCACGAGTATCCCGACAGCTCCTCCGAGCAGGGCCAGAAGAATGCTTTCCGTCAGCGTCTGCCGCAGCAATTGCCAACGGCTGGCCCCAAGCGACAGGCGAATCGCCATCTCTTTGCGGCGTTTGGTGGCACGAGCCAGCAGTAGATTCGACAAATTGGCGCAAACGATCAGCAGCACCAGGCCACCGACTGCAACGGCCAGGGCAGTGGCTCGCTGCAAGGCGCGATGCGGCTTGAAAGCGCCCCAACTGCCGCGCGCCGCCGGGCGGAGCTGAGTCTTCAGATCCGAGCGAAAGATCCCTTCGTTTCCGTAACCAGGAAGGACTGCGCCGTTATATTTTTGGGCGATATTACGCGCCACAATGTCCAACTCTGCGGTAGCCTGCCGGCGACTTACGTTGGGCGAGAGGAAGCCAGCCAATCGGAAGTCCACCGGCTGGCTTTTTTTGAAGTGCTCCTCCATCACGGCCGGCAACCACACCGACAATCGTGCAGACCAGCGGTTGAGCGTAGGTCGGGCGAACAATCATCGTCTTGCCAATTACTGCCGAGTCGCCATCAAACGAATCCTGCCAGCATCGATGGCTGATGACCGCCACCCCGGCTTGTCCGGGCGATCGGTCATCCTCAGGCGAAAAAGTCCGACCCAGGCTGGGAATGGCACCGAGCGCGCTGAAGAAATTGGCGGACACCAGTTGGATGGCATCAGGACGGGTTTGCTCTCCGATCTGAATCGGCGCATGAACTTCGGCATAGGCAAGGAGCTCGGAAAAGGCGCGGCTCTGTTCCTGGTAATCACGACAAATGGGAAACGGAATCCGTTGGCGCGCATAATCGCCGGTTCGGTCCGTGAGAACGATTCCCACCAACTCCTTTGCGTTCTTCACTTGCAGAGGTCTGAGCAGAAGCTCGTTGATCAGACTGAAGATGGCGGTGTTCGCCCCGATGCCCAGCGCGAGCGTGAGCACGGCCACAGCGGTGAAGCCGGGGTTCTTCAGCAGTTGGCGGAAGGCGAATTTGAGATCATTCATGGTTTTGGAGGAGCAACGTCCAACGTCCAACGCTCAACGTTCAACTTCCAAGTGGGTCGGCCGGCCGTCATTCGACGTTGAGCGTTGAGCGTTGGAAGTTGGACGTTCATTTTCATTCGTAGCGCAGCGCTTCCATGGGATCGACCCTCATCGCCCGGCGCGCGGGCAGATAACAGGCCAGCAGCGCGACCGCGCCCAGCAGCAGCGAGGCAGCGCCAAAAGTCAACGGGTCCAGCGCGCTCACGCCGACAAGGACGCTGGCGAGGAATCGAGTGGCGGCGAGCGCGCAGACGAGACCCGCAACGATGCCGATAACGGCGAGCCGCGCGCCTTGTCCGAGCACGAGCTTCAAGACATCGCCTTTCGCTGCGCCCAGCGCCATGCGAATGCCGATTTCCTGGGTGCGCTGGTTCACCACGAACGCCATCACGCCGTAGATGCCGAGCATGGCCAGCACCAGTGCCGTTGCGCCAAGCACCGTCAGCACGGACGCAGCGACGTGATACGTGAGCACGGAGAAATCCGTCACCTCCGTCATGGGCAGGATGATGGCGGGCTGCATGGAGGGGTCCAGCGCGCGGACTTCGCGGCGCACGGCATTCGCCAACGCCAAAGGATTCCCCGCCGCGCGCAGATGCGCGTTCATGTTCGGCGAGTAGAACTGCTCGAGCGGCAGGTAGAAGAATCCGCTCGCCGGCTCGTTCAACCAGCGCACTTTCGCCGCCTTGGCGACTCCAACAACGGTCAGCTCGCGATTGCCAAAAATCGTGATGCGCCGCCCCAGTGCGCTCCGGCCCGGCCAGAAGCGGCGCGCGGCGATCTCGTTGATGATGATCGCGCCGGGGGCCGAGGCATCGTCGCGCGCAGCGAAGTCCCGCCCCTCGATCAGCGGAATGCGCAGCGTCTCGAAGTATCCGGGCGAGACGATATTGAACGGCAGGCTCATGTATTCGTTGGGCTGCGGTGTGTAACCCTCGGGGCTCAGGCGAGTCGAACTTCCGCCCTCCGGCCCCAACGGCACGTAGTCGCCCAGGCTCGCCGCTTCCACGCCGGCAAGCGGACGAAGCCGTTCCAGCAGTTTTCTATAAAAGAGTTTTCCGTCCGAGTCGCTGTAACCGTGGACGCCGAGACGCATGTTGGCGAGCAACACACCGGCAGGATCGAATCCGGGATTCATCCGGCGCGCGTGGCGAAAGCCTTGGAAACACAGCCCCGCGCTGATGAGCAGCAGCAGCGCGAGCGCAATCTCCGCCGCGACCAGACAACTGCGCAACCCGTGACGCCCGGCCGACATGCCACGCGCGCCGTCCTTCAGCGCGACACACAGATTTGGGCGAGAGGATTGCCATGCTGGCGCCAGCCCGAAGAGCAAGCCGATTCCACACGCGGCCAGAAGCATGAAGAGGAGCGAGCGCGCGTCCAGATGCGGATCGAGCACCACCGGAAGAAAGACAACGGGAAACAAGTCCCGTGTCAGGTCCATAAGCCAGGCAGCGCACGGCACCCCCACCGCCGCGCCGAGGACGGCGAGCACGATGCTTTCAGTAAGCAGTTGGCGGATGACGCGCGCGCGGCTGGCGCCCACAGCGAGGCGCACGGCGATTTCCCGTTCGCGCTGCGTCGCGCGCACGAGCAGCAGGCTGGCGATATTGGCTGCGACGATAAGCAGCACCAGACACGTCACGGCAAACAGCACGCTCAGCACCGGCAGGAGGACGCCCGGCGCGCCCCACGGCGATTTCCACATCGGCACGAGCGCGAACCGAATGTTGCGATTGGTCGCCGGATATTCCTGGTCCCATTGGCGCGCGACGGTTTCGACGGCCGTCCGGGCCTGGCTGACGCTCACGCCCGGGGCGAGACGCGCGACGGTGTGGAGCCAGCGATTGTTGCGCGCCTGAAAAATGCCGGGGTTCCAGCCACCCGGAAGAAGTTTGTCGCGCATCATTATTGGCACCCAGAGATCGAAGGCCAGCCCGCCCATTGTGCCCCGAAATGCCGGCGGGGCCACCCCCACGATCGTGAAGGGCTGACGATTCAAAGTGATGGTTCGACCCAGAACGTTTGAGTCGCTGTTGAATCGTCGTTGCCAAAATGCATGGCTCAACACCACAACCGGATGGCCGCCAGGCGAGGATTCCTCTTCGGGCAAAAACGCTCGTCCCAGCACGGTCCGCACCCCGAGCACGTCGAAGAAATTGGCGGTCACGCATTGGGCCCAAGCCCATTCCGGCTCGGCGCCAATCGTCATGCTCACCGGCGCATACTGCGACGCGACGATGCCGCTGAAGAGTTCCTTGTGCGCCGCTAGATCCTGCACATCGGGATAAGACATCGTGTCGATCAAATTGCCGCTGACGTGTCGCGGCGCGATGACAATCAATCGATCGGCGTCCGCAACGCCCGGCACGCTCCGCAAGAGCACGGTCTGAATCCAACTGAACGCCGCCGTGTTGGCCCCGATGCCAAGGGCCAGCGTGAGCACAGCCACGGCGGTGAAGCCGGGGTTCTTAAGCAGTTGACGGATGGTGAAGCGAAGATCGTTCATGGTTGGTTAAATGGTTAAAAGAGTTAAAGAGGTTAAATCGTTAAATGGCGCGGGTGGCCCCTTCGACGCATTTAACTTTTTTAACCCATTTAACTTTTTCAACGAATCACTCATATCTTAGCGCCACCATCGGATCGACTTTGGTGGCACGCCGCGCTGGCAGATAGCATGCAAGCAATGCCACAGACCCCAGTACGACGGAGACGACGAAGTAGATCATAGGATCCGTGGCGCTCACGTCGAACAGCAACGTTTTCATCAAACGCGTTAACGCCAAAGCGCCACCAATTCCCACGACCACTCCGACCAGAGCCAGTTTCAGTCCGTGTTTGAGTACCAACTTCAGGACGTCACTCGGCTGGGCGCCGAGGGCCATGCGGATGCCAACCTCGTGCGTGCGTTGGCTGACGGAATAGGAAATCACTCCGTAAAGTCCGAGCGCCGCCAGGAACAGCGCCAACCCGGCGAACAACGTTGTCAGAAACATCAGGTGTTGCTTCCGCAGGAGCGACTGGTCCACGCGCTCCTCCATGGTTCGGATGTCATGGAGGGGCTGGTCCTTGTCCAAGGCCCACACCTGGCTTCGCGCCGCGCTGACGAGGCTGTGAGGCAACCCCGCCGTGCGAATGACCACGCACATGTCGCGCCGCGCCAACTGCAAGTGCGGGAAGTAGAGTTGCTCCTTGGCATCTGCATCCAGACCATAAATCTTCGCATGGCCAACCACGCCCACGATCTCGCGCCAGACTCGCCCCGCGTCGTTGCGATCGAACGTGAAGTTGATTCGTTTGCCGAGCGGGTCTTCGTTGGGCCAGTAACGTTTGGCGACCTTTTCGTCGATGAGGGCCACTGGCAAAGCGGAAGCGCTGTCTTGCTCATTGAAGTAACGGCCCTTCAGGAGCGGAATGCCCAATGTGCGGAAGTACTCGGCGTCCACGCCGCCGGGCGCTCCGTGCGGCTGCGCCTCGCCCGGGGCCAAATTCCTGCCTTCGATGCTGTAGGATGCAGTTCCTCCGCGCCCGCTGAGCGGCAGGCTCGTCGTCAGACCAGCCGAGTGCACACCCGGCAAAGCTCGCAGCCTGGTCAGCAGCTCCTGATAAAACATAACGACTCGCTCCGGCTCTGCATATTTGGACCGGGGCAGGGAGAGATAAAAGGTCAGGAGCCGATTCGCATTAAATCCGGGACTGACGTTAACGACCTTGGTGAAACCTTTGATGAGCAGGCCGGCGCCAGTCAACAACATCAACGCCAGCGCGATTTCCGAAATGACCAGCAGGCTGCGCAGTTTGTTGCGACGAAAGCCTTCCGTCGCGCCCCGGCTTCCTTCCTTCAGCGCTTCATTGAGGCTCATGTGCGAGGTCTGCACTGCTGGCGCCAGCCCGAAGATGCATCCCGTGAACAACGAAACGGCCAGCGTGAAACCAAGGATGCGCGCATCGACACCGATTTGGTCCCAGCCAACGATGAACTGCGCAATATTCGCCGGCACTGCCGATGCCAGAAGATCAATTCCCCAGACGGCCAGAAAGATTCCCGCGGCGCCGCCGAGACAAGCGAGCAGCAGGCTTTCGGCGAGCAACAGGCGAATCAGGCGAAACCGTCCTGCGCCCAGGGCAACGCGGATGGCGATTTCCTTCTGCTGCGTCGTCGCGCGGGTCAGCAGCAGATTGGCAACGTTGGCGCAGGCGATCAACAACACCATCGCGACCACCGCTGAAAGAATCCACAACGCGGGACGAATTTCCTGCGTCATCACCTTCTGGACGGCGACGATCGTGGGACCCCAGCGGCTGTTCTGGCCAAAATATTGTCTGCGAATCGGGACGGCCAGGGCGTTCATTTCCGCCTGGGCTCGAGGAACAGTGATGCCGGGCTTGAGGCGGGCAACGGCCAACAGGAACTCGCTATGCGAACCGCGACCGCTTGTTTCTCCAGCAGAAAAGGCCATCGGTCTCCAAACATCGATTTCGCCGTAAAACTTGAATCGAGGCGGCATGATGCCGACCACGGTGTAGCTGTTTCCGTCCAGCGTGAGACTGCTGCCGAGAATATTCGTGTTCGCTCCCAAACGCCGCTGCCAAAATCCGTGACTGAGCACCACGACCGGTTGGGCGCCGGGTTTGTCCTCTTCCTCGGAGAAGGTTCGACCGCGGATAGGCTTGACGCCGAACGTTCGGAAAAAGTTAGCAGTGACTCGCATTCCTGGAAGCTGCTCCGGCTGTTCCTGGCCAGTGAGATTGGGCATCCAAAACGTGGCCGCGCTGATTTCCTCAAAAGACTTCGCCTGCTCTTGGAATTGCAAGTAGCCGAACGGCGAAACACTGGCGCGCGGCAGATTCAATTCCGGATACGAATGCCAGATGGTCACCAACCGCTCCGGCGACGCGTAGGGCAATGGGCGCAGCAAGACCGCATCGACGAAACTGAAGATGGCCGTGTTCGCGCCGATGCCCAGCGCGAGGGTGAGCACGGCCACGGTGGCGAAGCCGGGGTTCTTGAGCAGTTGGCGGAAGGCGAATTTCAGGTCGTTCATGGTTGGTTAAATTGTTAAAAAGGTTGAATCGTTAAATGGCGCGGGTAGGCGCTTCGACGCATTTAGCCTTTTTAACCCATTTAACGCCTTTAACTTTTTTAACCAGTCACTCACACCTCAGCGCCTCCATCGGATCGACCTTCGTTGCGCGGCGAGCCGGAACAAAGCAGGCGACGGCGGCGACCAAAATCAGGGACACCACCACGCCGATCGTAACCAGCGGTTTGAGCGGCGCTCCGACATAAAGTTTGGTGCTGACGATCCGCCATCCCATCCAGGACAAGGCCAGGCCAAGAACCAGCCCCACAAACGTGAGCCGCAGGCCGCTGGCCATCATCTGGCGCAGAACGGCGTGCCGCTGCGCGCCCAAGGCCAGGTGGACGGCGATGTCGCGGGTGCGGCGCGCGACCGTAAACGAGAGCACGCCATAAATGCCAATCGCTGCCAGCGACATGGCTGCGCCGGCAAACAACGTCCATAACACCACTTGTACGCGGTCATCGGCCATCGACTCGCGGATGCGCTGTGGCATCGCCTTGATGGACAACACCGGAAGACGCGGGTCCAGCGTGGCCACGGCCTTGCGGATCGCCGGGGCCATTTGGTTCGGGTCCAGAGCCGTGCGAATCGCCAGCGTGAGGTCCCACGATGGATTCTGCGCGTAGGGAATGTAGGCATGAGCTTCTGTGTCACCGTGACTGCGCTGCACGTCGCCCGCCACGCCGACGATTTCGAGCGCATGCTCGCTGCCATGATCGTCCGTCCCGTAAACCGGCGCTGAAATCCTCAGCCGTTTGCCAATGGGATTTTCTCCGGCGAAATGCCGTTCGGCCATAGCCCGGTTGATGATCGCGACGTTGGCGCCGGCGACAAATTCCTGTTCGTTGAAGTCGCGGCCGCTCAACAATGGAAGGCGAAGGGTCTGAAAATAGTTTGGGTTAATCCACTCCAGGAACACAAAAGGTCCGCGAGCGGGCTTCGGAGTGGCGGGTCGGCCTTCAATTTGAAATTCCCGGCCAAGCCCGCCATCCCCTGTCAGCGGCAAACCGGTCGAAGTTGTCACCGCTTCCACGCCGGGCAACGCAGCCAGGGTTGCCCGCAGGCTTTGGTCGAAATTCAGGAACCGAACATTGTTGGAGTATCGAAATTCAGGCAAGGGCAGGCGGGCGGTGAGCAACCGTTCGGGTTGAAATCCCCAATGCGTCCGGCGCATTTCGAAAAACTTTTGCGCCGTGACGAAGGTGCCGCTCAGCAACACAACCGCCAGCGCCACTTGCGCGATCACTAATCCGTTGCGCAAGCCCTGAGGCCGCCTGGCTTCACCGTGCCGGGTGCCTTCCTTGAGCGCGGCAAGCAGATCGACTTTCGCCGTCGTGAGCGCGGGGGCCAGGCCGAAGAGCAACCCGGTGACGAGCGACAGAGCCAGGGCGAAAGCCAGCACCATCGCATCAATTTCAATCTCGCCGACGCGGTAATTATGCATTGGGATCGTTGCCGCGAGCAGTTCGGTTCCCCAAAAGGCCATCACCAGGCCGAGGGCGCCACCGAGCAGCGACAGCAGCATGCTTTCGATCAGCAGTTGGCGGATGATCTGAAGCCGGCTGGCGCCCAATGCGGCCCGGAGGGCAATTTCGTGTTGTCGCGCCGTGGCTCTGGCCAGAAGCAAATTGGCGGTGTTGAAGCACGCCATCAGGATGAGCAACCCGACGGCGCCCAGCAGCACGTAGATGATTCGCTCAAAGGGGTGGTGCCAAAAGATCTTCAGAGGACGCACGACGCCGCCTTGGTTCCGATTGGCCGCCGGATGTTCTTGAGCAAGCCGCCCCATGATCGCGTCCAGTTCCGCCTGCGCCGACCTCATGGTCGCGCCGGGTTTCAAGCGGCCCAGCGCGTAAAAGTCGCGGAGTCCTCGTTTAGATTCGGCCAGTTGCTCGCCATCGAGGGAAAGCGGAACCCAGAGGAGGTCCGGTTCGGGCTCGGGCGGAAAATGAAATTCTGCCGGCATGACGCCAATGACCGTGTAATCCTGGGCATTCAGCCGAATAGTCCGATCCACGATTCGGGGATCGGCATTGAAACGCCTTTGCCACAACGCGTAGCTCATCACGACGACTCGATTCTTTTCGTCGCCGGGAAGAAAGGTGCGCCCCAACAACGGCTTGATCCCGAGCATCGAAAGAAGATTCACCGTCACGCGGCCCACGCCGACCCGCTCTGCCGGGGCCGTGTCTGCGCCCGCCGGCTCCAAGTCTGGCGCCCTTTGATCAAAGGCTGCTAATCGTTCGAAGGCCTTGGCCTGTTGCTGCCAATCGACGAAGTTCGGGCCGGAAGCCGGCAGGCTGCCCCATCCCTCAGCCCGGTTGCGCTGCCAGACCCAAACCAAACGGTCAGGGTCGTGATAGGGCCGGTCCCGGAGCAACATCGCGTTGGCGACCCCGAAAATCGAAACGCACGCGCCGATGCCGAGCGCCAGCGTGAGTACAGCCACGGCGGTGAAGCCGGGGTTCTTCAGCAGTTGGCGGAAAGCGAAGCGAAGGTCATTCATGGTTTTGGAGGAGCAACGTCCAACGTCCAACGCTCAACGTTCAACTTCCAAGTGAGTCGGCCGGCCGTCGTTCGACGTTGAGCGTTGAGCGTTGAAAGTTGGACGTTCATCTTCATTCGTAGCGCAGGGCCTGGAGGTCGTTGAACATGATTAGCCAGTCGCGCTCGTTGTTATTTCGTCAGGCGCCGCAGTGCATCGGCGGCCTCTTTGTTCTTCACGTCCAGCTTCAAAGCCTGTTCGTATGCGCATTTCGCTTGTTCCGGCTGTTGCTTTCTTTCAAAGAGATTGCCCAGACGCACGTAAGCGGCAGCATGAGATGGCGTTCCGGGAGCAGGTGGCAACTCCAGGTAACTTTTCAGCGCCGCCTCGCCACGCTCAAGCTGTTCGCCAGAGCGGATGGCCGTTTCGCCGATGAGGAAATAAGCCGTCTGCCGGCCCTCAACCTCCGTAGCCAGGATGCTTTCATAAATCGCGAAAGTCTTGTCGTATTGTTTGGCGGTGAGATGGACTCGCGCGAGCCGATAACGCGCCTTCAGGGTGTTCGGTTTTTCTTGAATGGCACTCTCCAGCATTTTGATGGCGTCGTCGCACTTTTTGTCGTGAAGATAGACGTCAGCCAAGGCGATCCATCCTTCGTACGAGTCGCGCTTGCGGATTTCCTCGGCCTGGCGGTAGGCCTCCTTCACGCTGCCGCCGCCGATGCCCGGCGCTTCGAGATGAAATTCGATCAAACCCAGACGTGCGCGCAATTCGTCGGGCGCAAGCGCCAGTACCTTTTCCAGCGTGGCCTTGCATTTGCGCGCGGGGCTGGCTCCGAAAGGGGCGCCTTGCTTCGAAGCCAGGCGTCCATAAGCGCGGGCGAGCCAGAGGAGGTCGTCGATGTTGGTTTTGCTCAGTGACGACGCCTGCTCGAACCATTTAACGGCTTTGTCATAACGCCTTTCCTTGAGTTCAATCTGGCCGAGGCAGGAACGGACTTCCGCGTCCTTGGGATTCGCCTTGGCTATCGCTTCCAAGGCGGGGCGCGCCTCCTCAAATTTCCCGTCTCTGAAAAGCTGCACGGCAGCGCTCTGGTTCGTGCTCGCGCGCGTCAGGGGCGGGGCAAGTAGAGAGTACGCGGCGATCGCTGCCAGCAGGCATTTCAAATTCAGGATTTGAAAGTTGAAGTTATTCATAGCGCAGCGCCACCATCGGATCGACCTTCGTGCCCCGGCGGGCCGGCAGATAACAAGCGAGCAGCGCCACGAGCACCGATATCAAGGACACGCCCACGAAGGAAACCGGATCAAGGGGACTCAAACCGAACAGCCGGGACGCAAGTATTCGCGAGAGGCCAAACGCTCCGGTGACGCCGAGAACGATGCCGACCAGCACCACGCGCATTCCCTGGCCGATGATCAGTCCCAACACGTCCATCTTTTGTGCGCCCATGGCCATGCGCACGCCGATCTCGTGGGTTCGCCGGCTGACCAAATAGGCCATGACTCCGTAGATACCCATCGTCGCCAACATCAAGGCCAGCAGTCCGAGAGCCGATGCGGCCATGCCACCCGCAATGAATGGGGCTAAACCTGCATCCATCATTTCTCTCAAGACCTGGGGCGAAACTTCAACCTTGGGATCGATCGCGTGCGCTTCTTTGATCAGCAGCGGAATCATCGCCTTTGCTTTGCCGGCAACGCGCACAACCAGACTTGTTGTCGGCAAGCTCGGACTATTCGCCTGCAACGGAAGATAGAGAACGCCGGAGAATGCGGAGTAGGGAAATGCAACGCGCCCGCCCGGCGCCGTTTTTCGAATGTGGGTGGGGATGGCGTCCCTGGTGATGCCGATCACTTCCAGGACTGGCGAACGCGGCCCGAGGCTGAAATGTTTGCCAACCGCATTTTCGTTCGGCCAATAGCGGCGCGCCATTGACTCGCTCACCATTGCGACCGACGTGTCGTTCGCCATGTCCGCCTGGCTGAAGTTGCGCCCGTGCAGAACGGGGATTCGCAATGTTTCCAGGTAACCGGGCGAGTATCGGTTCACGCCGGCAAAACCAATGTCCAAGGGCTGTGGCGGTCCGCCATCGACTGAAATCGAGGTCGCTCGCTCACCGCCTTCCGGAAGGGAGGTCAGCCCCACGGATTCAATGCCGGGAAGCGCGGACAGTCGCTCCAAAACCTGGCGGTGAAATGCCCGCGTGCGGGGCAAATCGTAACCCGGCAAAGCGAGTTGCACGATGAGAACGTCCCGGGTGGCAAAATCGAATTCGCGGTTGGTGGCCACGTGTACGCTTCTGACCAACAAGCCCGCTCCAATCGTGAAGC
>Ga0208454_1000503_pt1 | contig 22468 bp, 27 predicted proteins | sample EasRivMeERMZT100_FD_187530 | JGI IMG/M metagenome (GOLD analysis project Ga0208454, IMG submission 187530) | Soil microbial communities from meander-bound floodplain in the East River, Colorado, USA - East River MetaG ERMZT100 (SPAdes) (version 2) | ecosystem: Environmental > Terrestrial > Soil...
ATGGAGAATCGCTGGGCGCATACTCGATTACAGAGGGACGAAACTCATCGGGAGGAGGCCCGCATGGCGAGCAACACCAGCCGTCGCAATTTCATCCGCAAGACCGCAGCACTCACCGGAGGTGCGTTCGCCGCAGCGGGTGCGGCGCGCGCCGCGCCGCTGCCGGTTGCACCGAGCAACCAGGAGCCCGGCCGCATCATCGACGAGACGGCGTACGGCATGCCCTCGAAGTTCGAGGCGCACGTCAAGCGCCGGCGCACCGATGTGTTCAAGAACCGGCAGAACCTGTCGGACTGGAGCATGACGCCGCTGCAGCACCAGCCCGGGATCATCACCCCGAACGGACTGATCTTCGAGCGCCACCACGCCGGCACGCCGGACATCGATCCGAAGACGCATCGGCTCGTGATCCACGGCATGGTGAAGCAGCCGCTGGAATTCGCGATGGACGACCTCACGCGCTACCCGTCGGTGTCGCGCTTCCATTTCCACGAATGCTCGGGCAACGGCCTCACCGACTGGCTGAAGCCGGCGTCGACCACCGTGCAGCAGACGCACGGCCTGCTCTCGGGGGTGCTGTGGACGGGCGTGCCCGCATCCACGCTGATGGAAGAGGCGGGCATCGATCCGAAGGGCAAGTGGGTGCTGTTCGAGGGAGCCGATTCGTCCGCGCATGCGCGCTCGGTCCCGATGGAAAAGGTCCTCGACGACACGATCATCGCGTATGCGATGAACGGCGAGATGCTGCGCCCGGAAAACGGCTACCCGGTGCGCGTGGTCATCCCGGGCTGGGAAGGCAACGTCAGCGTGAAATGGCTGCGGCGCATGAAGGTTGGCGACCAGCCGTGGCACCTGCGCAGCGAGACCGCGCGCTATACCGACCCGATGCCCGACGGCAAGTGGCGACAGTTCAGCATGGTGATGGAGACCAAATCGGTCATCACCGCGCCCTCGGGCGGGCAGAAGCTCAAGGGTCCGGGGTTCTACGAGATCACCGGCCTCGCCTGGTCGGGCTCGGGCAAGATCCGCGCGGTCGACATTTCCGTCGACGGCGGCAGGAACTGGCGCGAGGCGAAGCTCGAGGAGCCGATCATGGACAAGTGCCTGACGCGCTTCAAGGCCGCCTGGAACTGGGACGGCTCGCCCGCGGTGCTGATGAGCCGCGCGGTCGACAGCAACGGCTACGTGCAGCCGACGGTGCAGGACCTGCAGAAGAAGCGCGCGATTGTGGGCTTCGTGCAGCACCACAACGCGATCCAGCCGTGGTCGATCAACGCCCAGGGGGAGGTGCGCAATGTCATCGGCCAGGCTTAGGGTTCTCGCGATCATGGGGGTTTCCGCGGCGGTCGCTGCGTGCGCCGGCACTGGCGGCGGATCCAGTGCACCGGCCAAGTCGTCGACCGGCATCTGGATGGGGAGCGCGGGGCCGCATGCGGTCCAGCCGCTGCCCGACAAGCCGCGCTTCGGCAAGCCGGTCAGCGAGGCCGACCTCGCGGCCTGGAATATCGACATCCGCACTCCAGATGGGCGGGGATTGCCGGCGGGCAGCGGGTCGGTGTCGCAGGGCCAGCAGGTGTACGCGGCGAAGTGCGCGGCGTGCCATGGCGCCGACGCGAAAGGCGGCCCGGTCTACGGCACGATGGTCGGCGGGATCGGCTCGTTCAAGGGCGCGCCCCGCGTGCTCACGCCCGGGAGCATGTATCCGTACGCGCCGATCCTGTTCGACTACATTCGCCGCTCGATGCCGATGGACCGGCCGCAGACGATGACCAACGACGAGGTCTACGCAGTGTCGGCGTACCTGCTCAACCTGAACGGCCTGGTGCCGGCGAACGCGGTGATGGACGCGCAAAGCATGCCGAAGGTGCAGATGCCGAACCGCGACGGCTTCCTGCTCGACGATCGCCCCGACACGCAGGCGACGCGTTGCATGACGAACTGCAAGTGAGCGGCATGTGCGCACCACGGCCGGGCGCGCCCCGGCCGTTTTTGTTTCATAAGGAAATACGCATGAGCATAGAAGCGCCGAGTCTTGCCGCGACCGCGCGTCGCGGCCGAAAATCTCGCTGAAGGAGAAATTCGATCATGGCGAAGACTGCCGCGCAGTGGGAAGCGAAACCCAAGTTTCCGGAAACGCATTACGTCGACTCGCGTGTCTATACCGACGAGGCGATCTTCGAGGAAGAGAAGGAGAAGCTGTTCAAGCCGTCGTGGATCATCGCCTGCCACGAGTCCGAGATGGCGGCGCCCTACGACTACCGCCTGTTCAAGCACCCGGCCGGCGTGCCGCTGATCGTGATTCGCGGCGACGACAACAAAGTGCGCGCGTTCTACAACATCTGCCCGCATCGCGGCAACACCATCCTCTACGATCCCGCGGGCAACGCCAAGCGCCTGACCTGCATCTTCCATCAGTGGTCGTTCGACTCGCGCGGCAACTGCATCGACATCTCGCGCGCCGAGCAGGGGTACCAGCAGCGCTTCTGCAAGGAAGACGCGGCGATGCGCGAAGTCAGGTGCGAGGTGGCGTTCGGCGGCTTCGTGTGGGTGAACCTGACCGACGACGCGCCGGCACTGCGCGAGTTCATCGGCAGCGCGATGGACATCCTCGAGCCCTACATGCAGCAGCCGATGGAGGTTTTCCACTACCACAAGGCGCACGTGCGCACGAACTTCAAGCTGTGGCACGACACGAACAGCGAGTTCTACCACGACTACCTGCACTACTTTAATCGCATCACCGGAATGATGCAGCCCGGCTACTTCGACCGGAAGTACACCGGCTTTCCGAACGGCCACGCCACCGTGGGCTCGATGCAGATCCAGTACGACAAGTACGAGGGCTCGAAGGAGCGCGCGGTCGGCTGGCCGGGGCTCGCGCGCGGCGGCTGGTACATGGTCGACGTTTTCCCCGGCATGACCTACAACCTGCGCACCTCGGTGCTGCGCATCGACACCGCGATTCCGCTCGGACCGAACGAGGCGATCATCGAGTTTCGCGGCCTCGGGCTGAAGAGCGATACCGAGGAAGAGCGCCGGCAGCGCGTGTTCGACCACAACATGATCTGGGGCCCGTTCGGCCGCAACCTGCACGAGGACCTGCTGGGCGTGCACGGCCAGGGACGCGCGCTGCGCAAGGACAGCGACGCGCGCTGGATCCTGCAGGGTCGCGAGGAGAACAACACCATCCACGACGAGGTCGGCATGCGGCACTACTACGCCGAGTGGGCGCGGCGCATGGGACGCCCGGCGTACGACCCGTATCGCGAAGGAAAGCCAGGGCCGGTGCGCGCTGCTGCTTGAATGAATATCGAGAAAAGAAAAGCGATCGAGGAGCTCGTCTACCGCTCGTGCCTCGCGCTCGACGGCCAGGACTACAAGGCGTTTCTCTCGCTCTGCGACGAGAGCTTCCGCTACAGCATCTGCACTTACAGTCCGGAGATCCGGCGCGAGATGGTCTGGCTCGACCACGACCGCAAGGGGATGGAGACGCTCTTTACCAACCTGCCGCGGCACAACAGCGACCACTCGCCGCTCACGCGGCATGCGACGGTCTATACGGTAGAAGAAAAAGGCGCTGAGGCCGAGGTCGTCTCGGCCCTGCAAGTGTTCAAGACGCAACTCGATGGCGGCGCCACCGAGCTTTTTGCCGTCGGCCGGTTTCACGATACCGTGAGTCTTCAAAAACTGAAGCTCGAGCGACGCCTGGTGCGGCTCGAAACCCGGCTCCTCGGCTACGGCTACCACATCCCGTTCTAGATCGATGCGAATCCAGGTGAACGCGCGCAATCGGGGCTACGAGTTCGAGGCCCTCCCGGGGGAGCGGATCCTGTATGCCGGGTTGCGCGCGGGCATCGACCTGCCCTACGAGTGCGCGACCGGCACCTGCGGCACCTGCAAGGCGAAGCTGCTGTCCGGCCGCGTGCAGGACCGCTGGCCCGATGCGCCGGGACGCAAGTTCGTGAAGCCGCAGGCGGCCGAGTTCCTGATGTGCCAGTGCGCCGCCGAAGACGCGCTCACGCTCGAGGTCTCGAAGTTCGTCTACCCGGTCGAGCCGGGTGCCTGCGTGCCGCAGACCGGCAGCGGCACCGTGCGCAACGTGCGCCCGCTCACGCACGACGTGACCGGCTTCGCGCTCGAGCTCGAGCGGCCGCGCGACTTCGACGCCGGGCAGTTCGCGCTGCTCGCACCGGAAGGCATCCAGGGCTACCGCGCCTACTCTATGTGCAACTACGCGCGCGCCGCGCGCGTGCTCGACTTTGTCGTCAAGCGCAAGCCCGACGGCGCGTTCTCGCAGTGGCTGTTCGGCGCCGAGCGCGAGGGCACGCGCCTGGACGTGTTCGGCCCGCTCGGCAAGGCCACCTTCGAGCCCGCGCTCGGCAAGAACCTGCTGTGCATCGCCGGAGGCTCGGGGATCGCGGGCATGATGTCGATCCTTGCGCGCGCGGACGAGGCGCGCTACTTCGAGCGCCACGACGGCTGGGTGTTCTTCGGCGTGCGCACGATGAAGGACGCCTTTCTCCTGAAGGAGCTTTCGGCCTCGAAGGCGAAGATCACGGTCGCGCTGTCGGAAGAAGACGTCTCGGAAAAGACCGGGAAGGACTGGCCGGGCCTCAGGTTCGAAAAGGGCCTGGTGCACGAGGTGGCGAAGCGTGCGATGGCGGGCAAGTACCAGAACGTGCGCGCCTACGTCGCCGGCCCCCCGCCCGCGGTGGATGCGGCGATCCGCGTGCTGCTGCTCGACGCCCGGCTCACCACCGACAACATCCGCTACGACAAATTCAGCTGATGGCGAAGCGCATGGTCTGCCGCGTGTCCGATGTCCCTGAGAACGGCCTCAAGGAATGCGAGGCCGAGGGCGGGCTGAGGCTCGTGGTGGCGAACGCCGGCGGCGAGTTCTTCGGCTTCCAGGCGATCTGCCCGCACCAGGAGGTGCCGCTGTGCGAGGGCCTGTTCGACGGCTCGACGCTCACCTGCCACATGCACCTGTGGCAATGGGATGTGCGCACCGGCGCGCCGCTCGGCATCGCCGAGACGCCGCTGCAGCGATATCCCCTCGCGCGCGAGGGCGACGCGCTCTACCTCGGCGGCGAAAGCACGGCGCTCGACGTGGGCGAGCTCTTCAACGGCCTGGATTCCACGACACTGGAAAAGCTGATCAGTCTGGCAAGGCGCGAGAGCCATCCCGCGGGCGCGGTACTCTACCGCCCCGGCGACCCGGCCGAGGATTTCTTCGTGCTCGATTCTGGGCGCATCGAGTTTCTCATCGGGCGCGGCGACCGCACCGCGCCCGGCGGGTTCATGCTCAGGAAAGGCGAAGTGTTCGGCTGGGCGGCGCTGCTCGAGGGCTATCCGGCCCGCATCGCGAGCGCCCGCTGCCTGGAGGATGCGTCGCTCCTCAGAATCAACGGCAAGGCGGCGTTGCGGGTCCTGGAAGGCGACCCGGCGTCAGGTTTTACGGTCATGCGCCGGCTGGCGGCGCTGATCGCGCGTTATCTCGCATCATCCGGAGCAAGGTGAGGACAACCGAGGAGAGGAGAAAGTCATGAACAGGCGGCATTTCATCGCAGCGGCAAGTTCGATAGCAGCGGCGGCTTCGCTGAGCGGCGCTGCGCTCGCGCAGGAGTATGGCAAGCCGGGCGGGCCGGTCACGGTCGTGGTCGGCTACCAGCCGTACTACACGCAGTCGTGGTCGGGCGTGGTGATGCGCGGCAAGAAGTTCTACGAGAAGTACCTGCCCAAGGGCTCGAACGTCGAGTTCCAGATCGGCCTGCAGGGCGCGATCATCGTCAACAACATGCTCGCCGGCAAGCAGCACATCGGCTACATGGGCGACATGCCGTCGATCGTGGCGACCACCAAGACCGAGGTCGCCGACGTGCGCCTGGTCGCGAACCTCGGCCTCGCCTACGACCAGTGCAACGCGTTCCTGGTGCGCAACGACGCGCCGCAGTTCAAGAACGACCAGGAAGCGATCCGCTGGCTCGCGGGCAAGACCGTCGCGGTGCCGAAGGGAAGCTGCACCGACCGCTTCGCGCAGGCGACCTTCAAGCGCTTCAACATCCAGCCCAAGGAGTACCTGAACCAGAACATCGAGGTGATCACCTCGAACTTCCGGGCCGGAAAGCTGGACGCGGCGGTGATGTGGCAGCCGACCACCTCGCGCCTGGTGGACGAGGGCCTCGCGCGGCTGGTCGCGACCGGCAAGAGCGTGCAGGAGAACGACGGCGGCTTCCTCGCGATGCGCGCGGACCTGATCAAGGCGCGGCCGGACGTGGTCAAGGCCTGGCTGCAGGCCGAGCTCGACGCGCAGCTCTTCATCGCCGACCCGAAGAACGCCGCCGAGGTGATCAAGATGGCGAAGGAGCAGACCACCGGGTTCTCGGAGAAAGTGCTGTGGAACTCGCTCTACGGCCGGTATCCCGACGCGGCCGGCGGCGGCGAGATGCGCAACACGATGCACTACACCTTCACGCCGGAGGCGAGGGAGCTGATCACGCGCGCGGCCACGTTCCTGCACTCCATCAAGAGCATCAACACCGAGAAGGTGCGGCCCGAGGCGATCGAGTCGAAGTGGACCGAGGAGATCCTCAAGGAGCGCGGCCTGAAGGCGCCGATCGCGCAAGTGAAGGCGTTGCCGGCTTCGCAGGCGCCCAAGTAAACGATGGAGGCTGCCGCAACCGCCAACGGGGCGGTCGACGGCGCGGTCGCTGCGCTGCGCGAGAGCACGCCTTTCGGGGACGCCTCCCCGGGGCTGCTCGCGCGCGTTGCGGCGATCGCGCGTGCTGCCCGCTATCCCGCCGGCGCGCGCATCTACAGCGCCGGCGACGATGCCGACGACATCTTCGTGGTGGTCTCCGGGCGCGTCGACCACGTGTTCACGCCGGAGGTGGGCGCGCGCGAGCCGCTGAAGCGCATGACGCGCGGCGGCGTATTCGGCTGGGCGGGGCTGCTCCTCGGCCAGACGCGGCGCCTCGCCACCGTGACGGCAGCCGAGCCGACGGAGGTGCTGCGCTTCGACACCGAGGCGCTGGTCGCGCTGCTCGAGTCGGAGTCGCTCGACGGCGGCCGCGTGATGGAGCGCTTCGCCGGCATGATCCAGCGCGAGTTCACCCTGCCCGCCATGCTCTCCCAGGTGCGGCGCCTCTCCGGCCCGCTCACCGAGGAGATGTCGAGCCTCAGCCTGACGATGTACCGCCTGTCGCTGTGGCTGAAGAGCCCGCGCCCGTACCTGATGGTGATCGGCTTCGCGCTGTTCCTGGGCTTCTGGTATCTCGCGGTCGAGGTGTGGAAGCTGCCGCGCTTCCGCGAGATGCCGGGCCTCACCTCGGTGGTGAAGGAATGGGTTTCGCCGAACCCCACCTACGGCCTGTCGCTCTATACCGAGGAGTACTACCAGCACATCGTCGTGTCGGTCTGGCGCGTGACGAAGGCCTTCGTCCTGGCCACCCTCCTCGGCGTGACCTTCGGCCTGCTGCTCGGCTGGTCGCGCACCTTCAAGGACTACGTGTTTCCGGTGTTCGAGATGCTGCGGCCGATTCCGATCCTCGCCTGGGTGCCGCTCGCCATCGTGATGTTCATCGCCACCGAGTCGGCGGTGGTGTACCTCGCGTTCCTCGCCTCGTTCTTCGCCACCGCCCTCAACACCATGCTCGGCGTCGAATCGATCGACGAGTCCTACATCCGCGCGGCGGACTGCCTGGGGGCGAACCGCCGCCAGGTGTTCCGGCACGTGATCATTCCCGGCGCGCTGCCGTTCATCTTCACCGGGCTGCAGATCTCCGTCGGGGTGTCGTGGTTCTCGCTGGTGGCGGCGGAGATGGTATCCGGCCAGTACGGCCTGGGGTACGTGATCAACACCTCCTACATGATGGTGCGCTACCCGACGATCATCATCGGCATGGTGACGCTCGGCATTGTCGGCTACGTCACCAGCGCGATGGTGCGCGTCGCGGGCGACTACATGATGGAGTGGCGGGTGCGCGAACTTGCGCTTTCGGAGCGATGAGCAGAGGACAGATTTCGATTCAGGACGTGGTCAAGGTTTACGACCCCGAAGGAGCTGCGGTCATGGCCGTGGACCATTGCTCGCTCGAGATCGAAGCCGGCGAGATCTGCATGATCGTCGGCCCCTCGGGCTGCGGCAAGACGACGCTGTTGAACGCGATCGCCGGCTTCCACGACATCACCTCCGGCCGGATCACGATGGACGGCGAGGTGCTGTGCTCCGACGACAAACCGAAGTCGACGCCCGGCCCCGACCGCATCGTGGTGTTCCAGAACGGGGCGCTGTTCCCCTGGAAGTCGAACCTCGAGAACGTGATCTTCGGCCCGGTGATGCAGGGCAAGCTCGCTCGCAAGGAGGCGATCGAGAAGGGACGGGGGATGATGGCCGACGCCGGGCTCTCGGGCGTCGAGCACAACTATCCCGGCGAGGTGTCCTCGGGGATGCGCCGCCGGGTCGAGATCGTGCGCGCGCTGATGAACGACCCGAAAGCGCTCCTGCTCGACGAGCCCTACCGCGCGCTCGACTCGCTCACCAAGAGCGTGATGCACGAGGCGCTGCTCGAGATCTATTACAAGAACAAGGTGACGATCTTCTTCATCACGCACGACCTGGAGGAGGCGATCTTCCTCGGCCATCGCGTCGCGATCATGACCACGCGCCCGTGCAAGCCGAAGAAGGTCCTCGACGTCGACATCCCGCATCCGCGCGACTACAGCGTGCTCACCTCGAAGCGCTTCCGCGAGCTGATCGAGGAGACCAACGACGCGGTGCACGAGGAAGCGCTGAAGGCTTTCCAGGCCGGGGAGAAGGAAGGATGAAGAAATTCCTGTCCAGTCCCGCCTTCTGGCGCGGCGCGGCCTCCATCGTTGTCTTCCTCGTCCTCTGGGAGATCGGTGCCCGCTCCAAGCAATGGATGTCGCCCGAGTTCTTCATGCCGTTCAAGGAGCTGCTCGGCGCGATGGGCTTCAAGAAGGACTACCTGCCCTGGATCGGCGCGGTGCCCGCGCCCTCGGGAGTGCTGAAGGCCTGGATCGCGGTGCTCGGCCAACAGGGCTACTGGCAGAGCTGGTACATGAGCATGTTCCGCGTCATGGGCGGCTTCGTCGCGGCGATGATCGTCGGCATTCCCTTCGGCCTGATGCTCGCCGTGAGCCGCGTCGCTCACGGCGTCGGCTTCCCGGTGTTCGAGGTGCTGCGTCCGATCCCGCCGCTCGCCTGGGTGCCCGCATCGATCATCTTCTGGCCCACACAGGAGCTCGCGATCATCTTCATTACTTTTCTGGGCGCTTTCTACACCATCGTGATCAACGTGCTCGGCGGCGCGCGCTCGATCGACGTGCGCTACTTCCAGGCGGCGCAGTCGATGGGCTCGTCGAACTGGGACATCTTCCGCCGCGTGATCCTGCCCGGCACGCTGCCCTCGATCGTGGTCGGCTCCGCCGTCGGCATGGGAATCACCTGGGAGGTCGTCGTCGCCGCCGAGATGATCTCGGGCGGCGGCAGCCAGCAGGCCGGGGTCGGCGGCGGCCTCGGATTCTTCATCTGGAATTCCTATGTGGGCGGGTCCTACGAGCAGATCGTCGTCGGCATGATCTCGATCGGCATCGCCGGCTTTATCTCGAGCGAGCTCCTGCGCTGGGGCGGGCGCTACGCCACTCCATGGCTGAAAGCACGATAAAACCCAAAATCATCCCTGGTGAAATCGCGCTCCAGGGTGTCAGCAAGTCCTATGGCGCGATCCACTTCCGCAAGGAGGTGGTGCACGACTGCTCGTTCAGGATCGAGCGCGCCAAGCTGACGGTGATGGTGGGACCGTCGGGCTGCGGCAAGAGCACCCTGATCCGCCTCCTTGCCGGCTTCGAGCAGCCGACCGAGGGCACCATCACGCTGGATGGGGAGCCGATCACCGAGCCCAGCCGCGACCGGCTGGTGGTGTTCCAGGAGACGGCGCTGTTCCCGTGGATGACCACCTGGGAGAACATCCTGTACGGCCCGCGCGCGCGCGGCGAGCTCTCGCGCGAGAGCCTCGAGTTCGGCGAGTTCCTGCTCAACAAGGTCGGGCTGCAGGAGTTCCGCGACAAGTATCCCGGCCAGCTCTCGGGCGGCATGCAGCGCCGCGCCGAGCTCGCGCGCGCCATGATCAACAATCCGAAAGTGATGATCCTCGACGAGCCGTTCCGCGGCCTCGACGCCATGACCAAGGAGCTGATGTGGGAGTACTACGCGCGGCTCTACGAGGAGAACCGGCGCACCAACTTCTTCGTGACCACCGACATCGACGAGGCGGTGTTCCTCGCCGACCGGATCCTGGTCATGTCCAACATCCCGACCCAGGTGCGCGCGGTCATCGAGGTCGATCTGCCGCGGCCGCGCAAGCTCATCGACATCTTCGAGAACGACCGCGCCAACGACATCAAGAAGCAGGCGCTGTCGATCCTGCACGCCGAGGCGATGCGCTCGTTCTCGCGCGGCTCCAAGGCCGCCGCCGACTTCGTCGACGCCTACCTCAAGCGCGCCAGCCGCGCTTGATGGAGCTTCTCCTCGCGAAGCCCGTCGTCGTCACGCTAGCCATCCTGGGGGCCGTCCTGTCTACCGCGGCCTCGTTTCTGCAGACCCGCAACTATGTCAGCGAGAAAACCGGCAAGGCGCTCAACTGGGCCGGCTACGGCGTGATGGGCGCGAGCATGCTGCTTTTCGTGCTCGCGGGGCTGTGGCGCTGAGGCCGCTGTCGGGATCTGCCCGATAGAGCGTTCAGCCGCTTTCCCTTATCGTCGGCCGGTGCCTCGGGAGAAGTGGCTGCTGAAGCTGTACGTGATGGGCGCTGGCCGGCTCAGCATGAGCGCGCGCGCCAACCTCGAGCGCCTGTGCCAGGAACACCTCAAGACGCACTACCACATCGAAGTGGTCGATCTGCAGCAGCACCCGGCGCTGGCGCGTGAGCATGAGATCGTCGCCGTGCCCACCGTCGTGCGCGAAGCGCCGGTGCCGATCCGCAAAGCCGTCGGCGATCTCTCCGACACTGCGCGAGCCATGTTCGTGTTGCAGTTACGGCATTTCTAGCAGCCGAGCTTCGCAGCGAGCTCGACGAAGTCCTTGGGCGCGATGTCGACGCAGGTCGGATCCGGCGCCAGGTCGGTGGTCTGGCCGGGGCCGTGCTCGCTCGGCCGCGCGACGAAAGCGGTCTTCAGGCCCTGCGCCTTGGCCGCCTTCAGGTCGTTGTTGTGCGCGGCGACCATCATCACCGACGCCGGGGCCAGGCTGAGTTGCTTGCAGGAATTCAAGTAGGCGTCCGGCATCGGCTTGTAGGCGCGCGCGGTCTCGGCGCCGAGGATGCAGTCCCACGGCAGCCCGGCGCGCTTCGCCAGGTTGACCATCAGCGCGATGTTGCCGTTGGAGCACGGGGCGATCACCAGTTTTTTCTTCAATCTGGTTAGTCCGGATACAACGTCGGGCCAGGGATCGAGCCGGTGCCACACCCGGTTCATATGATCTATGTCGGCCTCTGACAGCCCCTTGATGCGGTAGCGCGAGATGAGCTTGTCGAGGCTCTCCCGGTGCAGCACGTCGAGAATCGTGAACGCGCGCCTTCCCGAGCGCACCTCGTCCATCGACGGCTGGTAGAGCTTGCGCCACTCCACCGCGAACTCCAGCCAATCAATGCCGCCGATACCTTTCTGCTTCGCAAACCCGGCAAGGTCGCGGCTCACGCTCATGCGCCAGTCGACCACCGTGCCGAAGACGTCGAACAGGCAGGCGCGGATGTCCATTACGGCCGGAGCGCCCAAAGCAGGTAAAGCACGAGCAGCAGGCCGAGCAGGGCGACGGCGAGGCTCGTGACCACCGAGAGGTTCAGCCAATACCGCGGCGGAATCTCCGCGGGACGAAGCGAGGCGACGCTGCGACGGTGCTGCACGACCGACAGGATGTTCAGCACCACGCCCAGGAGAACGAACGCAATGCCGATCGCGACGGCGAAGCCGCGCCCCGGGTCGGTCATCAGCGAAGCGCGGTCGATGAAGAATCCGAGCGCAATGAGCCCGCACGACGTTCGATTCCATGCCAGTAGGGTCCGCTCGGCGGCAAACAATACCCTCGGATCATTGAGCTCGCTCAAGGGACGGAGTTTAAACGCTGGCTACAGCGGGGCGCGGCGCGGCCGGCGGCGTTCCGGGTCGTAGAAGGGAAGGGCGCACACGCGGGCGCTGCGGCCGTCGGGGAGGCGCACCGCGCTTCCCACAGAAGTCGAGGGATCTGCAAACCCCAGGGCAAGCGCCTTGCCGAGCATCGGCGAGAAGCATTCGCTCGTGACCTGGACCGCCGGCAGGTCCCCGCTTGCGGGTTCGTCGAGAATTTCCAGGCCGACCAGTCGCCGGGCTATGTCGAACTTCATTTCGGGAGCAAGGCGTTCCAACCCCAGCTCGCGCGGGTTGGCGCGGCCGTCGACCTCGCGGTCGAAGAGGACGTAACCCGCTTCGATGCGCAGGCTGTCGGCGGCGGCCCAGCCGCATTCGCGCAAGCCCTCGTTGCGTCCGAGCTCGAGAAGCTTTGCGCGCAGCGCCGCGGCTGCGCCGGCCGGGGCCAGGAGCTCGTAGCCGAGCTCGCCGGTGAAACCGAGGCGCGCGACGATCACGCCGTCTTTTTCGAGGAAGTGGAAATGGCGCAAGCTGCCGACGGCGTCGGGCCCGATCACGCGGGCGAGGATCCAGCCACTCGAGGGCCCTTGGAGGGCAAGGATGGCGTATTCGTCCGAGCGGTCGCGGCCGCCGTAGGCGCTGCGGCGCCCGGTGAAGAGCCAGAACTGCCTGGAGCTCAGGCACCAGACCGTTGCGTCGATCAGGACCGCGCCGTCTTGCTTCAGCAGGAGCGTGTAGGCGATCTGCCCGGGTTTCATCGCTTGCAGGTCGCGGGTCTGCAGGGCCTGCAGCGAGGCTGCGTCGGCAAACTCGTACAAGCCCATGAAGGAAAAATCGAACAGGCCGGCGCTGCGGCGGGTGGCGAGATGCTCTTCGACCGCGCTCACAGCGTTCGCGCGAGGAGCAGGCCGCCGGTGATGACGCAAAGCGCGCCGGCGAGGCGGCGCAGGAAGAGGGCGCTCGCGATGTGGGCGAGGCGCACGCCGACGATCACGCCGAGGAGCTCGAAGACGGTAACGACCAATGCCGTATTCCAATCGATGAACCCATGTCGCACGTTCTCGAGCGAGCCCGAGGTGGCGGCGACGATCTGCAGCACCTGGCTGGTCGCCACCGCGGTCAGCGGGACATAGCGCAGGATCATCATCAGCGGCACGGAAAACAGCGGACCGCCCGCGCCGGAGAACCCGGAACCAAAGCCGGAAGCGGCGCCGACCGAGGCGAGCAGCCATTTTTCGGCGGGAGCGCGGCCGTCCCGCTTCCCGGGAGCGGTTCTCAGCGGAATCAATATGTAGAGGCCGGCAGCGACGATGATCAGCGCAATGATGATGGCGAGCGCTCGTGCGTCGACGACGGCCGCGAGGGCGGCGCCGAGGAAGCCGAAAACCAGGGCGGCGGCGCAGACCGGGAGGGAGATGCGCCAGTCGATGCTGCCGCGGCGCTGATAGAGCCAGGTGCCGAGGATGCCGGTGAAGAGGAAGCTGAAGAGCGAGGTCGCCGCGGCCTGGTGGATCGTGAGGCCGGCGAAGAGCGCGAGGTACGACACCATCAGCACGCCGCCGACGCCGACCGTGCCGATGAGCAGGCCGACGAACGCGGCGACCGCCGCGAGGAGGAGGACCGAAGAAATGAGCCTGCGTTACCCGGCGGCGAAGGCGACCAGCTCGCTCGTCAGCAGCACGGCGAGCTTCTTCATGAGCGCATAGCCGAGCCCGGGGTCGCCCTCCATGAGGCGGGTCAGCGCGCCGCCTTCGATCGCGATGACCTCGCACGGAGTGAGGCAGTACGCAGTGGCGATGCGCCGCGCATGGCCTTCGACCAGCGGCGCCCAGCCGAACACGTCGCCGCGCCGGATGATGTCGCCGGCCGCGGTGTCGCGCTTACCCAGGCCCAGCGTGAACCGCACCATGCCGTCGGCGAGCACGTAGAAGTCGTCGACCGCGTCGCCGACCGTGTAGATGCGCGTGTCCTGCGGGAACGAGCGCACGCGCCCGAGCGCGGCGACGCGCTCGAGCTGCGTCTTCGTCAGGCCGGAGAAAAACCGCGCCTGGCTGAGGACTTCAACCGGCTTTTCTCTGCTTGCCAACAACTTGTTTGAACTTGGCGAGCTCATCTTCCTTCATGAAGACCGTATGTTCCGGGCCGGGATAGCGGCGCGCGCGCACGTCGTCGCGGTAATCGCTCAGGCCTTTCTCGATGATCGGCACCAGGTCGACGTAGATCTTCGAGTGCCGCGGCACGTGCGCCTCGTAGAGGTGGAAAAGATCCGAGCCGATGATGTGCACGCCGTGCGCGCGGTTGCCCGCGCCGAGCGAGATCACCGGGACCGGCAGGGTCTGCGCGAGGTACTCGCACACTTCCGAGGTGGTCACCTCGCACATGATCGAGAAGCAGCCGGCGTCGACCATCGCCCAGGCGTCGTCCACCAGCTCCTTCGCGCGGTCGGCGGTCTTGCCCTGGGCGAAGAAGCCGCCGAGCTGCGGCATGCGCATCGGCGTGATGCCGATGTGGCCCTGCACCGGGATGCCCGCCTTCACGATCGCTTCGATGTACTTGGCGTGGTGCTGGTTGCCCTCGCACTTCATCACCTCGGCGCCGCCCTGCGAGACGTACTTCGCCGCGTTGTCCACGGCCTGCTGCGCCGAGAGGTGGAAGCTCATGTAGGGCATGTCGACCATGCGCAGGCCGTACTTCGAGCCGCGCTTCACCGCCTGCGCCATGAACATCACTTCCTCGAAGGATACGGAAGTGGTGCTTTCGTGGCCGAACAGCACCATGCCGCCGGTGTCGGACACGCACAGGATGTCGATGCCGACGCGGTCGGCGATGATCGCGGTCTCGTAGTCGTACACGGCGAGCTGCACGATCGGCTCGCCTTTCTTCATCTTGTCGACCAGCGACGGGATGGTGACCTTCTTGCGCGCGGGCTGCGCCGCGGCGGGCTTGGGCTCGGCCATGTTTGGTTAGCTCCTCTCAGGAATCAAGTGGATAACAAGAGTGTGGACAGATTGCAAGCCGCCCGTTTCCCTATGAAACGCTTTTCCTGATGCGCTTCAGTCCCCACTGGCGGCGGCGCATCCACAGCGCTTTTCGTCCGATGCCGAGCATGCGGGCGAGCTCGATCTCGCTGTAGGAGTCCTGGAAGCGCTCGACCACCTCGCGGATGTAGGCCTCGATCGCCAGCGGCCGCGCCGCGCCGGTCAGCGGCGCCATGCGGCGCTTGTGCAGGGCACGCGCGACCGCGCGCAGGAACTCGTCGTTGTTGAACGGCTTGATCACGTAATCGGCCGCGCCCGCGCGCAGCGCCAGGATCGCGCTCTCCATGGACGAGTAGCTGGTGATCATGATGATCGGCAGGCCGGGACGGCGGGCGCGGATGGCGCCGATCACCTCCAGACCGGTGCCGTCGGGCAGCTTGAGGTCGGTGACGACGATGTCGAGCTCGCCGGCTTCGACCCGGCCGATCGCTTCCTTCACTGTGCCCGCGCGCTGGACGCCATAGCCCTCGCGCTCGAGCAGCAGACCGATCACCTCCGATACGCCGGGATCGTCGTCGATGAGGAGGACGCGTTCCTTCATGTCGGAAGAACTATATCGAAGCGCGCGCCGCCCTGCGGGTGATTGGCCGCGTGGATGCTGCCGCCGAGCTCCTGCACGATCTCGTAGCTGATGGCGAGGCCGAGGCCGGTGCCCTCGCCGGGCGGCTTGGTGGTGAAAAAGGGATCGAACACGCGGCCGAGATGCTCGGGCGCGATGCCCGGCCCGGTATCTCGCACCGAGAGCGCTATCTGCCCGTTTTCCCTCGTTGTTCTTGCTTCGATCCGGCCCGCGCCCTGCATCGCCTGCGCCGCGTTGAGGAAGATGTTGAACACCACCTGCTCGAGCTCGCCCGGGCGCGACAGCACCGTCGCGCCCGGAGCGCCGCGGTATTCGAGGTCCACGGTGTGCCCGCACTCGGTGTGGCGCAGGAGCGCCGCGGCCGCCTCGACCGCGTCGTCGATCGCGAGCGGCGCCGGCGCCTCGCCGCCCACGCGCGAATAGTCGCCGAGTTTTTGGGTAATGGCGAGCACGCGCGCGATGTTGGCCGAAATCGAGGCGAGGCCCTTCTCCAGGGTCTCGGGCGTGACGCCGCGCTTCGACTGCAGGATCTGCAGCATCGACGACACCGCGGCGAGCGGGTTCGACACCTCGTGGCACACGCTGGCGAGCATGAAACCCAGCGAGGCGAGCCGCTGGGTCTGCGCCGGGATCGGGTTTTCGTCTTTCATGCAGGTCGCAGCGCGCGTTCGTTGATCGGGATGCAGAGCGCAGCTGCCACGACCGAAAGCGCGATCGCGGCGGCCCAGACCGGGAGATAGGAATTCGTCAGGTCGAATACCGCGCCGCCGGCCCAGGCGCCGATGAACGCGCCGAGCTGGTGCCCGAGGAAGGAGATCGAGAACAGCGTCGACAGGAACTTGACGCCGAAGATCTGGCCAACGAGCGAGTTCGTGAGGGGCACCGTTCCGAGCCAGGTCAGGCCGAGCACCGCGGCGAAGAGATAGGTGCCCGCGGGCGTAAGTGGCGCGGCGATGAACACGCCGATGGCGACGGCGCGGATGGCGTAGATCCACGCCAGCAGCAGCCGCTTGCTGTAGCGGCCGCCGAGCGCGCCGCAGCCGTACGAGCCGACGATGTTGAACAGACCGATGACGGCGAGGGCCGTCATCCCCTGCGCGGGAGTGAGGCCGCGATCGACGAGGTACGCCGGCAAGTGCGTCATCACGAAGATGGTCTGGAATCCGCAGACGAAGAAGCTCGCGGTCAGCAGCCAGAAGCCGCGGTGCGCGGCCGCTTCGCCGAGCGCTGCGCCGATCGACTGGGTGCTTTCGTCCTCGGCCGCGTTGCGGCCGGCGAGCGCGGCGCCGAGCGGCACCATGATCAATGCCAGGAAAGCAAAAGCCAGCAGCGCGTTGAGCCAGCCGAGACCGGAGATGAGGCCCTGGGCCCACGGCAGCATGGCGAACTGGCCGAACGAGCCGCAGGCGCCGGCGATGCCGGTGGCGACGCTGCGCTTCTCGGGCGGGAAGGCGCGCGCCACCACCGCGAGCACCACGCCGAAGCCAGTGCAGGAGAGCCCCAGGCCGACCAGCAGCCCCGCGGCGAGGTTGAAGCCGAGCGGGGTGGTGGAATACGCCATGGCGAGCAGGCCCGCGCCATAGGCGAGCCCTCCGGCCGCCACCACGCGCCCGCCGCCGTAGCGATCGGCGATCGCGCCGGCGAACGGCATGGCGCATCCCCAGACCAGGTTCTGCAGCGCGATCGCGAAGGAGAACGCTTCGCGCCCCCACCCGAGGTCCATCGACATCGGCCGCAGGAACAAGCCGAAGCTCTGGCGCGTGCCGAGCGCGAGCATCAGGATCAGGCCGCCGCACGCCAAAACGATCGTGGGCGTGCGCCAACTGGTGCGGTTCAACGCAACGTCCTCCTCAGAACGTAGTATGCAACGGGAACGCTATTGAGAACCTCTATAGGTGTATAGGCGCCGTCGCCCTCCGGTGCTGCCGGGCGGCGCTTAGAATCCCTGTCATGAAGAGACAAGAACCAGGGACAGACCACGTTTTTCGGAGCAGCGCTTGCGGAAAAGCGTGGTCTGTCCCTGGTTCTCGGCACGAATGAAGATCTGCATCGTCTCCGACAGTCACGATCGGGCCGACCCGCTCGCCGGCGCCGTGCGCGAGGCGGCGGCGCAGGGCGCGAAAGCGGTGATCCATTGCGGCGACGTCATCGGCACGCAGACGCTGCGCGCGGCAATGGCCGTGGGCCTGCCGATGCACGTGATCCACGGCAACAACCTGGGCGACCCGATCTCGCTCTCGCGCTGGGCGCGGGAAAGCAACGGCAAGCTCCAGTACCACGGCCCGGACGCGCGCCTGGAGCTCGGCGGGCGCAAGATCTTCGTCGTGCACTATCCGGAGTACGGCTACGCCATGGCGTGCACGGGTGACTGGGATCTCGTCTGCTGCGGCCATTCGCACCAAGCGGGGGTTCAACAAATCAAAAACATGAAAAATGCAAGCACCTGGCTAGTCAATCCGGGCACCGTCGCCGGTCTGGCGGCGCCCTCGACCTGGGTCGCGGGCGACCTGGAGGCGATGCGCTTTGAGATCCGCCACCTCGCCTAGCGGCAAGCCCTGGGCGCCGATGCTGCTCTCGGGTGCAGCCTCGGCGCTGTGTTACGTCACGCTCTTCGCCTACGAGAAAGAAGTGATGGCGCTCTTCACTCGCACCGACGGCTGGTATCCGGTGCTGCCGGTGCTCACCGCGTTCGTGTTCTCGCTGGCGCACGGCGCGTTCACCGCGTATTTCTGGGAAGTAATGGGAGTGCAGGCGCGTCCCGCACGCACGGAGCTTGAGGAATGACTCCCGAAGCATTCATCACGCTCGCACCGGATAGCGTCGCGTTTCTGCTGATCGTCGGCTTCATCGGCGGGCTGGTGAGCGGGTTCATCGGCTCGGGCGGGGCGTTCGTGCTGACGCCGGGGATGATGAGCCTCGGCGTGCCCGGGGTAGTGGCGGTGGCGTCCAACCTGTGCCACAAGTTTCCGAAGGCGCTGGTCGGCGCCTACAAGCGCCACAAGTACGGGCAGGTCGATATCAAGCTCGGCCTGTGGATGGCCGCCACTGCGTCGCTCGGCATGTGGTGGGGCGCGGGCATCCAGCAGGACATCCGCGCGCGCTACGGCGAGGCCGGGTCGAACCTGTACGTCAGCGTCGCCTTCGTCGTCGTCCTCACGATCGTGGGGTATTTCGTGCTGCGCGACGCGGTGCGCCTCTATCGCAGCGGCGAACAAGAGCAGACGTCGCGCCTCGCGCGCTGGGTGCAGTCGGTGGAGATCCCGGGGACGATGGTGCACTTCCGCGTCGCCAACACCCGGGTGTCGGTGCTTTTCGTGCTGCCGCTCGGCTTTCTCACGGGGCTGCTCGCCTCGATCATCGCGGTGGGCGGCTTCATCGGCGTGCCCGGCATGATCTACCTCCTCGGCGCGCCGAGCCTGGTGGCGAGCGCGACCGAGCTGGTGATCGCCTTCGTCATGGGCCTGGGCGGCACGTTCAAGTTCGCGTTGGGCGGCCTGGTCGACATCCGCCTCGCCATGCTGATCCTGCTGGGGTCGCTCTTCGGGATCCAGCTCGGCGCGATCGGGACGACTTTTGTGAAGCCATTCATGATCAAGGTCGTGATGGCGACCGTGATGCTCATCGTCGCGGTGAGCCGGGCGCTGGTACTGCCCGTGTATCTGACGCAGCTGGGGCTGGCCTCCCTGGAGCCCACCATGATGAAAATGCTGGAGCGCACAAGCTTCGTCTTCATGGTCCTGGCGCTTGCCGCCGGGGCTTTCATCATCGTCGGCGCGATGTTGCGCAGCTACCGCCACGCCTGAACATTTGCCGCTTCTATGGCGGCATAGCGCCTTTTTTATGGGGCAGGTCCCACCCCGCTCTTAGAATCGTCGGCGAGGAGGGGCGTTGATGTTCGCAATCAACCCGTTTGCCGCGCTTTCGACCACCGTATCGCCGGCCGTCATGCAGACCTATGTCGTCGTCATGGTCGTCCTGGTTGCGGTGGGGACGCTGTTCGATATCGTGCACAAGGGAAGCGCGAAGTACTTCTTCGCCAACTGGCGAAAGACGAAGGGCAAGGCGAAGGAGGTCGGCAGCGGCGAGCTGGTGTCGATCGCCATCAAGACCGGTGTCGTGGACGTCCTCGCGTCGGGGGAATTCTGCAACGCGCGCCGCCGCGTCGCGCACCTGCTCACCATGTACGGCTTCGTGCTCCACGTCGTCTCCACCGTCGTCATGGTGTTCAGCTTGTCGATGGATTCCCTGTGGCCGCACCTGTGGTGGATCGGCGGCTTGATGATCCTGGTAGGCGGCTACTGGTTCTGGTTCTTCATCCGGGCCGACGTCGCCGCCGAAGGGAACTCGCCGTGGCGTGTCATGCAAGCCGATCTCTTCATCCTCTCGCTTCTCGCCAGCGTGACGCTGGGCCTGATCTGGGCCTTCCTGCAGGCGAGGGTTAGTCCCGCGGCCGGCGTGCTCTTCGGCCTCTACGTCATCGCCACGACGGTGCTGTTCGCATCGGTGCCGTGGTCCAAGTTCGCCCACATGTTCTTCAAGCCCGCGGCCGCGTTCGAAAAAAGAGTCTCGTACGCGAACGGCACGAGAAGCAACCTGCCCGCGCCGGCCGACAAGCCCGAGCAGTTCGGCAGCGCCCGCACACCGCCGCAGCACTACTGATCAGGAGAAAAACCAAGCCATGCCGACCTTCGTCTACATGACCCGGTGCGACGGCTGCGGGCACTGCGTCGACATCTGCCCGTCGGACATCATGCACATCGACAAGACCTACCGGCGCGCCTACAACATCGAGCCGAACATGTGCTGGGAGTGCTACTCCTGCGTGAAGGCCTGCCCGCAGAACGCGATCGATGCGCGCGGCTACGCCGACTTCGCCCCGCTGGGGCACAGCGTGCGCGTGCTGCGCGAGGAGAAGAAGGGCACCATTTCGTGGAAGCTCAAGTTCCGCGACGGCCGCGAGAAGAACTTCGAGTCGCCGATCCGCACCACCGACTGGGGAACGATCAAGGGGCCGGCCGAGTACCCCGCGCCCCGCCCCGAGGATTTCGCAAGCCAGGAGCTGGCGCACGAGCCCGAAGCGCTCAACACCAACAAGGGATTGCCCGCGCTGCGTCGTGATCAGCTCAAGCAGGGACTCGTCTGATGGGCCTGTTCGGCGGCCGGAAAACGGTTTTCGTCGACGCCGACATCCTGGTCATCGGCGGCGGCATGGCCGGTTGCGGCGCGACCTACGAATCGCGCTACTGGGGACGCGACCTGAAGATCGTCTGCGTCGAGAAAGCGAACATCGAGAGGAGCGGCGCGGTCGCGCAGGGTCTCTACGCCATCAACTGCTACATGGGCATGCAGTGGGGCGAGAACCAGCCCGAGGACCACGTGCGCTACGCGCGCAACGACCTCATGGGCCTGGTGCGCGAGGACCTGGGCTACGACATCGCCCGGCACGTGGACTCCACGGTGCACAAGTTCGAGGAGTGGGGCCTGCCGATCATGCGCGACCCGAAGACCGGGCGCTACCAGCGCGAAGGCAAGTGGCAGATCATGATCCACGGCGAAAGCTACAAGCCGATCGTCGCCGAGGCCGCGCGCAAGGCCGCGACCGAGGTCTACAACCGGATCATGGTGACCCACTTGCTGATGGACACGAAGCAGGCGAACCGCGTCGGCGGCGCCGTCGGGTTCAACGTGCGCACGGGCGATTTCTACGTTTTCCGCGCCAAGGCGGTGATCGTCTCCGCCGGCGGCGCGTCGCACATCTTCAAGCCGCGCGCCGTGGGCGAGGGAATGGGGCGGACCTGGTATGCGCCCTGGAGCAGCGCGTCCGCCTATGCGCTGCCGATCCAGGTCGGCGCCAAGATGACGCAGATGGAGAACCGCATCGTCCTGACGCGCTTCAAGGACGGCTACGGTCCCGTGGGCGCGTACTTCCTCCATCTGAAGACGTACACGCAGAACGGGTATGGCGAGGAGTACGAGAAGAGGTGGTACGAGGACACCAAAGCGCTGGTGGGCGACTACATCGACCGCCACCCGGTGCCGACCTGCCTGCGCAACCACGCCATCCTGCGGGAAGTCGCGGCCGGCCGCGGTCCGATCCGCATGGTGACCAAGGAGGCGTTCCAGGACCCGCACAAGGAGACCGTCGGCTGGGAGAACTTCCTCGGCATGACGATCGGGCAGGCGGTTGTCTGGGCGTCGCAGAACATCGACCCGAAGTTCATTAACCCCGAGCTGACCACGTCCGAGCCTTACGTCATGGGCTCGCACGCCACCTGCTCCGGCGCGTGGGCGAGCGGGCCGGAAGACTACGCGCCGTCGGAATACCAGTGGGGCTACAACCGGATGATGACGGTCGACGGCCTGTTCGGCGCGGGTGACACCATCGGCGGCACCGCGCACAAATTTTCGTCAGGCTCGTTCACCGAAGGCCGCATCGCCGCCAAGGCAGCGGTGAAGTACGTGATGGAGAAGGGCAAGGAGCAGCCGCAGGTGAGCGAGAAGGAAGTCCGCGACTTAGAGAAAACCATCTACCAGCCTCTGGAGAACTACCGCGTGGGCCGCAACGAGATCGTCGCGGGAACCGTATCGCCGAGCTACCTGCTGCCGATCCACGGCCTGCAGCGCCTCGAGAAGATCATGGACGAATACGTCGGCGGCATCAGCACCAACTACATGACGAACGGCGTGCTGCTGCAGCGCGGCCTCGAGC
>Ga0208454_1000504_pt1 | contig 22361 bp, 15 predicted proteins | sample EasRivMeERMZT100_FD_187530 | JGI IMG/M metagenome (GOLD analysis project Ga0208454, IMG submission 187530) | Soil microbial communities from meander-bound floodplain in the East River, Colorado, USA - East River MetaG ERMZT100 (SPAdes) (version 2) | ecosystem: Environmental > Terrestrial > Soil...
ATCGCCATCTCCGTCTATATCCGCGAGAGCCATCGGACCAACGCTGGCCTTTCCTGCCGGAAACTGTTGCCGGGCTGTCACGTTCGTGAGGGGATGAACCAGGACTTCGCTTTGCTGTTCCGGTTTTTCAAAATTCGAGACGCCGATCAGCAGCTTGCGATTTCCCTCGCCATCAACCCAGCCTAATACAGCGCCTTGTTCTGCGGGCTCGACGGAACTCGCCCCTCCGAGCATCCGAAAGCTTTGCCCTTTTTCGTTTCGGTATACCCCCAGCTTGCCACCCTTGGCAGCGCTCACGATCAAATCCTCCCAGCCATCACCGTCGACATCGTACCAGCTTACTCCCGGTCCCAACCGGCTCAAGCGGCGAGGTAACGATGCTTGCTGTGCCCAATCGTCAAATGAATCCTCCGCATGCACGTGTCCGACCAACGAACTTACATCCTTGAAAAGAGCTTCTCCTCCTGACTTCTGACTTCTGACTTCTGACTTCTGAACTGCGTGGGCCTGGTTCACCTCATAGGCCCGATTGGGCTGAACGTTCGTAATGATACTCTGATCTCCGTTGCGCCAGGTCACTTCCAGCCGCATCGGTTTGTTGGAATCCGGATCAGCCGCGAAGACGCGCATGGCCTGGTCTCCAGATAAATAACGGCCACCGCAAATCATCTCCTGGCTTTGGGTCATCGAACCTCCCACCAATCGAATGCGTGCGCCGATGCCTTGTGTGTTGGGCGCGAGCCCTTTTAGACGCACGGCGATGCGTCCAGCGGTTGCGTCGTTTCGGTAGAGGCTTACCGCCTCGTTCAAATTATTCACCACCACATCCAAATCCCCGTCGTTGTCCAGGTCGCCGAGGGCCATCCCGTAGGAAATTCCGGTGTGATCGAAGCTCCACTCGCGCGCCATCGGTTCGAAGGTTCCATCGCGCCGGTTTCGAAATGCCGCGTTGGGCGATCGCCAATGGGGCCGGAACTGGTTCGCGCGCTTGAGTTGTTCTCGGGTCAGACGCCGTCGCGGGTTCTTGATTTCGTCCTGGCTATCCTGGTCCAGCACATCGTACTCAAATCCATTGGTGACGAGGAGATCCTCATAGCCGTCCAAATCCACATCGATGAAAATAGGACACCACGACCAATCGCTGGCCGCGACCCCCGCCATCAGCGCCGCTTCGGCGTAGGTTCCGTCCGGTCTGCGAAGAAAAAGCGTATTCCTGCTGTAGCGTGGCCGCGCCTCCATCGACTCGCGCTCTTGCGGGTCGGGAACATCCTTGAAGATTTGCGTCATCCGCTTCTCATGCTCGCGCCCCAGCATATCCAGCACGATAAAATCCTCATGCCCGTCGCGGTCGATATCCGCAAAATCGATCCCCATCGACGCCCGGCTGGTGTGCCGGAGCATCATCGGATCCATCGCCCGAAAGGTTCCTTTCCCGGTATTGATCCAAACCCGATCCGACCGCGAAGCATTGTCGTTGCAGACATAAATGTCTGGATTTCCATCGCCATTGATATCTCTGAACATCACCGACAATCCCCAGTCCCGATACGGCGGCACCGCGTTGCCTTGATCGTCCATGAACACACCCGGCTCGAATTGGATTGCGGTGAAATGCCCTTTCCCGTCATTCCGGTACAATCCGTCCACCTCCGGCAACTCCCGTACCTTTCCATCCGCCGACGCCTCAAATCGGTCCTTCCACCGCGGCAACGTGGTCGGCTGATCATTCACCTTGAGCACCAGCCAGCGGCCGTCCCGTTTCATCAATGAAAAACGCGTCGTCGGATCGAACAGATGCATCACGTCTATGTAATGTGTGCAATAAAGGTCCAGGTCCCCGTCTCCATCCATATCGCCCAGCGCCAGTGACGTGGCCGACGCGCTGCGCGATAAGCCTGACTCCTTCACTTCCACCAACCTTCCTTTGCCATCGTTCAGGAAGAGCCTTGTTCCAGCCACAAGCCCGTTCACCAACAGATCCAGATCCGTGTCCCCATCCACATCCGCAAACGTCGCGCCCATCGAGAGATCTTCCGCACATGCAGCCGCTTCGGTGAGGTGCCCCTCCGGCAGGAGTTCGAATCGCCAATTTCCGAGGTTCCGGTAGAGCACATTCGGCCCTTGCAGATTACAAAAATAAATATCCTGCCAGCCGTCCCCGTCCACATCTCCGATGGCGAGGCCGGCGCCGCTGTGCGCCACTGCGTTCGTTAACGACGCATCCCCGAGCAGCGTGTTCGTGAACAATACTCCCGTCGCCGTTGGATTGATGAGTGTGAAGCCCGCTTTGCCACCGGTGCCCGGATGGAGCTCGAGGCTTCGAAATCCCGGGCCATCGGACCAGGCCACTGCAGCCGCAGCCTGACAGGCGAGGCTCAGGCAAACCACTGCAAGAATGGATGTACAAGCGGCCCGGTTCATCCAAAAAGGAAAACAAACGCAAGACCCTCGGTCAATCCTTGGAGGGGGGCAAGAGGCAGATAGGGGTGTGATTAAACGTGGGTGAGATAGTACCTCCGAAACTGGGGACAGGAATGTCCCCCAACCTGCCGGCTGAAAGCCGGCGCTACGGTAGCGCCGGCTTTCAGCCGGCAGGTTGGGCGACTTTCTAGTCGCCCGTTCACCCACTTTTAATCATACCCCTCCCCAGATGGCTTAGCTTTGCCCTTGTAGAGAAATCGGGATTCTGCCAAAGACAAATGCTATGCCTCCTGAAAAAAATAAAGGGATTTCGCGCCGAAGTTTTCTGATGAACAGCGGCGGGTTGTATTCCAGCGTGTGGTTAACAACCTCGTGGAATTCTTTACCAGCGGAGAAGGCCGCGGACCGTCAGCCTTCCTCTGCACCGAGCTACGCAGGGAGGGCGAAGGGGCCGATCGCCCCGACCAATGCAGATGTCGGTTCGCTTTTTCCGGTGATTCAGAGTGAAGCGGTTCGATCGGATTTTCCGCTTTCGTTCTTGAACTCTCGCTTCAAAAGTGCGAAACGCTGGAAGCAAAGCGCTCGGGCAAAACTGCTCGACTTGCTTCATTATTCCCCGCCGCGTTGCGACCCGGCGGCTGAGGTCGTCGAGAAAATTGACCAAGGGGAGTATGTCCGTGAAAAAATTTACTTCAACACCACTCCGGCCATTCGCGTTCCAGCCTACGTATTGGTTCCAAAAAATACCCGCAAGCCCTTGCCCGCGATCGTCGCATTGCACGATCATGGAGGGTTCTATTTGTGGGGCAAAGAGAAACTGGTGGAAACCGAGGAGGCGCCATCGGCCCTGAAGAAATGGCGACAGAATTATTACGGTGGCAACAGCATCGCATCGGTGCTGGCTGGCCTGGGTTACGTGGTCCTGGTGATTGACATGTTCTACTGGGGCGAACGGCGGATGCTGCTGGATGATGACCCGTCAGACTGGCGGGAACGCCCCTCGACTATTTCCGCCGAACGCATTGGCGCCTTTAACCAGCGCGCCAGCCAAAATGAACAACTGGTAGGCCGTACCATCTTTTCCGCCGGATTCACCTGGGCGGGCCTGATGTTTTGGGATGACATCCGTTCGGTTGATTACTTGCTGACGCGACGGGAAGTGGACCCCAGCCGAATCGGGTGTGTCGGCCTGTCTGTCGGCGGATTGCGCGCTTGCCATCTTGCAGCGCTCGATCGGCGCATTAAAGCAGCGGTCGTGGTGGGTTGGATGACATCATTTCCGGCACAACTGCGACGTCATGTTAGAAATACGATTGGCCACACGAAACTCGTGCCCGGGCTCTATCGCTATTTGGATTATCCGGACGTGGCGAGTCTGGCGATGCCTGCGGCGTTGCTGGTCATCAACGGAAAAAAGGACGGACTCTTCGAGCCCATGGGCGTCGCTTCCGCTTTTGACAAGCTGGCGAGGTGCTATCGAAAGGCAGGAATTCCAGAGCGCCTGAAAACCCGCCTCTATGACGCTCCGCATGAATTCAACGGCGAGATGCAGGAAGAAGCCTGGGACTGGATCAAACGGTGGATTTAGATCCAGAAGTCCATCACTTGGATGCGCGTCGGTCAGAGCTTGGAACTTGGTTTGCTAAGGCGGTTTAAATAAATCTGTGGCCGCCTGGAACATTTCTTAACCACAAAGGCACGAAGGACGCAAAGATGAAGGACGAGCCGGGCCCCCTCTTTTTCAGCTTCGTGCTCTTCGTGTCTTCGTGGTTCGTTTCTCCGTTACGGCTACAGTTTTGTTTGAAATGCTCTAGTTCCTCGTGCGAAAGAATTTTTTCGATTGATCCACTTCAACCGAATAAGGGCTGGTCGCGTTCTGAACGTCCTCCCAAGGTCCCGTGGCGTTATCAGCACCTTGCAGGGTGCCGTAACTCCAAGTGAGTTCCACCCGCTGGTTGAACCATCTGAGCCGAATCGCCGGCAAAACAAGAGATTTGATCTGGTAAATCACACCCCTGCCGCCGCCATTGCTGAGGCTTCCGTTCGAGGCGAAGTCGGCGACAAACAACGAATCCTCAGTGGTTAACAATCCGTCGAGATGGCCGATGTTGGGTTCTTCATCTCCAATGAAATGGAAATAGTTGGTGGTTGTCAGATCCACATACACTAAAGGATTCTCCTCATTGGCCAGGCCGGCTGCGCCATACTTTCCGTGGAAGCCAACAAAAATTCCGTTATTCAGTCCGTCCGGGAAACCAGGAGGAGCGAAGGCGATGTCATTGGGACCTTCGCTTTCGTCGCCCGTGGTTGGATTTGGCAACGGTTGAAACGCTACCAAGGGTTGAATGCCCTGTCCGCCGACAATTTGGCCTGTCCGGTACTCGACGTAGTTTGTGGGAAAGCCAAAGAACTCGACGGGCGCCGGCCCGGCTTGCGCTGCCGGAATCACATTCAATTCATCAGCGCTCAATGGCTCGTTCGGATCCGACAATCCATCGATTCCATTGTCCTGAAAATAGAACTCACCCGACTGGGGATGGAACGCGAAGCCGGCGGGATTGCGCAATCCAGTAGCCATCTGAGTGAGATTGGAGGCCGCGACGCTATTTCCACGATCGATGATGGTCAGCCAGTAGATCGAATCGCCTAAAAGAGTTCCTGTGGCGCCAAGGATGTTTGAGCTGCTGATAGATGCGGTATGCGTCGTAGGATCGAAGTTGAATTGCGAGCCGAGTTGAAAAAACAAGTCATGAGTATTGGTTGTGCCTGGAGTGGCACGAATCCCCAGCGCAGAGTGAGGATGATACCAGCTCACGGAATAGTTAATGTGGATCTGCCCCACTATCGACAAAGCTGCGCCGGGAGTCGCACCCTTCCGCAGAACGGTAATCGGCTTACCCCGACCCTGGCCTGTGACAAAAATCAGGTTGCCTCCGATGCGAAGCGATGTCTGACCGCCCGGCAAACCGGTATAGAGGACGGTCGCGGGTCCATCAGCAATCCCATTCTGGTCCACATCCACGAGACGAACCAGTTTCCCGGTCGAGTTCCCAAAGCTTGTGCCGTCACTAACTGCGACCAACAGTGATCCGTCCGTCAACCGCGCCATTCCCAGAGGGTAACTCAAGTTTGTGGCGAAAGTCGTAATCCGGAAATCACTCGCCTTGACTCCCGGACCATGGACTGAGAATGGAGCAGAATACCCGACCAGGGCGCCAAGGAGTACCGGCAGCAGCATGGCAAAAGAACAACATGGAAAATTCCCAACGCTGGAGGGACTTACGGTCTTCATGATGTCGAGAGCGTGATCATCGCAGAATAAAGTAACTGCAATGCTTGCTTAGCAAAATGCAATTTTGAATTTAGCCGGAGCATCAAGTGGTTGCAACGGTGAACTCCCCTGGGTTACCTGAACGGCCAACCTCGGTTATACCGTAAAGTCTGCCATCGATGTCTGGCCTGATGTTAACCAGGGAGCCAGCCGGTTCGTTGCGGCTCGCCCGGCTGCGGCTGCGGAGCTTTGGGCACATGGCCGTTCTATTTCGTCCGCAAGGCGCGGCGACAGCCGCTTGCAAAAACGCACGCGTGGGGTGAAAGCCCACCACCCTTTGCACTTTAGGTTTTTGTCACGGCGGGCTATTTTCGCATAATCTGATGAACTTCCGCTTACTTTCGCTCTTTGCCACCTTTGCGCTGCTGCCTCGGGCCTTCGCCGACAGTCCGGTTGTGTTCAACGAAATCATGTATCACCCCCTGACCAACGAATCGCAGCTCGAGTGGGCGGAGCTGCAAAACCAAATGGCAGTGGACGTGGACATCTCCCATTGGCGCCTCGATGGTGGAATCAGCTTCAGATTTCCGGAAGGCACTATGATTCGAGCCGGAGGCTACATGCTTGTCGCCGTCTCCCCCTCCACTCTCATGGCTGCCACCGGACTGACCAACGCACTCGGACCGTTCATCGGCCGTCTCTCCAACGCTGGAGAAGAGCTTCGACTGCGCGACAACAACAATCGCGTCATGGACGAAGTTACCTACGGTGTGGAAGGGGATTGGCCGGTGGCGCCGGACGGGGCTGGGCCCTCGCTGGCACGCCGGCGAGCCAACGTGCGTGGTTCCGATTCGCAAAACTGGCTGGCCAGCACGCAGCTCGGCGGCACGCCTGGAGCAGAGAATTTTCCCATTAAGCCGCCAACCATTTTGCGCAATATTGTTACGGGCATCGAGAGCGAGTGGAGATTCAACGATACCGAGACTCTGGCTGAGGCTGAGCCTCCAAAGGTCGCCTTCAACGAACTCGCTTCTTCGACGAATGCCGCTTTCTGGCTCGAACTTATCAACTATGGTCGCACGAATGTGGATCTGGAGGGCTGGATCATCGCCCGGTTAGGCGGCGCGACCAATCGTGAATATGCGCTGCCTGCACTGCTACTTGCGCCCGGTCAGTTAATTCAGGTCACAAAGGCCGAAATGGGTTTCGGCGCGGACTCAGGTGATCGGCTTGTGCTCTATATGGCGGGGCGCTCGAACGTGACGGATGCGGTCGTTGCCAAGAAGGATTCTCGCGGCCGTTCGCCGGACGGGACCGGCGCATGGTGGTTCCCTAATCAACCCACTCCCGGCGCATCCAACAATTTTGCTTTCCGGGACGAGCTCGTGATCAACGAAATCATGTTCCATCACCCCGATCTGCCGGCGGAGCCAGCGACCTTTTCGCCAACCAATATGGTCCTGACCATCACCAACCTTTGGAAATACCATGCGGAGGGTGTGGACCTCGCGACTGAATGGCGCGCGCCCGCTTACGACGATAGCGCGTGGGCGGCTGGCAACGCTGCCTTTGTTGCGCCCGCGGGTTTCACCTTGCCAGCGCCGAAGAACACCGTTCTTCCGCTAACGAACAGCTCCGGGGCGCGCATCATCACATTCTATTTTCGGGCCGGGTTCATGTTCAGTGGTGACACAAACGGATTAATTCTTGCGCTGCGTCCCCTCGTTGATGATGGCGCAGTTTTCTACTTGAACGGTGTGGAGGTTTATCGCTTGAACATGCCGGCTACCAATGTCAGCTACGGTACGCTCGCGACGGTCAACGTAACTTTTCCCACTTTCACCGGCCCGGTGATCATTCCCGCGAACAACCTGGTGCGCGGCCTGAATACTCTCGCTGTAGAGGTCCATCAAGTCAGCAGTAGCAGCCCCGATTTCTGCTTTGGCACCGAACTGCAAGCCTTTGAGCAGTTGACGCCCCCGCTGCCCTTTCGCGATTCGCCGCAATCCTGGATCGAAGTCTTCAATCGCAGCAGTCACACGGTCGATCTGACCGGCTGGCGTCTGGATGAAGGAATTGATTATCGATTCGCCGCTGGCAAAACTCTTGCCCCTGGCGCCTATCTCGTCATCGCCAAAGATGCGGGTCACATGCGTGCCCTCTATCCCGGGCTCGATGTGGTTGGGCCATTCACCAACAGACTTTCCGGACGCAGCGATTATGTCGTGCTCAAAGACCCGAACAACAACATCGCCGACGAAGTGCGTTACTACGATGGCGGCCAATGGCCCCAATATGCCGACGGTGGCGGCTCGAGTCTCGAATTGCGCGATCCGCGATCGGATAACAGCAGAGCCGAAGTATGGGAGGCCAGCGATGAAACGGGAAAGTCGCAGTGGCAGACGTTCACATGGCGTGGTGTTTGCGCCCCCGGGCAACCCGGCGAACCAACATTGTGGCGCGAGTTGGCGTTTTGTTTGCTCGACGGCGCGGGCGAAGCTCTACTCGATGACGTCAGCGTCATCGAGACCCCCGCCACGGCTCCAAAACAACTGATCGCTAACGGCAGCTTCGACGGCGGTTCGACGGCGCGCTGGCGTTTCCTTGGCAACCATCGGCACAGTCGAGTCGAGCCGGAACCAGGCAATGCTGCCAATCATGTCCTGCACCTCGTAGCGACTGGACCTGGCGAGTACCAGTGGAACCAGCTTGAAACGACCCTCACCAATAACATCGTGGATGGCCGCGAATACGAGATTTCTTACCGCGCGAGGTGGCTGGCCGGCAGGAGTAAATTGAACGCACGCCTCTATTTCAATCGCCTCGCGCGGACGTTCGATCTGGCGGTGCCGAAGCACAATGGCACTCCCGGCGCAATCAACTCACGTTTTGCGCCAAATGTTGGCCCAACCTTTTCGGATCTTGCGCATGCCCCGGTAGTGCCGAACACAAACCAGCCCGTCACAGTTTCCGTGACGGCCAGTGATCCCGATAGCATTGCGTCGCTTGATTTAAAATATTCCGTCGCTGGCGGCGCGTGGCAGAGCGTGCCCATGACTCTTGATGTTTCGCGCTTCAACGCCACGATTCCCGGCCAATCCGCCGGTCGCGTCGTACAGTTCTATATCGAAGGTATGGACGCATTGGGAGTGGCATCACTTTACCCGGCGCGAGGCACGAACTCCCGCGTGCTTTATGTTGTGCAGGACAACCAGGCCGCCCCACCGCCGCGACACAACTTTCGCATCGTCATGACCACGGCCGATGCGGTTTTCATGCATACTGGAACCAACACACTCAGTAACGAGTTGCTCGGTTGCACCGTCATCTATAACGAAGACGAGGTGTTCTACGATGTGGGCGTGCGGCTCAAAGGAAGTTTCGTCGGACGAAATACGGCGCGTGTCGGTTTCCACGTCGCCTTCAATCCTGAGCAACTTTTCCGGGGCGTGCACGAAGTCGTGTCCGTGGATCGCGCGCAACAGGGTCTCATCGGTGGAATCGCGGAAGTCATCGCCAAACACATCGCCAATCACGCGGGCGGCATTCCCAGCATGCATGACGATCTGGCTCGCTTCATTGCACCGCTACCCTTCTACAACGGCATGTCGCAGCTCCGCGTCTCCGGTTTTGATTCCGATTACCTTGACGCGCAGTTCGAGAACGGCAGTGACGGTCCTATGTTCGAAATCGAAGTACTGCGCTGGCTTCTTGCCACGGTCGATGGCAATCCCGAAAGCATAAAGCAGGTCGGCAATGAAAGTAGCGGCACCGCTTACCTAATCCAGGAAGTGCAAAACTACGGCGACAACAAGGAGAATTACCGCTGGATGTTTCTCAACGTCAACAACCGTACAGCCGACGACTACGCGCAAGTGATCAACCTGGCCAAAACCTTCAGCTTAAGCGGGCCGACCTTCGATGCGCAGGCCGCCCACGTGCTCGACCTGGACGAATGGCTGCGCGTCATGGCCTATCAGCAATTGGTAAACCCGTTTGATGTTTATTACACAGGCGTGAACATCCACAACTTCCGACTCTACGTTCGAGCCGCAGATCGCAAAGTCCTCTATCTGCCCTGGGATTGGGACTCTGTGTTTTTGCGCCTTCCAGGCGAACCGATCTTCGGCACGGGCAACATCGCCAAACTGATTGGCAATCCGAACAATCGGCGTATTTATCTGAACCACATGTTCGACATCCTCAATACCACGTTCAACACCGGTTATATCACGCGGTGGGTCACTCATTACGGCGCCGTCGCCGGCCAGGACGTCAGCGAGATCCTGAATCATATCAATTTCCGGAGCGGCTTCGTGCTCAACCAACTCCCCACCAACACGGACTTCGCCATCACCAACAACAGTGGAAGTGATTTTGTGACGAGCAACTCGACTATTACCATTTCCGGCACTGCGCCCATCCAGGTGAAGAACATCGAAGTCAACGGCATTCCCTATCTTGTCACTTGGACCAGCACGACCAACTGGACGCTAACCGTGCCATTAGGCGAAGGCACAAATCCCCTCGCTCTCCAGGGCATTGACAACTCCGGCAACCGCATCGGTAACGCCGTCGATACCATTACCGTGACGAATATCGGCCCGAGCGCGTTGCAACCTGTCGTTATCAACGAGTGGATGGCTGACAATGCTGGCCCGAATGGGTTGGCCGATCCCGCCGATGGTTTGTTTCAGGATTGGTTTGAGTTGTTCAACCCAAACACAAACGGTTTCAACCTTTCCGGTTATTATCTAACGGACACTCTCTCGCAGCCGACCAAGTGGCGCATCCCCACGAACACCCTCATCGCTGCGCGCGGCTTTTTGCTTGTTTGGGCCGATAATCAAACCAATCAAAATACCAGTCTGTCTGGCAGCGATCTTCACGCTGGCTTCCAACTGAGCGCTGGCGGCGAAGCCATCGGCCTCTTTGCCCCGAATGGCGTTACGCCGCAATCGACCGTTCTCTTTGATCAGCAAGCCGAGAATGTCAGCCAGGGGTTTTTCCTGGACGGCGATACCAACGTCGTTTTTTCCATGACGAACTTCACTCCGCGCGCTGCCAACACGATAGCCACGTTACGGGTCACAGAGATTTCATTCAACGCGACGACTGTGACGCTAATCTGGAGCGCGATTCCCGGGCGCACTTATCGGGTCGAGTATAAGGACGATTTTTCCGCGCCGGGGTGGAGCTTGTTAGGTGACACAATAGAGGCTATGGGAAGCAGCGCTTTCGCTAACGACACCATCTTACCGATGGGCCACCGCTTCTATCGTATCCGCCGTGTAGATTGAACTTGGTCGTTGGCCTTCTAATCTGGTCCGTACGGCTGCAATGTCTCCGGCAGTCGTGAACAGCTCATTCACGGGTGTTAGAGTGGTTGCCATCCGATTGGTGCTGAGTTAGCCAACCGGCCAGACAGAGGACCAGAAGATTGAAGCTTGGGAAATTCACAGCACGATTTGCCTTGGAAGAGGATGACACGCAATCCGAAAATCCAGCCAATTGCCCCCATTACGCCCGCATTCCCACGTGGTTTGCCTTCGGCTCAATTTTGGACCGGGAAGGACGGATAATTGCTTTCAATTCTTTCAGGACTTTGTGCAGAGGCGAGTTGAAGGCTTTGAAACAAGAGCCAAATAATGAATGGTCACCCAACAAGCGTAGCAGCGTTCTGTCTCAATTCGAACAGCACAGGCCGCGCGACTGGGAGTTGCTTGAAGTGATCGGCGGGAAAACGCCCTCGACACTACGAAAGAAACGAGCGCCGTTGGTTAACTCCAGGCCCTGAACACGAACCACGCCGTTGGTCAGTTCCAGAGGGTTCGAAATGGGCGTCCAGCCCGACAGATTTGCTGAGGCAAGAACCCGCAGGCCGGAGAGCCGTTCACTCGAAACTGGGCTGCCATCGACAGTCCTGAGTATCAACTCATAGCTTTGTCCAAAGACTTTGGTGAACTCCAGACGCACTGGTTCCGGCCAGGATGGAGAAAACTCCGAAGTGTTTCCCAACGGATCGGTGGCGGTGGCGGTCAGATAACCCGGCACCTGGGCTGGGAACGTCATCGAAAAAACTGCGTTGCCGTCCCCGTCGGTCGTGACACTCGCGCTGGCCAAGTAAATCTCGCCTTCTCCGTGGCCCGAGATGTCGCCCTCTGTGTTCTGGTAGAAATCGAGCGCGTATTGTGTGTTCGGCTGGCTGTTCAGCCGCCCTTGCACCGTTGTGCTAGTCGAGTGGATGACCACGTTGGTAATGAGCGGGAAATTCTGCGACCGATTCGCGCCGGCATCACCGTCACCGAGGTCGTTTGCCGTCACGCCCGGGAGGTCCAAATCGATGCCGAGGCCGCCATTGGCGAAGATGCGGTTGCCGCGAATCGGGTTGTTCGAACCAGGGTGTGCCAGCGATATGCCGCCGGAAGTGTTAAAAGCGATGACATTGGCCTCTCCGGCATTCGTGCCTCCGATACGGCTATCCCTCAAAGTGTCGATGTTGAGAATTCCCCATCCCTGATTGGTCCCGATCCAGTTGCCCAGGACGCGCTGCGATACACCTTGTTCCAAAATCAAGCCGGCGAACAGGTTTACCGCGATGACGTTGCGATCCGCCGCGCCGACACCGCCGATCAGTGTGTTGTCTGCGTCCTCGTGGAGCACTATGCCGCCCTGATTGCTGTAAATGAAACAGCCGGCCACCACGCAATTGTTGCCGAATGCGATGACGCCTGAGCCTTTGAAGTTGCAGATGCGCAGTCCGCGCACAGTCACTTCACTTAACAACTCCAGCCCGTTGTTGCGGTTGCCAGCCATCGCCTCGAGACCAATCAACCAGTTCGCATTGTTGCCGTGGGGAAGCGTGTTGGGGCTGGCGCCAGGTTGCGTAAAGCCGTCGATGGTCACGGGTTCAGTAACCTGAATGACGGAATGCAACCGAATCACGTGCAAGCCGTCTCCAGGTATGTTAAACGCAATCACGTCAGGTATTGTGTCGCTGTCGGCATCAAGCACAGCCTGCCGAAGCGAACCCGGACCGGAATCATTCGTGTTCACGACGGTGAACGTCGCTCCTGCAATTGTGGCCGTCAGGCAGGGCGAGAACTCTGATGTGTTTCCCAGAGGGTCGGTCGCCGTAGCGCTAAGATAGGGCCGCCAAGTCGTTGTTGTCGGGACATTCACTTCGAAACTCGCATTCCCGTTCGAGTCCGTCGCCACGCTGGCACTGCCCAGGTAAAATTCGCCCTCGCCATAACCCGAGGCGTCGCACTCGGTATTCCCGTAGAAATCGAGCGCGTATTGCGTGTTGGGTGCGCTGTTCAACCAGCCCTGGATTGTTGTCGCTGCCGAGTTGATGACCGCGTTGGTCAGGAGCGGGAAGTTCTGCAAATGATTCGCCCCGAATTCGTCGCCGTCACCGGGATCGTTTGTGGACACACCGGGAGGAAACAAGTCGATGCCCAGGCCGCCGTTGCCGAAAATTCGGTTGCCGCGGACCGAGTTGTTCCAAGACAGCCCAAACTCCATCCCCACGCCCCCAGAGCCATTAAAAGCAATGATGTTAGCCTCCCCGGTGTTCGTGCCTCCAATGCGGTTGTCTCTCAATGGTCCCAGAATCTGGATCCCCCAGCCTTGATTGCCAAAGCTTTGACTACCGTCCCACTCCGTTCCGATGAAATTCCCGGAAACCTGGTTCGACATGCCATGGTCGTCCAGAGCAACGCCCGCCCCAAAGTTCCCCGAAATGATATTCCGATCTGCCGGCGATGTGCCGCCCACGAGACCGTGATCTACTTCATCGAGTCGCACGCCGCCGAGGCGATTGCTCAGAATATAGCAGCCTGCCACAACCGAATTGTCGCCCACGACATCGATGCCGTAGCCTCCGAAGTTTGCGATGCGCAATCCGCGCACGGTCACGGCCGGCCCGAGTTCCAGGCCGTCGGCGTTGACGCCGGCCATCGTGCCATCCAACTCGACAATCCAGATTGCGATGTTTCCGTTCGTGATTTCATTGGCCCTTGCGCCGGGCTGGGTGAAGCCGTCGATTGCCACGGGCGCCGTGACGGCAGGAAGTGCAGACAACACATTGATCACCCGCATACCGCTGCCCGGGATGTCGAATGTGATGGTGTTGGTGGCTGCAGTGCTGTTGGAATCGAGAATAGCCTGCCGGAGTGAGCCCGGACCTGAATCGTTCTTGTTCACGACGGTGAACGTTGCCGCCGATGCGGTGAGCACTAAGAAAAATACGCCAAATGTGCAAACAGGGTACTTCATAGTTTTGTTTAAGGTTGAGGTTGCTGGAATAGTCGCACAGCGGAAGCCGGCTTAATGTTCGTGAGCAGCCGTCCGGCAGACGTGGTGGCGATTGCCGATTTTTAACGTGTACAGGGGAATTGGCCACACAAAGTTTCCAAAAAATTCTTCGCGGAATTCCGGGAAGGCTGTTGGCCGTACTGGCTCCTCTTGCAAGCCCATTAACGTCCACGCTTCGACCGTGAAAAGATCGGCTGCCGCCAATCCTTCCCAGTGACTAATGAACAAATCTCCTGCAGAACTTTTCGACCGATGGGTTTGCCTTTGACGGCCAGGCGCCGACGCTGCCGATCACTGAGCTTGGGACGCGTTTTACTCAGCAATTCATGGAGTGTCCGATTCTCTTCCATGAGAAAGTCGACGACCCGATTCTGCTGCTGAGTTAGCCGGCCGGCCAGACAGACGACCGGAAGATTGAAGCTTGGGAAATTCACAGCACGATTTGCCTTGGAAGAGGATGACACGCAATCCGAAAATCCAGCCAATTGCCCCCATTAACGCCCGCATTCCCACGTGGTTTGCCTTCGGCTCAATTTTGGAACTTTAAGGGTTGCTTAGTCAAACTGTGCACAGTTTTGTGCACAGCCACACCCCACTAACTCCTCAACTCCTTGCTGCACCCGCAGTAGGGTCTGGAGCCAATGGCCGGGATTGAACCGGCGACCGACGGTTTACGAAACCGTTGCTCTACCGCTGAGCTACATTGGCTGCCGAAAAGCCTGGGACAATATTGTGCAAAAGGTTCCAGTGGCAAGGAAATTCAGAAGCGCGTCACAGATCTCGCCACCTCTCTCTCAGATCTCGTCGACCAATTTACAGTCGTGCTTTTTTGGGTGGGAGCGTAGAGTAAATTCAAATTCAACCTGGCCATGAACACTTATCGCTCCTATCGGGACCTGCCAAGTCTGGCGGGCCTCTGTTCCATAGAAGAAGCCACGAAGCCTGGTCTATCAGTTGAGCAATGCGTCACCCGGCTCAAGCGCTACCATTACGCCTTTAAGCGGCTTCACCAGATTTTCACGGCGCGCATCACTGCTGAATCTGTTTATGAACTGAAGATGGCTTTCAGCCTCCACGCTCATCTCTGTGCCGAGCACGTCGCCGCTCTGCGCAAGCGCGTCGGCGAAATGCGCGAGCCGCCACTCGGCCTGGAGGAAACGCCGCACGAGGCGTTGGAGATTTTCTTCGATGAAGTCCTGGGCGCGCCGACGACCGAAGAGCTGGTGCTGGGACTGTGCCAGAAAGCCCTGCCGGCGTTGAAAGCATCTCTGCAAAAGCATCTCGGCGATACCAATCGCCTGGTGGATGCGCCTTCGGTTCGCCTCTGTCGCTTCGCGTTATTGGAAGTGGATGACATGCTCACGTTTGGAAACCATGCCATCGCCCGTCTGATTGATGAAGCCTCTCGCAAGCGTGCCACGCCATGGCTTGCCCTGCTGGACAACTGTTTGGCGTCAGCAGGCGGCCTTCATGGAGCCGATCTTCCGAACGAACAAAAGCTAACGCGCCAGTTTTCCGCCACCCCTTACAAGTATGATCCTGTTCCGCGCCGTGACGAACGTTTTCCCGATCCCTACAACATGGGCGTGAATGCGGAAGTGTTTCTTTACGACACCAAATTCCCGCCTCAGCCGAAGACGCTCATGATGTTTTATAAGCGTCTGCGCGAAGTGGACGTGCCCGAAATGATGGCCAGCATCATCACCGAGACGCCCGGCAAGCCCTGGGGCTATTATCGCGACATGAGCCGCCAACTCTGGGATGAAGCCCGCCATGCGATGATGGGTGAGGTGGGTTTTGCCAGCTTGGGAATCGATTGGCCCAGGCAGGTCATGATCAACTTTACCTGGTCGCTGGGCCTGAACACGCAGCTCAAGGCCATCGAACGCCACGCCGTGCTCTACTTCATCGAGCAGGGATTGATGCCCAGGAACGGAAAGCGTTTTGAATGGGAAGTCGGCCAGGCCTCAGGCAATCCCCTCTCCGCTCTGTTCCAGGACTACGACTGGGCCGATGAAGTGCTGCACGCAAAAATTGGACGCGACTGGTATTTGAAGGAGTTCGCCAACGCCCAGGAAGCTGTCCGCTACGGCGATCGATGCTGGTCGCGCGTGCTGATGGGCTGGAGCCAATGGCGCCAGGAAGGTTTGACTCAGCACCGCAACTGGTGGCCCGAGGTGTATCGCGAGGCCTGCAAGCATTGGAACGTGCAGCCCGACCCCGCCGTCCTGGCGTTCTCGACCAGCTACGAAACCGTCCGCGCCGATTTGAAGACCGTATCAGGTTCAGCCTAGTTTGCCTTTCCGAGGCGGCGCATTAGTCGCCGCTGGCTTGCTGCCTTCGACTTGTTTTGTTCAGGTCCTTCGCCTTTCCTATCACTTTCCTGGCCTGGGCAACGCTCCGCAGCCGCCCTCGCCGATCGGTGAAGCAACTTGTCGCGGCCAATGTGTCCCCGGGCTTCTCGGTGAGCGGAACGGTGACGCGGAGCGTCTGGCGCGGCCTATTTGTTCTGCCTGCCACGGCCATCGTTGCAAATTGGTGGTCTCTTGGAATCCTGAGCGCGTCGTCCATACAAAATATCCAAAACCCATTTGCTCTCGTAGCGCGCGCCACGAATGGCAATCGTCAACATCAAGCCCATCACTTGCCACGGCCCCACCACGTTGAGCTTCCGCCCCGAACTGACCACCTTCGGCTTGAGCACAACAAAGCGTCCGATCTTCTTGAGAGCCTGAACGAAGGCGATGTCCTCACCCGCAGACAGGCTCTCGGAAAATCCACCCGTCGCCCTGTAGGCTTCCCGAGTGCAAAACAGGAAACAACCTCCTACCCACCGGATGAGGCGGGCCGCCAGGACTGCGAAGAAAAGTATGATGCGTCCCCACAGTGGAGTCGGGCCGTCGAAATCAAAGACACACCCGCCACCGGCAGCACCCGCACGCAGGACTGCCAGCGCCGCGCTGACTGCTCGCTCATTGACTTGCGTATCCGCATCCACGAAGAAAAACACCTCGCCGCAAGCGGCGCGTGCGCCTGCATTGCGCACAGCGGAGATTTTGCGATGCTCGACTCGAATCGTGCGAGCGCCCATTTGCTCTGCAATCCGGGGAGTTGCATCCGTCGATGCGTCATCCACCACGATCACTTCGTAGGGCTGGGCGAGTGTTGCCATCGCGGTGCGGATGCTGCCGAGGCACTTGCCAATCCAAAGCTCTTCGTTATGTGCGGGGACAATGAAGGAGATCATAGCGGCCTCGACACGATGGCTGGCGATGAGAGGCTGCGTGGTTTCATCGGGGTGATGCTTTGCGACGCAAACCCCGCTCCCACTCGTAGCGTATCGTCACCGCCTGCGCCCACCAGTCACTCAGGCCATACTTGTCCCGAAGGTACTTTGCTGCCTGCGTGTGGCCCTTCTCCTTCAAGCCAAACTTGTCCAATACGCTGAACCAGTCCTGCCACACCTTGTCCGTCCTGGCTTGGACGGCCTCATCGCTGATTTTTTGAAAGATTGTTTTCTTCGCTGGCATGTTTCCTTTCTTTGTGTGTTGTTTTTCACTTTTGCTGACCCAGCACGTCCTGCTTTGCCGAAGTGCCAGCGCAGCTCATCGCCTTGGGATCAGCGCAACGATCTGCGGCCCGCAAAAACTTTCCGCAAAGGCCCAAGCAGTGACCACGACCCTCTGAACCTTCGACGCGGCTTCGTTCAACCCTGGGAATGCAGCTAACCGGAAGTGAAGCGGGGCCACGCCCTTCAACAAAGCGACGCCTCCTGCCGCTTCACTTCCAGTTAGCTACATTCTTTTTTTTGTTAGGCCGCTCCCGCTTTAGAGAGGTTGGAGATCTTTGATCGATTTTGCGTAGAATCGAATGCGATCTTGGACCTCTGCTCTACTATTTGCGTAGTGGTCTGAAGCCCGCGCGAACCTCTTCTGAAAAGAGTGCCGGCTGTTCCCACGCCGCGAAGTGCCCGCCTTTGTCGAGCTTGTTGTAGTGGATGAGTTTGGGATACGCCCGCTCCGCCCAACTCCGCGGAGCTGGATACAGCTCGTCAGGGAAGACGCTCACGGCAACCGGGATGGAGACGCCTTTTGGCATTGAAATATCCTTTCCCCCAATACTCCCAATAGAGACGGGCGCCAGAAAGCGCCGTGTTCGTCAACCAGGTGATCGTGATGTTGTCGAGGATGTCGTCGCGCGTAAGGCCCTCGGACTGTCCGTCAAAGACGCGCGCGATGAGCTCATAGCTGCGCGCGTCGTGATCGAGGAAATAAGCCGCCAGGCCGACGGGTGAGTCCGCGATTCCGTATAATGTCTGCGGCCGCAGCCCCATCTGGAAGCCGTAGGCGATTCCCTTTTGATAGACGAACTGCAAACGTTGGTAAGCGACCTTCTCATCGTCTGAGAGACCCGATGGCGCGGGCGCCCCTGAAAAGGCCGCCCCGTCAATGTCGGCTGGAAAGATGCCGGGCATGTTGGTGTGGATGGCGAGCAATCCTTTCGGAGCTTGCACGCCCATCAGGTCGACAATGACCGCGCCCCAGTCACCGCCCTGCGCCACATAGCTCGTGTAACCGAGGCGCTTCATCAGCACATCCCAGGCACGCGCGATTCGCTCGGGACCCCAGCCCGCAGAGGTCGGCTTGCCTGAAAACCCGTAGCCAGGGATCGACGGGATCACGATGTCAAACGCGTCTTCCGCCTTTCCACCGTATGCAGTCGGATCGGTGAGTGGGCCGACAATCTTCAGTTGCTCGACGACCGAGCCGGGCCAGCCGTGCGTGACGATGAGCGGCAACGCATTGTCATGTTTCGAACTCACGTGGATGAAATGAATGTCGAGTCCATCGATCTCGGTGATGAACTGCGGCAGGGCGTTCAGCCTGGCCTCGCACTTGCGCCAGTCATACTCGGTCGCCCAATAGCGGGCGAGTGCCTGAGTCGTCGCGAGCTCCACACCTTGCGTCTGATCAGTGACCGTTTCCCGGTCGGGCCACCTTGTCGCGCTGATGCGCCTGCGCAATTCAGCAAGCTCCGCTTCCGGAACATTCACATGAAATGGACGAATAGGGGTCTTATCACTGCCCGTGTGTTGTGAAACATTAGTCATGGCTTTGCTCTTCTTTCTGGTTTGTGGTTTGTGGTTTGTGTCATGGCGTGCGTAAGCGGCAACTAACGACCAGCTCAGCGACCGGGCCGATGAACAGAAAGGATACCCATGACAAATAAACGTGATAAGTCTAAGTGCCAGCCCGGTTCGCTGGAGCGTTTTTTTGTTAGGCGGCACTGCTGTCATGTAAAAAGCTCCTTACTCTGGCGCTTCTCTCCTGAAGGACCTCGAAATGAGAAGTTCGGCGAAGACGCAGGAAACACGATGGAAAGGCCAGCGTGAAACCAGACGCTGACCTGTCGGTCTTTCGGGTCAAAATAAATGGCGGACAATTCATAATACGAAAGATCCTCTTCCCTGTTTATGTTTGGAGGACAGGTCAGGCCCTCGAACACAATCAGCAACTCTTCGTACACCTCCTCGGCAAGCATCTCCCTGTCACTAGACGCCAACAATGGATATTCAACACGCTCCCATCTGCGTCGAATGTGATGTCATGAAAGCGGCATCGTGCGTCAAGGACTTCGCCCTCCCAATCTGGAAAGACTTTGCCTGCACGACCTGTAAGCTTATCAAGTAACCAGCTCATAGGCTGCCGCCTAACGGATAAGAGCTGAGCCACAGCCGGATGAACCGGCGGCTCGAAATGGGAGCCGCGCTAAACCCGAGAGCGGGGCCGCTGTTGGCTGCAGCGCGAGGCTGTGTGAAAACTCCCCGCGCCAGCAACATGGCGAAAAATCGACGCTCACATTTCGGTTATGGCGCATTTTTATTTTTGGGGAGGGTGATTCGAACCACTTTTTCGTTCTTCAAAATCGTGTTTTCAGAGTTTTCACACAGCCTCGCGATTTGTTAGGCCACTCGTGTCTCATCTTTCAAACCTCCAGTGCGGCGGAGTCGCCACACCGCAATCATGCAAACCAAATGAACGATGACCGCAAATAGACCGTGCAAGAAGCTGAACAAATACCTGCCCGGTGTGAAAGGAATGTCGCGCCCGTGCTGCATCACGAGATAGACGCCGTCAACTAACCGACCCCCAGTGGGAAACGCAGAACCGTGGTCAATCATCACGTGCACGACAAACGCCGCGAGATTCACCACACCTGCAACAACCCACCACAGACGAACGCGTTCGCGGTGCGTCCGTGGCGCGACGCTGGAAATCTCGCCACGCATCCACATGCTCCAAAGCACCAGCGATAACACCGCCAGGAAGACTACCCACAGAGTGACGGTCAAGAGCATACGCGTGTGAGTGGCACCGGGTAGGCGCGAGCGGTTAACCCGCCCACGCCCCCCTAAGAACCGTGCGTGAAAGTTTCCCTTCACACGGCTCGAATCTTTCTAAGGACATCTCGGTTGTAAAATGTCCCACTGCTCGATAGAATCGATGCATATCGGACAGCATCGTAATCCTCGCGGGCAACTTGGCAATACTGGCTTGCGGCCGTTTTCGCTGCGCTCCATGAGGCAACAGTTCCGAGACGCACCAAGCGACAGGCGTCGCTCATCATTTGCATTTCCCGGTTTGAGGCGGTTCCACATGCTCTCTTGCCCTTCAAGACCAGACCGACGTGGGCATATCCGGCGCATGACACGCCGGCGTTGGCTTCTTCGGTCCTCTCCATGCTGTCTCTGCTACCCTGCCTTGCGGTTGGGGCGACCACGAAGAGCGTGGCCCAGAGGAACAGCCTTTCCATGTTCTGCATTCGTTACGGGATGGATTTAGGTTCGCTCTGTACACCGGCAGTCTTGAGGTTCGCGTCGGGCGACGTTAGAGCACCCGAACCGAACTGCGTGCCTGTTGGCTCAAGCCTTAAACAGCCTCGTGTGGCTTGTTCTCTGTGACGATGCTGGCGAGCGTTCAACAGTTTAACCGTGTCCTCCGATTCTAGTTCGCCCCCGGATTGAGGCTTCCAGGTTTGCTACATTGTCGGGAAGGCTTCACACCTCTGACAGTAGTGGCCGAGACCACCGCCCGTCAGACGCATGCTTCCGTAGAATACCTGCGGCGACACGCAGGGCTTGGTCAAGACTCCCGTCCAGCCAAGCAGTATCGAATGCAACTTCATGTCGCAACTAACGATCAGAGTTAAGGTTTCGAACCCACCGTGCAGAAGAAGATGGCTCGGGGGGATTTAACGCCCGCTCGGCGGCGCTACGAGCGCGCCCAGCAACTCCTCCAGGTCGATGACGGCGATGCTTGTCGCCAGGTCACTGGCCGCGTACGGGAGCACCAACATGCCCTGATGAATCATTCCTCCGCACGAATACACGACGTTTGGAACATAGCCGAACCGCTCGGTCCCGGTTGGGACGAGCAAGGGCTGGCTGGTTTGGCCGATCACCCGGCAGGGGTTGTCCAGGTCGAGCAGGCTTGCGCCGATGCAATACTGGCGCATCGGGCCAACCCCATGAGTCAACAGCAGCCATCCGGCCTCGGTTTCGAGCGGCGCGCCGCAGTTGCCGATCTGGATTACCTCCCACGGGTATTTCGGAGCGAGCAGCAGGCGGGCCTCATTCCAGACGCACACATGATCCGACTCCATGTAGTAGAGGTTTTCATTGTCCAGTCGCGCGACCATCGCATATCGGCCGCGAATCTTTCGGGGGAACAGGGCCATCCCCTTGTTCTTGGCACAGCGCCCGGTGAGCATATGAATCTCGACGTCTTGTCCGACCGGGTACTCCAGGAGGTGCGGGAAGATTTGAAACCCGCTGTACGCCGTATAGGTGCCGTAGTAATGAAACGACCCGTCATCGCTTGCGAACCGGACGAGTCGCAGATCCTCTATGCCGCGCCGTTCGTTGTCGGAATACGGGAAGATGACAGCCTCGGTGACGTCTGCGCCACCGGGAAGAGCGAGCCGGTAGTTCGCCTGGCTCAACGCCAGCAAAGCGTCGTTTGATTCTTCCGACACGCCGGAGACGGCGGCCAGGCTACGGATCTTGTCGATCGCCTCGGAGAGCTCGGCCCGGGTGAATCGATCGCCGAGCAGGGCGAGCGTAGCCTGGGTATGTTCGGTCCACGCGTGGAGCGATTGTAGTTGCCGAATGAAGTCCGCCTTCGCGAAATCGACCGGAACGGTCGCCCGGAGCGGCCGGCTGTAGCGGCCGGGCGGATCAACGCTGACGTTGCCATTGGCGTCAATCAGGCCCCGCCTGAAGACGATCGACGAGATGTGCCCCTCACCGGTCGCACGCAGACTCATGACGAACCTGACCGAGCCCGGCGGA
>Ga0208454_1000506_pt1 | contig 22305 bp, 20 predicted proteins | sample EasRivMeERMZT100_FD_187530 | JGI IMG/M metagenome (GOLD analysis project Ga0208454, IMG submission 187530) | Soil microbial communities from meander-bound floodplain in the East River, Colorado, USA - East River MetaG ERMZT100 (SPAdes) (version 2) | ecosystem: Environmental > Terrestrial > Soil...
ACTGAGGGCGAGTAAATCTTTTGCCACCGTGGCTCTCTTGCGCAATGTGACCGCAAGACCCGGCCCGGTTATCCCTTGTGCCGGATCTTTCCTTCCTTCCCGGCATCGGTTAAGCTTTCAGGATTGTGTGATCGAAAAATTCGCGATTCATGGCAAAAGAGTTCATCCGAATTGGCGGGGCGCGCGAGCATAACCTCAAGAATCTCACGTTGGAAATCCCCCGCGACAAGCTGGTGGTCATCACCGGTTTGAGCGGCTCCGGCAAGTCGTCGCTGGCGTTTGACACGATTTACGCGGAGGGCCAGCGCAAATATGTTGAATCGCTCTCCGCTTATGCCCGCCAGTTCCTGGACCAGATGCAGAAGCCGGATGTGGATTTTATTGAGGGTTTATCCCCTGCCATTGCCATCGAACAAAGGAGTTCAGGCACCAATCCTCGCTCTGTCATCGCCACCACGACGGAGATTTATGATTACCTGCGGCTGCTCTTCGCCCACGTGGGGCAGGCGCACTGTCCGGAAACGGGCGTGCCCATCGTGCCCCAAACGACCAGTGACATCGTGGACAAGATCCTGGCGCTGCCGCCGAAGACGCGTGTCATGCTGCTGGCGCCAGTGGTGCGCGATCAAAAGGGCGAGTTTCGCGACGTCGTGGAACGATTGGCGCGGGAAGGCTTCGTGCGAGCCCGCATCGACGGTGAACTGGTGGAACTGGCGAGCAATGTCCGCATCAAACTCGATCCGAAGCAAAAACATTCCATCGATGTGGTGGTGGATCGGCTGGTGATGGACGAACGGATTCGGGTGCGTCTGAGCGATTCGGTTGAGACGGCGTTGAAGTGGGGTGAAGGACGCTTGATCGTGTTGCACCAGCTCCCGCAAGAGTCCGTTGCCAGTGGCCAGTCGTCAGTGGCGCGAACGACGGACAACGAAGGGCTGACAACGGACAAGGCCTGGACAGAAACACTTCATTCGAACCGCAATTACAGTCCAGCTACGGGAAAGAGTTTTGAAACCCCCACCCCCAAACATTTCTCCTTCAATTCGCCTGCGGGCGCATGCCCGGTTTGCCACGGTCTCGGCCAAAAGATGGTTTTCGATGAAAGCCTGGTGGTGCCGGACGCGGAGAAGTCACTGGAGCAGGGAGCGATTCTGCCCTGGCGGCGTGGAGGCAAGCGAATGGTGGCCTACTACAAGAGTCTCTTGCGCGGCGTGAGCAGCCATTGTCAGCAAAGCCTGGAAGCGTCCTACCGAACGTTGCCGGACGAATTCAAAAAAACGCTGATGTGGGGTTCAGGTGACACGGAAATCGAGTTCACCTTTTGGCGCGCGGGCAAGATGAGCAAGACCAGCCGCCCGTTTGAGGGAGTGATTCCAAACCTGGAACGGCTTTACCAGGAGAGCGAGAGCGAGTTCACCAAAAACCGGCTGAAGGCCTTTATGAACCCTCAGTTTTGCGATGCCTGCGGCGGGAAGCGCTTGAAGCCGGAAATCCTGGCCGTGACGCTCGGCGGCCAGAGTAATCAGTATTCAGTCAACAGTAATCAGTTGGAAATGAGGCCGACGAAGCAATCACTGAATACTGATTCACTGATCACTGATTACTCTCGTCGCAAGATACCCGGTCTCTCCATCATGGATGTCTGCGCCCTGTCGATTGACGCCGCCGATGAATTCTTCGCCACGTTGAAATGGACCGAGTTTCAACAGAGGATCGCCGCCGACCCAATCAAAGAAATCCGCGCACGGCTGGGCTTTCTGCGGGATGTCGGGCTGGGTTATCTGACCCTGGATCGGGAGAGTGGCACCCTGAGCGGTGGGGAGGCCCAACGGATTCGGCTGGCAACTCAGATCGGGGCCGGACTGGTCGGGGTGCTTTACATTCTCGATGAACCGAGCATCGGCTTGCATCAGCGGGACAACGAACGATTGCTCAAGACGCTGACTCATCTGCGAGACATCGGCAACTCTGTCATTGTCGTGGAGCATGATGAAGAGACGATTCGCCACGCGGATTATGTCTTGGACCTCGGGCCGGGCGCGGGTGTGCGCGGGGGCGAAGTCGTGGCGGCGGGCACGTTGCCTGAGGTATTGGCTAATCCGCGTTCGCTGACCGCAAAATATCTAACGGGAGAGCTTTCGATTCCTCTGCCCAGGAAGCGAATCCAACCGAGCGCCCGACACAGTTGGCTGGAGATTCTTGGCGCCTCGGAAAACAATTTGAAGAACATCGACGTGCGCATTCCGCTGGGCACGCTCACTTGTGTGACCGGGGTGAGCGGTTCGGGCAAGAGCACGCTGGTGGATGACATCCTGCGGCGGGCGCTGTTTCGTCATTGGTTCGGCTCCAAGGAACGGCCCGGGGCGCACCGGGCCATTAATGGCAAGGAGGATCTCGACAAAGTGATCGTCATCGATCAGACCCCCATTGGCCGCACGCCTCGCAGCAATCCCGCGACTTATACCGGCATGTTCAACCATATTCGCGATTTGTTTACCCGTTTGCCGGCCGCGAAGATCCGCGGGTATGACGCCGGCCGGTTCAGCTTCAATGTAAAGGGTGGCCGTTGCGAAAAATGCCAGGGAGACGGCGTGTTGAAGATCGAGATGCACTTCCTGCCGCCGGTTTACGTCACCTGCGAAGCATGCAATGGGCGCCGTTATAATCGCGAAACACTGGAGATCAATTTCAAAGGCATGAACATTGCCGACGTGCTGGATATGACCGTGGACGAAGCGGTGAATTTCTTTCGGGCCGTGCCGCAGATTTACGAAATCTGCCTGACGCTGGCGGAGGTCGGCCTGGGTTATATTCGTCTTGGCCAATCGGCGACCACGCTGAGCGGAGGGGAGGCCCAGCGTTTGAAGCTTGGGGCGGAGTTGGGCCGCAAGGCGACCGGGCGCACGCTTTATATTCTGGACGAGCCGACGACCGGTTTGCACTTTGGCGACGTGGCCAAGCTGCTGGAGGTGCTCTTCAAGTTGCGCGCGCCGGGAAATACGTTGTTGATTATCGAGCACAACCTGGATGTCATAAAGACAGCCGATTGGATGATCGATCTGGGCCCGGAGGGCGGGGAGAACGGCGGGCGCATCGTGGCGCAGGGCACGCCGGAGGAAGTGGCCCGGTGCGAAGCGAGTCATACGGGCCGATTTTTGAGTCGCGTCCTCTCTTCGGCTGGCAGATAAACGAACCGGTAAGATGCTAAAGCGAGAGCCAATCACGATCGGACGCAGGCCGCTGAGCCCACTAATGTTTCGGACCATCGTGCTGGGTCTGTTCGTTTTCGCTTCCATCCAGCAGCCGTTATGCGCGCAAACGGCAGAGGAAATGCGTCTCTTCAATGCCGCCGCGCTGGGCTTTGAGGACGGAAATTATTCCTGGGCAGAGCGACAGTTCGCTGAGTTCATTCAAAAATTTCCGCAATCCATGCGCCTCCCCGAAGCCATCCTGTTTCAAGCGCGTGCCGCCCTCGAACAACAAAAGTTAAAGGTCGCCGTGGATCTGTTGAGCGCCCATATGAGCAAGGCCGATCGGTGGGCCGATCAATATCGCTATTGGCTGGCTCAAGCACACACACAAGGCACCAATTACCCCGCAGCGGCAGAGACCTTTGCCCAATTGATAAAGGAATTCCCGGCGTCCAGTCGGCTGCTGGAAGCCAGTTATGGCGAGGCCAAGGCCCGTTTCAAATTGGGCGACTACCGGCGCGTCATCCAACTGCTGCAAACACCGGACGGCACTTTTCAAAGGGAGACACGGGCGCGTCCCAATGATGAATTCGTCATACGAGGTCAGTTGTTGCTGGGCGAAGCCTTGTTGGAGCAGAAGGAACACGAGGAAGCGGAAAGAATCCTGGCCCGGTTGGGAGAACGCGACCTCGCCCCGGAGTTCCAATGGCGTCGCCAATACCTGCTTTGCCGCATTCAGATCGCGGACCAGCGTTTGGAGGAGGCGGCGGCCAATGCCACCAACCTGATCGCGCTGGCCGCCACCACCGGGCGGCGAGACCTCCAGGCAGAATCGGTGGTCGTGCATGGTAAAATTCTGGAGCAACTGAACCAGTGGGAGGGCGCCGTGCAGGCCTACACGAACAATCTGGCGGAAACGATGCCTGCCGAGCACCGAAGGCAGGCACTGCTCAAAATCGTTGAGTTGACCCTGGCTCAAAACCAAATCGCGCAGGCGGCGCAAAAGATGGAGCAGCTTTTCGCGCAATACCCGCAGGACGCAGCTTCAGACATTGCGCTGCTGACGCTGGGTGAACTGCAACTCAAGGAGTATTACGCGACCATTCAGACCAACCGCACCAACCAGGCCAGCGTCACGATGCCCACCAATTCCCTCGAGCAAGCCCTGGCGCACTTTGATCGATTGATCACAAATCTCAGCCAAAGCCCCTTCGTGGGAAAAGCCCAATTGAACAAAGGTTGGTGTTTGTGGCAACAGGGGCGACTTCCGGAAAGCCAAATTGCCTTCAAGGCGGCGGCGGAACATCTGCCCTTTTCCGAAGACAAAGCCATAGCGCGCTTCAAACTTGCCGACGCACAGTTTTCCCAAAAAGATTACACCAACGCTCTGCAAAACTATCGTTCCGTGCTTCAGGATTTTGTCAATCTGCCGCGAGTGAAGAATTCGCTCTTCGATCGGGTTTTATATCAGATTTTGCGCGTGAGTCTGGCAGCCAACGATTTGGCTCGGGCGGCCGATGCTATGAAAGAGATTCTTCAAACGTATCCGGAGAGCCTGTTCACCGATCGCAGCATGCTGCTCGTGGGCCAGCAGCTTGCAGTGGCCGGAGACCCGCGCGAGGCGCGTGTCATTCTTCGGGATTTTACCAATCGAATTCCTGATTCGCCGTTGCTGCCGGAGGTGGAATTGACCGTGGCTCGATCCTACGTTGAGGAAAAAGACTGGGACTCCGCCATTGGCGCTTATGATAAATGGATTAATCGTTTTGGCACAAATGCGTTGCGACCACGCGCCGAATTCCATCGAGCGCTGGCTAATTTCTGGGCGGGTCGTGAAACCAACGCATTTAACCTGTTCACTAATTTTGTGGCGCGGTTTCCCACCAATGAACTCGCGCCGCGGGCACAATTCTGGGTGGCAGAGCATTATTACCGCGGGAACAATTTCACCAATGCGGAGATTCATTACGAGTCGCTTTCGCAAAGGCCGTATTGGCCCAAAACCCACCTGACTTATAAGGCGCGCATGAAGGCCGGCCTGGCCGCCTTTGCGCGCCAGAGTTGGAGGAATGCCGAAGGGCATTTCACGGCCTTGATTAACGATAATTACGTGGTGAGCAATCATCCCGATCTGGCCGCGGAGGCATTCTTCGCGCTGGGGGACACCATTCTCAAGGGGGATGCGGACCCCGCTAATCCTTACGGGCGATTTGATGAAGCAAAAGAAGCCTACAGGAAGATCTTCCTGCCGCAGTTGCACGCCGATGGCCGAATGGTTGCTCTGGCCTGGGGCGCGATCGGCAATTGCTATTTCCAAATGGGCGCCGCGGACAAAGGCTATTATACCAACGCCATCGAAGCCTACCAACAAGTCCTGGCCCCCGCCAGCATGGCAGACGTAAGCGCCCGCAGCCAGGCCGAGATGGGCATCGGACTGGCCTTGGAGCGCCAGGCGCAGTCGAAGGCGCCTCCCGACAACGCGGAACTGTTGGAAGCCGCTCGCGAGCATTATCTGAACGTTTTTTACGGAAAGAACGTCGAGAAACCGGATCCCTTTTGGATGAAGGAGGCCGCTCTCGCCGCGGCGCGCCTGGCTGAAGAGCAAAAGCAATGGGACCTGGCCATCAAAATCTACAGTCGTCTGGTGACTTTGACGCCGGCTCTGCACGCCTCGCTGAATAGAAAAATTAACAAGGCCCGCGACCAGTTGCGTTTGGAAAAAAATTGATCGCTCTCATTGACACCTTCATGTGCGGCAGTTACTTTTCGATCAGGCAATGGACGCAAACGCCACCAGTCAAACCGAAGCTGTGGTCAACCTGACCGAAAGCGCCGCCGAGCAGGTCAAATCCATGCTGGCTCACCAGCCTGAGAATGCCGGAAAAACCTTGCGAGTGTACGTGGAAGGGGGCGGCTGCTCCGGCATGCAGTATGGCATAGTGTTCGATGAGAAGCGGGAACAGGACCTGGCCAGTAATTCTTTGGGAGTTTCCATCCTGGTGGATCCCTTTAGTGCGAACTACCTGCAGGGTACAGTCATTGATTATAGCGACGCCCTGACGGGCGGCGGTTTTAAGATTTCCAATCCCAACGCGCGGCAAAGCTGCGGTTGTGGCAAATCGTTCGAAGCCTAGGAAGAATCTAATCACATTCTTCCAGGCTGAAAAATGCCGTTCCGTGCGATGCGGAACGGCTTTTTTGTCTGCCTTTGAACACCACGAAGCGGCTGGAAAAAGGCCTTCCAAGCCGCTAGAATTCAAAGCTCACGAATGAAATCCAAGCCATCACGCACGCCTCGATTGCGTCCCCGAATGCGCGTCCTGTGCGGGGAGGATATCGCGTTGGGGCCCGGCAAGGTGGATTTGCTGGCTTTGATCGATGAGACGGGATCGATCCGGGAAGCTGCCGAACGGATGGGCATGTCATACATGCGCGCGTGGACGCTCATCCGCATGATGAATGCCTGCTTCAAGGAACCGCTGGTCGTCGCCGTTCGCGGTGGGCGTGCGCACGGCGGCGCGACATTGACCGAAACTGGCCAGAAGGCACTTGGGCTTTATCAGCAAATGGAAAGCCGCTGCACGGAGGCTACGCAAGCGCTTTGGAAGGAACTGAAATTGTTGCTGCAGGAGTGATCCCGGCGTCTCAAACGACGCGCGCGGTCGAAAGAGTTCACGGGAGGTTCACCGGATAAAACAGTGGCATGCCACCCGGACTGTTCGTGCCAAAGTGAAGCAAAAACTCTTGCGTCCTTTTGCTCAGGAGATAATCCGCCAGAGCGCGGGCCTCTTTGACATTCGCCTGCGGAAATCGTTTGGCATTGGCCTCCATGACAACGAAGGGACGACGCATGTCCGGATCACTCTGGACCAGAATCTCCATGCCGTCCGCCGCAAAGACGCCTTGAATCACTGGGATACGTCCCAGCACGACAGAAGCCTGCTTTTGGCGCGCAAACTCCAGCACTTCTTCCGCATAGTTGCTATCGTCTCGCAGCAGCCATGAACCCTGCGGGCGAATTCCGGCTTTCTTCCACAGCTTCGTTGTCAACTCACGCGAGCCGATGTTTTGAAAATCCACGAACGGCGCTTGCCTGGCCGCAATGCGTTCGAAGGCGATCGCTCCATCGCGCAACCCGCGGATGCCTGCCGGGTCTGTGCGTGGTCCGACGATAACAAACTCGTTGCGGGTCCATGGCCGCATGTTCGTGCCGTAGCCGTCGGCGACCAAATCCGTGCTGATATCGCCGGAGTGCATCGTGAGCAAATCCGCTTTGCCTTCGCGAAAGGCTTCGGCGAGCAGTTCACGATTACCTGTGATAGCCAGCTCGACTTTACAGCCCGTATCAGTCTCGAAGCGCCTGGCTAATTCTGGCCACAGACCGGTTCTGATCATTCCTCCGATGACAGCCGCGCGCACCGGGCGTTTCTCCCTGGCTGCCGTGGCGCAACTCGTCAGCGCGAGCAGCGCGAGGAAGGAACCGATGCTGAGAAAACTTGCTCGGAACATTCAGGGAACGGGCGCTTGGTTTGCGCCGCTGGTACCAGTTTGCCATCGCACGTCGGGACGTTGCGGGTCACCGATGCCGCAGCCCAGATAGGAGCCAGTAAAGGTTTGAACGTGTCCGTCGAGGAACGCCACGTTCGCACGGTCAGTGTGGCGCGATGGCACGGAATACGGCTTGACCGATGGCGCGGTGGACGAGTAACCACCTGGGCCATCGGCAAGGAACACGACCGCGTCGGGTTGCGGGATTTCGTCGAGCCGATGCGGCATGGGACGAATCCACGGGGAGACGTAAATGTTCATGGCGTAGGAGAGGAACTGCTCAGTGCCCGTCGGCTTCGCGTTCGGGCAAACGAAGCTGGTGCGGTCACTTGGCTGAGGAATCACCGCAGTCGTGGCGAGTGACTGGTAGCTCGGCAAATCAATCACCGGCGGTAAAGCGTTGAACCAATCCTCGGGACGGTCGGTTATGGAGAGGGGCTGGACTCCCTGGCCACGGCGCGGGATGTAATCTTCGTTCTCCTGGGCGTACAGGGCGAGAGCGATATTCCATTGCGGAGGTTGCTTACGCATTGAGTCGCCCGAGCTTTACTCTTGGCGCGGGCGAGACTCGGCAGCAGCGTGCTCGACAGAATTGCTATGATGGCGATGACCACCAGCAGTTCAATGAGCGTGAAAGCCCCGCGTCCGTGCGGCTGGTTCCTCATTTTCTCCTATGCGCCGACCACCAGCCTCCGAGTAACACAAAGCCCAAGGCGGCCAACGAGAGGGTGCCCGGCTCTGGAACAACCGTAATGGTCAACAATGGCCGGTTGGCGACCGTGCCAAAATTTCGCGAGTTGAAAATGCCACTCGCGCTGCTGTCCACCGCGAACAGGCGCAGGCTGAGGTTCTCCCCTGCCAGCACGTCGGCAGTGAGGCCGTTGCTCAATCCGAGGGAGTAGGTGAACGCACCACTCGTGGCTCCGTTGAAGCTAAACGTGCCGACACTTTGGTCGCCCGCGCCTATGAACGTGTTTTGCAGCGTGGTGAACGTAATGCCACTCGCGCCCGGGGCGGAAGGTGAGCCGGTTCCTTCCGTCCATGAATCGTTCTGCATCCAGGAGATGGCGAATTGGCCGGCAGCCGACGTGTTGAAAATAACGTTGTTGGCAGGCGCCGCATTCAATTGCAGCGTCACGGACTGGATGCTCCATTGCCCTGCGCCGAAGATGCTGTTGAACGAACTGAGCGCACCGCCGAGGTTGAACTGCAACACGCTTGGGAACTCGCCTTGCGGCAACCCCGGTGCGGCCAGGGAGATGGAACCGGCACTGCCGTAGTTGTTCGCGGAAAGATTGCCGCTCGGCCCGGTGGTGACGAAGGCGTCGGCGGTTGGGTTGCTGCTGAATGACGCGCCGCGGGCAACGACCAATCCGGCGGGAAGCAAAAGAAGAATAATCAGCGGCTTCATGATATCTTTCTAATTGAGTCTCGTTATATTTGTGTCAATATAACGGCTATTGCAATCCGAAAATCAAATGTTACCCGATGAACTCACCGGCATTTTCCCGCCGTCGGTTCGTCAAGACCTTTGCGCTTGGCACGGCTTTCTCCACCATCTTCGGCAAGCCGTGGCGCGCCACCGTGCTTGCAGAATGTGTGCTGCCCCCGCCCGGCTCACGGACAGCCACATTCAAGATTCGTGTTAGCGATTACCCCGCTTTGTCAGAGCCGTTTGGTTCTGTGCGGTTGGGAGTCAACCCGGTTCGGCCCGAAGTGGAGCCTTTTCCCGATGGCGACTTTTGGCCGCTTCTGATCAACCGCGGCGAGAACGAAGAGTTCTATGTCCTCGATTCCGAGTGCCGCCACGCGAGTTGTGTAGTGCCTGCGTTTGACAATTCCTTCTTCGGCATGCTATGCCCCTGCCATGGCTCGACGTACGCCATCGACGGCAGCATCTTGAGCGGACCCACTCAATTTCCCTTACGCCGTTACCAATTCGAGTTCGATGGCGACGACACGCTCACGATCCACGTGCCGGGCCTCGGCTTTCGCGTGAACGCAGCGGTGCTGCCAACAGCCGTTGGCTCACGCTTTCAACTGTGTTTTGAGACGCATTACGGCATAATCTATCAATTGCATTTCCGCGCCCACGTCCAGGACGAGTGGGAAGTCGCTTCGTTCGCCACATCGCCTGATGGACCATCCAACGAAACCGCTTTGATGGCTATTGGCGCACCTTTAAGCATGTATGTGGACCGAACGGGCTCGACAAGCCTTTACGCCGTGTCCATGGTTTTTTCGGAAGTCTGACGTAATTGTGTTCCAGAGAAGGAAACGTATGGCGGGATCTCGGAGCGTTCTATTTGACACAATATAACGATTCCATTTATTCATTGCGAAGCCGTGGGCCTACTCCGCGGATCAATGATGACGTCCTCTGGAAATCTTCCGTGCCGGCGCAGATGTGAAAATCTGATCCGTCGAGTAACATCATCGCTTGTAGCTGCCGCCCTCGGCCTCTATTTCTTCGGGGCGTTCGCGCAGACCACGAATATCAGTCTCGTTCCAGTCGCCGATGCCTTCCTGCGGGCGGCAGCACCGCAGGATAACTACGGCCGAGCCGGTTCCCTCACGGTAGGAGGCGCGTCTGCCACAAATGGCTTCGGTGTGCCGGGCGGACGCTTCGATTCGTTGTTGCGCTTTTTGCTCACGGATGCCGTGGCGTCACTGGACAACGCGTTTGGCAGTCACGATTGGTTTGTCGCTCGTGCGGTGCTCCGGGTGAATGAGGTTGCGGACCCGGCCAATGCACTTTTTCCGCGCGGGGCGCTAGGCCCTTTCGAGTTGCGCTGGCTCGCTGAGGATATGTGGACGGAAGGCACCGGTTCGCCTAGCGTGCCGACGCGCGACGGCGTGGCCTTTCAGGATCTGCCGTCGTTGCTGAATGAACGACGCGACGAGTTGTTGGGCAATTTCACCAACAGTGGCTCCAACGGCCCTGTGATGTTCGACCTCAGCCTTCCTCCAGCCTTTCTGGAAGACCTCCGCGCCGGTGGGGAAGTGACGTTGTATCTCCGGCCTGCGAGCGACGTTCTTGGGTTCGTGTTCAACTCCCGGAACTTCGTCATGGAGAGCGCCCGTCCGCGACTCGAACTCACTGTAGTTGCTGGTCCGCCGCCGCGAATCGCCGCCGTCGAACGAACCCATACGGGCGAACTCATCGTTCGTTTCAACACGCGCTCCAATTGGACACACGTGCTCCAATACTGCGACGCACTCTCAACGAACGTCGGCACCATGTGGGCGAACCTGTTGAGCGCGCCCGCTCAACCTTTCGACGGCCAGATGGAAGTCCTCGATACCGTCACGAATCGGCAACGTTTTTACAGGCTAGGCATTTCACCGCAGTAACCGAACGGTTATGATTTCCAAAGAACAAATTCACGAGCATGAAAAAACTAAGCATTCGCAATCAACTGGCTGGGACTGTGCAGGAAATCGTGCGCGGCCCGGTTGTGTCCGAAATCATTGTGAAAACCGCCGCCGGAATGTTGGCGTCCGTTATTACCACGCGCTCAGTGAGAGATCTGAAACTCAAAAAGGGCGATAACGTGTTCGTTATGGTAAAAGCGACTGAAGCATCCGTTCAAAAGGAGGGAGCATGAGCCGCTGGAAAACGCCTTTCACTTGGATGGCGACAGTCATTGTAGCTTGCGCCCCTGCGCCGACTGACGCGACCACCATCAATGTCTTTGCTGCCGCCAGCCTTACGGAAAGCTTGAAAGAAATCGCTGTCGCCTATGAGAAGCGCACGGGCAACAAAGTGGTCTTCAACTTTGGCGCCTCCAGCTTTCTGGCCCGGCAGATTGAGGAGGGCGCGCCTGCGGACATCTTTTTTTCCGCCGACGAAGCCAGGATGGACAGCCTCGAAAAGAAAGGGCTGGTCTTGAAAGGGACGCGCAAAAGCCGGCTCTCGAACTCACTGGTCATTGTCGTAGCTCTCGACAGCGTGCTGCAGATCGGTTCGGCAACGGATCTGACTCAAACCCGGGTGAAGCGGATAGCGTTGGCCGATCCGAAGACAGTGCCCGCCGGCATCTATGCCAAACAATATCTGGAAAAGCAGGGACTGTGGAATGCCGTGGCGCCGAAGGTCGTGCCCACCGACAATGTTCGGGCCGTGCTTTCCGCGGTAGGATCCGGCAACGTCGAAGCAGGCATGGTCTATAAGACGGATGCCGGTATCTCGAAGAAGGTCAGGATTGCCTGCCTGATACCGTCGGGCGAAGGCCCTCACATCAGTTACCCGATGGCGGTCGTGAAGGACTCCAGGCAGCTCGACGCGGCCAAAGGCTTTCTCAAACATCTCGATTCTGATGAGGCTGCCCGCGTCTTCGAGAAGTTTGGTTTCATCGTCCGCAAATAAAACCTCGCAGCACATGACCGCCGAAGAGTGGCAGATTGTTTGGTTTACGGCTTGGGTGTCCGCATTGAGCACCATCCTTATCCTGCCATTTGGATTAGCTGCGGCGTGGCTGCTGGCTCGTTATCAATGGCCCGGCAAATCAATCGTGGAAACCCTCATCTCATTGCCCCTTGTCATGCCGCCGGTGGCAACCGGGCTCATTCTGCTTAAGCTCTTTGGCCGCCGTGGAGCCATCGGTGGTTTTCTCCACGATACACTCAATCTGGATATCATATTCACCTGGCGCGGCGTTCTGGTGTCGCTGGCCGTGATGTCGTTTCCACTGCTGGTCCGATCCGCGCGAGTGGCCTTCGAAGGCGTGAACCTGCGGTTCGAACAAATTGCTCGCACGCTTGGGGCCGGGGACTTCCGTGTGTTCTTCACCATTACGATGCCGCTGGCGCTCCGCGGCGTCGTCGGCGGAATGATCCTGTCATTTGCCCGGGCCCTGGGTGAGTTCGGCGCCACGATCATGGTGGCGGGCAATATTCCGGGACAGACCTCTACGCTCTCGCTAGCCATTTTCCAATCGGTGCAACTGGGACATGATGCCGACGCCTTTCGGCTGCTTGGCATCTCGGTGGTGCTGGCGTTTGTGGCCGTTTGGTGGAGTGAATACTTCATGCGACAGCGAAGACGTTAAATGTATTTGGTCCTGAGACAGATCTCCCTGGCGGTGGCCGACTTCACCATCGAAGTGGACGTCGAGCTCCAAAGTCAGGTCACCGCCGTCTTCGGTCCGTCCGGGGCGGGCAAGACATCGGTGCTGGACTTAATCGCCGGGCTGCGCCGTCCGCAATCGGCATTCATCCAACTCCATGGGCGCGTGCTGACAGATACGGCCAATCGAGTCGAAGTGCCGACGCGACTGCGCGAAATCGGTTACGTGCCGCAGGATCTGGCCTTGTTCCCACATCTGTCGGTCCATCAAAACCTTCTTTACGGCCACAACACCAAGGTGGAAACCAACCACCTGTTCAGCTTTGAGCACGTTACCCAGGTGTTGGAAATCCAATCGCTGGCTCTGCGTAGCGTCACCGACTTGTCTGGTGGCGAAAAGCAGCGCGTGGCTCTGGCCCGCGCTTTGTTGACTTCGCCACGCCTCTTATTGCTCGACGAGCCGCTGGCCAGCCTGGACATGAACCTGAAATCGAAAATCATTCCCTACCTGGCGCGCATTCGTGATGAGTTTCGTCTGCCCATGCTCTACATCACTCATGACCCTGAAGAAGTCCGGGCATTGTGCGATGAGGTCCTGGTGATGGATCGCGGACGCATCATCAGTCGAAGTCCCGCCGCTGAACCTCGCTGGTCGGGGCAAACCACAGCCTGACCTGCTATTCTGCCTCAGCCTTCCAAGCGTTGGCCTTGAAATAGTCCTGTAGGCCGTGAAAAATCTTACTCCTCTCTAAGCGTTTCTACTAGGTGCGTTCCGGTGACTGCCACAATGGCACTCGAGACCCATGCAGACTAGATTAGCGTATTCCAGTGTATGATTGATCTATCCAATACGAGTGGATCGGTCGAGAAATCTGAACCGACCATTCAACTGACCGAAGCTCAAAGGTCGCAGTTGCAGGAGGCCCTGCTCGGTGCTGGCCAGCCATCGTCCCAGGCCAGCCTTATGCCACACGTGAAGTACCCAGGAAGACGAAAGAAGGCGCAAAAGCAGGCCTCCGATCACTCCTTGATGCTCATCGGCATTGTCTAGCAACCGGCGGAGACTTCTGAGCTGTCGCTCCGGCGCGCCTCGCGCCCGTCCGGCTTCCATATGCTTGACAGGCCTCGAGGCGGAACACATTCTCTCCGTCATTGCAGGGGAGCCAACCCGTCCGCCGCGATGGCGGCGAGACAAAGGCTGAGAGTTCTGCGTTGGAGCGCAGAAGACCCGTTGAACCTGCTCCAGATAATGCTGGCGAAGGGAACTTCAGCTCGCTTTGGCGCAGGAGAAAGGCGATATGATTGCGACCAAAGATTCATTCCAAGCGCACAGCAGCGAGCAGCTTCCGAACAGCAAGCGTATTTATCTGAAGGGCACGATTCACCCGGACGTCCAGGTGCCCGTGCGCGAGATCACGCTGTCGCCCACCGGATCTTCCAACGGCCCGCCCGACGTCAACGAACCCGTGCGCGTTTACGATTGTTCCGGGCCGTGGGGCGATCCGGAGTTCACGGGCACGGCGGAAGGAGGTCTGCCGCCGTTGCGTCAGCAGTGGATTCGCGCGCGCGGCGATGTCGAGGAAGGCGAAGGTCGCGAAGTGAAACCGCAGGACAACGGTTATCTTTCGGACAAGCACGCCGAATACGCGAGTAAGGCGGAGCGCAATCGCCTGGTCGAATTTCCCGGCTTGCGCGCTCAGCGCCGCCGCCCGCTCCGCGCCAGCAAAGGTCATCCCGTGACACAGCTTTGGTATGCGCGCCAGGGCATTATCACGCCCGAAATGGAATTCATCGCCATCCGCGAGAACATGGGAGCGCGGGCGTCCCGCGCGCCCGGCGATGCATCTCGCATCACCGATCTTTCGCGCGACCTCATCCGAAACGATCTTAACAAACAACACGCTGGCTCCGCTCAATTAACAATTAGCAATCAGCAATCAACAATCAACAATTCCTCGTTCATCCCTTCCGTCTTCCGCCGTTTCCCCCAACGCATCCCGGCGCAAATCACACCCGAATTCGTCCGCTCGGAAGTCGCCGCCGGCCGCGCCATCATCCCGGCCAACATCAATCATCCCGAATCCGAGCCGATGATCATCGGCCGGAATTTCCTCGTAAAGATCAACGCTAACATCGGCAACAGCGCCGTCGCCTCGAGCATCGAAGAGGAAGTCGAGAAAATGCGCTGGGCCACCAGGTGGGGCGCGGATACCGTCATGGACCTGTCCACAGGCAAGAACATCCACGCCACACGCGAATGGATTCTGCGCAACTCCCCCGTGCCCATCGGCACGGTGCCGATTTACCAGGCCCTGGAAAAAGTGGGCGGCAAAGCTGAGGAACTCACCTGGGAAATTTACCGCGACACACTCATCGAACAGGCCGAGCAAGGCGTGGATTACTTCACCATTCACGCCGGGGTGCTCCTGCGGTTCATTCCACTCACCGCCCATCGCATGACGGGCATCGTCAGCCGCGGCGGCAGCATCATGGCGAAGTGGTGTCTCACCCATCACCAGGAAAGCTTTCTTTACGCGCACTGGGACGACATCTGCGACATCATGGCCGCCTACGACGTCAGTTTCAGCATCGGCGATGGGCTGCGTCCAGGGTCAATCGCTGACGCGAACGATGAAGCCCAATTTGGCGAATTAAAAACTCAAGGTGAACTGACTGAACGGGCTTGGGCGAAGGGTGTGCAAGTAATGAATGAAGGGCCGGGGCATGTTCCAATGCACATGATTGAAGAGAACATGGCGAAACAACTTGAATGGTGTCACGAAGCTCCCTTTTACACGCTTGGCCCGCTGACAACGGACATTGCTCCGGGATACGACCACATCACGAGTGGAATCGGTGCGGCAATGATTGGTTGGTATGGCTGCGCGATGTTGTGTTACGTGACCCCGAAAGAGCATTTGGGATTGCCCAACAAAAAAGACGTCAAGGACGGAGTGATTGCTTACAAAATCGCTGCTCACGCCGCGGACCTGGCGAAGGGACATCCGGGCGCTCAATACCGCGACAACGCGCTATCGAAAGCCAGATTCGAGTTCAGATGGGAGGACCAGTTCAACCTGTCCCTTGACCCAACAACGGCTCGTGAGTTTCACGACGAGACGTTGCCCCAAGAGGGAGCAAAGACAGCCCACTTCTGTTCCATGTGCGGCCCACATTTTTGCAGCATGAAAATTACGGAGGACGTGCGGAAATATGCGGCGGAACAAGGCATCGCCGAGGACGAGGCGTTGAAGAAGGGGATGGAAGAAAAATCCCGCGAGTTCACGGAGAAGGGCAGCGAGCTTTACGCGAAGGTTTGATTTTGACATTGTGTGCAGAGCCAACAAACCCAGACGAAAATGTGGCATCGCCGAACATAGTAGAAACCGACAAGAACATGAAAACTCCATGCCTTCCAATTTCGCATTCACCGGGAGCTTCCAGACGAAATACAGCATGCCGCCAGTACCGATGGTTGCGCGCAACTTGGGCTTTACCACTCCTCCTGTGTGCCACGGCGCTTGGGCAACCACTATTCAGGATTGAACAAGTGACTACCGGTGCGGTTGACCATCGCGCTCCCGGCATCAACAGCGCAGGTGAAATCGTTTGGATGGAGGTCATCGGCGGCGTGTACCAGGTCGTCAGCAGTGTTCGCGGCCAGATCACGTCACCGGTTGGTTCTTACGGCGGAGCGGAGTATCCGAGTTTGGCGGACGATGGGGGCTTCCTCTGTTCCAGACCATTTGGAATTTTTGGTGATATTGTCCGTTACCCGGGAGGCGGAGTGTATGAGTTTTCCACGAGGAACACTCAAACCGGCGCACGGCGAAACCCTGTCAGGCAAAACGGCATTTCAAGCAATGGGAAAGTGATTTGGGGTAGAGAATTTTATCAATTCGGCAGCCTTTCGACACGGCGTTTTTTTCCTCGATGGAACGGAGGTTTCCCTTCCGGCCACTCTGGTTAATTGGCAGAACCCCTCTGTGAATCGAAATGGAGATTTCGCTTACGACAACGGCGGCGGCGTTTACGTTCGATTCAACGGTGATTCCACTTCCACACTTGTAACCAGCGGCTCTCAACCTTGCATCAACGACAAGCGCGACATCACTTATGTGAGCAGTTCGCAAGTGCGGGTGCTGTATCACGACGGCCAACTTCGTACTGTTGGAACGGGGACAGATCCAGTCATCAACTCGGATGGTGTCGTCGTCTTCGAACGGCTGGTGGACGGCTTCTACCAGATTTTCCGAGCCAGACCTGCATTGGTGACGGTGCATCGCCTCGAAGCAACAGGCTTGGTGTGCAGTCCATCGGACAGCATCGACCAGCCGTTGAACGTTCTGCCGAATCCAACCGTCTTGGAGAATCAGCCTCGGATCGGAGCGGGAGCGAGTGATGATTTCGGTCTGGTAGCGGACGGCGTTACGCCGTTGCTCTTCAAGGTTTTCCTGATTACTGCACCTGCGCCTGGCACAGTCTTCAACTTGGATTTGTCCGTGATTAGCGGAGGCTCAATCACGTCAGGAAATCTCAACCAGCGATTAAGAGTGCTTGGACCATCGGCGTTTAGCGCAGGCACGGCCGTCACGCCGACTACCGACACAGGTTTTGCCTTTCTCTCAGCCATCAGAGCGGAAGACGTTTCCTTAAATGCCGGCTCAAAGGAATTGACGGTGCAGCTTACCGTCAAAGGGCCATCGGTTGACCTGACGAACACATTCAAGATCCGAAAGCCGCCTGTCGTTTTGGTTCACGGTTACAATACCAGAGCAAACACATGGAGCGACGGGTTCTTGGCGAAACTTAAGTCCGTTCGTCCTGACGATTTTGTGATCCCCATCGAGTACGGTGTCGCTGGGAGCGACCCAAAGTTCTTCCCAAATACTTATGAGCGACTCGACGATCTTTCGATGCGGCTCGATTCGGTCCTCCGAGCGCAAATTGATGCACCAACAGCTTCGTGGCGTGCGGCATGGGCGCTGAGTCGTTACGATGTCGTGGGTCACAGCCAAGGCGGTGTTTTGTTAAGGATGCTGTGCTCCACGACCGGCGTGTTTGGAAACTCCCCTCCAATGAGCTTTCGACACGATGCGAACCTCCACCGTGGCCGCTTCCGAAGAGTTGTCACAATTGGATCACCGCACAACGGCGCAATTCCGCTGTACTATGCCAATGCCATCCTGCAGAGTGGCGCAGGCGGGAACTACCGCTATGTACCTACCAAGTTGCGAGAGTATGGCATTTTGCAGCTCAAGTTCGACCCGTGGGGTGACCAAATTGCTGGAATAAACGAACCATTTTCAGCCGCGATTGATGAACAAGCAAAATTCCGGATGCTCGTGACTACGATTGGCAACTCAGGCACTCCCGGATTGTATTACTTGACTGGTTTGGGATATTTACCCCGCAGAGCGGTTGTCTTGCCCGCCGGTTCGGACGGTGTTGTTGACTTTCATAGCCAAGCAGCAGGTGCGGGTACCGTCAGGACAGAATTGGCGGGCGACATTGCCCACGCCCCCTTCATCAAGCAGTTCTCAATTCCACCGGACGATCTCTACACGATCGACACGGACTGGACGAAGGAGCTTTTTGGGCTTGCCTCTGAAAATGACACTCAGACTCGCAGCGAGGGGGTCGCATTTGAGTTGGTAAGTCTGCTGGACGGGCCTCCTTCAGAATTCAGCAGGTTCTACCTACCTCACCCGCTGTCGTCTGCGCGAAAATCGGACATTGACGCATTTCTACCGGTTTCAGTTACAGCCGACATTATCAATCGGAATTTGATTCAATCAGTGCAGTACAATTTCCAATTGTCACCGCTTCAGGCCGAGCCAATCGAAGGTGATGTTGTCTGGACGGCAGAGGTCTTCGGAACTAACGGGGTTTCAACCGTCGGGATTGATGTTCAGGCGAGTACCAACGACTCAACTCATGTGACCGTCATAGTCGAAGACGACGTTGTCGGAGACGTTATTCTTTACGCGTGCTACACCGCAACAAACGGCAATATCGTGTTCGCGCACCCTGTCGTTGTCGTTTCCCGGCCTGTTGGCGGAACACTGACCAACATCACGGTCGTCCCCTCCTCCTTGGCTATGGGGGTGGGCGCGCCAGTTGAGCCTGAAATCTGGGGCATGTATTCGAGTGGCGTGCGAAGTCGGCTTTACATCCCATTTAACCAAACGGCGCAATTCTCCTCGTCAAACACCAATGTGGCTGTCGTTGCGCAGGGCGGTTTGGTCACGGCCACGGGGCTTGGCGTCACGACGTTGACGGCTTCGTTCAACAACTTTACGAACTACTCGTTGATTTCCGTCTTGCCGTCCGGAGGACAGCCGCTACTCCGATTTCCTTCGGTACAAGGGACTGATTTCGCATTTGAATTGCTTGGGCAACCTGGTGGCAACTATCGAATTGATGTCTCAACAAATTTGACTTCGTGGTCCGCGCTGACCAACATCACGGCAACCAACGGTTTGCGGCAATTCACATGGCCATCCACTTCAAACGCACCGCAGCAGTTCTTCCGGGCAGTTGGGCCGTGAGGTTGTTGGCGCGAAACGCCTCAACGCGCCATGAACCCCTCAATCGCCAAAAGCTGGATGTCGTCAACAAGACGCGAAGCAACATCTTCGACTGGCGCGGAAAGTTCACGCCGGAGTTCGTCGCGCCGTAACAAATTCAAATGCAACTCGCCCTTTTCCCAGAGAAAGTTGACCGGAAGATTGCGCCGACAAATCTCCGTTCGCGAGCTTGAACGACTTTCCCACCTTCCGCGTGGTCGGCGCTTTGTGAACTCCGTCTGTTTGCGACAGACAAACCGACTCCATGACGCGCGACACCACCAAACGAAACAGCGGCCGGTCTGCTTCTGACACCAAAGTTTCGGCCCGCCGCGCACCAGCTAGCATCCGAAAGTCATCTTCGGCGAACATCTTGCTCAGAAACTTGAGGGCGTTCTCACCAAACATCTCGTTCAGGCTTCCCGCGTATGCGCCTGCTGACTCCAACACCGCGAACACCTCGCCAGGTGAAATACGTCCAGTCGCTGCCTGCATCTTTGCAGTCGCCAATTCGTGGAAGAAGGGATTCGCCTCGTAACCGACCGCCGAGAACCCATCCAACAAAGCTTGTGTCAGCGTCGTTCCAAGTCCGGCAAACGGGTCGAGCACGACATCGCCCCGCTTCAAGCCCGCGTCGCGCGCGCACTCCGAGACGAACTCCGGCGTGTAACCCGCGATGAAGTTGGCCCAGCGATGAATCGGATCGCTGGCTGAATTGCGTCGCGATGTGCTGACGGATTGCCACGACGTTTTGCCAAAACCGGACCTGACGGCTGAACTCATTCTCGGTCCTGCCAGTCAGCTTGGCGATAGTCGGCCTTCGACGGCTTCCCTGTGCATCACGTCGCCGCCGTATCTGAACAACTTCGATTACGCGGAGATGACGCGGATGGAACTTTATTTCTGGGGCTACGCGCGTTCGTGGTCGGAAATTACGGAGCGCGTGCGGTCGCAGATGATTGTCAACACGACGACCGCACCCTCTGACCTGAAGCGGGCGCATCTCAAATTTGCAGCCAAGTTGCCCGAAGCCGAACGGGAATTCCTCGTGCCTATCGTCGCCCGGCTGCGCGAACAGCGAGACCAGAAGGCTGGAAAGAAAGACTATTTCGCCTTGGTGTATCCGTATTTCGCTCAATTGATGGAAGTGCTCCAAGGCTGTCACCGTGCCCCCAAACCTGAAAGCCCGATTCATGTCATCATTGGAGATTCATACTTGTATGGCGTCCACATTCCGGCGGGGGACATCTGCCGCCGCTTGATGGAAGTCGCTGGCTTCGATTCGCTGGAACAGGTGCTTCTCCGGACTCGCGGCGAGCGTTGGATTCTGGCAAAACGCGAAGGAGCAGGCACACCGATTGGCGAATATCATATTTATGGCCGACGAGCTTGAAGACCAACCAGCGCCGACTGAGGAAACGAGCGAGACATTGAGCGCGGTCGCCTTCGCCTCGATGGAGCGGTTCATCGCTGCCTACCTCGCGTTGAGCAAGGTGACTGTCGGATTCACGACGCTCGCCAAGGCTGACCTTTCAAAGCTGGAGACAGGTTAATCGTGGTCCACGGTCTGGCGCTTGGTTTGGAAGCAGAGAAGGCCACGCCGGAGGAAATCCAGCGCGAAGCTGCCCGGATGAGCGCCGTCGGCTTCGATACCGAACCCGCCATCACCGCTGGCGTTTATCGTGACCTGCGAGCCTACGCGATGGGTTTGGTGGAGAGGCTCAACGAAGTCACCGACGGCTTTACGATTTTCAGCGCGGATGTCATTAGCGCCAACTCAAAGCTTCTGCCCTTCCTCCAAAAGCTCGCCGGTTTCCGCAGCAAGTCCGAGATGAAGCGGGCAGTCGGCAATGCGTCTGACCATGCCATTCCGGCTGCCTCCGCGCAAAAGCTGGCTGATCTGATTACACGAATAAACCGTGGCCGCACCATTTCACGCAACGTGATGCTGGAATCAGTCGAGCCAACGCTTGAAGGCATCGTCCGAGATTTGGTTGGCAAGGTCTTGCTGGAAAGTGTGGTGGCCGACGCGCTCACCAGCGAAGGCGTGACATTCATCCGAGAAAAGGAATATGAGTCTTTGCGCGGTGTCGTTTACGATTTCCGCGCGGATTTTCTGATTCCCGACGCTACGTCGCCAAAGGCCTTCATCGAAGTTCGGAAAAGTTCGACGCGCCATGCTTCGCTTTACGCGAAGGACAAAATGTTTTCCGCCATCAACTGGAAGGGCCGGAACAAAGACCTGCTTGCTGTCTTGATTGTTGAAGGGCCTTGGACTCGTGAAACGTTGACCGTTATGGCTCGCGTCTTCGATTACGTCATGCCGCTGAGTCGTTCGGCGGAAACGGCAGCGGCGATTAAAGCATACGTGAACGGCGACAAGTCCAAATTATTGCCATCAGCGCGACGGCCTGCGTCCCGGCTCGATTGCCGACGCCAACGACCAGGCGCAATTCGGCGAACTCGAAGTGCAGGGCGAACTTACCAAGCACGCGTGGGCCAAAGGCGTGCAAGTCATGAACGAAGGTCCGGGCCACGTGCCCATGCACATGATCGAAGAAAACATGCACAAGCAACTGGAATGGTGCCACGAAGCGCCGTTCTACACCCTTGGCCCGCTCACCACCGACATCGCGCCCGGCTACGACCACATCACCAGCGGGATTGGCGCGGCGATGATTGGCTGGTACGGCTGCGCGATGCTTTGCTACGTCACGCCCAAGGAACACCTCGGCCTGCCGAACAAGAAGGACGTGAAAGACGGCGTCATCACCTACAAAATCGCCGCGCACGCCGCCGACCTCGCCAAAGGCCATCCCGGCGCGCAGTACCGCGACAATGCGTTGAGCAAGGCGCGCTTCGAATTCCGCTGGGAAGATCAATTCAACCTCAGCCTTGACCCCGTCACCGCGCGCCAGGATGGCCTTTG
>Ga0208454_1000507_pt1 | contig 22233 bp, 20 predicted proteins | sample EasRivMeERMZT100_FD_187530 | JGI IMG/M metagenome (GOLD analysis project Ga0208454, IMG submission 187530) | Soil microbial communities from meander-bound floodplain in the East River, Colorado, USA - East River MetaG ERMZT100 (SPAdes) (version 2) | ecosystem: Environmental > Terrestrial > Soil...
TTCAGCGGTGCGGCGGAGGTCGGATTCACGGGCGCCACGGCTGCCGTGAGACCGCCCGGGTCGTCGGAGACGGGCTGATCGGTGAAGTTGACGACAGTCAGCAGGTTGCGGTCCTTGCCGAGGTCGAGGTCGACACGGCCCGTGAGCTGGGTGTTTTCAAAAGCGCTTTGGGCGCGATAGCCGTCGATCTGCGAATCCGTCAGGCTCACGAGATAGTTCAGCCGTTCCGTCTCGCCGCCGGTCTTGAACTGGGCCTTCTGGAACCCGTAGTCACCCGCCGTAACGCGCGCTTGCACGAACGGCTCTGCCGAGCCGCGTTCCGAAATGACGCTGATCACGCCGCCGGAGGCGTTGCCGTAGAGCGAGGAGCTCGGTCCGCGGACGACTTCGATCTGGCTCGTGGCGCCCAAGTCGATGCTGTCCACGGAGCCTTGGCCATCGGGCAGCGTTTCGGGAATGCCGTCGACGAGCACCTTGATGCCGCGAATGCCGAACTGCGCGCGCGCGCCGAAGCCGCGAATCGAGACGCGCAGGTCCTGCGCGAAGTTGTAGCGATTCTGCATGAACATTCCGGGCACTCGGCTGAGCGCTTCGTCCAGCGCCAGCTGCTGGCGGGCGAGCTGGATGTCGTCTTCCCCCACGACTGTCACGGCTGCGGGCACCTTATCGATCGAGCGATCGATCATCGTGGCGGTAACAATGATCTCCTCGAGCGGTGCTTGATTCGAGGGTGGCGTCTGCGCTCCGGCAGAAGCCGCCCCGAGAAGGACCGGCGTGACCGAGCAGGCAAGGCGGGGCCAGCGAAGATAGCTCATTTGAGATTCCCAGTATGGGGCAGAGTAGCCCGTAATCATGACCTATGCGGCTGAGAGCAGCAACGCCGCCGCCCACCACGGAAGCCGGATTTCACTTGCCAACGGCAGGGTGAATTGATCGAGGCTTACGGGCACACTGGCGCCGCTGTCAGTAAAGGCTTGCGAGGATATGGAGTTCGTCTCGACTGCTGAGCTCGTGGCGCTGGCGCAGGTCGTCCTGGTGGATCTGGTGCTGGCCGGAGATAACGCCATCGTCGTGGGCATCGCCGTGGCCGGTTTGCCCGTGGCCCAGCGCTGGCGCGTCATGGTGCTCGGCATCGCGGCTGCGACCGTGCTACGCATCGTGTTTGCGTCCTTCACGGTTCAGTTGCTGCAGATCATCGGCTTGTTGCTCGCCGGCGGTTTGCTGCTGCTCTGGGTGTGCTGGAAGCTGTGGCGCGAGTTGCAGAGTGGCCGCCTCGTCGAGCAGGTGCCACGCGAGGTGTCTGCCGATGACGCCGCGGCGCCGACCGCTGTCGCTGCGCCACCGCAGAAGACGATGCGCCAAGCCGTCACGCAGATCATCGTCGCCGACGTGTCGATGTCGCTCGACAACGTGTTGGCAGTTGCGGGCGTCGCGCGCGAGCATGCCTGGGTCTTGATCTTCGGCCTCGCGTTATCGGTGGCGTTCATGGGCCTTGCGGCCGCCGTCATCGCCCGGTTGCTCGGCCGATTCCATTGGATCGCGTACGTGGGATTGGCAGTGATCCTCTACGTGTCGCTGCGCATGATCTGGGAAGGCTCGCTAGAGGTCATCGCGCTCTCCGGTTGATGCGCCCTCGCGTCGGTGCTCAGTGCTCGTGTTTGGCGTGGACAACGTAGGTGCCTTCGAAGATCACCGCGGGTTTGTCATCCGCGTCGATCGTGCAGACGAGCGCCAGGCGCGTGCGACCGGAGGCGACGAGTTGCTCGACGCTTGCAGCGAACGCGGCGGGCTCGGTGGTGCAAGAGCAGACGAGGTCGCCGCTGACGGCTTTTCGATAGCGAATGTGGCTATCGGCGACGACGATGAGGCCGCTTGCACCGCGCTCCTTGAGCCCGAGCCACATGACGCCCCAGCCCGTGAGCACGCACAGCGAGAAGAGGCTGCCGGCGAATGCGGTGCCGTGCAGGTTGCGATTCGGGGTGAGCGGAGCCCGCACTGCGAGCGTGTGGCCATCGTAGTTGACCACGCCGATAGCCATTGCGGCGGCGAGCGGAATGTCTCGGTGCCAGGTGTCCTGCAGCTCGCGGCACAGGTCGGCGCGGTCCGTCATGAGGTTTAGTATCGCATGCGCGGCGGCTGCCACATGTTGGGGCATCGAGGCGCTGGCAGCGCCCCGTGAGTGCGCACGGGTCCTCCACGAGGAGCTCGATAGCGGTCCGTAGCGCGGCGGTCCGCCGCGCCGCGCGTGGCATGCTTCTTGCTCAAAGATGATCGACGAACGACCGGAGGTGCTATGCCACGAAAGTCCAGTGTGGCCACGGTGTTGCCGACAGCGGCTTTCCCCTTGGCCGTTGCCGAGCGCGCGTATTTCAAGGCCGAGCGCCGCGGTTTTGCGCCGGGGCATGAGCTCGAGGATTGGCTTGCGGCGGAACGCGAGGTTAATGTGTTGCTGTCCGTGCAGCCGATGTCGAAGCCGGTGGCCGCGCCGCCCAAGGACCTAGCCGCTGCGCCGCGCAAGAATGGTGTCGCGAGCAAGGCCAAGCCGAAAAAAACCAAGTAGCGGGCCGAGCTCTTCGCCGGTCACGCCGTGAGGGGGCAAATCAATGATGTCCAGTTACGGGGCCGCCACCGAGGCATCGCTGGCGTCTCACGCCGATGTCCGCGTCGACACGGAGGCCATCAAGCGCGCCTTCCTCGACAAGCTGTTCTCGATTCAAGGCAAGTTTCGCGAGCTCGCGACGCACAACGACTACTACATGGCCCTCGCGTACACCGTGCGCGACCTGATGTTGCGCCGTTGGGTAACCACGGCCGAGGTGTACACCAAACAGCGGGTCCGCACGGTCTGCTATCTCTCCGCGGAATACTTGCTCGGCCCGCAGCTCGGCAACAATCTCGTGAATCTCGGCATCTATGAGCCCGTGCGCGCCGCCATGCAGGGCCTCGGCCTCGATCTCGACGCCTTGCTCGCCCAGGAGCCGGAACCGGGGTTGGGTAACGGCGGCTTGGGCCGCCTAGCGGCGTGCTTCATCGATTCGCTCGCGACGCTCGAGATTCCGACGCTGGCCTACGGCATCCGCTACGAGTTCGGCATCTTCCAACAAGACATCGTCGACGGCTGGCAGGTCGAGAAGACGGACAAATGGCTCACCTACGGCAATCCGTGGGAGCTCGCCCGGCCGGAGTGGGCCGTGGAGGTGAAGTTCGGCGGCCACACGGAGCGCTATCTAGACGAGCACGGCCGACTGCGTGTGCGCTGGGCACCCGCCAAGCTCGTCAAAGGCGTTCCCTACGACACTCCGGTGCTTGGGTTCAGGAACTACACGGCCAACACGCTGCGCCTTTGGCGCGCGGAAGCGCCTGAGTCGTTCGACTTTGCGGTTTTCAATCGCGGCGATTACTACGGCGCCGTGAATCAGAAGGTCATCTCCGAGAACTTGAGCAAAGTGTTATATCCGAACGACGAGCAGACGCGAGGCAAGGAGCTGCGGCTCGAGCAACAGTACTTCTTTGTCAGCTGCTCGCTACAGGACATGTTCCGTGTGCTCGACGTGCAGCGGATTCCGCTCGAGCGACTTCACGAGAAGTTCGCCGTGCAGCTCAACGACACGCACCCTTCCGTCGCAGTGGCGGAGCTCATGCGGTTGTTGGTCGACGAGCACGCGATGGATTGGGACCTGGCCTGGGACGTTACACGCCAGACAATGGCGTATACCAATCACACGCTGTTACCCGAGGCGCTCGAGTGTTGGCCGCTCGAGTTGTTCGGCAGGATCCTGCCCCGGCACCTCGAGATCATTTTCGAGATCAACGCGCGCTTTCTCGATGAGGTACGGCTGCAGAGCTTGGGCGACGACGCCAAGGTCGCAGCGCTGTCGCTCATCGAAGAGCAGGGCGAGCGCTACGTGCGCATGGCGCACCTCGCTTGCGTCGGCAGCCACGCCATCAACGGCGTAGCGGCTCTGCACACGGAGCTCTTGAAGCGCAACGTGTTGCGCGGCTTTTACGAGCTCTGGCCGGAGCGGTTCTCCAACAAGACCAACGGCGTCACGCCTCGACGCTGGATCGTGCTAGCCAATCCACGCCTCTCGAGCTTGCTGATCGAGCTTTTGGGCGAAGGCTGGGTGCGCGATCTCGGCGAGCTCGAGGCGCTCGGTGCTTTTGCCCACGATGCCGCGTTTCGTGAGCGTTGGACAGCCATCAAGCGCGCTAACAAGGAGGATCTGGCCGCGCGCATCGCGGCGCAGACGGAAACGCCGTTGAACCCGGATTCGCTGTTCGACGTGCAGGTGAAGCGCATCCACGAGTACAAGCGCCAGCACCTCAACATCCTGCACGTCGTGGCGCTGTACCACCGGCTGAAGAGCGGGCACGCAGGCAACATGGTGCCGCGCACCTTCATCTTCGGCGGCAAAGCGGCGCCGGGCTATCACTTGGCGAAGCTCATGATCAAGCTCATCAACTCGGTGGGCGCGGTGCTGAACCGCGATCCGCAAACGCGCGACCTGCTGCGCGTCGTGTTCCTGCCGAATTTCAATGTGACGAACGGCCAAAGCCTCTATCCCGCAGCGGACCTTTCCGAGCAGATCTCGACGGCCGGCAAGGAAGCGTCCGGCACCGGCAACATGAAGTTCGCGATGAACGGCGCGCTCACGATCGGCACGCTCGACGGCGCCAACGTCGAGTTGCGTGAGGAGGTCGGAGAGGAGAATTTCTTTCTGTTCGGGCTCACGGCTCCCGAGGTGGAAGAGCTGCGGGCGAGCGGCTATCGACCGCACGATTGGTACCGGCGCGATGCCGAGCTCATGGCCGCCATCGATCTCGTTCGCGGCGGTTTCTTCTCGCGCGGCGACACCGATCTGTTCGAGCCGCTGATCCGCAGCGTGCTCGATTACGACCAGTACTTCGTTTGCGCCGACTTTGCGGCCTACCGCGATTGCCAGAACTCGGTGAGCGACGCTTACCGCGATGGCGAGCGCTGGACGCGAATGGCGATCGCCAATGCGGCGCACACGGGCAAGTTCTCCTCCGATCGCACGATTCGCGAATACTGCCGCGAGATCTGGCACGCCCACCCCGTGCCGATTCGCCACACCACCGAAACCACGCACGACCTCAGCGGCACCGCCCGGCGCGTCTAACGCGCCACTCGAACGGCGGCACGTCGATCCAGTGTCAGGCGGGCCTACGACAGGTCCGCCGGGACGCCCGCGCGCAGGGATGCGCGCGGGCGAGGCTACACGGACGTACTCGCGCCGTTCCCGGCGGACCTGTCGTAGGTCACCTGGCCCGGATCGACCCAACAACGCGCTGCTGCCGAACCGGCCAGTCGCGCGGGGACAGGTGGCCCGCCCCACGCGCGGTGCTATGATCGGCAGCAGTCCGCGCGCCGTCGGCGTCGCGCCATAACGCTCGGGGGAGAATCATGTCGAATCGCAAGTTAGCGCTATTGTCGCTGCCCGTTGTTTTGTTCGCCGCGCCCGCGACCTTCGCTCAAGGTCAGCAGGACTTCTCGGCCGTGCAGGTCAAAGTCCACCAGGTGGCCGGCAACGTTTATTACCTCGAGGGCGCTGGCGGTAACGTCGGTCTGCTCGTCGGCGATGACGGTGTGCTGATGATCGACGATCAATTCGCCCCTCTCACCGAGAAGCTCGTCGCGGCGATCCGCACGCTCTCGACCAAGCCGATCCGCATATTGATCAATACGCACATCCATGGCGATCACACCGGCGGTAACGCCAACATCGGCGCCATGGGCATCGACATCGTGGCGCACGACAACGTGCGCGTGCGTCTCGCCAAGGGTGTCAACGGCGGTGCGCCGTCGCCTGCGGTGGCGTTGCCGGTGATGACTTTCGGCGATTCCATGTCGCTGCATTTGAACGGCGAGGACGTCACGATCGGCAAGTTGCCGCCGGCGCACACCGACGGCGACAGTTATATTCATTTTCCGACGGCTGACGTCCTCCACGTCGGTGACGTGTTTCGCACCGTGGGTTATCCCGGTGTCGACGGCGGCAACGGCGGCACGGTGAAGGGCACGCTCGCGGCGCTGCAAGCGATCGTCGACATGGCCGGGCCGAACACCAAGATCATTCCGGGCCACGGCGTGGTGTCCACGCGCGCGGACGTCGCGGCGTTTCGCGAGCTCACGATCGAGCTGCAGAAACGCTTTACCGACTTGATTCGCCAGGGCATGACGCTCGAGCAAGTCGTGGCGGCGAAGCCGACGGCGGACCTCGACGAGAAGTACGGCTCGTCCGAGCGCTTCGTCCCCGCTTTCTACAACGCGCTCAAAGCCGAGCTCTAGGGCTTAAGGGCGTAGGACGCGCGGTGCTTTGAGCCGGCCGAAGGTCCTCATCTACCGGCCAGTCGACGAGAGCGGCGAGTCGCACCGCCGCCTCGAAGCCGCAGGCTGTGACGTCGTCGTTGCGGAGCCCGACGCCGACCGCGCGGCGATTGCCGCTATGTCTCGCGGCGTCGATGTGCTCGTTGGCGCCACCTTCCGCGGCTTCATGGATCGCGAATTTCTCGCGATCTCCCCGCAGCTGCGCATCGTTGTCAAGTACACCATCGGCGTCGACGACGTCGACATCGATGCCGCCAGCGCGCTCGGCGTGCTCGTGACGCACTGCCCAACTGAAGCGAATTGGGGCGGCGTGGCCGAAGGCGCAATGGCGCTGATGCTGACACTGCTGAAACGCGTCCGCGAGCGCGACCGGCACGTAAAGGCCGGGGGTTGGCGCGTGCCGCCCATCTACGGCACTTACCTCGGTCGGCGCGGTGACGGTTACCCCGGCATCACGGTGGGCATCCTGGGGCTTGGCAGGGCCGGCTCGCGTGTGGCGGAGTTATTGCGGCCGTGGCGCGCGCGCCTCTTGGCCGCGGATCCCTACGTCGACACGGACAGGTTCAACGCCCTCGGCGTCGAGCGGACCGATCTCGACTCGCTGTTGCGCGAAGCCGATGTAGTGACGCTGCACTGTAGCCTCACGGCGGAGACGCGTGGGCTCTTGAACCGACAGCGGCTCGCGTTGCTCAAGCCCACCGCCGTGCTCGTCAACACGGCGCGCGGCGCCGTGGTCGACCTCAACGCGCTATGCGATGCGCTCGATGCCAACGCGCTCGCCGCCGCGGCCCTCGACGTCTTGCCCGAGGAGCCGGCGCCGAAGGATGCACGGATCCTGCACTACGGCGATCGCGTGCTGTTGTCGCCGCACATGATCGCGGCCAATCAAGGCGGTACACTCGGTGCCGCGCTCCCATGGGCTGCGGAGGCCGTACTGGCGGCGCTGCGCGGCGAGCTGCCCGATTACATCTACAACACCGAGGCCGTGGCGAAATGGCGGACGCGCTTCGGTGGCGCGTCGCTTCTCACCGGGAGATTAGGCCAATGATCAGCGCGCAAAGCTTGAACAAAGCGTTCGGCGCCGTGCAGGCCGTGGCCGATGTGTCGTTCGAAGTTCCGGCGGGCGAGATCTTCGCCTTTCTAGGGCCCAATGGGGCGGGCAAGACCACGACGATCCAGATGCTCACGACGCTCTTGCGCCCCACGAGCGGCCGGATCGCGATCGACGGTCTCGACCCCGGCGCGCAGCCGCTCGAAGTGCGGCGCCGCTTCGGCATCGTGTTTCAGGATCCGAGCGTCGACGGCGACCTCACGGCTTACGAAAACATGGACCTGCACGGCGTGCTGTACCACGTGCCGCGGCGGATTCGTGCGGACCGCATCGAAATGCTGCTGAAGCTCTTCGAGCTCTGGGACAGGCGGAAGTCGCAGGTGAAGACGTTTTCGGGCGGTATGCGGCGGCGCCTGGAGATTGCGCGTGGCCTGCTCCACACGCCGAAGATCTTGTTTCTCGACGAGCCGACGCTCGGCCTCGATCCGCAGAGCCGCAACCAGCTCTGGACGCATGTGAGACATCTGAACGAGACCGAAGGGGTCACGGTGTTTCTCACAACGCACTACATGGATGAGGCGGAACGCATGGCGCACCGCGTGGCCATCATCGATCACGGCAAGATCGTGGCGCAGGGCACGCCGCAAGAGTTGCGTGCGCAAACCGGCTCGGACTCGCTCGAAGGCGCGTTCCTGAAGCTCACCGGCTCCACGATTCGCGACGAACGGGCCGATGCCGCCGACCAGATGCGGCAGATGGGGCGGATGTGGGGAGGTAATCGCCGATGAGCGTGATCTATGCGCTGTGGTTGCGTGAGGTGAAGCGCTATCTGCGCTCGCGGCCGCAGATAATTGCCTCGCTGGGTCAGCCGCTGCTTTACTTGCTCGTGCTCGGCTTCGGTTTGGGGCCCGTGTTTCAGCAGTCGGGGCAGGGCAGCTATCTGCAATTCATCGCGCCCGGTGTGATCGGCATGGGCATCCTGTTCACGGCCATCTTCTCCGGCATAGGGTTGCTCTGGGACAGGCAGTTCGGCTTCCTGAAGGAAACGCTCGTCGCGCCCGTGCCGCGCCTGCAGATCATGGCGGGCCGAACGCTCGGTGGTGCGACGATCGCCATGATCCAAGGTGTCCTCGTGCTCGCGGTTTGCATGCTCGCCGGCTTTCGACCGCACGGCTTCGCCGCCGTGCCGCTCGCTCTCGGTTTCATGGCCCTGATCGCCGTCGTGTTTGCGGCGCTCGGCACGGCGATCGGCTCGACGTTGCGCGACATGCAAGGGTTCCAGCTCATCATGAACTTTCTCGTGATGCCGATCTTCTTCCTCTCCGGCGCGCTGTTCCCGCTCGACAACCTGCCCGGTGCCCTGGCCATCGCCACTCGCCTCGACCCGTTGTCTTACGGCATCGACGGCCTGCGCGGTGCATTGATCGACTTAGCGCATCTCGGCATGTTCCTCGACGCAACGGTGTTAGCGGTCGTGGCCGGCGTCTTCATCGTGCTCGGTGCGTGGGCCTTTTCACGAATTCAGGTTTGATGCGGACGAGTGTTCCGCGTCACTCGCCGAATGCCTATACTCGACGCCAAGATGCGTCACGGTGAGGAACGCTATGCACGGCTCGCCATCACGTAACGGTGTGCGGCTGTGGCCGCTGCTGGTTGCGCTGCTCGCGACGGGCGCACCGGCGTTAGCGCATCATTCTTTTGCCGTGCATTTCGTCGCCGACCGGCTCATCAAGGTGTCGGGCACCGTCGACGAGTTCACGTTCCGCAATCCGCATGGTGTGGTGATGCTCACCGCCAAGGGCGAGGACGGCTCTGCTGAGCTGTGGAAGATCGAGACCAACTCGCCGAATATTCTGCGCCGTCGCGGCTGGACCGAGACCTCCATCAAGCCGGGCGATGCCGTGACGGTCGAGGGCTACCCGGCGCGGGATGGCTCGAATTTCATGCGCGTGTATCGCGTCATCTATGCCGACGGCCACGAGCTCGTGGGCCAACGGCCTGATCCGAACGTCGTGAGTGGCGACGATTGAGCGCGCGGCGGCACGAGGCAAGCGTTGCGCGCGCGCTCATGGGCTGCCTGGGCACATTGTTGGCGGTGTCCGCCGCGCCCGCTGCCGCGCAGCCCCACCTCGAAGGTTTTTGGGCTGCGAAGCTCGAACAGACGCGCTCGGGTCAGGCCTTGATCGATGAGCTGCCCGAGTCGGCCGTGCTCATCAACGACACGGGCGCGGGTGAGCTTGCCGCCGGCGATTTCGACGGACTGACCTTGACGCCGGCCGCGATCGAAGAGGTCCGCAACTACGACTTCGCCGACGAGCTCAAGCGCGAGAGCACCTGCAACGCCCCGAGTGTGGCGTTCTTCATGCAGGCGCCCTTTCCGATGGAGGTCTACCAAAGCGCCGAGCTCGTCGTCTTCAAGATGGAGTACTACGATCTCTATCGAGTGGTCTTCCTCGACGGTCGCGAACACCCGCAGGCCGCGGCGCCGCATTCGCGCTCGGGCCACTCGACCGGCCGTTGGGAAGGCGACACGCTCGTCGTCGACACGACGCACATCAGCTCGGGGACCTTCATGAACAACGGCTTCAACCACAGCGAGGATTTGCACATGGTGGAGCGTTTCCGACTGAGTCCTGACGGCAGCTCGCTGTGGCTCACGCAGATGTACGACGACCCGAAGGTGTTCTCCGGGTTGGCCGCACGTTACATGGCGTGGACGCGTCGGCCCGGCGAGTACGTGTACCCCTACGACTGCGACCCGAGCTACGGCAACTAACCGCGGCCGCCGCTCCATGAGCATACACAGCGCTCTGCAACCGGGTGTCCGCCCGCGCGAGGTCTGGGCTTGGGCGATGTACGACTTTGCGAACTCCGGTTATACGACCGTCGTCATCACGGCCGTCTTCAACGCCTACTTCGTGGGAGTCGTCTGTGCCGGACAGAGCTGGGCCACCTTAGCGTGGACCCTGGCTCTGTCGGTGAGCTACGCGCTCATCATCGTTAGCGCTCCGATTCTCGGCGCTTACGCCGACGTTCATGCGGCGAAAAAGAAGCTGCTCGCGATCACCACTTCGGGCTGTGTGCTCGGTACTGCGTTATTGTCCTTGGTTGGGCCGGGGGATCTCGCGCTCGCATTCGCGCTGATCGTATTCTCGAACGTTTTCTTCGGCACCGGAGAAAATATCGTAGCAGCGTTCTTGCCGGAGCTGGCGCGTGGCGAGGCAATGGGCAAGGTGTCGGCCTGGGGCTGGTCGTTGGGATACATCGGTGGGCTGATCACGCTCGCGCTGTGTTTGGCTTATGTGGTATGGGCCAGAAGTCATGGCCAAACCGAAGCTCAGTTCGTTCCAGTCACGATGCTGATCACCGCGGGCGTGTTCGCCTTGGCCAGCTCGATGACGTTCCTCCTGCTCAAAGAACGCGCGCGCCCCCAACAAGCTCGACAAGGCGTTCCCTTGCAAGCGTTGGTGCGTGTGGGCCAGACGTTGCGTCACGCCGCGCAGTTCAAAGACCTGTTGCGATTTTTGATCTGCATCGTGTTGTACCAATCGGGCGTGCAAACCGTGATCGCATTGGCCGCCATCTACGCACAGGAGGCCATGAATTTCACGACGCAAGACACGATCGTGCTCGTTCTGCTCGTGAACGTTACTGCGAGCTTGGGCGCGTTCGCTTTCGGTCAGTTGCAAGACCGGTTGGGTCACCGCAGGACGTTGGCGTTGACGCTGCTCGGTTGGTGTTTGATGGTGCTGATCGCCTATGCCACCACGGAGCGCTCTGGTTTCTGGGTCGCCGCCAACATCGCCGGCCTGTGCTTGGGCGCGAGCCAGTCTGCCGGCCGAGCCCTGGTCGGTTACCTGACCCCTGCCGATCGGCACGCAGAGTTTTTCGGGCTTTGGGGGCTTGCCGTGAAGCTCGCCTCAATTCTGGGGCCGCTCACCTACGGCGCGGTGACCTGGTTCACCGGCAACGATCATCGCAGCGCAATGCTGATCACCGGCATTTTTTTCGTGCTAGGGCTCCTCGTACTCACGGGCGTCGACCCCGAGCGCGGCCGGCGCACGGCAATCTCGGTGTCTTGAAGCAGTTCTAGCGCGTCGGTATAAGGCGATTCCGGGTTCGTCTTGGCTTTGTGGCAGCGTTCGGGCATCGTACCCCGTCTTCGCAGTACGGCAGAGGGCGATGGATCAAGTGACCGCCAACAAGATTTTCTACATATTTCCCGGTCAGGGCTCGCAATATCGCGGCATGGGATCGGATCTCGTCGGTGAGTTTCCCGTGGTGCGCGATCTGTATGCGCGGGCCAACGACGTTCTCGGCTACGACCTAACGGAGCTGTCGTTCCGTGATCCGCAGGACCGGCTCAACTTCACTCGGTTCACGCAACCGGCGCTGCTCACTCACGAAGTGGCGTGCCTCGAAGCCTTTCGCAGCGTGACCGGCGAGCGGGTTCGACCGGCGTTGACCGCCGGGCACAGCTTGGGTGAGTACACGGCGCTCGTGAACGCCGGTGCGCTGACGTTCGAGGCTGCGCTCAAGCTCGTGCAACGGCGCGGCGAATTGATGAGCGAGTTCGGCCGAGGTGGCATGTTGGCTACGACGCTCGAGTTGCCGGCCGCGGTGGCATTGGCCGACAAGCACTTCTGCGGCATCGGTGGCTGCAACCTGCCCGATCAAACCGTCGTGGCGGGAGAGAGCGCGGATCTGGATGCGCTCGCGGCCGAGATGGCAACGCTGCACCCGAACAAACGCGGCGTGCGGCTCAACACGGAGGGTGCGTTCCACACCTATCTGATGGTCGGTGCCGCGCAGGAGTTTCGTAAGGTCCTCGAGCGGACGGAGTTCGGATCCCTAGCGTTGGACACGGTGTCGAACTACACCGGCAAGCTGCACGAGGCTTCGAGTGAAGCCATTCGCTCACGGCTGTTCTTCCAGCTCTTCAACCCCGTGCGTTGGGTCGGTTGCATGAACACTGCTATCGACGCCGGCGTGGACGCCGTCATCGAGTTTGGTGGCGGCATCGGTAAGGGCGAGGGGCCCGACGGCAAGCGGCCGAATCTCGAGAGTATCGTCAAGAAATCGCTGAAGTGGCGCGAGCATCAAGCGCAGTACCTGGCTGCGATCAACGCGGCGACCATCCGCGCGACAGCCGAGCAACTGCTAGCGGACTAGCTCCGGGCTCTGCAAGTGGTGCCAGTCGGCCGCGCGGTGCAGCGGCGGTCCGTCGTGCGTCCGCTGCGCGTAACGCGCGAACCCCAACGCTGATGTTCCGTGCTGAGTGTGAAATGGGCTTGCCGGGAGCGTCGGCGACAGGACGTCGCCGCCGCAGCCTCCATGGATGGATTTACGGCGGTCCCGGCAAGCCCATTTCACGCTCGGCACGGAACTGCACCACTACGCCCCATTCGCGCGTGGCACAGCGGGTTCCGCGCGTCAGGCTTGCGGCAGGTAGCTCTGGAAGAACTGATTGAGCAGGCGATCGCCGGGATCGAGCTCGCGACGCACTTTGTCGAAGAAGGCGAGCCGAGTCCCGTAGCGCTGCGCGACGACCTCGGGCGTGATGTTGCGAGTTTGGTTGAAGAACGGGACGCCCTGGTGGCGCGACGCGAAGTCGGCGAAGTCGAGCACGAAGTCGTCCCAGCCCGCCGCCTGTGTCGACAACGGACTGATGGTGAACATTGGGCTGTCGAAGGACGGCGACAGCAGTGCGCTGCGGTCGCGGTTCAAGCGAAAGCAAACGGTCGGCATGTCGCAGCGAAAGCCCGTACGCGCGTAGTGCTCTTTGCACAGCAGTTTGTAGTCCAGCACGGTATTGGCGAACTGTGCCGCCGGAAACGCCCAAGTGGTGTAGCTGAAGGGTTGTTTGCCGCCGAGCAGCTGATAGCGACCGGTTTGCTCGACCGAATTACTGCCACTGCGGACGAGCGCGTTGTTGACGAGTGACTGAGCCACTTCGCTCAAGCTGTCGATGAGAGGGTAGCGCAGCTGCCGAATCGGCACGGCCATGCCAATGGAGCGCACCGCGTCGGGTAGCGCCTTGTTCACGGCCCAATCTTTGAGGCGCCAAGCGAATTTCCGCCCCGGGTCGGCCTCGGTGGCCGGGCGCCGCAACTCGAGGTAGATCCGATCACGAAACGGCAGGAGATACAGCTTCACGCCCGCCGTGACAGCGAGTAGGCGTGAGCCGAGCTTGCCGAAGTCCTCAAAAGATGCCTTGGCCGTTTGCACGCTGAAGCCTTGCACCGGGCGTACGCGCAACGTGACCTCGTGGACCACGCCGAGCAGACCGTAGCTGAGGCGCATCAATGCCAACAGGCTCTTTGTCTTAGGTGTCACGACGAGCTTCTTGCCGTTAGGGCTCAGCACTTTGAGCTGGACGACGTGGGAGGCGAACTGTCCGACGTCGCCGGCCATGGACGCTTCGAGACCCGCCGCGCAAACGGCGCCGCCCACCGTGCGGCTCGCGAGGTCGAAGCCGCCGATGAGCTCGAGGCCTTCCTCGCCCAATATCTCGGCAAGATCCGGCAGAGAGATGCCGGGCTGCACGGTCACCGTGCCTTCCTCGATCTTCAGCACTTTGTTCATGCCCGAGAGGTCGAGTTGCGTGCCGCCGTTGGCCGTATTGCAACGCGTGGTCGAGCTGCCGGAGCCGATTGGCCGAACCGGGCTCGGGTAGCGCTTCCGGTCCATGAGGACTTGGTGGATCTCGCTTGCCGTGGTGACTGGAACGTTCTCGGCGGGGCCGGATGGGGCGGCGCTGGGGCTTGGGCTGCGCTTGCGCGCGACGGCAGTGTTCATGAGCGGTCGGACTCCCTACTTCTGCGCCACCGGGCCGAGAAAACGATAGGGAGAGCCGCAATGCGAATGCGCGTGCGTTGCCGGCAACCCCGCTGTCGTAGGACCTTGGGTCCCTTAGACCGGAAGCTTTGTGTCCCCGGCTTTCGCCGGGTTTACCCTGTTCAGCGTCCCGACTATCGCTCAGTTGCCGGCTGGCGGCAAGCGCCGGTCTCTAGGGTTCGCGACCCCTTCGCGGCAACCCCCGAGTTATGTCAACGACGGTTCGGTAACGAACGCTGGTACCCGGGTTCGAGGGCGTCGTCGAGGAAGCGATAGATGCGGCGTCGCGAGAAATTCAACCCGAGCGGTGTCAGCGAGTAGAAGGCGGTGCGGTGACGGTAGAGCAACGTGATTCGCTCCGGATGACCGGTGACCTCCCAGAGTGCGGCACGAGAGGATTCGGGCATGCAGTCGTCGAACATGGCGTCGATCATGAGGATTTTGTCCGGGTCGTAGTGCCCCGGGAAACGAACGGGGTCCGCAGGACCAAACAGACCCTGGAAGAAAGTCCGGTATCGGTCCACCGACCAGCCGAAGGTGCGGAGCACATGATCGCGGACCTCGCCGGCCCTATTGCCACAGGTGGCGAAAATATCGGCGAAGTTGGCCGCGCCCATCATGATCACGGCTGCCGCGACCCGCGGATCGTTGCCGAGCAGCGTCGTGGTGACGAGGGCGCTCATGCTGAACCCGACAAAGGCGATTCGTGAGGGGTCAATTTCTTCTCTGGTCGCGGCCCAATCGAGCAAACGTCGCATGTCGACGACGGCCGATCGATAGCGTTCGGCGCTGTCCTTCGCCAAAGCGATGAAACCTTCTTCCGTCGGCACCGAGCTAAGCTCCCCCCATGGAAACAGCGGTGCGGTGCCATAGATCCAGATGACGTGAGCATCTTTGCCGGCGCGCGCCGCGTAACCGCTCGAGATCTTTTCGGGCGGATAGTCGCTCGTGCCCCAGATCGGCATGACGACGACGAGCTTCTTCGGGCCCGGCTCGCGCGAGCGGTAGAACTGACCCTCGACGAGATTGTCGGGGTGGCCGTTGTGGCCGCTCGAGGGGTAGGAGAGCCTCACGACATCATGATTCCTCGTGATCTCGATCGGTGTGGCCGAGAGCGTTACGGGGTACGCCTCGGTGAGCTCGAATTCCGGGGCCACGCTCTCTGGCGCGGCGTACTGAAATCCCGGCGGTGGCGCTTGGTTCCGATGAATGTGGAGTGCGCAGCCGGAGCAGACGAGCGACAGCAATGCTGCAGACAGGTGGATTGGCGTTCTAAAGCGCAAGGCCGGTCCCGGTCGGTTGTGGTCTGGCTGATCAGCGGGGTCGCCCTGGGGCGACCCTCTAACCCGGCGGCATTCTACCCGACGCCATCGCCGGTGCACGCCGCGTCGCGCCGTCGGTCGTCGCGCCGTCGGTTATTCGTAGCGCAGTGCTTCGATCGGATCGAGACGCGCCGCGCGTCGTGCCGGCAAGATGCCGAAGAAGAGACCCACGGCGACGCTGAAGAAGGACGCAAGGCCCACCGATTCGGGCGAAACAAACACCTCCCAGCCGGCGAACCGCGACAAGGCTTGCGCAGACCCCATTCCGAGCAGGATGCCGAGCACGCCGCCGAGCAAACAGAGCGTCACGGACTCGACCAGGAACTGCAGCATGATGCTGAACCGGGTCGCGCCGAGTGCCATGCGGATGCCGATCTCGCGTGTGCGTTCCGTAACGCTGACCAGCATGATGTTCATGATGCCGATGCCGCCGACGATGAGACTCACTCCGGCGATGCTCGCGAGCAGCATTGTGAAGGTCTGCTGAGCCTCCTGTTGCGTATCGAGAAACTCGCGCCGGTCGACGATCGCAAAGTCGTTCGCGGCGCCCGGCAGCAGCTTGTGCTGTCGGCGCAACACGCGCTCGATGTCGACCATCGCGCGCTCCATCGACGCGTTCGATGCAACGCGCACGCTGATGTTGTCGATCTCTTCGCGGCCAAACACACGCTGCTCCGCCGTGCGTAACGGCATGAACACGGAGAAATCCGGACTTTGGTTGCCGAACCCGCCGCCGATGCCGTCGAAGATGCCGATGACCTCGAAGGGTTGGCCGTTGACCGCCAACGTTCGTCCGAGCAACTTAGCGGACTCGACCTCGAGCCGCCCCGGTATATCTGCGCCGACGACCACCAAGCGTTTGCGCTGCTCGTCCTCCGTGTCCGTGAAGAAGCGGCCGTGAGTGAGCTTGTAGCCGAACATCTCGGCATAGGCGGAGGTCGTGCCGATGAGTCGTGCGTTGGTATTGAGATTGTCGAGCTTCAGCTGCCCACGGTTCTGCGTTTCCGGCACGACGGCATCGAGGTAGCGACTGTCGGCGATCAACGCGTCGACGTCGTCCACGACGAGTGTCATTCGATCACGCGACACGCCGCCTGCAAAGAAGGTGGAGGCATTGATCGTGAGGATATTGGCGCCGAGTGCGGCGATCTGATCATCGATGCGCTTCTGCGCGCCCGCGCCGGCAGCGAGCATCGTGATGACCGCCCCCACCCCGATGATGATGCCGAGCATCGTTAGCATCGCGCGAAACAGGTTCGCCCGAATCGACTGCAGCGCCACGATCACGATTTCGCCGAACAGCATGCGGGCAATTCCAACGTTGTCGACTGGCTAACGTAGCAGCTAGCGGGGAAGCGTCAAGCTCCTGCGCTCAATTTTTCTCCAGGTTTGCGGACCTCGACAGTGTCGCGGCCGCACGCGTACGATCGCAGCGTGAACGCGACTGTCGGCCAGTGGTTACGACGTGCGGGTGGTACCGCGGCGCGGCTTTGCTCGCTGCGCAACGTCGTCCTGGTGCCGGGCGGCGTGTTGCTCGCGTTACTGCCGATCGAGTCCGGACTGTCGACGGCCGCGTCCAACGAGCACTTGCCCTACCTACCCAGCTATGCTCACCAAGCCTACGGCTATTCCCTGGCGCTGACGCGCCTGCCGACGAACGCTCCGGCCCGCAGCTGGTTGGCGGCGGCCGATCGAGCGTTGCTCGAGCCGCAGTCGGTGGAGCTGCCGTTCACTGGCCAAGGGGAGTTCGGTGCAAGCACCTTGGCTGCCGGCTACCTATTCAAGGGCGTCGCCGGGCGGCGCGTGCAGGTCGCCGTGCAGTACAACCCGGCCGCGGCTCGCGAGCTGTTTGTGGATCTGTTTCGTCGGGCCGAGGGTCGTTACCAACGCGTCGCTGGGACGCCGCCGCGCGGTCAGCGGGAACCGTTCTCGATCGACGTCGTGGATGACGGCGATTACGTGCTCAGGGTGCAACCGGAGCTCGCGGCCGCGGGAGGGTATGCGGTGCAAATCGGCGCCGCGCCGTTGCTCGACTTCCCGGTGCAGCATCACGATGCCCGCGCGATCTGGAGCGGCTTTGGTGCGGAACGTGACGGCGGCCGGCGCGCGCACCGCGGCGTGGATATCTTTGCCGCGCGCGGCACGCCGGTGGTTGCGGCAACCGACGCTTGGGTAGTCCGTGTGGAGACGACGCGCGTGGGTGGCAACGTGGTTTGGCTACAGCCTCTGTTTGGCACCGTACGCCTCTACTATGCGCATCTCGACCAGCAATGGGTCAATAGCGGTGAGTTCGTGCTGGCCGGGCAGCCGCTCGGTGCGGTTGGCAATACCGGTAACGCCATCACGACCCCGCCGCACCTACACTTCGGTGTTTATGTCCGCAAGCCCGGTGTCCGTGGCGGCGCCCGGGACCCCGCCGGATTCTTGCGCTAACGAGAACTCGGTTCGTTGCGGGTCGCGGTGCAGTCAGATAAATTCGGCCCATGGGCTTGCGCGAACAAGTGGACGCACTCCTGCCGAGCTGGAGGCAGTGGTATCCCAGTTTGTTCGACGCCGCGGCCGATCTTGGCCTGATTCGCGCTCGCGTGTGCCCGCCCGGCAGTCTGCTTCTCAGCCGTCGCCACGCTGACGTGCAGCGGGCGGCCGAGGAGGCTCATCGCGAGAAGTGGGGTGGGGGGCCGCCCGAAGATCCGCCTGATCGCCGTTAGCTGCCGTGCAATCTCGCCCACCGCTACCGCCGTTCAACGAAGAGACGGCGAAGGTCAAAGTCAAAGCCGCCGAAGACGCATGGAACACGCGCGATCCTCACCGAGTGGCCGGCGCCTATACCGAGGACTCGGTATGGCGAAATCGCGACGAGTTCATCGTTGGCCGCGCGGCGATCAAAGAGTTTCTCGAGCGCAAGTGGGCGCGCGAGCTCGATTACCGCCTACGCAAGGGCCTGTGGGCCTTCACGGACCGGCGGATCGGCGTCCGCTTTCAGTACGAATGGCACGACGCCGGGGGGCAATGGCACCGCTCCTATGGTAACGAGCTCTGGGAGTTCGCCGACAACGGCCTCATGCGCCGCCGCGAAGCCAGCATCAACGACGTGCCCATTGCCACGAATGCGCGGCGCTTCGTCGGATCGTCGTGGCAAACGGACGAGTTGCCGCTGCGCTGAGCGCTCAGCGACGCAAGTGCTCGTCGAGGAACGCCGCCACGCGTTCCACGTTCTCCGGTGTGAAGAACGCGTCGCCGCCGTGCGCGGCGCCATGGACCACGATGAACCCCGCCGTAAGACCCTGCCGTTCGTAGGCGCCCTGCAGCTCGTGCGATTGATTGATCGGCATCTGCGGGTCTTGGTCGCCGTGCAGCAGCAACAGTGGCGGATCGGTGGCATCGACGTGGAACACCGGGCTGGCCAGGTGGGCGAGCGACGGGTTCTCGTCGGGTAGCCCGCCGAGCAATCGCTTGAGCGCCGGTGTGCGGACGCCGACGCCAAAAGGCGTGGACTGGGTGAGGATTGTGGTCAAGTTCGATGCGCCGAAGTACGAGACGAGGGCCTGCACGGCGGAGGACTCGTTGCCATGCTCGCCGAGCGAGCCTTCGAGCTCCGGCTGACCGTTGGTCGTGGCGACGACTGCGGCGAGATGGGCGCCCGAGGACGCCCCGAGTATCGCAATGTGCCGCGCATCATAGCCGTGCTCTCGGGCTGTCGCGCGCAGGAAGCGGATCGCCGCCTTGATGTCGTGCACCTGGCCGGGGAACGGTGCCGCGGAGGCCGGACGGAAATCCAGGCTCGCGATGGCGTAGCCACGCTCGACGAGCGCCGTCGCGGGCATCGCGGATTTTGAGCCCGCTTCCCACCCCCCACCGTGCACCCACACGAGCAGCGGCGCGCCGCTGACACCCTCGGGCTCATAGAGATCGAGGCGCAGAGCCTGCCCTGCGACGCTGGCGTACTCGATGTCAGCGGTCTTCTTCACCGAGGCGGCCGCGGTGGTCGCGGAGTCGAGCAAGGTGGCGACGGAGAGGCATAGAGCGGCTGACAGCGCTGTTCCGCGGTGCATAGTTGTTGTCCCGCATGGTTTGGGTCGATGAAGGCGCTCCACTATAAGGCATGGCCCGGCGGTCGTAACCGGTCGGTTGCGCCGACCCCGGTTGGAGCTGTCCACAGCGCTCGGGGGGCGCGGACGGCGCGTCAGCCGCAACCTATTGTTGTCATACTATTCTCGTGCAACATTAATGAAATACTCTCTATCTATATGAAAAATATAGGATCTATAGAAATATGACGTTTTTTTAGCCAATTTAACCTCGGCCAAGCCAGCCGCTCGGGCAGCGCCAGCTGTCAAGCCGTTTTCCACAGTGTTATCCACAGTTTTTGTGGACAGTTTCGTAGGGGAACAACGACCGGTGCCGCCGAGCCGGTGCGGTTCACGCCGGGCATATCCATCGTCGGCTTTCTTCTAACTGCGGGGTCGGATGCTGCGTGTAGAATGCTGCTCCTCAACAGTCGATCTGGCTGCCGAAGCCGCGCCGAATAGTGATGCCACAGATGATTATCGCCAACCGTCTGGCCGACGGCGTGGTGGTGTTCTTGGACCCAGGTGAGAAATGGGATCCATCGATCGATTCCGGGCAGTTGATCGATGGTGATACCGAGGCGGAGCGCCTGCTCGCGGTTGCCAAACGCCACGAGGCGGAGTGCCGCGTAGTCGATCCGACGCTGATCGAGGTCGAGATCCAGAATGGTCAGCCTCGGCCCACGGCCATGCGCGAGGCGATCCGTGCTTTCGGGCCCACGGTGCGCACCGACCTGACCGAGGTCTGAAGCGACCCGCACCGACGAGACAGGAACGAACGATGTATCGTTACGATGAATTCGACGCCCGCTTCGTCAACGAGCGCGTGGCGCAGTTCCGCCGCCAGGTGAAGCGCCGGCTCGCGGGCGAGCTCACGGAGGATCAGTTCCGACCGCTGCGGCTCATGAACGGCCTATACCTGCAGCTGCACGCCTATATGCTGCGCGTGAACGTGCCCTACGGCACGTTGTCGTCGAAACAGATGCGCAAATTTGCACATATCGCGCGCACTTACGATCGCAACTTCGGCCACTTCACGACCCGCCAGAACATCCAGTACAACTGGATCAAGCTCGAAGAAACGCCCGATATTCTCCAGCACCTCGCGGACGTCGAGGTCACGGCCATTCAGTCCTCCGGCAACTGCGTCCGCAACATCACAGCGGATCAATACGCCGGCCGAGCGAAAGACGAGCTGGCCGATCCGCGCGTGTATTGCGAGGTGTTGCGCCAGTACTCGTTCCTGCATCCCGAGTTCTCGTATCTGCCCCGCAAGTTCAAGATCGCAGTGACAGGCTCGCCGAACGATCGGGCAGCCGTGGCCGTGCACGACATCGGCTTGCGCATGCACAAGAATCAACAAGGTGAGATCGGCTTCGAGGTGCTGGTCGGCGGCGGGCTTGGCCGTACGCCGTACATCGGCCAAACCATCCGCAAATGGCTCGCGCCCGAGCATTTGTTGTCCTACGTGGAAGCCATTCTGCGCGTCTACAACATGCTGGGACGGCGCGACAACATTCACAAGGCGCGCATCAAGATCATCGTCAACCAGATGGGCATCGACAAGTATCGGGAGCTCGTCGACAAGGAGTGGGAGGCGACCAAGGACGGCGCCCTGAAGGTGCCGGAGGAAGAAATCCGCCGCATCAACGCGTATTTCGCTCCGCCCCAGTACGAGCGGCTTGGCGACGCCACCGACCTGCTGCAACGCCAGCGCGCCGCCGATCGCGCTTTCGACCGTTGGGCACGCGGCAACGTCGTCGAGCACAAGGTGCCGGGCTACGCCATTGTCAACGTATCGCTGAAGGCGCCCGGCAAGGCACCGGGCGACATCACGGCTGACAAGATGGATGCCGTGGCCGATCTCGCCGATCGCTACAGCTTCGGCGAGATTCGCGTCAGCCACCGCCAGAATCTTGTGCTCGTGGACGTGAAGCAGGCCGATCTCCACGCGCTGTGGCGCGAGCTAACGGCGCTCGAGCTTGCCACGCCGAACCTTGGGCTGCTCTCGGACATCATTTGCTGCCCCGGGCTCGATTTCTGCTCGCTCGCCAACGCCCGATCGATACCGATTGCCCAGGACATCAGCCAGGCATTCACGGACCTCGACGAGCTGCAGAAGATCGGTCAGTTCACGATCAATATCTCCGGCTGCATGAACGCCTGCGGGCACCACCATGTGGGGCACATTGGGATTCTCGGCGTCGACAAGCGCGGCGAGGAGTTCTTCCAGCTCACGCTTGGAGGCTCCTCGGATCAGCACGCCTCGCTCGGCGATCGCTTAGGCCCTGGGTTGCCGCAAGCCGACGTGCCGGCGGCCATCCGCAAGATCGTCGATACCTATCTCGTCATCCGCCAGCATAACGAGCGGTTCCTCGACACCTATCGGCGCGTCGGCATCGAGCCTTTCAAAGGTGCGGTCTACGGCAGCGAGACTCAGGCGGCCTAATGGCTCTCATCAAGGACGGTAAGCTCGCCACGGATGCGTTCGTCGACGCCAGCGCAGCCACGGAGATTCCCGCGGCGGGTCCCGTGATCGTCAGTGTCGAGCAGTGGCAGGCGCAGCGCGCCGCGTTGCTGGGGCGCGGCACGCCGCTCGGTCTCCGC
>Ga0208454_1000513_pt1 | contig 21968 bp, 19 predicted proteins | sample EasRivMeERMZT100_FD_187530 | JGI IMG/M metagenome (GOLD analysis project Ga0208454, IMG submission 187530) | Soil microbial communities from meander-bound floodplain in the East River, Colorado, USA - East River MetaG ERMZT100 (SPAdes) (version 2) | ecosystem: Environmental > Terrestrial > Soil...
AAACCACCGAGTCCCGGAGGGACGAAAGAAGGTCAGTTTTAAGAGTTGGATTTTCTGCCGTCCCTTATAGGGACTTGTCTGTATGCTCGGCTCAACCCGGCGTTGAAACGCCGGGCTATTTTCACTATGTCCCTCCGGGACACACCCCTGCCTGAATTCCCAAAAGGCATTAGGGCTAAGCTCGATGCTGCATTCACCTACTGCTCAAAAACTGAGATGTTCCCGCGGAGCGTTTTTCCAAGCCACTCGATCAAAATGGCAGACACATTGAATTGAACCTCATCCTTCGCAAACAATGTCAGGGGCACGCACTCCTTCCAGAAACTGATGGCTCCCGACCTTAAAGTTCGTTCCAGGAATCGGCGACCACTTTGCGCTTAGGCATTGCACCTGCGCAGGCTTCATCGAAATGGAATGCGCAGTGGCCGGTCATACGCGCGGACTTGGCGACCAGGCTGCCGGAGAGCTGGGTGCTGCCATTGAGCACAAAGTCGGCCGACGGCGCATAAATGGTGCACGTCAGGAAGGAGTTCCCGCTTATCTTAAGGAACGTATTGCTGGGCAGACCAAAATAGCAAAAGCTCGGAGCGCTCGCGTTGTTGTTGATCGTGCCAAATCGGGCGTTGGCTCCGGCACAATAGAGTTTGAGACTGGCTCCCTGCTCAATGACCAATATATCGTTGCTGTTATCCAGGATGACATCTCCGCTCACATAAAGAATGGCGTTGCCCGTCACAAGGATCTTGCCACCGGAAATACCGGACAATTGGTAGCCTCCGTTTCCGAGAATGTACTTATAGGTAACCCCCGCTTTATTGCCTCCAGCCGGAGGGGGAGCGCCTTCAAATGGTTTTTTACTGTCCGGCAAACTGATGTTGAGATCATTTTGCCACCAACCGGGTTCAATGCCCGACTGCCCCGCTTGGTGCCAGGCGACACTGCCCACTGAGCCATTTACCAGCGGACTGACTGCGCCGGTTGGGCTTGTGTAGGCATGGCCCCAAATGTCAGCATTCCCCACATTCACCATACCTCCAAGGGTGGCAACATCACCTTTGTCGCCGGCCTTGAGAGGATCGTACTTGCCCGCGGTGCTTTTTTGGGGATCGCGCGAATCGAAGCTATCGGTTTTGACGTTATTGCCGTTCATGTCGATGTTCTCCCGCACAATAAAGGAGGCCGAAAATATCCGGTTGGTTATGGTCGTGATTCTGACGGTTCTGGAAATGAAGGTGGAACTGCCCGGCATCGGGCAATAACCCTTGGAAGTAATCACGTAGGGTAGCGTTTGGGAAATTGTGACCTCGTAGTACCCCATCGAGTTGCCCAGCCCCTGGCCCTTGCCTATCGAATTTGTCTTGGCATATCGGACGGACTGCGCCTCCCAGCCGTCGGAAAGCATGTTCGTTTCGAAGTTGATGTTGCAATGGGTCAATGCCTCCTCGATGCCGGCTTCCAGGACCGGAATGCACTGATTCCAGACCTGCGAGCGAGCCGTGATCTGATTTTGATTCACGGTCAGTTGGAGATAAACGACCAGGGCGGCGCCGATGATCGCCGTAGCGCAGAGCGCAATGGCCAAAACGCTCCCGGCAGACTTTTGTCTGGCCTGGCTTTTAATTGAAAACATAGTTCTGGAGGCCGTAGCGTGAAACGTAGCTGACGATTTTCCGGGAGCGATCCACCTTGCCCGTTTTCCAGGAGAGCTGGACGGTCACCATTCGCAGATCGGCCAGATAACTGGCTGTCAGATCGGACGGGGAGATCGGGGCGATGGTTATTTTGCCCTCGTAAACGACACCATTGGTTGCGTTCGGGCTCCCATTGGCCTCGTAAGTTGCGGTAAACTTCGTGGGCATAATGTTGGCCGAGTTGAGCTGTTCCCAGGTGAGCAGCCGGATGATCTCCATTTTTTCAAGCATGATCTGAGTCGCGCGGAGGTTTTCTCTAGCCAGCCGAATGGAAAAAAAACATGAGGTGATGCCGGCATAGAGCGCCACCGCCACCACGCTGACGATGACGACTGCGACAAGTGCTTCCACGAGAGCAAAGGCAAAATTCCGCCTGGGCCTGGAACGGAGCGGCGACCCGGCAGCCACAAGGGCCTGTGGATTGTCGATGCACGATTCGCCCAGGCAAGCGCTGGGGATGTTCCTCTGCGGCGCCGGGGAATAAACTTTCATATCAGTTTTTGCGAATTACAATTCTCGCAGACTGCGCGTTCTCCGAATTCACTTTTGCGCCCAGGATTTTTCGGGAACAAACCCAGTTGATCGCCACCACCTTGCAATTCGTGGCGTTTGCCACGGGGTACTGATCGTAACTGCCCGCAATCAGTGTTCGCTGATAAATTGCAAACTTCAGAGAGTCGCATCCGGTCAACAAAACTTTGGAAGTGGTGCCGGTCTGGCGGGTCAAGATGCCATTAGCCGCATCGTAGTTGAAGGTAATGGCAGGCCCGTTGGTGCCATTGTCGAAAACGAGCTGGTTTGTCGCGTACGAAGTCAAACGGACCGCTTGCCGAATATCGCTGCTCATTCGATCCAAGGCCAGCAGCCCGGAAGTGTTCAGATCCGCATAATTCGCCAGACCTTCAAAACTGCGCATGCTGTAAACCGAGAAGGGCACCACTATAGCCAGCACGAGAGCTCCGACGCCCATGCCGATCATGTATTCGACCAGCGTGACTCCAGAGGATCCTTTACAGGCCCAAAGATTATTCGCAGGTGTTTTCTTAGATTTCATCCAAGGCCTGATATTCCGACCAGGACCAATCCCATGCATCGCTGAAACGACCATGAGATCGCCCCAGAACGCTTGTCCTCTGTGGCGGCATTGACTAAATTGACTTTCAAAGCGTCACTTACATAGCAGCCTCGGTGCCGCTGGGTTTCCGGGGGTTTGGCAAGAGGGAAGCAAGAACGATATGCACCTCCTCCAGTTACATCGCGATGCCGGTAGGACGGGGGACCAAAACGTGCAAGGCCGTCAGCCCTCGCTACTTTGCGTGTTACAAACCTCAAAACGGTGAGTTGAGAGGTTTCCACGCCGAGAAAGGCGGGGCATGAGCAGTATTAGTCGGCAAACGGTGCCCATCAAACCTTGTCGCCGGCGGTCAATAAAAGTACGCGCTCCGAAAAAGTTTGACCGGGTAAGCGGTGGGGGGAAGAAACCTCTAGCCATCATCCGTATACCAGGTATCGGCTGTCGTTCAAACGGGTAATCGAGTTGAGTTACACGGTCTTCATAGACCTTCAAAAATGCACCGCTCCTGAAAAAGATTAGAGCGGTTGCCAGAATTCATTTCCGATTGGCAACCTATTGGACATGCTGCGGGTCGCAGACCCGCGCTCCCGGAGCGCGCCTCTGTGAGGCGCAGCAGCCTTGGCTCCTGGTTTGGTCGGAAATTGTTTCTGGCAATCGCTATAGACCCAGGACCTTTCTGCGAACTGACGGTGCGGCACGCCATTGCTTCGCAAAAGGAACCCCTGTGTTCCGACCGCAAGAACGTCAGCGCTCCCGATACGCCTTTAGGCCGCTTCGCTTCCGACAATTCCCAGTTCTCTTAACAAGCCGGCGATCTTACGGCGGAATTTGATGACGGTGGGATGGGACACGCCAAGCTGGCGCGCAGTCTCGCGCACGCCGTTGCCTTCGGCCAGTCGATTGAGAACCGTTTGTTCAATTGGGCTCAGACGCGTCGAAAGCCACGATAACACATCCCGTTCGGCGGCCTGGGAAAAGGCCACACTTTCGGTGACCCCCAAGGCGAAGAGTTCGCCGTTTTCCTCCTGGTAGTCGATGTGAATTTGCCCTTCGCGCCGTTTGCCCGAATCGATGCTGCGACCGTTTTTCAAGTAATGTTGCAGATGGAACCTGCAGCTCTGCAGGTACCAGCTTTGGGTTTGGCCCGGCAGCCGGATTTCCTCCAGCCACAAATGTGTCAGCGCCTCCTGCATGAGATCTTCGCGCAGGACGACACTGGTTGTAAGTTTACTCACGATCCTTGAAAGCCGCTCCTTTATTTCTGACTGCTCTATCAACATATGACCTTGGTTTAGGGTGGACGAAACCTCACTTCTGAGGGGGACGCCTCCTTTTATAGCACAGCGCACAGAGAAGTCAAAGAAGAAGAAAGATCCACCCACTGCGAATCGCTTTTCCATCGGCGGAACCGGACCGTGAACAGACATGCCCAATTGACCGCGCGACGGTCTTCGGGTTAATCTGCGGCCATGCGCGTTGGAATACGACGCCTATATTCTGCTGCGGCTGCAAAGTTACCGTTGCCCGCCGAATAGATGTTTATGAAAAAGATTCTTGTTGTTGAAGATGATCCGGTCGCAGCCAAAATGTACATAGGCTGCTTGCAAAAGGCAGGCTACGAGACGGATCTGGCTGTCGATGGTCAGATCGGTCTGGAACGTATCAAGGAGTTCCGGCCCGATGGCATCCTGCTCGATCTCATGCTGCCGAAGATCAGCGGCATCAGCCTGCTCAAGATGATCCGTGGGATGTTGGAATTTAAGAGCCTGCCGGTGATCGCTTACACCAACGCCTTCCTGCCGGCTGTGGTTGAGGAGGCACTTAAGGCCGGCGCCAGCAAGGTTTTTGACAAATCCAAGCTCACTCCACCGATCATCACGACAGAGTTTGAAATGGCGGTGCAGGACCGAAAATGAGTTCCTCCATGGACCGCGGCCTCGCAGGTGAACAAATTGCGGATAACGGAGGGTAAGACCTCGCGATGCCTCGCCGAGGTTCGGCTCTTCTGGCGCCGCCGCAAGAGCCGTCGGCACGTGGTGACGTTTTTTCTTTCCGCATCTTCGTGATCTCCACCCGAATCCACTTGCAAGGCTTTTTTGGAAATGGCTGATAGTCTCTTGCATGGCCAGCACGGAACCAGTAAATAAGATTCACGGGAAACAATATGGCGCGCCACACAGAGTTGATTCTACTCGCCGAGGATGACGAGAATGACATTGCCCTGTTTCATTTGGGACTTGCGCGAGCCCGAATTACCAATCCGGTGGAGGTCGTGAGGAATGGTGACGAATGTATGGCTTACCTCGAAGGCGTCGGACCCTACGCCGACCGGGAGCGATACCCGCTGCCGGGCTTGTTACTTCTCGACTTAAAGATGCCGCGCACGGATGGATTCGGCGTGTTAGCATGGATTCGTTCCCATCGGACGCTAAGCCGCTTGCGGGTAGTCGTTCTGACCGCGTCCCACGACATTGTGGATGTGAACCGTGCTTACGACCTGGGGGCAAATTCCTTTTTGACCAAGACGCTGGATGTTCGAGACTTCGCCGAACAGTTGCAAGGCGTTCGCAATCACTGGATGTCTTTGAGCCTGGCGCCCGAGGTACAACGCTCGTCGGGTCTTCCTCCTGCGCCGCCTCAATCATAGGCCAAGGCTGACAGTCTCTGCGGGTCTCATACAAACCGGATTCGTGATAAAAAGCCTTGGTCCTCCGGCATAAGGTAAACACCCTATTTGCGATCTATACGTGAAGCGCATTAAACTAGCGCCGTTTTAAGCATCCGTAAGTCGAACCTGCGAGAAGCTTGTCTCCTTGAGATGGTTCATCTATTCTTGCGGACCCCAGGATGGCGGTCCGGTTAGCCTGTCGCAGGAAGCATTCAGAGAAAACCTGAAGAATTGTTGTCATGAAACGAACCCTTATCCCGCTAGTTCTGTGCGGCGGAATATCCTTGTGCCCTGCCGCCATCCTGCAGTTTGATCTGTCCCCACCCGGGACGGACGTTGCCGTGGGCTTGAGTCCTTCCAACGAAGTGCCGGCGGCTGTGGACAGCACCGGATCGGGAAACGAAATCCTCGGAGGCATCAGCTTTGATACAGACACTTCCACGTTGTCCTTTACTGTGGGTTATGGCTCAGACGCCGGATTCACAGATTTGACCGGGCCGGCTACGGTCGCGCACATTCATGGGCCAGCTTCCGCCGGCGTGATGGCAGGGGTGCTGATTGATTTGGCCGGTTTTCACGTTCCCGCTGCCGATCCCGCCAGAGGCGGAGTTATTAGCGGTTCCGTTGTGCTCGCGGCGGCGAATGCCTCCAACCTGCTGGCAGGGTTGCTCTACGTGAATGTCCATACGGCAGTCAATCCGGGCGGAGAGATTCGCGGGCAACTAATCCAGGTCACCAACAATACGCCCCGGATCACCTGTCCACTGCCGGTTACTGCTGAATGCACTTCATCCAACGGCGCTTTTGCGACCGTGTCGGTGACCGTAGCCGACCAGGATAATGAAGCGTTGGAAGTCTCGTGGGTGGCGGATGGCATATCCGTTCAGACCAGTTCGCTGGCCGCAGGAACGACCTTCGCAAACAACGCGGTCAGTTTTACGGCCGAATTCGGCCTGGGCAGTCACGACATCGTCGTGACGGTTACCGATGGCCATACGGTCGTGAGTTGCTCGACGGTGATCCAGGTGGTGGATACGATGCCGCCAACGATTGTGGACATCACGGCCACACCCAACCGCCTTTGGCCGCCCAATCACAGGATGGTGCCTGTGAGAGTGGATGTGCGGGCCAGCGATGCCTGTGGGCCAGTTGTGTGCCGAATCACGGGCGTGACCAGCGATCAGCCCGTCAACGGCTTGGGGGATGGAGATACCAGCCCTGACTGGCGCATCACTGGCGACTTGACCGTGAAAGTGCGCGCCGAGCGTTCCGGCAAGATCAAACGCGGCCGCACTTACAGTGTTTCCGTCCAATGCAGCGATCTATCGGGCAACAGTTCTGCAGGTGTGGTAACGGTTTTCGTGCCGCACGATCAGCGCGGCCACAAGGTGGCGAAGGACTGGAAAGCTGTGAAGCAGCAGAAGGCCAAGAAGCCTAATCAGACCAAGAAACCCAAGAAGAATGGCAAAAAGTAGTTGCTAAGCTGAATCAAGGAACAGCCCGTGCCGAAGGCGGCCGGCGTATTCTACTTTTCCGATCAAACGGGCGGTGTCCCCGGTGCTTGGTCGATTACCGCCCAGTGGAATTCCAAGCCGTTCATGAGCATCACCAATTGTTCGAAGTTGCCGGGCTTGTGCAGATAGGAATTAGCCCCCAGAGCATAAGCGCGTTCCGTCTCGGCGGGCTCTCTTGAAGAGGTTAAGATCACCACACACAGCTTCTCCAACGCCGGTTGCGTGCGAATCCACTGCAAGACCTCCAGTCCGGAAACCTTCGGCAAGTTCAAATCCAGCAACACAAGAAACGGCAACGGATGCTGGGCGCGGTCCGCGTAGATTCCCGCGCCCGAAAGGTAATCCATCGCCTCCGCTCCATCGTTGACGATGTTGATCGGATTGGCCATGCGGGCTTGTTTAAAAGCGCGTTGGATTAACTCCGCATCGCGAGGATTATCTTCAACCAGGAGAATGCAGGAATGCTTCGCCATAGACCTTATATTGATTTACGCTTGTACCGTCGTTTCTTGTTCGCCGCAACGTAGCATATTCGGTTCCTCAGTCCGCTTCCAGCTCATAGCCGAGGAAACAACTTCAGCCTTTGCACTTGTGATATTGAGGGGACAAACTTTACAACTTCCGCTAATGGAAGCCGAAACGAAGCCCCATCTTCCTGTTTCTATCTTGGTTTTGTGTTTCCTGGGGGTCTTGGCCGATTGCAGTATGGCGGCCGTTCGGCGGGTCCTGGCCAACCCATCGGCTCATCCGATCGGCCCCCGTCCGCAGTCAGGCATTGCATGAGCACCTCGTTGGCAACCCCCGCCCGCATGCGCGTGGACGGCAAATTCTTTCGCCTGGGCGGGCAAAAGTTCTACGTCAAAGGCATCACCTATGGACCCTTCGCTCCCAACGCGCAGAACGAAATGTTTCCCTCGCCCGAACAGGCCGCGTGCGACTTCAAACAAATCGCCGAATTGAGGGCAAACCTCCTTCGGGTGTACGACCTGCCCCCTTTATGGCTTCTGGATTTGGCGTCCGCCCACGGACTCAAATTGTTGATTGATGTGCCCTGGTCGAAACATCTCTGCTTTCTTGATTCCGAGGAGTCTCAACGGGAGGCGCGCCAGACTGTGCGCGATGCCGTAAAGCTCTCCAAAGGACATCCCGCCGTTTTTGCCTATAGCGTCGTGAATGAGATCTCCGCCGAAATCGTGCGATGGAGCGGCGTGAGGAAGGTAGAACAGTTCATCGATGCCTTGGTCAAGGAAGCGAAGTCCATCGATCCAGACTGCCTTTGCACGTTCACTTCCTTTCCACCCACGGAATTCCTGCGGGCGCAGAACATCGATTTCATTTGCTTTAATGTTTATCTCCATCATCGCAAATCGTTGGAGGCTTATCTGGCGCGGCTGCAAAGTCTGGCCGAATCCAAGCCCCTTGTCCTCGGTGAATTCGGCATGGATTCCATCCGTGAGGGCGAGACGCACAAGGGCGAGTTTCTCGGTTGGCAGATCGAATCGGCGTTTCGGGCGGGGCTGGCCGGCACCATTGTGTTCAGTTACACCGATGATTGGTTTCGGGGCGGCTTGCAAATCGAGAATTGGGCCTTTGGTCTGACCACGCGGGATCGCCAGCCCAAGGAATCCTTTCATACCGTCCAGCAACAATATCATGTCGCTCCCTATTTCCCTTTGAACCGCGCGCCCAAAACTTCGGTGGTGGTGGCCAGCTACAATGGGGCGCGTACGTTGAAAGCCTGTTTGGAATCGCTGCGGAATCTCAATTACCCCGATTACGAAGTGATTCTGGTGGACGATGGTTCCACCGACGCGACGCCTGACATTGCGAAAGCTTTTCCTCAGTTCCGCTGCATCCGCCAAGCGAACCAGGGGCTATCCGCCGCGCGCAATACCGGTATCAGCGCCGCATCGGGCGAGATCGTCGCTTTTACGGACGATGACTGCCGCGCGGATGAGGATTGGCTGCACTACCTCGTCAGCGATCTGGTGAAGGGCGAATTGGTTGGAGTCGGCGGTCACAATCTTTTGCCTCCCGACGATTCCTGTGTGGCAGCAGCAGTCACGGCGTCACCCGGTGCTCCGGCGCACGTCATGTTGACCGATAGTGAGGCCGAACACATTCCGGGTTGCAACATGGCCTTCTTCAAGTGGGCCTTGGAAGAGATCGGCGGCTTTGATCCTGTTTTCCGAAAGGCCGGCGATGATGTGGATGTTTGCTGGCGGCTTCAGGAACGCGGCTACAAAATTGGGTTTAACCCGGCGGGCTTTGTCTGGCATTATCGCCGGTCCACCGTCAAGGCCTACCTCAAACAACAGGCCGGATATGGTGAGGCTGAGGCTCTGCTCGCACAAAAGCATCCTCGGTATTTTAATTCATTTGGCGGCGGCATCTGGCGGGGCAGGATTTACGGCACCGGCCGCGCCGGTGTCGTTATGCGGCAGCCGATCATCTATCATGGGCCATTCGGCAGCGGGTTTTTTCAAAGGTTATATGCATCGGAGCCGCACATGCCGCTCATGCTTTGCACATCGCTGGAGTTCCACACGTTTGTCACACTGCCTTTGCTTCTGCTGTCAGCCTATACGCCTTTCCTTTTGCCGGTGGGTCTGACAAGCCTTGCAATCTCCCTGGGTGTCTGTGTCCTGGCCGCCGCGCAGGCCGAACTGCCGCGGAACAAACAGCGCTTCTGGTCCCGGCCATTGGTCGCGCTGTTGTTTGCTCTGCAACCGGTGGTTCGCGGTTGGCAGCGGTTCAAGTCGCGTTTGAATGTTCGCGCCGGGCCGGCAGCCCTCCTCGAGGAGAAGCCCTTTGCTGATGCGGATGCTTTTGAAGTTCCACAAGTCACCTCCTTTTGGACTACGGGTGAGGCGAACCGCTACGGATTTTTGAACAGCCTTGGGGCAAAGCTCAAGCAGCAGGGTTGGCCCATCAAGGCCGATACCGGCTGGGACGGATACGACCTCGAGATTCTTGGCAACCGCTGGAGTCGCTTGCGCCTCACCACCGTGACGGAGGAGTTGGAACAAAATCGAAAGAACTTTCGTTGTCGCGTCGAAGGCACCTGGTCGTTACAGGCTAAAATCGCATTCTGCATTTTGTTCGGAATTGAGGTGTGGGCAATAACCTTTTGGGCCCGGCCGATGCCTTGGTTGTGGCTCCTCCCGATCGCCCTGGCTCTTCTCTATTGGTTCCTGGAGGAGGAGAAAGCAGTCCTGCAACAGGCAGTCACTCGCTTGCTGGAGGAAACGGCGACAGAACAGAATTTCATGAAGGTTTCAGGGCCGCTTTGCGCTCGGGCTTAACTGGCGGAAGGCTCAATGTCCGGGCAACAGACGCCAAGGAGGTGGGGGTTGGGGAACCCCGCTGAAGAAACGATCTGCTGCCCGAACGCGGTTGTTATACGTGAGGGCAACTCGATTTCCAAGAAAAAATTCTCTGAAATTTTCTTAATGTGACGGATGCCAAGCTGTGCATCTGTTCAGTCCGACCTCTTCCTCAGGGTAGCGCCTCTCTCGCCACGGCGCTCGCCACCCCGGGCTTTGAGATGCAATTTGGGATTGTCCTGCGTTCCTTCAGACGCTGGTTGCGCACGGTCACCGGCTGCGGTAAAACTGCTTGCCGCACTTTTTCTTGGCAGCATACTTCAGGTGTCGAACTGCTCCCGTAGCTCAAATGGATAGAGCAGCGGTTTCCTAAACCGTTGATCCCAGTTCAATTCTGGGCGGGAGTACCAAATAACATCGCGGCGCCAAGCTCGTTTATTTGTCAACGTGGACCTGTTGACGCCAGCTCTGCTGCGGTTCCAGAACACGCGTCTGCAAAGCCCCGCCGCTGCCGCGTGGTCTGAAGCGGAGAGAAACGGTCTGTGACTGCGACGAGCGGTTTGAAATGGTCACGTTCGCGGTCGGGCTCACAGCAGCAAATTCTAATTCTTCTCCCCGGGTGCGCATGAGCCGGGCGTCTTCCATCTGGATCGACAAAGGACCGATCGCAATGGCCAGACGGTTAGTTGATTCCGGCAGCGGAACGTTGCTTATTACGCGGACGCTCGCCTTGTTTGTTGACGGCCAACGGGCGATTTCGTAAAGCGTCGTAGCTGCCGGCAATTCACTCCGCAGTTTCGCAGAATCGCGCACCGTCACGACGGCGGGATAGTCTCCGGATAAGATCTCTGCCGCTCGGCTCGTGGAGATTTGCGGGCGCGCGGTGTTCAGGTAAAACTGCAACGCAAAGGGGCTGTCCACGTGGTTGAGCGGAAATCGTTCGCCAAATCGCCCCTGGATGTCCCGCGCCAGGTCTCGCATCCCAAGTGTCTCCTGCACTTTTCCGCTCCACTGCAGGAGCACATGTCGATAGGTCCCGATGATAATGAGAAAAACGGCCGCCGCACCGATGGCGACTCGGCGCATTGTCTGAGGCGACCAGCCCTGCGTCCATCGCGCAAGTTCCCTGCCCGCCAGCAACGCGGCCGGTGGGACCAGCGGGAAGACCAATCTCCCACGCTGATGCGGTACAATGGAGAAGATCACCAATCCGGTCAGAAACCAGCAGAACAGGAACCGTTCGAACCGGCGTGTTTCTGCATTCTCTGAGGCCTTCCGCCCGACATGCCACAAGCCCAGAACCGCCAGCAGGCTCCATGGGGCAAACAGACGAAGAAAGTTCGACGTTGGTTGGTAGAAGTATTGCAACAGGAAATGGCTCGTGTCGCTCCCTACAGCGTGGCCGACTAATTCTCGTCCGATAAGCTTGTCGATCAAGGCAGGGCCCATCTGCCAATAAGCCAGCCCGAACCACCCGCCGCAAATCACCAGAAACAAGCTTACTCCAGCCCAATGAGAGCCTTGAAGTCGCAATGGAGTTCCCGATCGTTTTTCCCACCACGCGGCCAAGAGACCACTGGCCGACAATACCAGTCCAAGCGGTCCTTTGACCATAGTCGCCGCCGCTCCGGCAAGCCAGAACCACGTCCACCCGTGCCCCGAGACCCACGCGCGATAAGCCGCAAACGCGCCCAGCGCGACCGGCAGCGTGAGCAGTCCGTCGTAACGCGCCATGTTCATCTGCCTGTCAGCGATCATGGAAAGCAAATAAATCATGGCGGCCAGAAATCCCGACTGCCAGCCAAACTGTGTCCGGCCTACTCGGTAGAGGATCAAGGCGACCAGCATCGTGGCCATGACTGAAGGCAGATAAAGAGCGAAACGATTGATTCGACCAAATGGCAAGGTTGCCACGGCGGCAATCCAGGTGAAGAGCGGGGGTTTGCTGGCAAGTTCTCCGGTTGTGTCGCGCTGGCAGATCCAATGGCCGTTTTGCACGGCGTCCAGGACATAGGCCCCGATGCGCCTCTCGTTGTCCATGAGGTTCGGCAGGCCGCTGAGCGCGATCGCGAACATGCTGACGGCAACCAGAGCGATGAGCACACCCAGATGCGGGGGCTCCGCGCTTTGTCGCCGTTCCTGTGTCACCTCATTCATTTTAGCGGACGGCTGGATTATTGGAAAAGAATTCAGAATGCGTCAACCGTCGCGAGAAAAATCCTGGCATGACGATTGGGCATTGCGCCCGACTTCTTATATCGATTGCCAAAAGTAATTTCCGAAAAGGTGGGGCAAACCTGCCTGTTTGCCGCGGCGCCCGGCAGGACGTCGCCCACCTTTTTCGGAAATCACTTTTGGCAATCACTCTATGCGTCTTCGTCCCTGAATAGAACATTTGGCAACCAGCTTTCGCCAGTGAAAGCGCGGCCGGAATGGAATGCACTCACTGCCGCAACAACCGAAGCGCGATGTCTTCGGAATATTTCGGTGATGCGAACGTTCTGGTTCCGCCGGCGTGCTCAAACGTGTCGGCCTCTTCTACTCGACCAGTTTTCGTATTTATCCATTCGGCCTTGTAAGTGCCCGCTGGGAACTCCAGCGCTAACTCGGCTTGGGTTCCGCCATTCACGTGGATGGCGTATGCTTTGCCCACTTCGGCCAGCGCTCGCACGGTGGCTTTGGAAATCGGCGGGGAGATCTGGCTGCTTTTGATGACCGTGTCGTTCGGCGACATGCGAATGAAATCGAAGCCCTCGATGAAGTCTTTGAGGATGCGCAGTTGCCGGCGCAATTCCGGTCCGCCTCCACCCGGTGTGTTCGGCGGCAAAGGAATGGCCGAACCATCCGGACGTTCCGTCGCGAATGAAAAATCCAGGTGATCGTAAACGCCGCCTCCGGCCAGGATGAAGTCCCAGCCTTCCGTGCGATACTTGCGGTCGTTGCGGTCGGAGCCGCCGGTCTCGTCGAAGGCAATGACTTTGTTCAGACGATGGTTGAGCCGAACAGGGTCGGGTTTGGCGGCGTGAAAGTTGAGGATCGACACGTTCGGATTGAGATTTTCCACAGCCGAGGACGAAGGAGGAAACCCCTGGGCGATGAGGTGTTTCCTGGAAGTTTCGGTTTCGACGATTGCGGCAATGATGTGCTCGTTCCATTCTTTGGTCAGGCCCCCGCGTTCGTACGGTTCGTTGCAAACCTCGTAATAGATATTGTCAAAATCGTTCAGCTCGATGACGAGTTTGCGCACCACGGCCTTTTGTGCCTCCAGAAGCTGCTTGTCGTTGGCGCCGTACACTTCGTACTTCCCGACGCTGCCGATGCCATTGACATTATTGCGCGCGTTCATGGGACTGGCATTCCACATCTGGTCATCATACATCGTGCAGAAGAAAACCAACTCGACGACGATGCCGCGTTCGCCGGCTTGCGTGACGAAATCCTTCAGCCGAGCAAAGTAAGCGGAGTCCCATTTGGTGAGGTCGAACTTGTTGCCGCCGTCGGCGGCGCCGGGTGTCACGCTGCGGGCCCACGGGCAGACGAACCGGCCAGCGGCAGGCGCAAGGGTATTGCCGGTGATGTTGAATGAGCCCGCCACTTCGCGATACGTGCCAGAGAAGGTTCGCGTCAGGTTAAACCGATGGGCCTTGAGGACGTCGAGATAACGGGTGTAATCGAAGTCCAGATTCAGCACGGCGCCATAGTGCTCGCCCGCAGTGATGAGAATTGTCGGTTTGCCGCGCCAGAGGAAATAGCGCGGGTTGTCGGGGTGCGCGTAAATAGGGAGAGGCTTTGCCGCGTCCCCGGCGAACGCGATTATCGCACTCGTCAGAGCCACAAGGCTGGCCACAATCGAAACTGTACCCGTCATCAAGCGCAGATTCGTAACAGCTTCAAGAATGGCTGTCAGGTCCGAACACGCCTTGCCCAAACTACGGACGGTATCCGTCCGCAGCATAGCCTTCGCCTTTGCAGATTCTGAGTTCGCAAATCCCGTGAAAACCTCTCGCAGATCTTTACCTGCGCCCTCTGCGTTTAAGGCAACCGCTGCGAATTTCAAATCCGTTTGACTAGAATTACCCGCCGACCGTTAAGCCTGACGGCCTCAAAATTGCGCATATCCGTCTTCCATCCGTATGCCGTCTGTGGCTGAATCAGAGTATGGAAGAAACGAATTCGCTGATCGAACAGCGCAAGGCGAAGCTCGAAGCGCTCCGCGCCAGGAGTATTGACCCGTTCCAGAACAAGTTCACGCCCACAATCGGTTGCGGCCAGGCGCGTGCGAAATACGTTGCGGGCGAGTTGAAGGAAGGTGGCCACGTCGAGATCGCCGGACGTATCACCGCGCACCGGGACATGGGCAAGAGCATGTTCATGGACCTCAAGGACACGAGCGGGCGAATGCAGGTTTACGCGCAGAAGCAAACGCTCGATTCCAATGCTCCGGACAGTTTTGAACTCTTCAAACATCTCGACCTCGGCGATTTCATCGGCGTGAAGGGCGAGTTGTTCACCACCAAAGCGGGCGAGCCGAGCGTGAAGATCACCTCCTTTGTCATTCTTGCCAAAACGCTGCGTCCCCCGCCCGCGAAATGGCACGGGCTGGAAGACACCGAGATTCGTTACCGCCAGCGTTACCTCGATCTCATGGCGAACGACGAAGTGAAGGACGTGTTCCTCAAGCGCGCCGCCATCGTGCACGAGATGCGCAACTTCATGCATTCGCGCGGCTACGTGGAAGTGGAGACGCCGATGATGCAATCGATTCCCGGCGGCGCGGCGGCGCAGCCATTCGTCACGCACCACAACGCGCTCGGTTGCAACTTCTACCTGCGCATCGCGCTGGAGCTGTATCACAAGCGGCTGCTGGTGGGCGGCATCGACCGCGTGTTCGAGATTGGCCGCATCTTCCGCAACGAGGGCCTGTCGCGCCGGCACAATCCGGAGTTCACCATGATGGAGGCGTATCAGGCCTACGGCGATTACGAGACGATGATGGAGTTGGTGGAATCCATGATTAAACACCTCGCACAAAGGGTTCTTGGAACATTGAAAGTTCCGAGGAGACAATCAGCAGCAATTTCACTCGCGCTCGAAAATGCACTTATTGCGCTCGACGAATTTTTGGCAACGGACTCATCAGCCAATGCCGTTCAAGCCATTCAGCAATCACGGGCGCAGATTCTTGAATTGAGAAACGCACTTGGCGCAAAGCCGGAAAAGGATGTTGCGAGTGAAGCGGCAAAAGCTCTTGTCCAGTGCATTGCCCAAAACATGGATCCGGATGTTCTTGGTGAGTCCGCAGACGAAACTTTGAAACGGTTCAACGAACGAGCGGAACCGTGGGTTAAGGAGTTCATCCACCGCATTCGGTATCCTTGGGTCGACTTGATGCGAGCTGCGAAGAATTCCGAGATCGACCTGAGTAAGTGGAAGCGCGCGAGATACAAAGACCTCGTTCGCAAGATGGTTTCAGGAAAGAGCAACGGCAAAGTTGCGGACTGGTTCGCTCTTTCAGCAGAAGAAAGACGTCGAGTTGCGATTGAGGAGTTGAAGATGGAAGGCGACATCGCGGCCGGCTACGAAGATTTCGAAGTCACCGGCGCCGTGTTTGAGAAGCTCATCGAACCGACGTTGATTCAGCCGACGTTCGTCACGCACCTGCCCAAAGAACTTGTTCCCTTGGCGAAGCTCTCGCCGGACGACTCGGCCACAGTCGAAGTCTTCGAGTTGTGCATCAACGGGCAGGAAATCGCCCCCGGCTATACCGAACAGAACAATCCCATCGAGCAGCGCGAGCGCCTCGAACATCAAGCAGGCGGTGAGCAGCAGAAGCTGGATGAGGATTTTCTGATCGCGCTAGAGCACGGAATGCCTCCAGCGGGCGGCATCGGCATCGGCATCGACCGCCTTTGCATGATGCTGCTTGGGCAGGAAAGTATCCGCGATGTAATTCTCTTCCCGCAACTGAAGCCAAAGTGAACCTTCGTAGCAGTCGAGTCACGAAACTCAGAATAAAATGGAATGACTTGCCCTCGCCTGCTAGATTTCGATGAATGACAGCAGAAGCGATTAAAACCGCTATTCAACGGCAAGCGTTCCGGCCATTTATCGTTCGGCTCGCTAATGGCTTGCAAATCCAAGTGCCAAATCAGGAACATATCGCCGTGCATCCCGACGGGAAAACGTTTGTCATTCTTGAGCCGGCTGGCGGATACCGCATCGTGGATATTCCGCTCGTGACTGATATCTCCGCAAATTAGCTGGAAACAATCCCATCGAGCAGCGCGAGCGCCTGGAGCATCAGGCCGGCGGCGAACAGCAGAAACTCGACGAAGATTTTCTCGTCGCCCTCGAACACGGCATGCCTCCAGCGGGCGGCATCGGCATCGACCGGCTTTGTATGATGTTGCCGGGGCAGGAAAGCATCCGCGATGTCATCCTCTTCCCACAACTGAAGCCGAAATAGGAGCGCGGACATCTTGTCCGCTTTTCCCAAGGGCACGCGATTCAGTGTGAGTGTGCCAAAGGCGGACGAGACGTCCGCGCCCCTATTTTTCCGTGAGGGCCACAAAGTTCTCCAGCAGCTTAAGCCCGACGTTTTGGCATTTCTCGGGATGAAATTGCGTGGCAAAGATGTTGTCGCGCCAGATAACCGAGGTGAATGTCTCACTATATGTTGTGCGCGCAGCCGCAATGGAAGTATCGTCGGGACGCGGAAAGAAGCTGTGGACGAAATACACGTAGCTGCCGCCGGAAATGCCTTTGAAGAGTGGACAAGCGGGCTGCACAATTTCAATTTGGTTCCAGCCAATTTGCGGGATTTTCAGGCCCGGCTTTTCTGCGAATCGAACGACCCTCCCTTTGAAGAGGCCCAGTCCCGCCGCACAACTGTTAAACTCTTCGCTCCGTTCAAACAAAGCCTGATAGCCCACACAGATGCCGAGAAACGGTCTCCCCGAGGCGATGAAGTGCTTTACGCCGTCCAGCAAATCCTGCTTCTGCATGGCCGAGATGCAATCATCGAAAGCGCCAACCCCTGGCAGGACCGCTGCGCGCGCATGTTTCATCCCTTCGGGACGAGTGATGACGTTCACATTCGCGCCGACTTTGCGCAGGGCTTTTTCCACACTGCGCAGGTTGCCGGAGCCGTAATCGAGCAGAGCAATCACAGGCAGAGAGTAAGCCAGGCGACGAAGAATTCAATCTGAAGCCGGGGACCCGATGAGAGGCGTCTCCACCAGGTGACTGAGGCGGACGAATCACTTTTTGAGTTAAGGGGCTTTTGCATTGCAGGTGCGGGGCCAACGCGCGTGAGGCTGCGGCCAAATTCCAACAACAAATGCGGACGTTTTTATGGAGCCAGTTCTCGGATTCGAACCGAGGACCGACGGTTTACAAAACCGTTGCTCTACCACTGAGCTAAACTGGCTTCTGGGCCGCGAAAAGCGGGAAGCCCGATCCATCCAAGGCCCTCCCGCAATCGGCGTCATCATGTTAACAAGAGCCTTGCCAGATGCAACCCTCAGGCACACCTGCGCGTCACATCGAGCCGGACCATACCGGCGTAGTAGAAGACCCCATTGTTCGGGAGTCCCTTCATGGAACCTTTTTATAGGACTTATGCCAATACTGCTTGCATTGTTAGCGCTGCTGCTCCCACGGGTAACGATTCTGATTCTGTGGCTGCTGACGCCCTGGTTTGAAGGGATCTTCGCGACCGCGCTGTGGCCGGTCCTTGGATTTCTCCTCCTGCCAACCACGCTTTTGTGGTATTCGGCGGTGGCCCATTGGTTCGGAGGTCAATGGGATCTCATTCCCTTAATCGGACTCGTAGCCGCGATTCTTCTGGATCTTTCACCCACAGGGCTGCGCCGCCGCAGAGTTGAACCGGCAGTTTAGATCCGGCTGGATTTACGATCGAACTTAGCCGTATCCATGCAAGTGAACAGGAGGAAACGGAGCAAACAGAGGGCTGAGGAGCGAAGCAAAGCACCCGTTTCTGGGGACGCCATGCGGTCACTGAATGGTGAGCACGCAAGGTTCGGCCTGATCCTCCGAATTCTCGCATCAGTCCTCTGTTTCCTCTGTTATCTCCTGTTCCCAACTGAATCGTTCCGGCTTAGGCCGACGTTCACCGGAGGGCGCTAACCTGTCTTTCGTGAGAGAAGGCTTCTGGTTTATCCTTTTTCAATGGGTGCCGCCACGAGGTTGCCGTACTCCGTCCAGCTTCCATCGTAGTTTTTCACGTTCTTGAAGCCGAGCAGGTATTTCAACACAAACCATGTGTGGCTGGAACGCTCGCCAATGCGGCAATAAGCGATGGTGTCTTTGTTTTGGTCCACACCTTTTTGATTGATGTAGATAGAACGCAGCTCATCGAGCGACTTGAACGTGCCATCGGGACCGACAGCGGTGCTCCAGGGAATGCTCTTGGCGCCGGGAATATGCCCGCCGCGCTGTGCGGTCTCGGTCATGCCAGGCGGCGCGATGACCTTGCCGGTGAATTCGTCGGGGCTGCGTACGTCCACCAGGTTCCAGTTGCCGCCCTTGGAAGCTTCCATCACTTGAGGCACAAAGGCCCGCAACTCCAGATTTACCTGGCTGACTTTGTAGGAGACAGGACTGGGTTTTGGCAAATCCGTCGTCAATGGTTTGTCCGGTTCATTCAACCATTTCACGCGTCCTCCGTTCATCAGACGCACATCTTTATGGCCGTAGATTTTGAACAGCCAAAAGCCGTAGGCGGCAAACCAGTTGTTATTATCTCCGTAAACAATGACGGTGTCATTGGGCGAAATGCCGGCCGCACCGATCAATTGTTCGAAGGCCTCTTTGCTGATGATGTCGCGTTTGACCTGATCCTGCAGTTGCGTCTGCCAGTTAAAACCGACTGAGCCGGGAATGTGGCCGGCGTCGTAAGCCTTGGTGTCCACGTCGATTTCGACCAGCTTGATACCAGGTTTGCCGATGTTTTCCTTCACCCAATCGGTGGAGACCAGCACTTCGGGCTGAGCGTAGCTACTCATAATTGCCTTTCTAAACGGTCGTCCCGGCGGCAAGGCCGGGAATATGTTTGATCATGTTGGAGGTGTATTTGAATATGTTATCCGGGAAAATCATCACCCCGCAGCCGACTTTGTCACGCAAAATAATATCGCGCGCGCCCTCGTAAATGAGGCCGGAGCTGGGGCCCGCCAGCAACCCTTCGGTTTGGCAAAGTTCCATAGCGCGCAGATAAGCCAGGCGAAATTCCACTTCGAGGATGTCATCGATGAGCGAGGAATCGAAGAGTTTGGAAGCGCCCAACTGGGTGACGTTGCGCAAACCGGGCACATCGTGACCTTCAGTGGGTTGCACGGCGATGACTTTGATGTTGGGCTTTTTGGTGCGTAAAAACTTGCTGGTGCCCGTCACCGTGCCGCAGGTGCCCAGAGACACGAACAAGTGGGTAATCTTGCCTTCGGTCTGACGCCAGATTTCCGGGCCGGTGGTGAGGAAGTGCGCCTCGACGTTCTTCTCGTTCTCGTACTGATTGGGCAGTGTATAGCGGCTGGCTGAGGCCTTAGCGTGTGTTTTGGCCAGATTGATGGATCCCTCGCCCAATCCAGGCGCCGGGCAAAGCTCATCCGAGACGACGTCGAGTTCTGCGCCGGCAATTTTCAAAAGGATCTTTTTCTCCAGCGGCACCTTGTTTGGCACCACCGCACGCATGTGTTTGCCGCGAGCGCGGGCCATGGCGGCAAGGCTGATGCCGGTGTTGCCCGAGGTGGGTTCGACGATGCCACGGATTTCGCTGACCTCGCCACGCTGTTCCAAATCGCGCAGCATCGCCCAGGCCGCGCGGTCTTTGACCGAGCCGAAGGGATTGGCCCACTCCAGTTTGGCGAAAAGCTGGAACTCCGCCGACGGGTTCATGCGATTGAGGCGGACCATGGGCGAGGGATTGTCCTCGTTGGGCATCATTTCAAAGACATTGTCATAAACTCGCGTCTGGTGATTCATGGTCAGGTTACGTGCTCTCGCAGCCGGTAATCCTTGGGGGAGCGTCCCCTGAGTGTCAAGGAAGCGAAACAGGCGGTAGTGGTCAGTTCGGGTACCACTACTGTACAGGCCCATTGGGAAAACCGGGCGCAAGGCGGAGGGTAAGGAGCCGACATTGCGTTCCAGGCGGCTCAAAATTTCCCTTGCATTTGCCGGCGTCGCTCCTAGTGTCGGCACGTCCGCAGAGAGCACCCGCGGGGCATGCTAAAATTTGCGCGAGGTGGGTCTTTCGCAACGGGCTCCAGCGCCTGCATATTCTTCATCTGTCTCTTGTCCAACATCGGCCTGTCGCAAACAGATTCGGTCGTTGCGGAACCTGTCGAAAACGCGGACCCGAATTCATTTCTGTTGCAGCAGATTCAGGAGCAATACCAGGCAGTGCTCGAAGCCATCGCTGAAATTCAGCGTGGTGCGGAGACCGCTCTGAGCGTCCATCAGCAAGGCGTCGCGACGGAAATCGATGTGCTTAAGCGGGACTTTGCTTCCGGACGCAAACAGGAGCTGGGCAGGATGCAGCGTTTACATCATGACACACGAACGGTCACGCTGATCACAGGCGGCATTGCGGTTTTTGTCCTTCTGCTGAACGCGGTGATTCTGTTTTGGGGAATGAATGGGATCGCCACGCGACTTGGCGCCATCTTTGATGTGCGCCTGCAGAACACGGGCGGAATGGATACGCTGAGCGGCAGCGAGAAGGCATTGGCTCTTGATCATTCGAGCGTGCAGACAAGGATTGTTCAAATAATCGAGAGGCTGGACCGGCGACTGTTGGAATTGGAAACCAGGGCGGCTGCAAACGATTCCACTGCCACCGTCAACGCCAAACCAAAGATTACTCCAGCCCAGGCTGCTTCTATGGCGTCAACGAGTGCGAGCAGAGCGCCACGGGTCTCCATCACTCTCGGTGAAGGATCGGCCATCGGGTTCCTGCCCCCGGCAGTCGGAGCGATGAAGTTTCGCGCTTGGTGGAGCCGAATACAAAAATGGAAAAGGCTCGGAATGCGGTCTCGCACTTCTTGAGATTTCTGAAATTCTCGCCGCAGCACATCCACTCGCAGACGACGTTTGCTCGGTGCGTCAAGCACTGAACCCTGTGTTACTGGACGAGAACTAAATAGTTAGCGCTTTGCGACGAGCCTGGCACTACGTAGTTCAACGCACCCCCCCCGGATTCGCAGTTTTACCCAACGGAAAACGGAAGAAGGAACTTGCGATCTTGGCCTGCACAATACAGCCTACAATTGAATTTCAGAAAGGCCCGTGCATGAAAGCGACTTTATTTTGGAGGCGACGCCACGGAAGCGTGCGAAGCCGCAGTCTTCATCGGAAGTCAGCGGGCAGTTGTGGGAAATTAAGACGAATCCGCCGGGGCAGTCGTTGTTTCGACTGGCTTTTTGTAAGCGCTCACCGCAAAAGCATCTCTTCGTTTTTGTTGTTTCAAACCTCCTCCTCAAAACGTTTGTACCTATGGGGGCAGCGTTCGATATCGTGTTGTGGCTCATCGGGTTTGTGAAAGCGCAACGAAGGCAAATGTATCGCCACGGAATACAACTCGGAAAGGAAACCGTCATGTGTAAAGTCAAATCGAGGGAACCCGTAAAGATGTTGCCGACAGCAATCAAAGCGGTTGTGCTTGGATTGTTGTGCGCT
>Ga0208454_1000514_pt1 | contig 21905 bp, 15 predicted proteins | sample EasRivMeERMZT100_FD_187530 | JGI IMG/M metagenome (GOLD analysis project Ga0208454, IMG submission 187530) | Soil microbial communities from meander-bound floodplain in the East River, Colorado, USA - East River MetaG ERMZT100 (SPAdes) (version 2) | ecosystem: Environmental > Terrestrial > Soil...
ATGTTGGCGCCGGAGTTCGGTCGAAAACGCGTTGTTTGCCGCAACGCGTACAGAGAGAAAAACAAATTCTTCAACGGACCCCATTTGAGCTCGCCCTCCCAACCTTGCGTTTCCGTCGCGGACGCGTAGGCGGCCAACACCGAGGGGGCGTCCTCCGGCCCGACGCCGACGCGACTCTGCTCGTACAAGGCCGTTGCGAAGAACAACCGGTCGTCCGCGAGACTGCCCTTGACGCCGATCTCGTTGAGCCTGGCGCCGCCGACATGTCCCGCAGCGATCACGCCGTTGTCGTATTTGTTGTTGTTCTCGTCGAGCGCGACACTCGCCTCCGCAAGCGTCACGTACGGCCGCAAACCCCGCGGTAAGCGGCGCGACCAGCTCACGCTCCACGATCCGCCGGTGTCACGCCCCGTTGCGCGTTCGTCCGCACTGCGAAACACCGCCGGGGCGTTCGCCGTGCCGGCGGCGAGGTCGAGCGTGCCTGCGAAATCGGTATTGGCCACACGCGACTCATCGACGCGCAGACCGAGCACTAGATTGTTTTTTTCATGCAGCGTGAGATCGAACAACACTCGGAGGAATAACTTGCGGTCCACGGTTGCCCATCGTCGAGCAGATCGGCGTTGAGGCCGGCCGTTGCGAACGTCGCACCCGGCGAGGCCGCGGGGAGATTGCTCATTGCATCGGCGCGATGCGTCGCGTAGTCGCCGCTGGCCGTCAAACCCTCCGAAGTGGTGTAGCGCACGTTGGCCGAGAACAGCGCGTTGACGTCGAGCGCTCGCGACTTCGAGCCGATGCGGCGCGAGAACGTGACTCTGTCTTCGACGACGTTGACGTCTTGCTGTTGACTGAACGGCTGCTCGGAGATCTTGTACTGATCCATGCTGTCGAAGAACAGCTGGTTCTTGAAGGTTCGATTGGGGTCGGCATCGTCGATGAGGTCGACGTACACCGTGACGAAGTCCGCTTGCAGGTCGCGCTCGAACGCCCCGGGCCGGCGCAGGTCGAGCTGGTCATAAGTCACGGTGCGCGGATCGAGAGCGAAACCGGCGGGTATGTACCCGGACGCCGGCTGCGGCCCGCCCGGACCGGCGGCGCGCAGCAGTCCGGTCGGATCCGCTTCGGGGTGCGCGACGAGATAGTCGTACAGGGACTGCGGAATGCCGGCTACCACCGGGAACTCCGCGAGCGGCAAGTAGCTGCCGTCCACCGCCTTCGGCCAGTCCCAGATTTGGCGCAGCGCTTGGTTGCCATTGCTCACGTCACCGTGCACGGGGGAGCCTTCGTACATCTCGAGATAGCCGATGCGGCCGTTGCCGTTCGCGTCGAGATCGACGAGCGGCGCACCGCGGATGTAACGGCCGGTGTCGGCCACGTCTTGGGTGAAACGCCCGAGCAGCGCGCCTGCCGTGCCCGAGCGCTGCCAGTTGGCGCCGGCCTCGAGCCGCAAATCGCCGGAGAGATCGTCGTAGTTCACGGCCGCCTGCAGCACCTGCTGTTCGATCGGCACTTGCTCGACGAACGAGCCGGAGTTCTCGAAGAGCCCATAGACGTAGTAGCCCGCCGGGCTCGTGTCCCGCGGTAGCGGCCCACCCACGCCAAACGACACCTCGGACTTGTCGTAGGACCCGGAGACCGCCTGCACGAAACCCTGCGGACTCGGCAGATAGCCCCCGCTGGCCGCCCGCGAGGAACGTGGCACCGTGTTCGTATAGCCGCCGATCTTGCCCATGCCGGAGATCGGTGACGGCGGACCCCTTACGACTTCAATTTTTTCCATCGCTGCGAGGACGCTGCGGCCGTGACCCTGCAGGCTCAAGCGTTTCATGCCGCGGAAATACGTATCCGCGGGCACGGCCCGCACGTCGATCGAGCCCTGTATTCCCCATCGCGTCGTCGTGTAGACGCCGGGCACGACTCTGATCAGGTCCTCCACCGCAGAGAGTCCGAGCGTGTCGATCGTCGCGACATTGACGGACGACACCGAGCGCGGTGTCGCCACGAGAGACTTGTCGAAACCGAAAGACGCGCCGCTAGTGCCCTGCGGCAGCTCGCGATGCGGGCTCGCGACAACGGTGAGGCCCGTGAGCACGCCGCTTGGAGTCGGTTCCTGCCGCTCACGCCCACGACGCGGCGCGCGCTCCGACGGTGGCGGGGCTCGCCGAACGACGACGGTTGCGTCGTTAACGAAAGTCCACGCAAGACCCGAGTCGTGTAGGAACCGAGCGAGCACCGCGGTTGCCGGCATCACGCCGACGACCGCAGTCGCACTCACTCCGGCGACCGATGCGTAGTCGTAGACAACCTGCAGCCCGCTCTGCTCGCCAAACCTATCGAGCGAATCGGCGAGCTTGCCGGCGGGAATGTCGAACTCGATGTCGGCAGGTTCACCGGCATTCGCGTCTGCTAGCGCCCACACCAGCAGCAGTGCGACGACCGCAGCCCGCGTGTTCCGAATGAACCCGCGTGTGTGACGACCTGTCTGCATTGCCGGTAGTTGCGCGACGACCGATCACCCGGCCGCCAACCTCCTTGGGACGAGTGTCGAATCAGCGGTCTTGGCAGTCGTTAGCGAGGCTGAGACTCAGCGCCGCCGTACAGCACGATTTCCGTGCGGCTCGACCTCATTTGCAGTGGCAACACCGCGGCGAACGCCGCTACCACCGCCTCGCTGTCACCTGCAGCGAAGTTGCCGCTCACATTGAGTCCGGCCAAAGCCGGATCCGCCAGCCGAACCTTCACGGGAGCATAGCGATTGATTTCTTCGATCGCGGCCGCGAGCGGCGTCTCGCGGAAGACGTGTCTGCCGATCGACCAACCGGTCGCGGACCGAGTGTCCACCTTCCGCTTGATCCACGGCTTGGCGTCGGGCGGTACTTGCAGCTGCTCACCCGGTGCGAGTCGCACCGGCGCGGCGCGGCCGCCGTCGGTCGCCACGGACACGGAGCCTTCGGTGAGCGTGACCACCAGCTGTTCGGTGGTGCGATCCACCTGGAACACCGTGCCGAGCGCCGTTACGCGCTCCGCGCCGGCCGCTACGGTAAAGGGTCTTGCGGTGTCGTGCGCAACCTCGAACAAGGCGCGTCCGTGGACGAGAAACACGTCGCGACGGGCGGATGCAAAGCGAATCTCGACGACGCTCGCGACATCGAGGTGGACGACCGTGCCATCGTCCAGCGTGACCACGCGTCGCTGCGAGCCGGCGGCATACCGCAGGTCCACGGCCGCGGCGACGCCATTCTCGGCGGGTTGTTCGAAGCCGGTAGCGAGCAACGCACCGACAGCGACCGTCACGACGGCGGCTGCGGCCGCAGCCCAGCGCCGCGCACGGCGCCACCGAGGCGCCACCGGCCGCGGATAGGCCGCGATAGCGCCCCCGCTTGGCGGGGCGGCATCCTCTTCCTCCGGATCATCCGGCAGAGTGGCGCCGGCGCTCGCCGCTCGGTCGAGCATCGCTTTGAGGCGCGGATCGACGGTGGCGACACGAGCTAGCGTGCTGCCCAGCCGTTCGGCCACCGCGAACGCCGCGGCGTTGCGCGGGTCGCGCTCGCGCCAGGCTTCGAATTGCGCACGCTCCTGCTGGCTGCAGTCGGCAGCATTCAGCCGCGCATACCATTCGGCCGCGGCGCGGTTCGACTCGGCTTGAGAGTTACCGTCCATCCAGTGCTAAGACGTATAGGGGACGGTCCCCCCTACCTTCTCGAGGCAGATCGCCATGGCTCGACTAATCTGCTTCTCGACCATCTTGACGGAGATGCCGCAATGCTCGGCGATCTCGGCGTAAGTCAGGCCGCTGGCGCGGCTCAATAGAAACACCTGCTTGCACTTCGGCGGTAAGGCTTCGATGACGTCGAGCAGAAGGTCGAGATGCTGTCCGGCGAGCAGCGCCCGCTCCGCCGACGGCTGCTCCGACACGAGCTCCACATTGTCCAGTTCCGTGTGGCTCGAGGCGTAACGCGCCTGTGCCGCGCGACCGTGATCGTTGGCGACGTTGACGGCGATGCGGAACAACATGGCGGAGGGCGAGCGGATGTCGCGCGAGCCCTCATATTTCATCATGCGAATGTAGGTTTCCTGAGCGACATCATCGGCATCGTCGGCTATCGGCATCCGACGCCGCAGAAATTTGATCAACGCGCCGTGATGGCGACGAATGATCTCTTGAATGCTGACCTGCTCGTGCTCGAGCAGCCGCGAATCGCCTGCTAACGCATGTTCTATTGTTGCATTCATGTGCCGCACTATCCCTGCTATCGGCGCAACGAGGGGTGCAAGTACCGTGCCGACTCACGTCCCGATCGCAGCGAAGGGTGGCCGGCCGTTCGTAGCCCCACGCGGCGCTTGGCTTTTTCGCGTCGCGCGACACGCCGACCGCCGCTCGGGCACGCGAGTTCTGTGGCGAACAACTGCCCACCCGCAGTGCTTTTGGAGTGATCGCTCGCCCCAAACTTGGGCGCGTGAAGCGTGTTTCGCGTGCCGGCGCGCGCACCGATTTTTGCGAGCTGTTCTACGACGACGCGCGGCGCACGGCCAAGCTCAGAGGAGTACATCGCGGCGCTCACGATCCAGACCGGCGATTCGCGCCTGATCCTGGGCCAGCCCTGCTGCAACGCGGTAAAGTGTCGTTCGAGCTGCCCATGATTTACATCGAGTTCACCAGCCGACGTCCGCAACCGGGCCTTCGCGAGCACCGAGGGACGCTTGCGGTCGAGTCGTTCGAGAGCCAGCTGCAACGGTTCCATCGCGCGGTGCTCGCGGGACAGAGCGGCTGGGAGGAATCCTGGTCCGAGGACCAAATGATCCTCAGTATCGGCCGCACGTGGCGGCTCGGGCCCGAGCCCGAGTACATGACGGTCTGGCACACACCATCCGCGGGACTCGGGCGTATCGACGCCTGGGACAAGGTCTTTCGTTCCGGCGAGGCCGACGAGCTGGAGCAACCGTTCCGCGAGGTCGCACGCATCGAGCGGGCGGGATGCTATGAGGCGCTGCTGGATCCGGTGCGTCAGCCGACAACGAGCGCAGAGGCGACGCGCAGCGAGCCAAGTCCGCGCACGCAAGGGGGGATCTACTATGCGGAGTTCTTCGAGCCCTCGGGCCCGCACGACGCGATCCGTGAGCTGTACGTGAAGCGGGCCGCGTCACACGCGAAGTTGACGCTGGCGTTGTGCATTGTCCGGATCGGCAAGCTGGCCCCCGAACCCGGGGGCCTCGCGGTTTGGACGCTGCCCTCGTATGGCGCGCTGGCCACGATCGCGCGGGACCTCGACGGCATGATCGAGCCCGTGCGTCTCACGACCGCAGGTGTCTACAACGACGTCGGCACGGAGATTCTTTAAATGGACACTGAAGAAAAGTACCTCTTCGATCTCATGGGGTTCCTCGTCGTGAAGCAGGTCCTGTCGCGCGAGGAAGTGGACGAGCTCAACTCGCGCATCGACTCATACGACCTGTGGCGCAAGACCGAGTCCGGCCAGGAGTCGGCGTGGGCCAACGACCCGAACTTCATGACCGTCGGCGCGCTGCACACGTGGGACGAGCCGTTCAGGCGCCTGCTCGCGCACCCCAAGATGGTGCCGTATCTCAAATCGCTCGTGGGACCTAAGTTCCGTTACGACCACGGGCACGCGCTGCTGATGCGTCCGGGCGCCAAGCAGCTCGGCCTTCACGGCGGCAACGCACCGTGGGACGCGGCGCAGGAGTATCGCTACCGCGATGGCGAGATGTTGAACGGGCTCGTCGTCCTGTCCTACGCGTTGAGCGATGCAGCGCTCGACGACGGTGGCTTCGCGGTCGTGCCCGGCAGCCACAAAGCCAACTTCGCGGTTCCGTCGCGGTTCATCTCGTTCGAGAAGACCGGCCCGTGGGTCTTGCGCGTGCCGGTGCAGGCCGGAGACGTGATCATCTTCAGCGAGGCGTGCACGCACGGGACGTGGCCGTGGCGCGCCCGTCACGAGCGGCGCAACTTGCTCTACAAGTTCGCGCCCGGACATTCGGCTTGGGCGTCACCGTACCCGTCGCCTGCGGACGCGCCCGGGGTCAGCTACTCCGAAGACCTGCGGCGGATCCTCGACCCGCCCTATGTGGCGCCTGGGCAGGATACGTTCGGATCCGAATACCGAAAAAACGTGGTCTAGGGTCGTCCCGTCGGCGGCGGGTCACGCTCGCAGCACCAACCGCGCTTGCAGGAGCTGCGCAGGGTCGGCGCACGGCCCAACGCGAATCTCGATTTCTCCGGGCTCGAGCAGCGGCTCGAGGTCGACGCCGAGGAAGCGCAGCTCTTTCGCCGGCAATGCTAGCCGCGCCGTACCGGTTTCGCCGGGCTCGAGCGCAATCTTCGTCACGCCTTTGAGCTCGAGCGTCGGGCGCGACACGCTCGCGACCTTGTCGCGAATGAACAGGAACACGGTTTCCTCGGCCGCACGAGCGCCGTCGTTCGTGACCTCGATGGACACTTCGATCAAGTCTTCGGCGGCAACAGTCTCTGGGCTCACGGTCAGATTCGCGTACGCGAAACGGCCGTAGGTGAGGCCGAAGCCAAAGGGAATCAGAGGCGAGCTTGGCGAGTCGAGATACTTGCTCGTGAAGTGGTCCTGCGGATTCTCCGGCCGGCCCGAGTTGCGCTGACCGTAGAACAACGGAATTTGTCCTAGCGCGCGCGGCCAGGTGATCGGCATCCGCCCCGACGGCGACACGCGGCCCGTCAGCAAGTCGGCAATGGCGTTGCCGGCCTCGGTGCCCGGGAACCAGGCGATCAGCAGCGCGTCGGCTCGCTCCATGAGCCATGGAACGATCAGCGGCCGGCCGCAGAACAACACCGCCACGACCGGTATTCCATCTCGGCGGGCGCGCTCGAGCACGGCCTCGGCGAGCGCACGCTGCTCGCCGGGCAACTCAGGATGCGCGCGCGATGCGGCCTCGCCGCTCATCTCCGCTGCTTCGCCGAGGCAGAGCACCACCAAGCCCGCCGTCGCTACCAGATCGACTGCGGCGCCGATGCCGGAGACATCCGTGCCGGCGATCGTTACGCCTTCGGCGTGCACGACGTTCGCGTTCGGTAGCGCGTCGCGGAGTCCCGCGAGCACCGTCACGCTCGGCTGCTCGTAACCCGCGGCCGCCCACGGGCCACGCATCTCGCGCCACGCATCGGCCAGCGGCCCGATCACGCAGACGCGGCGAGCACCTTCGGCAATGGGCAGCGTGTCAGCGGAATTCTTCGCAAGCACGAGCGACTTCGCGGCCACCTCACGCGCGAGAAGCCGCCGCGCGGCGACCGTTGCGTCCGTCTCGGCGCTCGACCCGCGCCGATAAGGATCGTCGAAGAGCCCGAGACGCTCCTTGAGACGCAGCACGCGGAGCACGCACTCGTCGATCTCCTGCATCGTCACGAGGCCGCGCTCGAGCGCCACGGGCAGGCCCCTTCGATAAGCCTCCGCCATCATGTCGATGTCGACGCCCGCTTTCAGCGCGAGCACGGCCGCTTCGACGATGTCGCCCGCGACACCGTGATGAATGAGCTCGCGAATGGCGTTGTAGTCGCTGACGATCACGCCGTCGAAGCCGAGCTCGCCGCGCAGGTAGTCGCGCAGTAGCGCCTTGTGCATGGTCAACGGAATGCCCGCGAGCTCGGTAAACGCCGGCATGATCGCCGCCGCGCCGGCATCCACGGCCGCCGCAAACGCCGGCAGATGCACTTCGCGCAACGTGCGCTCCGAAATATCCACCGATGCGTAGTCGCGCCCACCCATCACCGGGCCATACGCGCAGAAGTGCTTCGCCGTCGCAGCCACCGACTCGGGGTGTGCAAGATCGGCGCCCTGAAAGCCGCGAACCTTCGCGCGTGCAATCTGCACGGCGAGCCACGGATCCTCGCCGGGGCCTTCGACGGTTCGGCCCCAGCGGAGGTCGCGCGAGACATCGAGCATCGGCGCAAACGTCATCGCGAGGCCGTCTGCCGCCGTCTCGCGCGCGGCCTCGCGTGCCGTGAGCTCCCAAACGCGCGGATCGAACGTCGCAGCCTCCGCGAGCGGCACGGGAAAGATCGTGCGATGACCGTGGATTACGTCGAACCCGATCAGCAGCGGAATGCCGAGCCGCGATTCCTCGACGGCGATCCGCTGCATGTCGTGAACATGCTTCGCGCCGACGAGGTTCAGCAGGTTGCCGAGAGTGCCGTTGCGGATCGAGTCGGTGGAATCACCGGCGATGACGGGCCCCGTGACGGCGTACGACGCAGAGGTCATGGTCAGCTGGCCCAGCTTCTCCGCCAGGGTCATGCGAGCGATCAGCTTGTTAATTGCGCTCATGAGGTCAATCATGGACTCTCCTGGGAAAAATCGCTGGCGCTGACAAGGAGGTGAGTTGCGAAAGTCAAAGGTTACCCACCCGGCTAGATCGGCCGCAGCCCGCCGCCACTCACGAAGCGTGCCGTCGGCCGCGAAGGTCTCGCGCGCCGCGGCGGCGAAAGATCCACTGAGGCTCGCAGCACTGCCGGACGACGCGCTGCTCGAGGCCGTGCAGCGCCAGACGTTCCGCTATTTTTGGGAAGGCGCGCATCCCGTCAGCGGCCTGGCCTTCGACCGGCGCACCGCCGGGAAGCGCGCAAACGACACGGATCCGATCACGATCGGCGGCTCGGGTTTCGGCGTCATGGCGCTGATCGTGGCCGCGGAGCGCCGCTGGGTCACTCGCGCCGCGGCGCTCGAGCGCCTCGACCGCATGCTCGCTCTGCTCACGCGTGCGCGCTGCTATCACGGCGCGTTTCCACACTTCATGAACGGGCGCACGGGCGAGGCCGTGCCGTTCGGGCGTAAGGACGACGGCGCGGACTTGGTCGAGACGTCGTTCTTGATAATGGGGCTGCTCTGCGCACGCGCGTATTTTGACAGAGATTCACCCGAAGAAGTCTCCGCGAGGTCGCGGATCTCGATGCTCTGGGAGGACGTCGAGTGGACCTGGTTCACGCAAGGCGGGCGCAACGTACTGTATTGGCATTGGAGCCCGTACAACGGCTGGGCCATGGATCACCTCATCCGCGGCTGGAACGAATGCCTCATCACGTACGTGCTTGCGGCCGCGTCGCCGCGTCATTCCGTCGAGCCGGCCGTCTATCACCGCGGGTTCGCGCGCGGGCCCGGATTTCGCAATCGCAAATCCTGGTATGGGATCGACCTGCCCCTCGGCATGGCCTATGGCGGCCCGCTGTTTTTCACCCACTACTCGTTCTGCGGCCTAGATCCGCGGGGGCTCGAGGACCGCTACGCCGACTATTGGGCACAGAACGTGCGTCACGTGCGCATCAACCGGGCCCACTGCATCGCGAATCCGGGCAAGTTCGCGGGGTACGGCGAAGCCTCTTGGGGGCTCACAGCCAGTGACGACGCATGGGGTTACTCGGCGCACGCTCCCGACAACGACAACGGCACGATCAGCCCGACGGCCGCCCTCGCGAGCCTCCCGTACGCGCCGGCCGAGGTCATGACCGTGCTGCGGCACTTCCTGCAACGGCACGGGAAGCGCCTCTGGCGCGATTTCGGCTTCGTCGACGCGCTCTGCGAGAGCCAAAAGTGGTACGCAGACACTTTCCTCGCCATCGACCAGGGGCCGATCATCGTGATGATCGAGAACCATCGGACGGGTCTTCTGTGGAAGCTCTTCATGGCAGTGCAGGAAGTGCAGACCGGGCTACGGCGGCTCGGCTTCTCGAGCCCGTGGTGGAAAGAAGCCAAACGGTGACGGAAAACCTCGAGCAATGGCTCGGTCGCGCATACCCACACGCCGCGACCGCCATGCTGAGGAGCGTTTCCGCACGCGATATCGTGAAGCAGCGCGTGGGGTTCGGGCAGAGCGTGAGGCCGCTCGCGGGATCCATCGTCGCTTCGCCGGTGCTCGCGTCCTGGGACCCCGATCCCGACTATTTTTTTCACTGGTTCCGCGACTCGGCGATCGTGATCGACGCCGTGCGCCTGCTCTACGAAGCAGGACATCTCGGCTCGGAAGCACTGACCCACTTCGCGGATTTCGTGCGCTTCAGCCTCTCGCTGCAGGCGCTCGATGGGCGCGCGCTCGCCGAGTCGCCGCACTGGCGATCGAAGGTGCTGCCGAACTTCGTGCAGTACCTGCGCGGCACCGACCTCGAGATGGTTTCCGGCGATGCCGTCTACGCGGACGCACGCGTGAATCCCGATGGCACGCTCGATATTTCCCGCTGGTCGCGTCCACAGCATGACGGCCCGCCGTTGCGAGCGCTGGCTGTGCTCCGGTGGCTGCGCGCGTTACGCAGTCGACCCGCCGACGCAAAGCTCTACGTCTCTGCAGAAACGCTGGCGGACGCCGAGCGGCTCTTACGAACCGATCTCGCGTTGACGGCGCTCCACTGGCGCGAACCGTCGCTCGACATCTGGGAAGAGGAGCTCGGCCACCACTACTTCACGTTGCGCGTCTCGGCGGCAGCGCTGAATGCAGGCGCCGAGTGGCTTCGAGCCGCCGGCGAGGCCCACGCCACCGCGCTTCGCGCCGAAGTGCAGGCCATTGGCGAGAGCCTCGATCGTTATTGGTTGCCCCGAGAGGGGTTTTACCTCTCCCGCATCATGCCCTCCGGCATCACGTCGACGAAGATGCTCGACATTGCGGTGATCCTCGCTGCCGTCCACGCCGGCGACGGCGACGGACCGCACTCCGCGCGCGATGCGCGCATGCACGCGACGCTGGAGAAGCTCGAGCGGCTGTTCGACGGGCTCTATCCGATCAATCGGCAGCGCCCGAGCACCCGAGCCCCCGCGATGGGCCGCTACGAGGGCGACGCCTACTTCTCGGGCGGCGCTTACTATTTCTCGACGCTCGGCGCCGCAGAGTTCTGCTTCTTGGCTGCCGGCGCTCACGCTCGAGACACAGACGAGCGCAACGCGTGGATCGCGCGCGGCGAGGCGTTCCTCGAAACCGTTCGTGCCTTCACGCCGGCGAGCGGTGATCTTTCCGAACAGTTCGATCAACGCACCGGCGAGCAAACGTCGGCGAAGCACCTCGCCTGGAGCTACGCCGCTTTCATCTCGAGCGTGACGGCGCGCCGAGCCGTGGTCTCGCCATGACTGAAGCCCCGGACAACAGCAACGCGGCGGACGGCGCCGAGGCCCCGCGAGCGGGCGTCGCTCATCAGGCCCGCATGATTTATCGCGCCATCCTCGCGTCGCCGGTCGGCCGGCGCGTCCTCGTGCTTGCGACGGCCTTGGTCGTCGCGATTCTCATCACGAGCTACGGGCAAGTCATCTTGAACGCCTGGAACCAGCCGTTCTACGACGCGATCACGCGCCGCGACTTGAACGAGTTTCTCTACCAGCTTGGCGTGTACTTCGTGATCGTCGCGTGCCTTCTGGTTCTCGACGTGGCGCAACGCTGGATCACGGAGACGTTCAAATTCCGACTTCGCGAAGGTTTGACGCGCGATTTGTTGAAGCTCTGGATGGCTCCGCGTCGTGCTTTCTGGCTCGCCACCAGCGGCGGTCAGGTGGGAGTGAACCCCGATCAGCGCATCAGCGAAGATGCGGACAAGCTGTGCAACATCTCCGCCGATCTCTCGATCGGACTCTTCCGTGCGAGCGTCCTGTTCGTGAGCTTCTCGGGCGTGCTCTGGACGATTTCCGACGACTTCACGTTCCGCATCGGCGGCGTCGACTACGCGGTCCCGGGTTTCATGCTGTGGGCCGCGATCTCGTACGCCGTGGTCGGCTCGCTGCTCTCCTACTTCGTGGGTCGGACCCTGATCCGCCGCAACGCGGACCGCTACGCGCGCGAGGCGGACCTGCGTTTCGCGCTCGTGCGCATCAGCGAGCACGTCGACGGCATCTCGCTCGCGGCAGGCGAAGCCGACGAGCGGCGCCGCGTCGAAATGCACATCAGCCACGTCGTGCTCGCCATGCGCCGGCTCGTGCGGGGCCTCACCAATCTCACTTGGGTGACGGCCGGATTCGGTTGGATCACGGGCATAGCGCCGATCCTGATCTCGGCGCCGCTGTACTTCACCGGCAAGACTTCGTTCGGCGGCATGATGCTGGCGGTCGCCGCTTTCCAACAAGCGCAGGGATCGCTGCGCTGGTTCGTCGATAACTTCGGCGCGATCGCGGACTGGCGGGCCACGCTGCTGCGCGTGGCGAACTTCAGAGAGGCGCTGGTCGTCACCGAATCGCACGACGACGTCGGAAGCCGCATCGAATACGCCGACGGCGCACCCGGCGCGATGGCATTGGAACAGCTCGAAGTCGACTCCCCCGTGGGGCGCGAGGGGTTCCGGGAGCAACACGTCGTCATACGGGCCGGCGAGCACGTGCTGATCTGCGGAACGCCCGGCGAAGGGAAGACGCCGCTGTTCCGCGCGCTGTCGGGGCTTTGGCCCTGGGGCAGCGGTCGCATCGTTCGGCCGCGCGGGGAATCGGTGATGTACGTGCCGCGCGGCACGCCGTACCTCCCCCGCGGCACGCTGCGCGAAGTGCTCGCCTATCCGCTGCTCACGGACCGCTTCGCAGAGCGCGCCTACGTGCAGGCGCTCGAGCGCACGGGCCTCGGCCGATACGCGAAGAACTTCGATGCGACGCAGCGCTGGGATCGCGAGCTCCGCGAGGACGAGCAGATGGCGTTAGGGCTCGCGCGCCTGGCGTTGCACGCGCCGGATTGGGTCGTGTTCGACGACACGTTTTCTGCGCTTGAAGACGAGACGCTCGAGCGGCTCATCGACCTGTTCACGCACGACCTCACGCGGACGACGATCATTCACATCGGGCGCAGCACGCAGGCGCACCTGCCGCTGTTCTCGCGCGTCCTGCATCTGATGAGAGTCCAGGGCAAAAACGCCGAGAAAGAACAGTGGGCGACCGAGCGCCAGCGGCGCCGCGGGCGATGAAACCCCGAGTCCTCAAGCTCCTCCTCCCGATTGCTTTCCTGATCACGTTGAGCGTGCGGCCGATACTTGGGCGCGCGCAGGACTTCGGCTTCGAGCCTCCTGCGCAAGTTGCCGACCCCGCGCTGCCGGCCGCTCTGCGCGATCTCGCCGAACGCGTCCTCCCCACTTATGAGGACGACGATCCCGATCGCTACTTCTCGAACCTCGCGACGCTGCAGATGGCCGTGGGCGATCCGGCTGCGGCCCGCACTACGCGTCTGACGTTGCAGGAGCGGCTGCAAAGCCAGCAAAATTCCCTGCAGGCTGGTCGCGCCGTGGTCTACGACATCTACGTACAGGCGCGGGCGATCGAAGCGATCGAAGGCGTCCCTTTCGCAACCGCATACGGCCAAGCCTTCCGAGAGACGTTGAGTCGCCTCGACGATCTGCCCGCCTACGAGCTGGAAGACTGGTTCATGGCACCCACCGGGCCGCTGCGCGAAACCTTTCAGGACGCGCTCGACCAGCGACGCGGCCAGACCTCCATCACGCTCGAGCAAGCGCTCGAGCTCACGAGAGCCTGGTTTGCATTCGACGCCTATGACAGCTTCGACGACCTTGCACGGCCACTCCTCATGGAAGACGAAGAGCGGCGCTACGTCGTCGAAGAGATCGCCATCCCAGTCTCGAACGAGGCTACGGTAGCCGCGGCATTGGTCCGCCCTCGGTCCGCGACCGGCGTCGGTTCACTGCCGACGCTGCTCGAGTTCACACTCGATCGAGCGAGCCGAGACGCGCGAGAGGCCGCAGCCCACGGCTTCGCCAGCGTGCTCGCGCTTTCGCGCATTGCCGGCGACCCGAAGTTTCGGCCGCGCGCGCCGTTCGAGTCCGAGGGCGACGACGCACGTGCCGTCATCGACTGGATCGCAAGACAGTCGTGGAGCGACGGCCGTGTCGGCATGCAGGGCTCCCGCTACGGCGGCTTTGTCGCGTGGTCGGCAGCGAAGCGCCTGCCGCCTGCGTTGAAAGCCATCGCAACCTCCGACCCGATGGCTCCCGGCATCGACGTGCCGAGCTCCAACAGAATCGTCCTGAACTCCGCCTATCGATGGGTTTACGAGCTTCTCGCGCCGCCCGATGACGCACTAGCGAACGGCGATGCTCGCTGGCGCGACCTCGACGAGGCGTGGTACCGATCGGGGCGTGGCTACCGCGAGTTTCCGGCACTGCCAGGGCGCGCCAGGGCGATCTTTCGCAGCTGGCTAAATCACCCGAGCTACGACAGGTTCTGGCAAAAGTGGCTGCCGTTCGACACCGAGCTCGCGAGCGTCGACATACCGGTGCTCACCGTCACGGGGTACTACTCGGCCGGCCAAACCGCTGCGCTGTACTACTTCGCGCAGCATTCGAGCCAAGATCCGAACGCCGATCATGCATTGCTGATCGGTCCGTTCGACTCCCCCGCTGTGGAGGACGGCGCTTCTTCCTCGGTTCGTGAGCTCGGTCTCGACCTGGTCGCGCGGATCGACCCTAGAGAGGCGCGCTACGAATGGTTCGAGCATGTGCTGCGGGGCGCCGAGCGGCCGGCTATCTTGAACGCCAAGGTCAACTACGAGCTCGCCGGTGCGAACGAATGGCGCCACGAGCCGTCGCTCGCGGCCCTCGAAAGCGCGCCTAAGCGCTTCTACCTCGCGGCCTCGCCGGACGGCGCGCCTCATCGGCTGGTGGCAGATAAGCCCGCGGCACCGATGTCGCTCACCGAGACCCTCGATCTACGCGATCGCGAAGACGCCGCCTGGCGGCCCGCGCAAGAGCTCGTTTCGAGGCAAGTGCAGCCACGCGAGGGCGCGTTGTTCGTGACGGAGCCGTTCGACGAGCCGGTCGAGATCGCCGGACGACTCCGCGGCGACCTCGACTTCACGATCAACAAGTACGACGTGGACTTGAGCCTGATGCTGTACGAGCTGCGCTCGCATGGCGAATACGTGAAGCTCTTCGAGCCGGCCTATACCTTCCGGGCGAGCTACGCGCGAGACCGCGTGCACCGTCGCCTGCTCACGGCTGGAGTGAGGCAGAAGCTACCGTTTCAGAGCGACCGGATGGTCGGCCGCAAGCTGCAGGCCGGCAGCCGGTTGGTGCTGGCGCTCGGAATCAACAAGCGTGCCGATCAGCAGATCAATTACGGCGGCAACGGCGAGGTCAGCGAGCAGTCGATCGAAGATGCGGGCGCTCCGGTGCGCATCCGCTGGCACGAAGGCACCTTCATCGAGATTCCGGTTAGGACCGTCGAGCCTTAGCACCCTCTCGGGCCGTCAGTAACCGCCGCGCGCGGCTCTCGGCAACCGCGGGCGGGAATCGCGGCGTAAAACCGCCCGGCCGCGAATGCCTGCGTCGCTGCTACGTGGGTTGCGCCGTGAGCTGCCCGGTCGTGCGCGCGCTGTCGCGGGCGGCCTCGAGCAACGCTCGCGACATGCGCTCTTCGACTTCGGCCGCACGCTGCAATGGCACGGGATAAAGAACGATGGCTTCGATCGAGTCGCGCGAGAACCGCAATTGCACTTGCGCCTGCGCCTCCTCCGTGGTGCCCCACGACGTCTTGTTCAGCTCGCGCGTCTGCCGCTCGAGCTCCTCGCGGTAATTCTCGAGCACGTGCGAGGCGGCGCCGAGCAACCGCTCCTTGGTCGCCGCGTAGTCGGCGTCGGCAGGTAACGAAAGGCTCAGCTCGCGCCAGGCAAGACTGACGCCCGGAATCTGCTTGAAGATCCCTCCGGACGCCTGAAATACGACCGAGTTCGCCAGCGCAACGACCCGGCCGGTCGGACCGTGTTGCGGCCCGAGCTCCATTAGGTGCAGTCGTACCAGGCCGAGATCGATGACTTCACCGGACACGCTGCCGATCTGGACGTGATCGCCAACGCGCAGGCCGTATTTGCCGATCAGGAAAAAGTAACCGACGATCGACACGAGCACACTCTGCATCGCAACGGCGATGCCGGCGGTAAGCAGGCCGGCGAAGGTCGCGAAGGAGCTCGCTTCGGTCGCGAATGCGATGCCGATGATCACGAACGCGACGGCCCAGACCACGATTCGGCGCACGAGCAGCAGCTGGTGCCGCCGCCGTGTCTCCTGCACGTACTTGAACGCCGCCCGCTTCCAGAGCTCGCCGCCGCCAAACACGGCAGCAAGCAGCAAGAACAGGAACGCCATGCGAGCCGCCAGCGTCTTCAGCGCTGCAAAATACTGAGATCTGGTTGAGTCGCGCCAACTGTCGAGATTGCTGCGGTACTGGTCCAGCAGCACGCCGGCCTTCGTCAAAGGCACGAGAATGGAGGACGTTTGCGCAAAGAGCCACGCGACGATGTCGTATTCGTTGCGCGCAGCTCTCAGCGCAGCGGCATCGCTTCCGCCGGATCGTGCCGCGACCTCATCGCCGCGAGCGGATAGCATCTTGATCTGCTCCTCCGGCGCCGCTCGACTTTGAGTGAACGTCCGCTGCAGCGCCTCCGTTCGGCGGTCGATGTCGTCGATCGTCGCAAGCTTGTTCTGCAGCCTGAGCACGTTGCGGCCGAGATCCCAAATGCCGAAGCGGCGCGCGCCGATCTGGTCTGCGGGCGCGGGCGTAGTGTCGAGGGCTCCACCGGCTTGTGTAGCGCCGAGCTCCGGCATGACGCCCGAAGCTGCAGGGATCGAGGCCGCAATGGCGTTGATGTGATCCTTGAGCGCCGTCACACCTGAACCGTTCGCGTCCGTTTCGTGCGCAAACTCCATCATGTTGTTCAAGAGATTGCGCCGTGCGTTCACGAGGTCGAGCTCGCTTTGCAGCTCCGCGACCTTCGCTTGCATCATATTGCGTTCGTCGCCTTCCGCCGCGCCGAGCTGGCGTTGCGCGGCCGCGATTTCCGCTTTGAGACTAGTCCCGCGGGCGTCGAGACCGCGTAGCTCCCGCTGCAGCGCCTGCGGCGAACCCGAAGCGTCCGTCTGGGCTTCCTGTTGCACCTCCGCCTGGCTGCTGAGGAGCTCCGCGTTGGCGCGCGCAAGCTCGAACGCGAGGGCGACGACGCGGTCTGCCGCCTGCCGGTTGGCATAGAGAATGAGTAAGTCGCTGGGCTGAGTGGCGGATTGCTGCTGGACGCCGAGCATCCGGTACCAGTCCACCGTCTCATCGAGAATGCGGACGATCTCCTCGCCCATCATCACGGCGCGGTTGATCGGCGGCGCAGCTTCCGCTGGCGCTGCGTCCTGTGCTTGGGCCCACGCCCCGAGGGTCACCGCAATACAGATGGCAATGATTCGCTTGAGCATAGTCGCAGCCGATGGTGCAAAGGAGCACATGGTACCCCGCGGCCGCCACCGCGGGTCATCCCGTCTTGCGCGCGAGCACACCGTCGCCGGCCAGGCGCGTCGAAACCCGGCGACGCGCAACCGTTCGCTAACTTCGCCTGCGAGGTCGCGGCCGCTCGTTAGCTTGTTCGGCGCGCCCGTGTAATGAAGAGCGGCGCACCACGAGTGAGCGTCACTCGAGCAGGCTTGCGGCTTTCGCTGCGCCCGCCTTGGCGCACTCGTCGTCGGTCGTCTGGTTCGAGCCCGAGCTCGCAACCGCGCCGATGATTTCATCACCCGCGTAAAGCGGCACACCACCGCCAAGCGCGAGTATGCCGGGCACGTCTCGCTGCGGCAGACGCGCCGGGTCGTTCGCGGTCGCCGCCTGGAACTCCTGTGTAGACCCGCGGAATACAACGGCGGTGTATGCCTTGCTGCGTGCCATCTCGAGGGTAGCGGGATGAGCGAGCTCGTGACGCAGCACGACCAACAGATCCCCCGAGCGATCGACCACCGCGACGCTCGTGCGAAAGCCACGCGAAGCACATTCGGCCAACGCGGCTTCGGCGATAGTGCGCGCCGCAGCGAGCGAAAGAATTCGTTGCGTGACGACTCCCTGCGGCGCCGCGCTCGACACGGCGAGCAGCGTCAAGGTCGCGACAACCCCACGTGATGTGACGAGCATGGCTGTACCTCAGCTGGGCTCGCGATAGTAGACAACACGAGCAGGACCTCCGTCGAGCGCTGCGCGCGGTCCGCGTGGCGGTCCGGGCGGCGACCCAAGCCCGGCCGTCCGTAATCGCCGTGTTAGCATCGAGTCGCTCGCGTGTGCAGCAATGTCGCAGGGAGCGTTTGTTCTTCCGCGTTCTCGGCCCCATCGTGTTGCGCATCAACGAGCTCACCGCAGCCGATCGGGGGCGCGCGCGAACGATCACGGGCAGGCTGCAAAACGGTGAAGAAGATCGTCGCACTAGCGGCGCGTCGCCGCGAGCCGCGCGGCCTGAGTGCTCAGGTAGTCGCGCTCGGGAACGCTCGCGGTGCGGCGAGCGGCGGCGAGATAGTCCGCGACCGCGGCGTCGGCGTCGCCGGCCATTTCGTGCATGTGCGCGCGCACGGCGGCGAGCCGGTAGTGGTCGCGCAGACGCGGATCGCCCGCCAGCGTCGCGAGCAGCTCAAGGCCGGCGCGCGGCCCGTGCACCATCGCGACCGCGACCGCGCGATTCAGCGTGACCATCGGGTTGTCCGACATCCGCTCGAGCAGGCCGTAGAGCGCGAGGATCTGCGGCCAGTCGGTGTCCTCGACGCGCAGCGCCTCGTCGTGCACGGCCGCGATCGCGGCCTGTAGCTGATACGCGCCGATCGAGCCGCGCGACAGCGTCGCGCTGATCAGCGCGACGCCTTCGTCGATAAGCGCTCGGTCCCAGAGCGACCGCTCCTGCTTCACGAGCGGAATGAGCTCGCCGTCCGCGCCCGTGCGCGCGGCGCAGCGCGCGTCGGTGAGGAGCATTAACGCGAGCAGGCCCGCCACCTCGCCGTCGTCCGGCAGCAGCCCGTGCACCGCGCGCGCGAGGCGCAGCGCCTCCGTCACGAGATCGCTGCGCTGGAGCTCCTCGCCGATGCTGCTCGCGTAGCCTTCGTTGAAGATCAAGTAGAGGACGTGCAGCACGGACACTAACCGCTCCTCGCTCTCTTGCTCCGTCGGCATCGCGAACGGCACGCCCGAGTCTTTGATCTTCTGCTTCGCGCGGCTGATGCGCTGGGCCATCGTGGCCTCGGGCACGAGATACGCGTTCGCGATCTCGGCCGTCGTGAGTCCGCCGACCGCGCGCAGCGTAAGCGCGATTGCGGACGCGGGCGTCAGCACCGGATGGCAGCACATGAAGAGCAGCAGCAATGTGTCGTCGTGTTCCGCGAGCTCCGCGTCCTCCGGCGGCGGCGCGAGGTCGGCGTCCGGCGGCTCTTGGCGGTGCGCCTCAGTCTCGCGTCGGCGCCGCGCGATCTCGCTGCGCAGCTGATCGGTCATCCGCCGCGCGGCGACTTGGATCAGCCACGCGCGCGGATTGTCGGGCACGCCTTCGTCGGGCCACTGCATCGCAGCCGCAAGCAGCGCCTCCTGCACCGCGTCCTCGGCCGCCGCGAAGTTGCCGTAGCGGCGGACGATGGCGCCGAGCACCTGCGGCGCGAGCTCGCGCAGCAGGTGCTCGTCCGCCTTCGTCGGGGGCGCCGTCAAACGTCGCCGCACGCCTTGCTAAACATCACGGGGTGCACCTCGATCGGCATGTCAAGCGGTTCCCCGCCGCGCCCGGGTGCGGCAGAAGCGCGCGCGGCGAGCTCGTACGCGCGCTGCGGTGTCTCGACGTCGATCACCCAATAGCCGGCAAGGACTTCCTTCGATTCCGGGAACGGCCCGTCAGTGATCGCGGGCGCGGCGCTCTTGGACGCGCGCACGATCTTCATCTGCTCGGGGCCGCCGAGCCCTTCGGTCCGCACGAACTCGCCGGCGGCGACGAGCTCCTGGTTGAAGCGCTTCAAGAATTCCAGGTGCGCCTTCTGGTCCTGCTTCGGCCAGAGGTCGAGGCGCTGGGTCCGCCAGCTCGCGAGCGGGAACTGCATCATCAATATGTATTTCATGGCTTTCTCCTTCCGTTGCCGCGCCTGAAATAGGCGCTCTCCGGTGTAAGTCGGAGCCGATGCCCCGTGCTCTACATCGCGGCCGCGCCGACCCTCACACAATAACCCGCGCCGCCGGCGAGCTTGAGCCGACGCTAGCATTGGGGACATCGACCCGCAGCGGACAGCTATGGAGTCCAGATGCGCAGGCATCTTAAGGGAGCATTCAGGAGTGGCTTGCTAGAATTATCCCCTGGCATGGGGCTTTCGGGCCCCTTTTCTGGAGATCTCACGTCCATGTCCGCGATCCGACCCATCCGCCTGTTCGCACTGGCCGCCCTGCTGGCCACGCCCGCCGCTTACGCCGCCGATGCCGAGGGCGATGCCGCCAACGGCAAGGAACTGTTCATGACCAATGGCTGCCCGGCCTGCCATGGCGTGAGCAAGGAAGACAATTCGAAGGTGGGCCCCAATCTCATCGGCGTCGTGGGACGCCAGGCTGGCACCACGCAGAGCCTCTTGGGCCCCAGCGAGAACCTGAAGAAGTACGGTGTGACTTGGAGCGCCGAGACACTCGATGAATTCCTGGCGAACCCGAACGCCAAGGTGCCTGGGACAGCGATGATGGGCATTCTGACCGATCCACAGCAGCGTGCCGATGTGATCGCCTTCCTCTCCACGCTGACGAATTAAGACCGTCAACGATTCACGGCTCGTCCCGCGTGCGGATCGTCAACGCTGACCTCGTCCTTGCGAAACGAAAGAGCCCCCGGCCTTAAGCCGGGGGCTCTTGCTCACTCAGCAGCGTTCAGCTTTACCGGCTGACCTGGACGATGGTTCCGGTGTTAGGGGCGCCGGTACCGGGGTCACCGCTCGAGACCACCTTGACCCAGAGTGCATCCGTGTTTTTGAAGTACGACGTCTCGCTGGCCGTGCGCAGCGCATCCAGGCTGTCCTGCAGCGCACCCGAGGTTGCGGTGGTGAATCCCGGCAGCTCGAAGATCACCCACGAGCCCGAATCGAGTTCCGTCAGGTTGAGGTTCACGGACGGCCTTTCCGTGGTCAGCTTGATCTCGGTACCAGCTCGTACGTTGGTGGCGGTTACGGTGTACTCCTTGCCATTGCGGCTGAGAACGACCGGCGGCTGAGCAGGAGGTCCGCCGGCACCGCCGCCAAATGCGCCAGGACCCACCGGCCCTCCAGGAGGGGGTCCGCCCGGACCGGCCGTTGCACCGGGACCGCCAAATGCGCCGGGACCAGGACCGCCAGCTGGTGCGCCGGGACGGGCTGCCGCTCCGGCACCAGCCCCGCCCGGACCCGCACCGCCGGCTCCTCCGGGACCCGCCCCGCCGACTCCGCCGAACCCACCGCCGGGGCCGCCAAAAGTCAGGCGCCCGACATCGCCCTTGCACACGGCAGCGTTCCAGGTCGGCTTGATCTCACAGACTTCTGTGTCGACGGCGATGCTGTCGTTGACGCCGTCGTGGATGAGAACGTAGGAGTTAGGACCACCGCCAAGCGAGCCGTCCCTGTCGAGGTACGCCGCGGTCTTATAAGACGCACTGGTAAAATTATCGCTGGCCCACTTGCTGTTGTTCGCCATCGGTGGGAAATACACCGGCTTTGCGTTGACGAATTTCAAGCGCTCGAACGCGTTATTGGTGCTGACCCCGAAGCTGCTAAACAGCAGATTGGAGATCGCTCCCGTCTTGCGAGTGGCGTTGTCCTCGTAATTCCGGAAGGTGGTATTCACCACGTCATGACGGTAATCGTAGTACTCGTAGCCGCGGATCGGGAAATCCGGCATTACGGGCTTCGGCAAGCTGCGGCCGTAAGCCTTTTCCGCGTCAGTCGTGGGGTTGCCGATGTTCTCGGTTTCGCCCACGAACAGCGAGTCGACCACCTGTGACGTAAAGGCGTAACGACCGAATGCGCCAGACGCGTGCGTAAAGCCGATCGCGTTGTCGGCCAGCTTCAAGTTCCTGAACACGTGCATCTCACCGCGGCCCCAGATTGCGCCATTGCGGTTCTTGTAACTGGTGAGATCCTCGAAGACCGATTCGAGCGCCCTGCTGTTCGGGTCAGCGGGATTTTCGAGGCCGGT